>OOCA01000002.1_pt1 | contig 320454 bp, 354 predicted proteins | sample 1671591 | NCBI WGS metagenome assembly OOCA01 (sample SAMN06348172, study PRJEB24527) | human gut metagenome | biome: human gut; feature: ankylosing spondylitis patient; material: feces | host: Homo sapiens | place: China | collected 2015-10 | reverse complement strand
ACTGGATCGCACTCTGCCGAATGGATTCCTGAACATGGAGATAATGCTCAGTCATCTCGGTGTCGGCATGGCCTACATTGTCTCCATGGGATGGATCTTGTTTATGCAGAAAAAGGGCCTTTGGCAGCAGCTGATCCACGCAGCCGCCGGATGTGAAAAGTTCTTCTTCACACTGGGTGGTTTAGTGTTGATGATGAACCTGCACATTTTTCCATTCATGCTAACCATCTACGATTATTTCCTCAATAGGTCGCTTTGCATTTTATGCCATGCAAAAGGCAGAATCATATATAAAAAGTTCTTTCGTATGTAAAAGCCTTCAAAAACAACTTGAAACACTTTTGTTGCAATGGTACAATAATAATGTTATTTTATGGAAGCTCGGCGCAAAGCCCATGCGGACAGGCCGCCGGTGTGCTGACAGCCACGGCGGCGGTAAGACCGAAACGGCTAAAGAAGACGATGCGCACGAAGCCGTTACCTTTATGGCACCGTATATGGAGGTAGGAGCCTTTATCGAGCAGGTTCACAGCGTTTACCCGGAAGTGAATGTTGAGATCGTGCCGTACAGCGGCGATAACACCCCACTACCTGCCTACAGAATATGTTTACGGCGGGCGACCTACCGGATGTATGCACCCTTACGGTCTATGTTTCCAGCTCGCTGACTGTGGACGACTCCCGGATGTCCTATTTGCACGGTTCTTCCTTTGCGGAGGCAAAGGAGCGGCTTGACCGCATCATCCGCCAGCAGGCAGGCCAGCGCCGCCAGACCTTTACGGTAAACACCCATCTGCAGCACGAAAACGTGCTGGCAGACCCCAACCGTCTGAATCAGGTGCTGATGAATATCCTCTCCAACGCAGTCAAGTATACGCCCACCGGCGGGCATATCCGGTTTGAGGTGGACGAGCTGCCCCGAAACGAGCACTACGCCCGATACCGCTTTGTGGTGCAGGATGACGGCATTGGCATGAGCGAGGCCTACCAGAAGACCCTTTTTGACCCCTTTACCCGCGAGGAGCGCTCCGGCACCAACAAGGTGCAGGGCACCGGCCTTGGTATGGCCATCACCAAGAACATTGTTGACCCGCTGAGCAGGATCATTCCCACCCTTGCCATGACCGCCAATGCCTTCCTTGAGGATATGCAGAAGAGCAGGGAAGCCGGCATGGACAAGCGCGTTTCCGCAGAGGAAGCACACAAACGATGTAAATGATGCAGGAGAAGATTAGAACGTGAATACACTTTCCGAGATCGAGGAATATTACAAAGCGCGTGAGCAGCAGCTGTTGAAAAAACTTCATCAACAGGGAGCCGCTCTTGCCGCAGCGGAGCAGGCGCTGAAACAACTGACCGAAAATCAGAAAGTATCGGAGGACGAAACAGCCCGACAGCGCGCTGCACGGGAGCAGGCATTCGAAGAAAAGCTCTATCGGGATCCGCTGACAGGAATTTACAACCGCCGCTATTACGAAGAAGTTGCCCGCAAAACCATCGGCCCGGCGGGTGTCGCACTGATGGATGTGGATGATTTCAAGATCTGCAACGATACCTATGGGCATTACGCCGGAGATATGGCACTGAAAACGGTGGCAAACACCATCCAGTCCTGCATCCGGAAATCGGACCTGCTCATCCGCTACGGCGGGGATGAGTTTTTATTGGTTCTGCCCGGCATTCCGGGAGACTTTTTGCAGACCAAACTGGAACAGATCTGCACCGCCGCGCAGATGGCATCTGTACCCGGCTATTCGCATTTCCGTATCTCGCTGAGCATTGGCGGAACGATACAGTCCCTCGCCGACCCTATGGAAAACATCGTTCGCCGGGCGGATCGGCTGATGTATCAGGCAAAGTGCCGCAAGAATGCCGTCATGGTGGAGGTTCCGGGGCATAACCTGGCGGCTTTGGAAAAACTTTTGCAGAACAAGCCACAGATCTTACTTGTGGATGACTCCGCAATGAACCGCATGATGCTGACAGAGATCCTGGGAGACAGTTACCACATTCTGGAAGCCGAAAACGGACGGGAATGCATGGAAAAATTGCAGGCAGAAACCGGAAACATTGCACTGGTGCTGCTGGACATCAATATGCCCGTTATGGACGGCTTTGAAGTGCTGAAAGCCATGAATGCCAACCACACCATCGAGGATATCCCGGTCATTATGATCTCCAGCGAGGACTCCGATGCGACGATCCGGCGTTCCTATGAGCTGGGCGCAAGTGATTATGTCAATCGCCCTTTCGATGCTCGTATCGTGTACCGCCGTGTGACCAACACCATCAAGCTGTACGCCAAGCAGCGGCGGCTGGTGCAGATGGTCTCAGAGCAGATCCGCGCCCGTGAAAATAATACGGATACGCTGGTGGGTGTACTGAGTCATATCGTAGAATTCCGCAACGGCGAAAGCGGCGCCCATGTGCGGCACATCCGTATCATCACCGAGCTGCTGCTCCGCCGTCTGTTGGAGTTCAGCAGCAGATACTCGATCACTGCGGAACAGCAGGATATGATCCCGCTGGCTTCTGCCCTGCACGACATCGGAAAAATCGGCATTGACGAAAAGATCCTCAACAAGCCCGGCAGGCTGACCCCGGAGGAATTCGAGGTCATGAAGACCCACAGTATGCTGGGAGCCAAGATGCTGCATGATCTGGATAATTTTGCCGAGCAGCCGCTGCTGCAAACGGCCTACGAGATCGCCCGCTGGCACCACGAACGCTGGGATGGGCGCGGCTACCCGGATGGGCTGAAGGGCGATGAGATCCCCATCAGCGCACAACTGGTCTCGCTGGCTGATGTGTACGATGCACTGACCAGCGAACGCTGCTACAAAAAAGCCTTCTCCCACGAAAAAGCCGTGCAGATGATCCGGAACGGCGAGTGCGGAGCGTTCAACCCGCTGCTGCTGCAGTGCCTGACGGATATTCAGGCTGACCTGAAAGAAGAATTACAGCAGCACAACTGAGCAATGGATGCAATAAAACAGGAGAACAAAAAGCCCAAATGAAACACAGAATCTCACGCCGTGCATTTCTGCGCGGCTGCACGCTGCTAGCGGCCTCTGCTGCCGTCGGCAGTCTGACTTCCTGCGGCGGAACCAACGCGAAGGACAGCAGTCTTCCGCAGCTCATTGTGGGAAGTGATACCTATCCGCCCTATATTTATCTGAACAATGACGGCGTTCCCGCCGGGATCGACGTGGAGATCGCCACCGAAGCCTTCCGCCGCATGGGATATGCTGCCCGGTTTGAACCGATCGATTGGGAGCAAAAAACAGATCTGGTGGAAAGCGGTACCATCGACTGCATCTGGGGCTGCTTTTCCATGGATGGGCGCGAGGAGGTATACCGCTGGGCGGGACCCTACATGGTGAGCCGTCAGGTGGCTGCGGTGGATGCCGACAGCAGCATCCGGACACTCGGCGACCTTGCCGGAAAGACCATCGCCGTGCAGAGCACCGGCAAGCCGGAGGAGATCTTTCTCAGCGGCTCCGACCCGCGCATCCCGCAGACCGTCGAGGTGTTCAGCACCGAAGACCGCAGCGTGCAGTATGCGATGCTGGCCTGCGGCTATGTGGATGCCATCGCTGCCCATGAGACGGCCATCCTGCAATACATGAAGGACAATTCCGTGGAGTTCCGCATCCTCGAAGAACCGCTGCTGGTCACCGGGCTGGGCATCGCCTTTGCCAAAAACGACAGCCGCGGGCTGGACACCCAGCTGAACGCTGTTCTTGCGCAGATGCGCACAGACGGCACACTGGAGCAGATCCTTGGCAAGTATCTGGAACATCCTTCGCAGTATCTGGAGGTGGACACCATTGGCACGTAAAAACAAACCCATCTCAGATACATGGAGATGGGGGCTCTATCTGGTCATCGGCGTGCTTTTTATGGCCGGCGTCGTTTTTTTCTCGAGTTGGCAGGCACTGCGTGCAACGGAGGCTCGTTTCTGCCAGATCCTTGATTTTGTCAAATCCCAGTCCACCAGCTTTGAAAAGCACAACGATACGATTGTGGCCAAAGCGCTCCGCCGCACGGCGGTATCGGTGCATCAGCTGGCACAGGACTCTGCGCTCGACCTTTCCGACCCGGAATGCCTGAACAGGCAGGCAGAGTTGCTCTGGCTCACAGGTATTTCAGTTCTGTCTCCGGACGGTACGCTCCTGTGCGAATCCACAACCAACGGCATCGGCTATGCCCGGTTTGGAGAACCGCTCAAGAATGATGCCGTTCTGGACGTTTTCTCTTATCCGCAAAAAACCTACCTGAAGCGGGTCCTGCTGGAGGATGGGTCTGCCGTGGATGTTGCGGCACACCGGGCAGAAAGCAAAGAGGTCATCCTGCTTGCCTACCGCTATACCCCGGCAGAATTTATAGAGGGAACGGCCTTGTCCATCCAGAGCGTACTGGACGGCTACTCGGTTGAGACCAGCGGCACATTGTTCATCGTGCAGAACAATCAGGTCATTGCCTCCAACCGCCCGGAGCTCATCGGGCAGGATGCTGCGGACAGTCTGCCGGTGCGGGAGATCCGCAAAGCCGGGGCTTCCGAAACGCTGACCCATACCCACGATTGGAACGGCTCCGGCTGCTATTTTGGAATGTACTGCCACGGAAGGTCTTTCGATCTCTACGCGTATACGGATGAAAGATCCGTCTTCCGTGAATCGATTCCGCTGATCTTGATGGCGCTGGCCGGTTACATCCTGCTTGTAATGGTCCTTCGGGTGCTGCGCAGACGCTCCGTGCAGGAGATGGAGCAGCAGAAAAAAGAGCAGGAGAAGAAGTATCAGGCTCAGCTGGAGGAACAGAACCGCAAACTGGAGATCGCACTCCAGCACGAGGGTGCGGCAAACCGTGCCAAGCGGGAGTTCCTGTTCAATATGAGCCACGATATTCGCACCCCCATGAACGCCATCATCGGCTTCACCTCGCTGGCTGCGACCCATATTGATAATAAGGAACAGGTGCTGGACTACCTGAAAAAGATCTCTACCTCCAGCCAGCATCTGCTTTCCCTCATCAATGATGTGCTGGATATGAGCCGCATCGAGAGCGGAAAAGTAAAAATTGAAGAGAAAGCGGTGCATCTGCCGGATCTCGTCCACGATGTGCGCTCCATCATCCAACCCGATGTTTCGGCAAAGCGGCTGTCGCTTTTCATCGATACCATGGACGTGGAGAACGAGGACATCATCACCGACCCGCTGCGGCTGAACCAGATCCTGCTGAACATTTTGTCCAACGCCATCAAGTTCACTCCCACAGGCGGTACGATCAGCATCCGCATTGCCCAGAAGAACGGTGCGCCCAAGGGCCGTGGCTGCTATGAGTTCCGCATCAAGGACAATGGCATCGGTATGAGCGAAGCGTTCCAGAAGCACATCTTTGAGGCGTTCAGCCGGGAGGAAAGCTCCACCGTCAGCGGCATTCAGGGTACCGGCCTGGGTATGTCCATCGCCAAGAACATTGTGGATATGATGGGCGGCACCATTGCGATTGAAAGTGAACCGGGCAAGGGCAGCGAATTCATCGTAGATCTCTGCTTCGCACTCAGCGGACAAAGGGTGGAGCCCAAGCAGCTCCCACAGTTGGAAGGGCTGCGCACATTGGTAGCAGACGACGATACCGACACCTGCCTGAGCGTCAGCACCATGCTGTCCAAGATCGGGATGCGGCCGGAGTGGACGATCTCCGGCCGGGAAGCGGTGATCCGCACCCGATACGCCATGGAGCAGGGCGACGAATTCAGCGTCTACATCATCGACTGGCTCATCCCCGATATGAACGGCATCGAGGTCGTGCGGCAGATCCGCAAGGTGATCGGGAAAAGCTGCCCTATCATCATTCTGACGGCCTACGATTGGACGGATATTGAAGAGGAAGCCCGCGCTGCCGGAGTGACCGCCTTCTGCGAAAAACCGCTGTTCCTTTCCGAACTGCTCAGAGTGCTGGCAGAACCGTACGGTGCAGAGCCTGCCTGTAAGCCAGCGCAGCCAGATGCCTCCGAGCTCAAGAGAAAGAAACTTTTGCTGGTGGAGGACAATGCCTTGAACCGCGAGCTCGCGCTGGAGATCCTGAAGGAAGCGGGCTTTGCGGTAGACACTGCTGAGGATGGCGAGATCGCTGTCCAGAAGATGAAGCAGGCGGCCCCCGGGCAGTACGATTTGATCTTAATGGACATCCAGATGCCCAAGATGGACGGTTACGAGGCAACGCGGCAGATCCGCGCCCTGCCGGATGCTGCAAAGGCAGGCATTCCCATCTTTGCAATGACGGCAAATGCCTTTGAAGAAGACCGTCAGAATGCATTGAAGGCCGGTATGGACGGCCACATTGCAAAGCCGCTGGATATTCCGCATCTGCTGCAAGTCCTTGCAGATGTACTGAAATCATAACGGCTGCCAGCCGACAAAAGCAAAAGCACCCGCAGCAGGCTTCGCAGAGGCTCTTGACCTCTGGAAGCGAATGCTGCGGGTGCTTTATTTCTTTTCTGTCTGACAGGCGTTTGACTCACAAAATTTTGTGCAGCTCCTGCACGAGATCGCCGATCACGATGGGCTTGGACAAAAAGCCGTTCATGCCGCTTTCCAATGCGTTGCGGCGGTCCTCGTCGAAGGCGTTGGCGGTCATGGCAAGGATCGGGAGCTTTGCCCGGGCAGGGTCATCCAGTGCGCGGATCTTCCGGGTGGCGGTGTAGCCGTCCATCACCGGCATCTGCACATCCATCAGCACCAGATCATAGCTGCCCGGCGCTGCAGTACTCACCTTTTCCACCGCCACTTCACCGTTTTCCGCCGTATCGACCCGGAAGCCGTACTCGCGCAGGATCTCCTGCGCGATCTCGCGGTTCAGCTCGTTGTCCTCTACCAGCAGGATGTGTCTGTCCTTGAAGTCGGCGTTCTTTTCCGGCAGAAGCTCCTGCGACGCATCTGTCAGCTTCTGGCCGAGGGCGCTCATCAGGGTCTCGCGCAGGTCGGATATGAACATGGGCTTGGAGCAGAAGGCGGTCACACCGGCGGCCTTTGCCTCTACCTCAATGTCAGACCAGTCATAGGCCGTCAGGATGATGATGGGGGTATCGTCGTTCAGGCTGCGTATCTGGCGGGTGACCTCGATGCCGTTCATATCCGGCAGCCGCCAGTCGATGATATAGGCGTGGTAGACATCGCTCATCTCGATGGACTGCCGCGCGCGCAGCACCGCTTCCTTGCCGGAAAGGGTCCACTCCGCGCGCATTCCCACCTTGACCAGCATCTTTGTCACGCTGTCGCAGGTGTTGAAATCGTCGTCCACCACCAGAGCCTTCAGGCCTTCCAGCTCGGTGATCTTTTCCACCGGGCGGTGCTCTGCCTGCACCCGCAGCGGCACACGAATGATAAACTCGCTGCCCTTGCCCTGCGCTGTCTGCACCTCGATGGTGCCGCCCATCATATCCACGATGTTTTTGGTGATGGCCATGCCAAGGCCGGTGCCTTGGATACGGCTGACCGTGGAGGTGCGCTCCCGCTCAAACGGCTCAAAGATTTTTTTGGCAAATTCCGGGCTCATGCCGATGCCGTTGTCCTTGATGCGGAACTCGTACTGCCCGCAGCCGCGCACCTGCCCGGCAAGCTGGCGCACTCGCACCGAGACCGTGCCGCCCGCCGGGGTAAATTTGATGGCGTTGGACAGCAGGTTCAGCAGGATCTGGTTCAGCCGGGTCTTATCGCAGTAGACATCCTCGTCGGTCACATCCATCGCATCCATATAAAGCTCCAGCTGTTTTGCGTAGATCTGCCCGCTGACGATGGTTTTCAGATCGTGCAGCACCTCCGAAAGGTTGACTTCCACCTCTTCCAGATGGAGCTTTCCGCTTTCGATGCGGCTCATATCCAGCACATCGTTGATGAGCGAGAGCAGATGGTTGCTGGAAGCAAGGGTCTTGGCCAGATAATCCTTCACCCTCTCCTTGTCGTCGATATTGCTGATCGCCAGAGTGGTAAAGCCGATGATGGCGTTCATGGGGGTGCGGATGTCGTGGGACATATTGGAAAGGAAGGTGCTCTTGGCGCGGTTGGCAGTCTCGGCGGCGGCAACGGCATCCGAAAGCGCCTGATTCACCTGTTTGTCGGCGGTGCGGTCGGACATGACCAGGATGTATTTGGTCCTGCCCTCCACCTCGCTGCCTATGGCGATGTTATGGAACCAGCGGCGCTCTTTGGTTTCCAGATGCTCAAACTCGAGATCCCATTCCCGCTGCTGCCCGCTGAGAAGCCCATCCAGAAAGTTTTTGCCCTGCTCCGGGGCGCCCAGCTTGTCCAGAGCATGGACATCCTGCCGGACTTCTCTCCACGGGATGCCCAGAAGCCGCTCAATGTTCGGGCTGACGTAATCCGTCTGGGAGGTTTTTGCGTCCAGCATCAGAAAAACATCGTCCACGTTCAGCGAGAGCTTCTGGAACAATTCATCCCGGTACCGGATCTCGGTATCCTTCCGGCGCAGGGTGACATGGCTTCTGCGCACAATGAGCAGAATGGCCAGCACCGCAAGACCTGCGGCGATGCCCGCTACGATCTGCGCCGTGCGGAACCACAGTTCGTCCAGATTAGCATTGACAATGCTGACCGGCACAAGCCCCAGCATCGTCCAGCTCTGGACCGCCGTGCCCTCGTAGACCAGATAATAGCTGGTGTCGCCCAGTTTGACCCTCAGGTTTCCGCTGCTGCCCTGTGCAAAGGCATTGGACAGATCCAGGATCTGCGCCTCGGAAAGATCGGAATGGTCGCGCAGCATCGCAATGAAGTTGTAGATCGTTTCCGTGCGGTTTACGGAATTGTCGATGACCACCCGCCCATCCGGGTAGATGACATAGTTGCTGGCATTGCCCTCAAAGGCAGAGCTGTCCAGCAATCTCATCACCGCATCATTATAATAAGAGATGGCAACGGCATCGTAGGCAAAGCCCCGGTAGCTGCCCTGCGTTTCGGGACAGATGAACGCCAGCATCTGGGGCTTGCCGGGCAGCGCCGTGTTCACGACGACATCCTCATCGTGAGCGAGCTTTTCGTCCAGATTGGTCTGCAGGCCAAGATAGCCGGTCTCCCCGGTCACGGTCATGTAGTTGCCGTCATAGGTAAGAAAGTAGAATTCGGCAAACCCAGCCTCCTGCTGTGCCGCCCTGATATACGCCTGTATTTCGGCCTCATCCGAGGCAGTTTCCAGAAAGCCGTTGTACAGATGCAGGTAGCTCACATTTTTGCGCACCAGCTCTTTCAGCATATTATTGGATTTATGCAGCACCTCTTCCAGATGCGAGGTACTTTCCTGATAGATGGTCTGGGACACAAACGAGATGTACCGAACGCTGAAACCTGCTATCAGCAAGACCAGAAGAAGGACGGCCGCAACAGGGAGCCACTTTTGCCGGGGATGGCAGTTTCGTTTGGATTCGTGCTTTTCGTCTTCCATCCCGCTCACCTCAGTGTCATGTAGTTTTCAGGCTCTGCAAGCGCTGCGCCGCCGCCGGAGAGATGATCGCGCCATCTGTTTTTTACCCATGTATCTCCGTCCAAAGACCTGCCGCTTTCGCTCGCAAGCAGCGCTTCCATCTGATTTTCCGCTGCCAGACAGGTCACGGTAACGGTGTCGTCGTCCCGGAGCGGCTGTCCGTTCCGGGTGATGCCGGTCAGGGTATAGCTGCCGCCTGCCTCTTTGACCTCCACGGCAATGCCGCTGACCACCGGCAGAGAGCCGCGGTTGAAGGGCACAAACCCACCCTCGCAGCCCTCCACAAAGGCGCGGACGGTCTCCTTCAGCTCTGCGCCGGTCATAGTGCGCTGGCGGGACATCAGACCGTTGGGCATGATCATGGAAGCGGCCATTTTCTTGTTATAGTCTGCCTGCAGCACACTGCCGGTAAAGCTGTTTGCGGTGGCAAGCAGCACATCGGTGCCATAAACGCCCCGCAGCGTGTTCGCCATAACGGAGAAGGAGGCGCTGCCGCCGTTTGCGTGGAAGACATTGGAATAGCTCTTCCCGGAGGTCAGCACGATCTCGTCATCGGCAGGCGTTTCTTCGGCAAGAAGCTGGGCATTGAACGCACGATAAGCCTGCTGTGCCGTGTACTCGCCCGCGATCATTTTGGAGACAACGTCCTTGGAGACGGCAAAGAAATCGTTGGAGGCGATGCGGATATACATGTGGTTTTCTTCCACCACATCGCGCACATCCTTCATGTACTCGGTCAGGCGCAGGGGGACGTTCTGGCTGTAGCTCAGCAGGTCCTGCCCGTCGGCAACGATGCGGCTCTGCGCCTCCTCAGAGAGCATGACGTTCAGCACTTTCATGGCTTTTTCGCGGCGCGCGGTGTCCTGCTCGAGGTCACGGTTCAGAGCGATCTGGAAATACGGGGTGGTCATGATCCACTTTTCGCCGTTCTGGCTGAAGAAGGGCATAAATATCGTGTCGATGCCCTCATCCCGAAACATCTTGACACCGGCAGAGCTGCCAAAGTACATGGCAGCTTCTCCGTTCCGGAACATCCCGATCACATCGTCGTAATTCAACGCAAGATCGTCTGCCGTGAGGTGGGTATCCTGAATGAACTGCGCCATCCGCTCAAACGCCCCCGGCCACACGGTGTCGTCCAGACCCACCCGTGCGGTGCTGGCAGGGTCGCTGTAAGCAGTGCGCCATTTGCGCCCATCAGTCGTGGTAAGCTCGGCAGCGGAAAGCCCCTGCAGCGTTTCCATGCAGGTGTAGTCGTAGGCGTAATCGGCGGTAAAGCCGCGGATGCCGATCTTTTCAAAAACCTGACAGGCCGCTGCAAAGCTTGCGTAATCGGTGGGCAGGGGAATATCGTACTGCTCAAAAAGGCTGCGATTGACCACAAAGCCGTGGGCATCCGCGCACACCGGCAGCCAGTTCACACTGCCATCCTCGTTTTTGAAGCTGTTGAGGTAGGTGTTGTACACAGCGCCCGCCTCATTGGTCATGGCAAGGTTCATCAGGCTGTCCTTCAACGGTGCCGCATCGTGCAGCGAGAAGCGGCAGCAGGTGATGATATCCGGCAGACCGCCGTTCTGCTGCAAAAACTTGTAAAAATCCAGATCGTTGTTGCCTACGATGAATTCAATGTTCACGTCCGGCAGCTGCGCCTGAACATAGGGCGCATAGTTTTCGTACAGGCTGGTGCTCCACAGATACACCTGAATGGTCTGAGCGTCTTCCAGCTTCTGTGTTCGTTCCGCATCTTTTCCGCTGCATCCGGTGAGCAGGGATAGCCCCATCACCAGTGCCGCAAGCATGGAAAATAGGCGGCGCAATGTTTTTGTTTTCATCCGATCCTTCTCCTCACACTTCTTGGGCAGCCATCGTTTTGCGGCTGGCTGCTTTGGCTTACTGATCATACATCACCGCCCGCAAGAGTGTGCGCTGTAAAACCCACCCACGGAAAGGATGCCGCAATTTTTGCGTCTTTTCTGTTTTGCGCTCTCCCTCTACCGCGAAGGGGCACAGAATGACAGAGATATAAAAATATTTTACCACTCCCATGAAGGATTATCAATAAAATTTCATAGATTGATCCATAAAAACTGTATGGGATTACAATAGATGTGTTACAAAGTGAAAAAAGACGAATGAGTCGTTCTGTGGTACAGTTAAATTGCTACACCAAACATCACAGAAACACATCATTGACAAACCTGCATTGTGAACTCAAGGAGTCTGTCCAAAAGAAAGCATAAAAATGCGCATAACGCCCTATGAAATGGTGTTGCGGGGCGTTTTGTCTTGTTTTGTGGGCGATGTTGCGGTTTATGCTGCGGTTTTGCGAAAACTTGCGAGACTAAATAAAAAAATCCTACGGAATTACGATTTTAAACGTAAATTCGTAGGATTTCTGGAGCTACTGACCTGATTCGAACAGGCGACCTGCTCATTACGAGTGAGCTGCTCTACCAGCTGAGCCACAGTAGCAGATAAAATTTTCTTGCATGTTCTGCAACGAAAAATATTCTATCATACTTCCTGTGCGCTGTCAAGATTTGATTTTGCGGCAGAACAGGTGCAAATCGTCTGTGATGCAAAAATATAACTGCCCTCCGAGAAAAACTCGAAGAGCAGCCTTGCACACAAGAATAATCAGTTGAACAGCTTACGGCCGATCCAGATGCAGATGCAGGCACCCACAACGGAAACGAGGATCTCACCCACGATGCCGGTAGCGCTCAGACCGATCAGGCCGAACACGATGCTGCCTACAAAACCGCCCAGAATGCCCAGCACGATATTGCGCACGGTGGAAGTTTCGCTGCCCATAATGCGGCCAGCGATGTAACCAGCCAGAGCGCCGATCAGTAGACTGAAAATAAAACCAAACATAATACTCGACCTCCTGAATTTTAAAGCTCTGCGCTCTGCCCGGCGGTTTCCCGGGCAAAGCGGCAAATATCCTTCAAACAACATTTTTCGCATTCTGGTTTGCGCGCATTGCACACTGCCCGACCATGCATCACAAAGCGGTGGCACAGGTCGCTGCCTTCTTCCGGAGGAACGATCTTCCACAGGGCCATTTCCACCTTCTGCGGTTCCTTGATGCCGTCCACAAGGCCGATCTTGTTGCACAGCCGGATGCAGTGGGTGTCTGTTACGATAGCAGGCTTGCCAAACACATCGCCCATGATAAGGTTTGCGCTCTTGCGGCCTACGCCGGGCAGGGCGAGCAGCTCTTCAAAGGTGGTGGGCACCTGACAACCGTATTTATCGCGCAGCACCCGCATACAGGCGGAGATGTCCCGCGCTTTGGAGTGTCCCAACCCGCAGGGCTTAACGATGGCTTCAATGTCTTCGGGTTCCGCAGCAGCCAGCGCAGCAACATTGGGAAATTTGGCAAACAGGTCTTCCACCACAATGTTCACGCGGGCATCGGTGCACTGGGCTGCCAGACGCACGCTGACCAGAAGCTGCCAGGCGTGGTCATAATCCAATGTACAGCCGGCATCTGGGTATTCTTTTTTTAACCGGTCGATCACTTCCAGCGCCAGCGCCTTTTTTGCAGTAAGGTCTTCTGGTGCTTTTTTGCGAACAGGCATTTCATCCACTCCTATCGACAAAAGCTGATACGATAATACCATGTTTTGCGTTTTTTGTAAACTGTGGGCAAAAATTATCTGAGAATGATTTTCAGATAAAACCTTGCTCTTACTGCCAAAATGCGATATACTATAAAAAATGCTGGGGGAATCGCGCCTCGGTGCGGGAGGAGGAAAACACGATGAACGAACCACTGGCACAGCGTCTGCGGCCCAAAACACTGGCAGATGTCTGCGGTCAGCAGCATCTGCTGGCACCGGGCAGGGTGTTCCGCCGTACCATCGAGAGCGGACGCATCCCCAACATGATCTTCTACGGCCCGTCTGGTACCGGAAAAACGACTGTGGCGCGCATCATTGCAGAAAACAGCGGTATGACGCTGCATAAGCTCAATGGCACTTCCTGCGGCACCGGGGACATCAAGGCGGTGCTCAAGGATATCGGCACGCTGGCAGGTGCGGGAGGCATCCTGCTGTATCTGGACGAGATCCAGTACCTGAACAAAAAACAGCAGCAGAGCCTGCTGGAATGCATTGAGGACGGCTCGGTGACGCTCATTGCATCCACCACCGAAAATCCGTACTTCTACATTTATAATGCGCTGCTGTCCCGCTGCACGGTGTTTGAGTTCAAATCGCTTTCGGCGGCGGATGTGGAGCGTGGGGTGCACAATGCGCTGAAAAAGCTTTCGGAAGGGGAGAGCACAAAGGTCTGCATGGACGAGAATGCCTGTGCCTACCTTGCCGAGAGCGCAGGCGGCGACCTGCGCAAGGCGCTGGGCTGTCTTGATTTTGCGGTGACGGCAGCTCCCATTGAGGATGGGGAAAAGCACATTACGCTGGAAATGATCCAGCAGGTCACCCGCCGCACTGCCATGCGGTATGACCGGGAGGGCGATGACCACTACGACATCGTGTCAGCCTACCAGAAGTCCATGCGCGGCTCCGACCCGGATGCGGCGCTGCATTATCTGGCCCGTCTGCTGGAAGCAGGAGATCTGCCCTCGGCCTGCCGTCGCCTGATGGTATGTGCCTGCGAGGATGTGGGCCTTGCCTATCCACAGATCATCCCCATTGTGAAGGCGGCAATTGATGCCGCCAACATGGTGGGCCTGCCGGAAGCACGGCTCCCGCTGGCAGATGCCGTCATTCTGGTGGCCACCAGTCCCAAGTCCAACAGTGCCCACGATGCCATCAACGCGGCCATTGCGGATGTGCAGGCGGGCCGCACCGGGCCCATCCCGCGGCAGCTGCAGAACAAACACTGTGATGGTGAGGATGCTCTGGTGAAGGGCCAGAACTACAAATACGCCCATGACTACGATCATCACTGGGTGGAACAGCAATACCTGCCAGATGCCATCAAGGACGTGAAATATTACACCTTTGGCGATAACAAAAATGAACAGGCGGCCCGTGCCTACTGGGCAAAGATCAAGGGCGAAGAGAACGTCTGAGCCGCGCCTTACACCCAAAACCAAAAAACAAAGAAAAAGGAGAACGATATGCGATATTCCAAACAGCGCGAGCTGGTCATGCAGACGGTGCAGAACCTGTGCGACCACCCCACCGCCGAGGAAATTTATGATGCTGCGGTCAAGGAATGCCCGGGCCTGAGCCTTGGCACCGTATACCGTAACCTGAATAGTCTGGTGGATGTGGGCCGGGTGCGCCGGGTGTCCATTCCAGGCAAGGCTGACCGCTTTGACCACACGCTGCCCTGGCACAGCCATCTGTACTGCACCGTGTGCGGCAGCGTGAACGATGCCGAGGTGGACGAAAAGCAGGTAATGAAGCTGGTGAAAAACCAGAAGGGCCATGTGCAGGACTGCGCTGTTGTGCTGATCGGCGTATGCGAGGCCTGCTGCGAGAAGCAGGCGCAGGAAAACGCCCACTGAACCATAAAATTTGCACGGAACCTCTTGCCCGGAGCGTATAAACAGGGTATACTATAGAGAAGGCTCTTTTCAGAAAGTGCAAGTAGATTTTCGCCGCACAGGGCACTTCGGTCCGGCGGAGAAGGATGGTTTGATTGGAATACATTAGTTTTGAACATAATAACATTGCCGCTGAGCTGGTAAAGCAGGCCTATGATACGCCGCCGCTGGCCTTTGTGCACAGCTATGGCTGTCAGCAGAACGTGAACGACGGCGAGCGGATCAAGGGCGTGCTGATGGACATCGGCTATGGCCTGTGCGATAAGCCCGAGGATGCAGACCTGATCCTCTTCAACACCTGCGCCGTGCGTGAGCATGCCGAGCAGCGTGTGTTCGGCAACGTAGGTGCCCTGAAGGGACTCAAGGAAAAAAAGCATGACCTCATCATCGGCCTGTGCGGCTGCATGGCGAACCAGAAGCATGTGGTAGAAAAGCTGCGTAAGAGTTACCCCTATGTTGACCTTGTGTTTGGCGTGGACGGCATCGACACCCTGCCGCAGCTCATTGCCCAGAAGCTGCAGAAGCATAAGCGTGTGCTGATGGAGCCCGCCCAGCGCCCGGTCATCGTGGAGAATATCCCCATCCGGCGTGAGAGTGAGTTCCGCGCATGGCTGCCCATCATGTACGGCTGCGACAACTTCTGTACCTACTGCATCGTGCCTTATGTGCGCGGCCGCGAAAAGAGCCGCAAGCCCGGAGATATCCTTGCTGAGTTCCGTGGTCTTGTGGAGGCAGGCTATAAGGAGATCACATTGCTGGGACAGAACGTCAACAGCTACGGCAAGGGTCTGGAAGAAAAGGTGGACTTTTCTGATCTGCTCAACCTGCTGTGCACGGTGCCCGGCGATTACCACATCCGCTTTATGACCAGCCACCCCAAGGATGCCAGTCACAAGCTGATCGACACCATTGCCGCCCAGCCGAAGCTGTGCAAGCACCTGCACCTGCCGGTGCAGTGCGGCTCCGATGAACTGCTGAAGAAGATGAACCGCCACTATACCGTGGAACAGTATCTTGAACTCGTTGAATACGCCCGCAAAACGGTGCCCGGCATCACCTTTTCCAGTGACATCATCGTTGGCTTCCCCGGCGAGACCGAGGAGGATTTTGTCAAGACGCTGGAGCTGGTGCAGAAGGTGGGCTATATGCAGCTGTTCACCTTTATCTATTCCAAGCGCACCGGCACCAAGGCCGCCGATATGCCGGACCCCACCCCCCGCAAGGAAAAGACCGACCGCATGACCCGCCTGCTCAAGCTGCAGGACGAGATCGCCATGGCGCTGGTCAAGGCGCAGGTTGGCCAGACTGTGAAGGTACTGGTAGAGGGCTTTGGCCGCAATGAGGGCACCCTCTCCGGCCGTCTGGACAACAACCTGACGGTGGAGTTCACGGCAGACGCTTCCCTGATGGGCAGCTATGCCAACGTACATCTCACGGGCGCACGGGCGACTGTGCTGCTGGGTGAGCTTGCCTGAGTGATTCCGGGGCAGTGCCCCTGAACGTATAAATAAGAAGGAGACCATTCAAATGGATTGCATTGATCTTTTCAAGCGCGCAGCCGTTGCGCTGCAGACCGATAGCCGCTACCTCGTTCTGGATCAGACCCGCAAGGCAAACGATAAGGACGAAGAGCTGCAGAACCTGATCGGCGAGTTCAACCTCGCCCGCATGGATCTGAACAATGAGATCGGCAAGAGCGAGCGCAACGATGCCCGCATCGCCGAACTGAACGAAAAGGTGAACAGCCTGTACGGCCAGATCATGGGCAACGAGGGCATGGTGGCTTACAACGAGGCCAAGCGTGACTGCGAGAACCTCGTGAACTATATTGATGCCATCATCAACACTGCCATGAATGGCGGCGACCCCATGACGGTACAGGAGCCTTCTGCTTCCTGCACCGGCAGCTGCTCCACCTGCGGCGGCTGCCACTAAAACCGGCAAAAACAAAACGCGGCTGTGCAAAACAGACCGCGTTTTGTTTGCAAAAGCGGTTACAAGCCGCAAACTTGTGCACAGAACCATAGAACGGGAGAGAGGGTAAACCATGGCAGAGCTGTCGCCCATGATGCAGCAATATCTTGAGATCAAAAAACAACATAAGGACGAAATTCTGTTTTACCGCATCGGCGATTTTTATGAGATGTTCTTTGACGATGCCCTGACGGCATCCAAGGAACTGGATCTGACCCTGACCGGCAAGCAGTGCGGCATGGAAGAGCGAGCGCCCATGTGCGGCGTGCCCTTCCACAGCTACGAGGGATATGTGGCGCGGCTGATCGCCAAGGGCTACAAAGTAGCCATCTGTGAGCAGGTGGAAGACCCGGCCAAGGCCAAGGGCCTTGTCAAGCGGGACATCATCCGCGTGGTCACACCCGGCACGGTCATTGAGAGCAGTATGCTGCAGGACGACCGCAATAACTACATTGCCAGTATCTTCCTCAAAGGAAAGAAAGCAGGTTTGTGCTTTGCGGATGTCTCTACCGGTACGGCCCATATCACAGAGCTGAATGCAGACAAGATCGCCCCGGCGGTCATTACGGAGCTGTGCCGCTACCATCCCAGCGAAGTGCTGATGAATCCGGGTCTGCTGGACTGCCGCGAGGTGACGGCGTACATCAAAAAGAATATGACTTGTTCGGTAGAGCTGATCGAAGAGGAGCGCTATGCACCGGGCCTTGTGGCGGCATCGCTGGAAAACCAGTTTGGCCGCGACTGGGCGCAGACCACCGGCATTGCAGCGGACGGCCTTGTGCGCTTTGCCATGGCGGCACTGCTGGAATATCTGCACGATACCCAGATCAAGGGCGTGGAACGTCTGAAAACGGTCATAACCTATAATAAGGCCCAGTTCATGCGTCTTTCGCCCGTGACCCGCGCCAATCTGGAGCTGACCGAGACGCTGCGCGGCCGCGAAAAGCGGGGCACGCTGCTCTGGGTGCTGGATAAGACCAGTACATCCATGGGCAAGCGTATGCTGCGCAGCTGGATCGAGCAGCCGCTTATTTCCAGTGCACTCATCAACCACCGCCTGAACGCTGTGGAGAGCCTTGTCAAGCAGACCATGGCCCGCGGCGACCTGACCGAAGAGCTGGGTTACATTGCGGATATGGAACGCCTGATGACCCGCACGGTTTACGGCTCTGCCACACCCAAGGAGATCTATACGCTGGCCCAGACCTGCGACCGGCTGCCCGGCCTGCGCAGGCAGGCTGAGGCCTGCGGCTGCCCGGAGCTTGCTGAACTGGCAGTACAGATCGATCCGTTGGAGGACATCAAGGCCCGTATTTATGCGGCGGTGGACCCGGAAGCGCCCTCTACCCTCAAGGATGGCGGTGTCATTGCCAAAGGCTACCATGCCGAGGTGGACGAGCTGCGTTCCATCCGCGACAATACCAAGGGTGTTCTGGCGCAGCTGGAAGCCCGCCTGCGGCAGGAGACCGGCATCCCCAAGCTGAAGATCGGCTATAACCATGTGTTTGGCTACTTCATCGAGGTAAGCAACTCCTATAAGAGCATGGTGCCGGAGACCTACATCCGCAAGCAGACCCTGACTTCCGGCGAACGCTACATCACGCAGGAACTGAAAGAGCTGGAAAGCAAGATCTTAGGTGCCCACGAACGGCTCATCACGCTGGAGCACCGCCTGTTCAGCGAACTGCTGGAAAGCATCAGCGCTCAGCTGGACCGCATCCAGCGCACGGCCAATGCGGTGGCCCAGCTGGATGTGCTCACGGCGCTGGCGCAGGTGGCAGCGGAAAATAACTACTGCCGTCCCATCGTGGACGACAGTGACGAGCTGACCATCACCGAGGGCCGTCACCCTGTGGTGGAGCAGATGCTGAAAGGCAGCCTGTTTGTACCCAATGATACCACCCTGAACTGTGGTGCAGACCGCTGCCTGATCATCACCGGCCCCAACATGGCAGGTAAATCCACGTACATGCGCCAGAATGCACTGATCGCGCTGATGGCGCAGATCGGCTCCTTTGTACCGGCTTCCAGCTGCCATGTGGGTGTGGTGGATGCCATTTTCACTCGCATCGGTGCGTCGGACGACCTGTCTGCCGGTCAGTCCACCTTTATGGTGGAGATGACCGAGGTAGCGGAGATTCTGAAAAATGCCACCGCCAAAAGCCTTGTGGTGCTGGACGAGATCGGCCGCGGCACTTCCACCTTTGACGGTATGAGTATTGCCCGCGCCGTAGTGGAGCACATTGCAGACCCCGCCAAGGGCCTTGGCTGCAAGACTCTGTTTGCCACCCACTACCACGAGCTGACCGAGCTGGAAGGCGGCGTGGACGGTGTAAAAAACTACAATATTGCAGTAAAAAAACGCGGCGAGGACATCACCTTCCTGCGCCGCATTGTGCGCGGCCCGGCGGATGACAGCTACGGCATCGAGGTGGCAAAGCTGGCAGGCCTGCCCGGCAGTGTGACCCGCCGCGCCCATGAGGTGCTGCGCGCGCTGGAAGCAACTGCACCTAAAAATAAAGTAGAGCAGATGGATTTTGATGCCCTGCAGGAGTATAACTCTCCGGCTGTGCCCAGCGAGATGATGGACAAGCTGGAAGCTCTGGATGTGGAAACACTCACCCCCATTGAGGCTTTGAACTTCCTCTACGAGCTGAAAAAGACCCTGAAGGGCAGCCTGAACAGATGAAACTGCTCTACCTGACCCAGACCATACAAGGAGGGAAAACACCATGGCAGTGATCCATGTTCTGGATAAGCACACAGCCGAGCTGATCGCAGCCGGTGAGGTGGTCGAGCGTCCGGCATCCGTTGTTAAGGAGCTGCTGGAAAACTCCATTGATGCCGGTGCCACGCAGGTGACCGTCAGCATTGAATCCGGTGGTGTCAAGCTGATCGAGATCAGCGATAACGGCACCGGCATCGAGGCAGAATATATCTCCACGGCGTTTATCCGCCACGCCACCAGCAAAATTGAAACACCGGACGATCTGACCAACATCCATACGCTTGGCTTCCGCGGTGAAGCACTGGCATCCATTGCCAGCGTGGCCCGTGTAGAGCTGACCACCCGAACCGAGGTGGACGAGTTTGCCACGGTCTACCGCATTGAGGGCGGGGAAGAGGTCTCCCGTGAGCCGGGTGCCAGAGCTGTGGGCACCACCATCCGGGTAAAGGATCTGTTTTACAACACGCCTGCCCGCATGAAGTTCCTCAAAAAGGACTCCTCCGAGGGCACCTTTGTGTCGGATACAGTTACCCATGTAGCGCTCAGCCACCCGGAAGTCAGCGTCAAGTTCATCCGTGAGGGCAAGCTGCAGTATGTCACGCCCGGCGACGGCCAGCTGCGCGGTGCAGCCTATGCGGTGCTGGGCCGGGAGTTCAGCCGGGACCTCATTGAGCTGAAAAATCAGGAGGGCGTGTACCGCATCACCGGTCTGGTCACCCCGCCCAAAAGCTGCCGCGCCAGCCGAAGTATGCAGCATTTTTACATCAATGGCCGCTATGTGCGCAACCGCACCATGATGGCCGGTATGGAGATGGCGTTCAAGGGTACCATGATGCAGGGCAAGTTCCCGGGCGGCATTCTGCTGCTGGAAATGCCGGCCGACCTTGTGGATGTCAATGTGCATCCGGCCAAGATCGAAGCCCGCTTTGCCCGCGAAAATGATGTTTTTGATGTGGTGTATCATGCCGTCAAGCTGGCATTGGCTCAGCCCGGCACCGGTGAACGGCTTTTTACCTTTGAAGCAGACAAAGAAGAAAAAGCTGAAAATTCAAAAAAAGACGCTGATATAATCAAAAATGACGTAAAGAATAATAACTTTACAGGTCTTTCCGCGATCATTCGGGGACAAGCGGACCCGGGCGCTCTGCCACAGCAGCACTGGGAGCCGGAAGAACCTGCCGCAGCACCGCAGCAGCCTGCCCCGTCTGCTGCAATGCAAATACCGACAGCACCCAGTGTGCCGCGCTGGAAAGGCAGTGCTCAGAACGAGGATATGCTGGATCCGTTCGTGACCCTTCACAGCCCGAAGCTGGAAACGACAAAGGCACCAGAGCCGTTCCGTGCGGCGGCAAGTGAAACGCAGCTGGATGTGGAACCGGAATTTGGTGAGACAAAACTGCATTCGCCTCAGGACCATATGGCAGCGTGGAACCCTGCGCAGGAAGCACCGAAGGAAGAACCTGAGAGTGCACTCTGTGCAGAAACAGAGCCGGATGCGCCGGAAGCGGCAGAACAGGAAACTGTACTGGCCGAGCCGGAGCAGATGAACTTTGACCCGACGGCGGATCAGCCGGAGCCGCTGCGCTATGTGGGCGAGGTGTTCAGAACATATATCCTTGCAGAACGCGGCGACGAGCTGTGCTTGATCGATAAACACGCTGCCCACGAGCGCCAGCTGTACGAAAAACTGGCCGCGAACTATGGCAATGTGCCCAGCCAGATGCTGCTGGAGCCTGCTGCCATCGACCTTGCTGCGGAGGAAAAGCAGGCCCTGCTGGATAACATTCCTCTGCTGGAAAATGCGGGCCTTGAGATCGCGGACTTTGGCGGCAATACCGTGGTGCTGCGCGCGGTGCCCGCAGATGTGGAGCCGCAGAATGCCGAAAGCCTGCTGGTGGAGATCGCAAATAAGCTGCTCAAGGGCGGCCATGATGCGCTGAACGAGCACACCGAGTGGGTGCTGCATTCTATCTCCTGCCGTGCAGCCATCAAGGCGGGGGACAAGTCCTCGCCGCAGGAACTGCTGGCGCTGGCCGAAAAGATCCTTTCCGGCGAGGTGCCGCCGTTCTGCCCGCATGGCCGCCCCTGCGTACTCAAATTGACCCGGAAGGAGCTGGAAAAGCAGTTTGGACGCATCGTATAAACATCCCGTGGTGGCCGTCGTCGGCCCTACCGCAACCGGAAAGACAGCGCTGGGCGTAGAACTTGCAAAACATTTTTCCGGCGAGGTCATCAGCTGTGATTCCATGCAGATCTATAAAGGTCTGGACATAGGCACGGCAAAGGTGACACCGGAGGAGACCTGCGGTATCCCGCATCACGGCGTGGATATCCTTACGCCGGACAAGGCTTTCAGCGTGGCAGACTTTACCGCCATGGCCGGAAAGCTGGAAGAAGAGATCTCTGCCCGGAAGAAGCTGCCCATCCTTGTGGGCGGCACAGGGCTGTATGTTCAGAGCTTTCTGTATGGGGTGCGCTTTACAGAGGAAAAAGCACCTGCCGGTCTGCGGGAACAACTGGCGGCGGAACTGGCTGCAAAAGGCGGTGCTGCCATGTACGAAGAACTGAAGCAGGCCGACCCGGAAGCTGCTGCGGCTATCCACCCGAACAATCAGGTGCGGGTGCTGCGCGCGCTCGAACATTATCGTGCCACCGGCAAAAAGCTGAGCGAACAGAAGGCAGAGTCTCTCCCACCGGAGCGGCCCTACCGCAGCCTGATCCTCGGTCTGGATTTCCCAGAGCGCGCGGTACTTTACCGCCGCATTGACCTGCGTGTGGACAAAATGCTGGAAGCGGGCCTTATAAAGGAAGCGGAGCATGTCTGGCAGAACCGGGAAAGCTTCCGCACGGCAGCGCAGGCCATCGGATACAAGGAGTTCTTTCCGTATTTTGAGCAGACGGCTCCATTGGAAGCCTGCACGGAAAAGCTCAAGCAGGCGTCCCGCAACTATGCCAAGCGCCAGCTGACCTGGTTCCGCCATATGGACGGTGTGGTCTGGCTGGATGCCGGTGCACCGGATGCAGTGCAGACTGCCATCCGCAAAACGAGCGAATTTTTAGCGAAAGGATGATCGATATGCCGGATGAGACCCAGAAGGAACGCCATGCGCCGCATGTGCTTACCACTCTGGCAGGCGTGCTGATCGCGTTTCTGCTGCTGGCAGCAATTTATGTGGTGTATCAGGCCACACATATCCTGTTCCCGCAGAATGTTTATGAGACTGCGCTGCCTGCGGTCATTTCGGATACGGTGGAAGCCGACGGAGTTCTGCTGTTCGACGAAAGCTATGTGGCAGGCAGCGGGAATCTTGGATATCTTGCTGCCGACGGCGAGCGCGTTTCAGCGGGCACCGCAGTGGCAGAGGTGTACAGCAACGCTTCGCAGGCTTCGCTGCGCCTGCAGTTGAACCAGCTGAATGATCAGATCGACCTGCTGCAGAAATCGCAGAACACTTCTGCGCTGCAGCTGGATACCCTTTTAAAAGAACGTTCTTCTGCGCTGTATGACCTGCTGGATACGCTGGACGACAGCGATTATGAAGCGGTGGATGATGATGCCAATGCCTACCTGCTGGCCCAGAACAAGCTCTGGGTGGTAACGGGCGAAGCTGCAAACTTTACCGATCAGATCACTGCGCTGGTCCAGCAGTCCCAGAGCGTGCAGGCGCAGCTGGGCAGCCCGGCGCAGATCACTGCACCGCAGACCGGCTATTTTGTGCGCTCTTCCAGCAGCGGACGGCTCAATGCCAGTGCCGATGATATCCTTGCACTGAACGCACAGGAACTGCAGGGCTATCTGCAGTCCGACCCAGTGCTGGCACTGGACGGCTGCGCCGGTAAGATCGTGGCAGGGTTCACATGGCGCTATGTGGGCGTGTGCACTGCAAAGCAGGGCGAAAAGCTGCTGGGTCAGAACGGCAAGCCGCTGAGCACAGCGGTGGAGATCAGCTTCCCGGGTCAGGTGGAGAACAGCCTCAAGGCCACCGTCACCGAGGTGGAGATTGATCAGGACAGCGGCCTTGCCCGCTTTGTGCTTGCCTGCAACTCCATCAACGGCGATGTGCTTTGCCTGAACCGGGCTGCAGCACGCATCTCGGTAGGAGAGCGCAGCGGCCTGCGGGTGCCTGCTGCGGCTGTGCACTATTTGAAAGAGGATGGCACCGAGGCACAAACGCAGGGCGAAAACTACATTCCCGGTGTGTACGTGAAACTTGGCAACATTGCCCGCTTCTGCCGGATCGACCCGGTGGACGCAGACCATCCCCTCATCACGGACGGCGATTACATCCTTGTTCTGCCCGAAGGGACTGAGGGCTCGGTCAGCAAGGTGAGGCTTTATGACGAAATAATCGTTTCCGGACAAAATTTGTATGATGGAAAGCTTTTGTAGTTATTGACATCTGAGGCAAAAAATCCGATAATAGATAAAGCTATTATTTGCATCTTTTTGCAAAGAACGCCAGGCAGCGCCATGCTGCCCGAATGAAAGGAGCAGATTGTATGTCTTTGCTTGACAGCATTAAGAAAGGTCTGTTTGACCAGGAAGACGATTACGAGGATCAGTACATTGACGATGGCCCCCAGATGGTAAACAATAACAATGGCATCGGCCTTGGTGCTGACGATGAAAATGAAGAGCCTGTTGAGGGTGCCAAGAAGAACGGCAAGGTGGTCAACATCAATGCCACCACTCAACTCAAGGTCGTTCTGGTCAAGCCTGAGCGTTTTGAGGATGCCAGTACCATTGCTGACCACCTGAACAACAAGCGCACCGTGGTGCTCAACCTGGAGTCCACCAACAAGGAAGTGTCCCGCCGTCTGGTGGATTTCCTGTCCGGTGTTGCATATGCAAACAATGGCCAGATCAAGCGCGTGGCCAACAGCACCTTCATCATCACTCCGTACAACGTGGATATCATGGGTGATCTGCTGGACGAGCTGGAGAACAATGGCGCGTTCTATTGATCCGCAGCCCAAGGCGGCGCGCGGGTTCATCCCTGCGCGTACCGATGAAGAACGCTATCTCATGCGCCATATCGAGGACTTGGCCCACACGGCCTTTTCCCGGGACATTGCGCGGTATTCGGCTTTCCTGAGTGACCGCGAGCAGGACTTGGCCCGCGCGGCACTGGGCCGTGCCGGTGTGCAGGAGGGCTTCCGGTTTGAGGGCGGCTGGCTGAATGCGGAGCGCAGGGTGCTCTGTATCGAGCCGGAGTACAGCTGCGGCGAAGCACCCATCTGCTGTGTGCGGCTGCAATGCCGTGCACAGGCGGGGGCTGCGCTGCCCGCCCACAAGGATTATCTGGGCAGTCTGATGGGCCTTGAGCTGCGGCGCGAGGCGCTGGGAGATATCGTTCTGCCGGAGGATCAGCCGGGCACAGCTTATGTGTTTGCGCTGGAACCGGCAGCACAGCTGATCTGCCGGGAACTGTTTCAGGCTGGACACACGGAGCTGACCACGGAACTGCTGACGCTGGATGAGGTGCCGCAGTTTCCGCAGGCGGAACGTGAGATGCACAGTGCAACGGTATCGTCCCTGCGGCTGGACGCTGTGCTGGCAGCTATGCTGCACTGCAGCCGAGGACAGGCTTCGGAACTGATCGAGGCGGGCAGGGTGGAGATCAACCACCTGCCGGCGGATAAACCTCATGCGCAGGTATATGAGGGCGATGTGTTCACGGTGCGCGGCAAGGGCCGCTTCAACCTGACTGCACTGCCCGGCAAAAGCAGAAAAGATCGGTCGATCATCGAATTTTTTCAATATTAAAAGCAACGGGAGGAAATGACTATGCTGACTCCGCAGGATGTCCGTTCTGTGCAATTTGAGAAAAACCTCCGCGGCTACCGCACAGAGGACGTAGACCGTTTTCTGGATAAGGTGGAAGAACAGCTGCGGGAAGACGATGCGCAGGCGGAACAGCTTCGCAAGCAGATTGCGGACCTGACTGCTGAAAACCAGAAGCTGCACGATGAACTGAAGAGCTTTGAGGCAGATGGTGAAATGCTCAAGAGCGCGCTGATCAATGCACAGCGCATGGGCGAAAATGTCATCCGCGAAGCAAACCAGAAAGCAGAAGAGATCATCCATCGTGCAAATCTGCGCGGTGATGATATCATCCGCGATGCCAACGAACTGCTGCAGAAGGCAAACGACCGTGCAGACGAGATTGAGAACGAAGCAAACGAGAAGCGCCTTGCAGAGGAGCGCGAGTATGACCGCGTGCGTCTGGAAGTGACCCGCTTCAAGTCTGACGTGCTCAACCTGTACCGCAGCCATGTGGAGTCTCTGAGCCGTCTGCCGGAGTTCCAGAAGGAAACGACTGCACAGGATGCCGAACAGGCAGAGCCTGCTGCAGAGGAAAGTGAGCCTGCCGCTGCAGCCCAGCCGCAGGCAGCGGACGTGCAGGAGCCGGAAGCAGAGCCTGCACAGCCCGCACAGGAAGATGCAGAACCTGCTGCCGTTGTTGAAAATGACGACGACAAGGCAGCTGACAGCAGCGAGGATTTCTGGGCAAAGGATGAGAGCCAGCTCAAGCTGGACCCGCCGCCCGCGTCTCCTGCTGATTTTAAGCCGGACGAGCCGGACTACGATGCTTTTCAGGGTGTCAAGTTCAGCGAGTAAGGCAACCCCATAAGGAAATATAGAGGAGAGTGTAAACCATTGGCTAAGAACAAATCGCAGTACGATAGTACTCTGAACCTGCCCAAGACCCTGTTTGAAATGCGTGCCGGCCTGCCCAAGAAGGAGCCGGTCATGCTGAAGGATTGGGACGACAACGACCTGTACAATCAGCTCATGAAGCACAACGAGGGCAAGCCGCAGTTCATCCTGCACGACGGCCCTCCGTACGCAAACGGCAATATCCACATGGGTACTGCCCTGAACAAGATCATCAAGGATATCATTATCCGCGATAAAAACATGGAGGGTTTCCAGGCTCCCTATGTGCCCGGCTTTGATACCCATGGCCTGCCAATCGAGCTGAAGGCTCTGTCCTCCGTCGGTGATAAGAAGAAGGACATTTCCAAGCTGGAACTGCGCCAGATTTGCGAAAAGTTTGCTACCGAGCACATCGATATCATGAGCGACCAGTTCAAGCGTCTGGGCGTTATCGGCGATTTCGAGCATCCGTATCTGACCCTGAAGCCTGAGTTCGAGGCACGCCAGATCGAGATCTTTGGCGAGATGGCAAAGAAGGGCTACATCTACAAGGGCCTGAAGCCCGTGTACTGGTGCCCGGACTGCCGCACGGCTCTGGCAGAGGCCGAGATCGAGTACGGCGAGGACGACTGCGATTCCATCTTCGTGCGTTTCCACGTCTCTCAGGACCCCAACGGTGTGCTGGCAAAGCACGGCATCCCGATGGACAAGACCTACTTCGTCATCTGGACCACCACCACTTGGACTCTGCCCGCTAACGAGGCGATCTGCCTGAACGGCCAGTTCGAGTACTCCTTCGTCAAGATCGGCGATGAGTTCCACATCATGGCCACCGAACTGGTCAAGAGCGTCATGGATGCCTGCCACATCGAGAACTACGAGATCGTGGGTGAGCCGGTCTCCGGTGCCGAGTTTGAGCTGATGCGCTACAACCACGTCTACCTGCCCAAGGAGGGCTGGGTCATTCTGGGCGATCACGTCACGCTGGAAAGCGGTTCCGGCTGTGTCCATACCGCAGGCGGCCACGGCGTGGACGACTTCAACGTTTGCCAGAAGTATCCGCAGGTGCCCATCACCGTCCCCGTGGACGATGGCGGCTATCTGACCGAGCTGGCCGGTAAGTATGCAGGTCAGCGCGTGTGGGCTGCCAACAAGACCATTCTGGCCGATTTGACCGAGTCCGGTGCTGTCATGGGTCAGGTGCACATCAAGCATCAGTACCCGCACTGCTGGCGCTGCCATCACCCCATCATCTTCCGTGCAACGGAACAGTGGTTCTGCTCCATCGCAAAGTTCCGCGAGGATGTCTATAAGGCCATCGACACCGTTACCTGGATGCCGGATTGGGGCCATGACCGCATGAAGGGCATGGTGCGCGACCGCAACGACTGGTGCATCAGCCGCCAGCGCACCTGGGGCGTGCCCATTCCCGCATTCTATTGCAAGAAGTGCGGCACCTACCACATCACCGATGCCACCATCAAGGCTGTCAGCGACCTGTTCCGCAAGGAAGGCTCCGATGCATGGTATAAGTACGAAGCCGAGCAGATCATCCCCGCAGGCGAAGTGTGCGAAAAGTGCGGTGCTTCCGAGTGGACCAAGGACGCCGACATCATGGATGTCTGGTTCGACTCCGGCTCCACCCACGCCGCTGTGCTGGAGGAGCGCCCGGAACTGCGCTTCCCGGCTGATATGTATATGGAAGGCGGCGACCAGTTCCGCGGCTGGTTCCAGTCCAGCCTGCTGACCAGCGTTGCAAGCAAGGGCTGCGCACCCTATAAGTCTGTTCTGTGCCACGGCTGGGTCGTGGATGAGCAGGGCAAGCAGATGCACAAGAGCGCCGGCAACGGCGTGGAGCCCAGCGAGATCATCAAGGACTACGGCGCTGATATCATCCGTCTGTGGGTGGCTTCTTCCGACTACACCGTGGATGTGCGTGCCGGCAAGAACATCTTCAAGCAGCTGAGCGAGGCTTACCGCAAGATCCGCAACACCGCCCGCTTCATTCTGGGCAATCTGGACGGCTTTGATCCCAACACCGACTGTGTGGCTGACGATCAGCTGCAGGAGATCGACCGCTGGGCACTGGCTGCTCTGGATGACCTGATGGTCAACACCAGCGCAGGCTACGCTGTGTACGACTTCAACAAGGTCTACCATGCAGTGTACAACTTCTGCGTTGTTGCAATGTCCAACTTCTATCTGGATGTGACCAAGGACCGCCTGTACTGCACCAACGGCGCAGGCCGCAAGGCTGCTCAGACCACCATGTACAAGATCCTTGTGGCTCTGGACAAGATCATTGCGCCCATCCTGTGCTTCACCAGTCAGGAAATCTGGGACTTCATGCCCAAGACCGAGGGCATGAACCAGTACGTTGTATTTGAGGAGATGCCCAAGGCCGGCCAGTATGCCGCCGATGAAGCCTTCAAGGCAAAGTGGGCACAGCTGATCGCCGTCCGTGACGAGGTGAAGAAGGTTCTGGAGCAGGCCCGTGCCGAAAAGGTCATCGGTGCTTCTCTGGAGGCTGCCGTCACCCTGTACTGCAATGATACTGTGTACAGCCTGCTCAACAGCATCCCCATGGACGAGCTGGCCGACCTGATGATCGTCTCTCAGGTAGAGCTGGTCAAGGGCGAAGGCGGCGCTGCAAGTGCTGTTGAAGGCCTGGGCGTTGCTGCTGCACATGCCACCGGCGAAAAGTGCGAGCGCTGCTGGAAGTATTCTTCTTCCATCGGCAGCCATGCCGCACATCCCACCCTGTGCGCACGCTGCGCCAGCGTTGTGGAAGCCTAAGCGTTCCGCATAAAACAATGTTTTAAAGGGCGGCGCTCCCTTATACCGGGGAGCGCCGTTTTTTATACTGAATGATTTTGGGAGTATCCTATGGCATTTGTTGTTTTTAATCTGCTCGCGGCTGCGGCACTCATTGGCATCGATCAGGCCATCAAGCTGTGGGCCACAAATGTGCTGCAGCCCGTTGGTGCAATGCCGCTGATCCCCCATGTGGTGGAGCTGCGGTTCGTGCTCAACCCGGGCATGGCGTTCAGCCTGCTCAGCGGCAAGCAGCTGTTCCTCATCATCGCTACCAGTATAGCGCTGATCCTTGTGGCCTATGGGCTGTTCTTCCGCAGCCGCGGCAGATACCTGCAGCAGGCCGCACTGCTGCTGATCCTTGCCGGCGGTGTCGGCAACCTGATCGACCGTGTGCTCAACGGCGAGGTGGTGGACTACATCAATCTGCTGTTCATGCAGTTTGCGGTGTTCAATTTTGCGGATATCTGCGTGTGTGTGGGCGTGGGCCTCTGGGTGCTGGTAATTTTTCTGGAAGAGCTGCACGCTGAGAACGGGCAGTCCCCGAAGGAGCAGTGAGCCATGGAACAGCGTGAATTTGTGGTGGAGCAGGAGACGGCAGGCCAGCGCATCGACCGCTTTCTGAGCGGTGAGGACACCGGCCTTTCCCGGTCTGCTCTGCAGGCGCTGGTGGCCGACGGTCATGTGTTGTGCAACGGCAAGCTGGTCGCCAAAAGCCTGAAGCTCAAGGCGGGCGACACCATCCTTTTGGAAATTCCGGACGCAAAGCCCATTGAGGCCGTGCCGCAGGACATCCCGCTGGAAATCGTCTATGAGGACGAGCATCTGCTGGTGGTCAACAAGCCCAAAGGCATGGTGGTGCACCCGGCTCCCGGCAACCCGGACGGCACGCTGGTGAACGCGCTGCTGTGGCACTGCAAGGGAAGCCTGTCCGGTATCGGCGGCGAGATCCGCCCCGGCATCGTGCACCGCATCGATAAGGACACCAGCGGACTGCTGGTGGTGGCAAAGGACGATGCAACGCACATCGGCCTTTCCCAGCAGATGGCGGTGCACAGTGTGGAGCGCGCGTATCGCACCATCGTGTACGGCGGCTTTGCACAAGATGAGGGCTTTGTGGAAAGCAATCTGGGCCGCAGCAAGACCGACCGCAAAAAGATGGCGGTCTACCCGGCCAGTGAGCCGCACACCAAATATGCCTATACCGGCTATCAGGTGCTGGAACGGCTGAACAACTTTACCATGCTGGAATGCCGTCTGAAGACCGGCCGCACCCATCAGATCCGCGTGCACATGGCATCCATCCAGCACCCGGTGGCGGGCGACCCGGTATATGGCCCGCACAATTGCATCACCAGCCTGCACGGCCAGTGCCTGCACGCCAAAACGCTGGGCTTTGTGCACCCAATCACCGGCGAACATCTGCGGTTCGATTCGGAATTGCCGGAATACTTCACTCGTTTTCTTGCAACGCTCAGGAGGGGAACGGTATGAACCATCTTTCTTCAACGCTTGTACTGTGTGATCTGGACCATCTGCTTTTGGGTGCCGACGGCAACCTGACGCAGGTGGTGAGGGATGTGCTGCAGCTGTTCGTCCGCCGCGGCGGACGTTTTACGGTGTTTTCCCAGCGCACGCCGCGGGCAGTGCGGTCCATTCTGGGCAGTGTGCGGCTCAGCGCTCCTGCGCTGGTGTGCGGCGGTGCCATGGCCTACCATTTTGCCGATGGCACCCGCCAGCCGCTGTGCACCTTTGCCGGGCAGGATGCCGACCTGTTCGCCCGCCTGCCGGTGGCAGAGGGCGTGGGCATTGCCCTGCAGATGACCGACGGTACCACCCGCGTGCTGCGCATGAGCGAGGCATTGGAGTGTCATCTGCGGCAGGAATGGACCCCTTATCTGCTGGCAAACGCGGCAGACATCAAGGGGGAAGAAGTGCTGCGGGTGCTGCTGTATCAGGACAGCAAGGCAGTGCCCATGATCTCGCTGCTGGAAAAATCTCTGGGCGACCGCACAGCGGTGCTGCTGGGCGAGCGTGCCGCAGCGGATACGCTGATTCTGACCCCCAGAACCGTCTCTGGCCGTGAAATGCTGGATGCCGTGTGTATGCCGGTGGGCATCGACCCGGAAGATGTGCTGGTACTTGCCGGAGGGCTGCCTATGCTGGACATGGTGCGCGCTTCCAGCCAGAGCACCGCAGCTGCGGATGCCCCGGCTGAGCTGCGTCTTGCTGCCCAAAAGGTCACTTTGACCGATGCTGCGGCAGGTTCTGCAGTGGAAGTGCTGTACCGTATGGTGCGGGATGCTGAAAATTTGGCGTAAAATTTGTGCAAGGCTTCTGCAAATTCTTTCGCAGAAGCCTTTCTTTTTGGAGGAAAGTCAGGTACAATGAGAGAAACGCATCTTCTGGTCCTGCAAAAGAAGGAAAAACTCTTTCTTGCGCTGTCGCTGGCGGCGGTGGTTTTGTGCACAGTGCTAGCCTTTGGCTTTGCCGTGCCGCTGCAGGCTGCCGAACCGCAGGTCCTGCCGGATACGACCGGGCTGGAACAGTATGTGCTGGTGGATCTGAACACTGCCGATCTCTCTGCGCTGTGCACACTGCCGGGCGTAGGGGAAAAGCGCGCACAGACGATTCTGGATTACCGGACGCAGAATGGCCCGTTTGAACGGATAGAAGATGCAGCCGATGTTCCGGGCCTGACACAGACCATTGTGGATTCCTGGGCAGGAATGGCAACCGTGAGCTGAGCCGCAGCCGGCGGCCCGGCGCAGCAAAAAGGGGAATGATTATGAGTGACGATACCATTTTTATCAACCGGGAACTGAGCTGGCTGGATTTCAACCGGCGCGTTCTTGCATTGGGCAAAGATAAAAATGTTCCGCTTGCAGAGCGGGTCAAATTTCTTGCGATCTACGGCTCCAATCTGGACGAGTTTTTTATGGTGCGCGTGGGTTCTCTGCAGGAGCGCGCCAATCTGGAACAGGAACAGGGCAAAAAGGTCAAGAGGGAAAACAAGACCAACATGTCCGCGGCGGAACAGCTGACTGCCATCATGCCCAAAACGGCACAGCTGCAGGAGGAGTGCGATAAATACTACGCAAAGGCGCTGGAAGCACTGGCGGAGTGCGGCTGGCGCAAGGTGGATCTTGACCACTTGTCCAAGGAGGACGAGCACTTCTGGAAGAAGTACTTCCAAACGGAGCTGTTCCCCATCCTCAGCCCGCAGATCGTGGATAACCGCCATCCGTTCCCATTCCTGCGCAATAAGGAGATTTACCTTGGTGTTCTGCTCAAGGAAAAACACCCGGCAGGGCAGAGCCTTGGCATCATTCCCATTTCCAGCCAGATGGAACGAATGCACGTTGTAAAAAAAGACGGCGAAACGCAGTTTGCACTTACCGAAGAGCTGGTGCTGCACTTTGCGGCCAGCATCTTTGGCAAAGAGACGATTCAGGAAAAATGTCTCTTCCGTGTTACCCGCAATGCGGATATCGACGTAAAAGAGGGCATGATGGATCATGATATCGACTACCGCGAGATCATGACCGAGCTGCTCAAGCGCCGCCGCAAGCTGGCTGCGGTGCGTCTGCAGATCACGCCTGCCCCGGCCCCGGAGGTAGAACGCCTGCTGTGCAACCGTCTGCTGCTCACCCATAAACGGGTGTTCGAGCAGAAAAGCCCGCTGGACCTGAGCTTTTTCTACAAGCTCACCGGCCGCATGGAAGCGGAGGGTCGGCCGGAACTGTTCTACCCGGCTGCACGGCCCATGCTGCCGCCGCCGGACTACGACCTTGCCGCTGAGGTGCAGAAGCACGATGTGCTGCTCAGCTATCCGTACCAGTCCATCCGGCCCTTCATTGCCATGCTCAAAAAGGCTGCCCATGATCCTGAGGTCATTTCCATCAAAATGACCCTGTACCGTATGGCGCGGGAGTCCCAGATCGTGCAGGCGCTGATGGAAGCCGCTGAGAACGGCAAAGAGGTGGTGGCGCTGGTGGAGCTGCGCGCCCGCTTTGACGAGCAGAACAATATCGACTGGTCGAAGCAGCTGGAAAGCGCAGGCTGTACGGTCATTTATGGCTTTGATGATTACAAAGTGCACTCCAAGCTGACCCTTATCACCAAAAAGAGCAAAGAGGGCTACTCTTATATCACCCAGATCGGCACCGGCAACTACAACGAAAAGACCAGTGAGCTTTACACGGACTACTCCTTCATTACGGCAGACCATGGCATTGGCGAGGAAGCTTCCAATGTGTTCCAGAACCTTGCCGTGCAGAAGCTGACTGAGGAGAGCGACCGGATGCTGGTAGCACCGCTGCGCTTCAAGAGCGTATTGCTGGAAGAGATGGATCGTGTCATTGCCGCCGCCCACATGGGCCGTCCGGCATCCATGATCCTGAAAAACAATTCCATCAGCGACCGGGATATCATCCTCAAGCTGCAGGAAGCCAGCTGTGCCGGTGTGCGCATTGATATGATCGTGCGCGGCATCTGCTGCGTGCGTGCCGGCGTGCCCGGCAAGACGGAGAACCTGCATATCCGCAGCCTTGTGGGTCGTTATCTGGAGCATGGCCGCATTTACAGCTTCTTCGATGGTGCACATACCCGCATCTATATTGCATCCGGCGATTTCCTCACCCGCAACACCGAGTGCCGCGTGGAGGTGGGCGTGCGCGTGGAGGATCCCGTGCTGGTGCGGAAGCTTACCGACATTCTGCAGCTGCAGCTGCGGGATAATGTCAATGCCCGCGAGATGCGCCCGGACGGCAGCTACCAGAAGGTAAAGCCCGCTGAGGGCGAAGCACTGGTGAACGGCCAGATGGGCATGTATGAGCTGTTGAAAAATGACTGGACGCAGCCGGAGCCTTGGAGGCTTTCTGCCGCTGTGCAGGAAAAACAGCCTGAACCTTCTGCCGAAGCAGCAAAGCCAGAACCTGCGAAAACGGAAGCGGTTCCCGCTGCAAAACAGGCAGAAGTTTCTCACCCGGAATCTGCTGCGGCACCGGAAAGCAGCGACCGCTTTAACCAGCTGGAACAGATGGTCAATCATAAAAAGCGTACAGAGCCGCAGCTTGCCCCTGCAGCCAAGCCGATAAAGCCGGTGGTGGTGGAGACACCCGCCCCCAGAAGCCGCCTGAAACGGATTTTGGATTTCTTCAGGTTACGCAGATAATATTTGCAAGACCCGACAGAGCAAACCCTCTGCCGGGTCTTTTTGCGTGTTTGACTGCATAAATAAAAAGCAAACGGAAGGCGGGAGGCAGAAGGTGCGGGTAAAGCGATGGGGACGAGCCGGGCACGGCAGGAAGCAGCCCAGACGGAGGGTGATTTTTCTGGCAGTTTTAGCCGGACTGCTGGTGTGCGTGGTGCTTCCGGTGCGGGCGCAGAAAAAAACGGGGAAGCTCTGTTTCCCGCTGGACACCACACAGTACCGTGTTTCGGACGGATACGGCTGGCGGCAGGATCCTTTTACCGGGGAAAGGACGTTCCATAAGGGCATTGATCTTGCCTGTGCAGAGGGAACGGAAGTGCTTGCTGCGGAAGGCGGTGCGGTGGTGCAGGCATACCGCAGCACAAGCTATGGCACCTGTCTGCGTGTTCTTCATACAGATGGCAGCGAGTCACTTTACGCCCATTTGCAGTACGCCTATGTCCGCCCGGGCGAGGTGGTGGAAGCAGGGCAGCTGCTGGGCGCAGCAGGGCGCAGCGGGCGCGCTACGGGAGCACACCTGCATTTTGAACTGTACCGGCAGGGAACAGCCTGTGACCCGGCGGATGCGCTGGGCCTTTCCTCATGAAGCTGCATGATTCCCGGCAGCTGGGGCCGCTGGTGTTCCGCGACCCGCTGCTTTTGTGTAGCGCACTGTATTTTCTGCTCTACTTTGATGCAAGCGGCTTTCTGCGGCTGGGGCTGCTGGCGGCGTTCCTGCACGAGTGCGGGCACATTCTGGTGTATTGTGTGTTTCTGCGCCGCTTTCCGGTCATTGAGGTGACCATGACTGGCTTTTGTATGCGGATGGACGCTCCGGCCCGGGGCCTTTCACCGGGGCGGCTCTTCTGGCTGGCTGCTGCAGGCCCGGCGGTCAATTTCATGCTGGCAGGCATCTGGGCGCTGCGGCTGGAACAGGAACTGACCATCCGCGGCAGTGCCTTCTGGGCGGCAAATCTGCTGACCGGGGGATTCAATCTGCTGCCCGTTCCACCGCTGGATGGGGCGCAGCTGGCATCCTGCCTGTGCGAAATGCGGCGTGCAGGCAAAAAGTTTAAGGGAAATGATTGAAAAAACAGCTCATTTCGGGTACAATAAAATGACGTGTAAAAATGGACTGTTTATTGGAGGACTCGATGTTTGATCCAAAACTGAAAGAAGCACTGGGACGGGTACAGAAGCCTGGTCGTTATACCGGCGGAGAACCCGGCAGTGTATATAAGGACAAAGAAAAAGTGGATGTCCGCTTTGCGTTCTGCTTTCCGGACACCTATGAGGTGGGTATGTCCTTCCTCGGCGAAAAGATCCTGTATGAGCTGCTCAACAGCCACGAAAACTGGTGGTGCGAGCGTGCTTTTATGCCGTGGCTGGATATGAAGGCCGAGATGGAGCGTCTTGGTCTGCCGCTCTACACCATGGAGAGCAAGGATCCGCTCACCGCTTTTGATGCAGTGGGCTTCACCCTGCAGTACGAGCTTTCCTATACCAATATTCTGGCAATGCTGGATCTGGCGGGCATCCCGTTCTATTCCAAGGATCGCGATGAAAGCTGGCCGCTGATCGTGGCGGGCGGCCCCTGCGCCTGCAACGCGGAACCCATTGCGGACTTTTTTGATGTGATCCAGCTGGGCGAGGGTGAAAATCAGCTGCCCGGCATCTGCGCCGAGATCGAAAAGGCCAAAAAAGAGGGCGGCGTCTCCAAAAAGGAACTGCTGCTGCGCATTGCAAAGATCCCCGGCATCTATATCCCGGCATTCTACGATGTGGAGTATTACGAGGATGGCCGGGTCAAGGCCATCACCCCCAATGAGCCGGGCATCCCGGCGCGCATCACCAAGGCGATCATCAAGGACCTGAACGAGTTTGCCCCGCCCACGAATTTCGTGGTGCCCATGGTGGGTGCCATTCAGGACCGCGCCAGCATCGAGGTGCTGCGCGGCTGTGTGCGTGGCTGCCGTTTCTGTCAGGCGGGCTTTCTGTACCGTCCCATGCGCCAGCGTGACGCGGGCCTTCTGAACAGGGCGGCGCAGGAGCTGTGCGCTAACACTGGCTATGAAGAACTGAGCCTTTCCAGCCTGTCCACCTCTGACCACGGCCAGCTGGAAGAGCTGCTGGACGATCTGAACGAGTGGGCACCCAAGGAGCATGTGAGTCTGTCGCTGCCTTCGCTGCGCGTGGACAACTTCTCCCAGAGCCTCATTGAAAAGACCACCAAGGTGCGCAAGAGCGGCCTGACCTTCGCCGCCGAAGCCGGCACCCAGCGCCTGCGCAACGTCATCAACAAGAATGTCACATGGGATGAGATCGAAAAGACCTGCACCATCGCATTCAACGCGGGTTATACCTCGGTCAAACTCTACTTCATGATGGGCCTGCCCACTGAGACCATGGAGGACATTGAGGGCATCGCAGAGACGGCGCAGAAGGTGGTCGATCTTTACTATTCTCTGCCCAAGCGCGGCAAGGGCAAGGGTGTACAGGTGACCATCAGCTGTGCCTGCTTTGTGCCCAAGCCCCATACGCCGTTTGAGTTCGTGCCCATGGACACTGAAGAAATGCTGCGCGCCAAGCAGAAGCATCTGCTGGAAAGTGTGCGCAGCCGTAAGATCAAGGTCAACTACCACGACAGCACCACCAGCTTTCTGGAGGGCGTGTTTGCCAAGGGCGACCGCCGCCTTGCCCCGGTCATTGTGGAAGCCTACAAGCGCGGCTGCTACTTTGACGGCTGGGAGGAGTGCTTCAAGTACGATACTTGGCTGCAGACCTTTGCTGATCTGGGCATCGACCCGGCATTTTACTGTCAGCGCCCCATTGGTCTGGACGAGGTAACGCCCTGGTCCCATATGGACTACGGTGTTACCCACGAATATCTGGTACGGGAGTACAAAAAGGCCCTTGCCGCCCAGACTACCCAGCCCTGCAACCGTGCCTGCCACGGCTGCGGTGCAAATCACCTGTTAGGAGGTCCCTGCTTTGATTACAGTCAGAATCTCGTTTGAGAAAAAGAATGAGGCCTCCTACATCTCCCTGCTGGACCTGCAGCGGGTGATGCAGCGGGTGCTCAAGCGCAGCGGCCTGCCGGTGTGGCATACGCTGGGCTTCAATCCCCACATCTATATGACTTTTGCCTGCCCGCTCTCGCTGGGGCAGGAGAGCCAGTGCGAGTGCGTGGATGTCAAGACCGAGGCCGAAAACCCCGATTTTGCCCAGTGGCAGACGGTGCTGAACGCCATCATGCCTGCCGGGATCGAGGTCTACCGCGTGGAACCGGTGAAGATGAAGGCCGACGCCATCGCTTACGCCTGCTACCGCATCCGTTACCCGGCGGACGCCGCGGAAAAGCTTGCACAGTACAACGCCCTCGACAGCGTGCCGGTGGAGAAAAAGAGCAAGCGCGGCGTTAAGATGGTCGAGATGAAGGAATATGTCCCCACTCTCGAGCTTGCGACGGAAGGGGAGAGCGTGAGCTTTGCGGTCTGTCTGCCTGCCTCGCAGGACCTGAACCTGAACCCCTCGCTGCTGACGGCGGCGCTGGAAGCAAAATTCGGCGTCCCGGCGGCGAACGCCTCCATCCTGCGCACCGAATTTCTGACGGCAGATAAGCAGAAGTTCGAATAAGAACGGTCTATCAGAGCGAGAGCGAAAATTTTTGCATGAATTTGCCCGAAACGCTTGCTTTTACGGGCGGTTTGTGCTATCCTATTAAGGCGTTAGTGTCCGCTGAGACCACAGCGGGGTTAATGACACATATCATTAAACGGGCGGTCCTCTGACGGCAGTTCGCCGTGTATGAACGTCTAAAAACAAATGGAGGAATTCAAAATGGACGCACTGAAGATTATTTCTGAAGGCAGCATCAAGGCTGAGAAGCCCCAGTTCAACGTCGGCGATACCGTCCGCGTTGATGTTCGTATCAAGGAAGGCGAGCGCGAGCGTATCCAGGCTTTCGAGGGTACCGTCATTGCTAAGAAGCACGGCGGCGTCGCAGAGACCTTTACCGTTCGCCGCGTTTCCTACGGCGTCGGCATCGAGCGTGTCTTCCCCATCAACAGCCCCTTCGTCGAGAAGGTCACTGTTGTCCGTAAGGGCAAGGTCCGCCGCGCAAAGCTGTTCTACCTGCGTGGTCGTACCGGCAAGGCTGCCAAGGTCAAGAGCGATATTTGATGATTCCCCGTTTCAAAGCGGGAGAAAAGGGGACAACTCGTTTGTCCCCTTTTTTCTGTTATACGGCGCTTTTGGCGCAGAGACAGAGAAAATAAAAACGGGCAGAAGCCCGGATAAAGAGGTGCATCGGATATGGAACAGTCACAGCCTGCTGTCCGTGGGCAGGGCCTGCTGGAATGGTACGAAGCGCTTATTTCGGCGGCGCTGGTGCTGGTACTGGTGTTTTCCTTTTTCTTCCGCATCATTCAGGTGGACGGCGAGTCGATGGTGCCTACGCTGGAAAACGGCGATAAGCTTGTCGTCTGGGGCGCAGGCTATGAGCCTCAGCGGGGCGATGTGGTCATCGTGGACAGCTACACCAGCTATGGCCGCCCTCTGGTCAAGCGCGTCATCGCCAAAGGCGGCGACACCATCTCCATCGACTATGCCACCGGAACGGTAGAGGTCAATGGAAAGGTGCTGGAAGAGGATTACATCGCAGAGCCGACCTATCTGGGCTATGATGTGGGGTTCCCGTACACTGTGCCTGAGGGGACAGTGTTCGTGATGGGCGACAACCGCAACGCCTCGCTGGACAGCCGCTCGAGCTATGTCGGCTGCATCGACGAACAGGATATACTGGGCAAAGTGCTGCTCTGCTTTTTGCCCTTTTCGGATTTTGGAGTAGTAAAATGAACAATCATGACACCCGGTTTGCAAACCAATATGCCATCCAGTGGTTCCCGGGCCATATGGCCAAGACTCTGCGGATGATGGAGCAGGAGATCCAGCACGTTGACGCAAGCCTTGTACTGCTGGACGCCCGCATCCCGCTGTCCAGCCTCAACCCGGAGATCGAGCGCATCACGGCCCGCAAGCCCAAGCTCTATGCGTTGAACAAAGCGGATCTCGCTGACCCCGCCGTGACGGAAGAGTGGATACGCTACTTCCACGAGGCGGATGCGGGCTGTGTCGCCATCAGCGCCAAGCAGAAAGGCGGCGCGAACGCCGTCAAGGCCGCGATCGAAAAGGAACTGTCCGGCCTGCTGGCACGCCGCCAGAACCGCGGCATGGCCGGTGCCAAGACGCAGGTCATGCTCTGCGGCATCCCCAATGTGGGCAAATCCACCTTCATCAATACCTTCGCGGGCTCTGCCCGCGCCAAGGCGGCTGACCGTCCCGGCGTGACCAAGGGCAAGCAGTGGGTCAGCACCGAAAAGTTCGACCTGCTGGATATGCCCGGTGTGCTCTGGAAGAAGTTTGATTCCAAGACCATCGCCTCGAATCTGGCCTTCATCGGCTCCATCAAGGATGACATCCTTGATGTGGAGGAGCTGGCCATGAACCTTTTGGATGAGGTGCGCCGCAACTATCCCGACCTCGTGGCCCAGCGCTACAAGCTGGATGCCGAGACGCTGGCTCTGCCGCCCTACGAGCTGATGGAAGCCATCGGCCGCAAGCGCGGTCTGCTGGTGCGGGGCGGCGAGGTGAACACCGAGCGGTGCGCCGTGATGCTGGTGGATGAGTTCCGCGCCTGCAAGTGGGGCCGCATCTCCCTTGAGCGCCCGCCCCAGCGGGACGACATGGCCGACTTTGCCGAGGAGGACGAGGAATGAAGCGCCGGACGGATGAGGAGATCTCCGCGCCGCTCTACGCCTACGATGCCGACATCCGGGCGCAGTACGGCTGTTTTGCGGGCGTAGACGAGGCAGGCCGCGGCCCGCTGTGCGGCCCGGTCTGCGTGGCCGCCTGCATCCTTGACCCCGAGGCTCCGGTCTACGGCATCAACGACTCCAAGAAGCTGAGCGAGAAAAAGCGGGAAGCTCTTTTCGACCAAATCGTTGAAAAGGCATTGGCTTACAAAATCGTCTTCATCGGCCCCGACATCATCGACCGCGACAATATCCTGAATGCCACCATGGGCGGGATGCGTCAGGCCGTGGAGGGGCTGGACATCGTGCCGAACCTCGTCCTTGTGGACGGCAACCGCATCCCGGACGGGCTGACCATGCCCGCGCAGCCGGTGGTGAAGGGCGACGCCACCAGCGCCAGCATCGGCGCAGCGTCCATTCTGGCTAAAGTCAGCCGTGACCGCTATATGCTGGAGCTGGACAAGCAGTATCCCCAGTATCAGCTGGCAAAGCACAAGGGCTACGGCACCAAGCTCCACTACGAGCTCATTGCCCAGTACGGCATTCAGCCGTTCTACCGCCGCAGCTTCCTCAAAAAGCAGGGCTACTGGCCCGAGGGCAAGTGATGGACCGGGCAGGGACAGGCCGCAGGGGAGAAGCAGCCGCCGCGCGTTTCTACGAGAAACAGGGCGCGGCCCTCATCACCCACAACTATCACACCCGGATGGGGGAGATCGACCTCATCCTGCGGGAACCGGACGGAACACTGGTGTTCTGCGAGGTAAAGACCCGCGCCAAAGACTCTCTGGATACCCCCGCTGCGGCGGTCAACGCCGCCAAGCAGCGCCGTATCATCGCATCCGCCGCATCGTATCTCCAAAGCACCCATCAGAGCGACGAGCCGGTGCGTTTCGACGTGGCCGAAGTCGTCCCTCTTGACAGCGGGCGCTGGATGGTACATATTATAAAGGGTGCTTTTTGCGCGAAATAGCAGGAAGTGCCGGTGGGAAAAGGCAGAAAAACGGCTCTGGACCGCTGCCGCACGACGAGGCCAAGTGATGGGCCTTTTGGCAAAAAGGAGCGATAACGATGAAATTTTTCAGCACGAGAGACCATTCCCGCATTGTGACCGCCTCTCAGGCGATCGCACAGGGCCTGTCGGATGAGGGCGGCCTGTTCGTCCCGGAAAGCTTTCCGCAGGTGGACGTGGAGGCATTGTGCCAGCTGGATTATCCGGAGCTGGCCGCTGCCGTCGTCAGCGAATATCTGACCGATTACTCGAAAGACTTCCTCGCTGAGGCTGCTCGCACGACTTATGGTGAGGCCTTCGGCGGCAAGGCCGGTCATCTGGCCCCGGTGGAGGGCGATACCTATGCCCTTGAGCTGTGGCACGGCCCGACCTGCGCCTTCAAGGATTATGCCCTTCAGCTGATGCCGAAGCTCCTCGTGGAGGCAAAGAAGAACCTCTCCCGCACCGAAAAGACCCTCATCCTCGTGGCGACCAGCGGCGACACCGGCAAGGCCGCACTGGACGGCTACCACGACATCCCGGGCGTCGAGATCGCCGTGTTCTACCCCACGGGCGGCACCAGCGAGATCCAGCGCCTGCAGATGGCCACGCAGGAGGGCGCAAATGTCGCCGTTTATGCCGTGCGCGGCAATTTCGACGACGCCCAGACCGGCGTGAAGAAGGTCTTCGGGGATAAAGCCATCGCGGCCAAACTGGCCGAGCGGAACATCCGCCTTTCCAGCGCCAATTCCATCAACTGGGGCCGCCTCGTGCCGCAGATCGTCTATTACTTCGCCGCTTATGCCAAGCTGCTCAAGGCGGGAAAAATTGTCTTCGGCGACAAGGTCGATTTCTGCGTCCCCACCGGAAACTTCGGCGACATTCTGGCCGGTTATTACGCCAAGCAGATGGGCCTGCCCGTCGGCAAGCTGGTCTGCGCCTCCAACCAGAACAACGTCCTGACCGACTTCCTTTCCACCGGTACTTACACCGCAAAGCGGGAGTTCTATAAGACCACTTCGCCCAGCATGGACATCCTCGTGTCCTCGAACCTCGAGCGTCTGCTCTACCACGTCACCGGCAGCGATGCCGAAGTGGCCAGCCTGATGAAGAGTCTGAACGAGACGGGCCGCTACACCGTCCGTCCCGAGACGCTGAAGGCCATTCAGGAGAGCTTCGACTGCGGCTGGAGCAGTGAGGAACAGGTGGCAGGGGAGATCCGCGCCCGCTACGAGAAGGACGGCTACCTCTGCGATACCCATACGGCGGTGGCTTTCCATGTCGCCGCCCAGAAGAAACGGGACGGCGTGCCGATGGTGGTGCTTTCCACCGCCTCGCCCTTCAAGTTCCCGCGCAGCGTGCTGGAAGCGCTGGGCCACACGGCCCCGGAGAACGACTTCGAGGCCATGCAGGCGCTGGAAGAGGCTACCGGCCGCACCGCTCCCGCAAGTCTCGCCGTCCTGCGCCAGAAGGCCGAGCGGTTCAGCACCGTCATCGACCCGGCTCAGATCGCGGAGGTGGCACTGGGCTGTCAGGCTTGACGAAAACCAGAACAGGAGTAAATAAACTATGGCACTTTTTGTGCTTGGCGATACCCACCTTTCCCTGGGCGGCTCCAAGCCGATGGACGTTTTCCCCGGCTGGAACGGCTATGTGGAACGGCTGGAGGCCAACTGGCGCAAGCTCGTAAAGCCCGAGGACACCATCGTCCTCGCAGGCGACATCAGCTGGGCCATGCGCCTTACCGATACCCGCAGGGATTTCGGATTTCTGCAGCAGCTGCCCGGCCAGAAGCTCATCATGAAGGGCAATCACGACTATTGGTGGACCACCGCCAACAAGATGAACGCCTACCTGAAAGCTGAGGGCTTCGATACGCTCCACATCCTGCACAACAACTCCTACTCCGTGGAGGGCTACGCCATCTGCGGTACCCGGGGCTGGCTGTTCGATGTGGGGGAGCCTCACGACGAAAAGGTGATGAACCGGGAGATAGGCCGCTTGAAGATGAGCCTCGACGCCGCAGAACCCGGGCTGGAAAAGCTGGTGTTCCTGCATTACCCGCCGGTCTACACCGGCACCAGCGCCCCCGAGATCGTGGCGACACTGAAAGCCTACGGCATCAGAACCTGCTACTATGGCCATCTGCACGGCAATGCCATCCGCTATGCGGTGCAGGGCGATGTGGATGGCATCCACTACAAGCTGGTCAGTGCCGATGGGTTGCGTTTTTGCCCGTACCGCATCAATTGAACCGTTAAAACCAATAAAAATTAACAATTTGGGCTGGCAATTGTGTCAGGAGCGTGCTATAATAGTTTTTGACGCGATTGTTGCACCCAATTGAGCGCGCGCGTCCCCGCATATTGCAAAAGCAAGTTCATCCAGGACGCAGTGCGCGGTTGCAAAGGGCAAAAACTTCCTGCCCTGCGCAATAGAATTTTTGAGTGGAGGAAAAACAAATGAATTTCATCAAGTGTGAAAAGCTCGAGAAGAGCATGGCAGAACTGCAGTTCTCCATCGACGCAGAGGCTTTCAAGAAGGCTGTTGCCGATGTTTTCAAGAAGGAAGGCAAGAAGTACGCTGTTCCCGGCTTCCGTAAGGGCAAGGCTCCCCGCGCTCTGATCGAGAAGATGTACGGCGCTGATGTCTTTACCTATGATGCCATCAATGAGCTGTTCCCCGAGGCTTTCGAGGCTGCTGTCAAGGAAGCTGGCGTTGAGCCGGTCGGCCGTCCGGAGGTCACTGTTGACTCTGCTGATGAGACCAACGGTGTCACCCTGACCGTCAAGGTCGCTGTCAAGCCCGAAGTCAAGGTTGGCAGCTACAATGGTCTGACGGTTGAAAAGACTGTCCATACTGTTTCTGACGAGGCTGTTGAAGCTGAGCTGAAGCGTGTGCAGGAGCGCAATGCCCGTGAGCTGACCCGTGAGGGCGCTGCTGAGAACGGCGACATCGCTGATATCGACTTCGAGGGCTTCGTCGATGGCGTGGCTTTCGAGGGCGGCAAGGCTGAGCACTACAGCCTGACTCTGGGCAGCGGCAGCTTCATCCCCGGCTTTGAGGATCAGATCGTGGGCCACTCCGCTGGCGAAGAGTTCGACGTGAACGTTACCTTCCCCACCGAGTATCAGGCTGCTGAGCTGGCTGGCAAGGCTGCTGTGTTCAAGATCAAGCTGCACGAAGTGAAGTACAAGGAGCTGCCTGCTCTGGATGACGAGCTGGCTAAGGATTGCTCTGAGTACGACACTCTGGACGAGTTCAAGGCTTCCATCCGCAAGAACAATCAGGAGCAGCTGGACAAGCAGGACGATCTGGCTGTTGAGAACGCTCTGGTGGATCAGGTCATCGAGAGCATGGAGGGTGAGATCCCCCAGGCAATGTATGATGCCCGCATGGACGAGATGGTCAATGACTTCGCATTCCGCGTGGAGCAGCAGGGCCTGCGCCTCGAGGACTACCTGAAGTATATGGGCCAGACTATGGAGCAGTTCCGCGCTTCCTTCATGCCGCAGGCTGAGAAGCAGGTCAAGATCCGTCTGGCTCTGGAGGCTGTTGCTGCTGCTGAGAACATCGAGGCTTCCGAGGAGGAAGTTTCCGCTGAGATCAAGCGCATCGCTGACCAGTACAAGATGGAAGAGGACAAGGTTCGTGAGCTGGTCAATGTTGACGACCTGAAGAAGGATCTGGCCATCAACAAGGCCATCGACTTCATCAAGAGCCACGCAAACATCGTGGAGAAGGCTGCTGAGAAAGAGAAGGCTGCAGACGCTGAGTAATCAGCTCCTGTGTTCCTTTGAAGCGGGCAGTATGCTGCACGGTTTCAATCAAAGGTTGTAAAAATTGACCGATACGGCAGAACCGGCAGGGAAACCGTATCGGTCAATTTTGCAAATACTATATTCCATTTCAGGAGGCGAACTTTATGAGTTTTGTTCCTTACGTTGTGGAACAGTCGTCCCATGGCGAGCGTTCCTATGATATTTTCTCCCGTCTTTTGAACGATCGCATCATCGTTCTGAGCGAGGATGTCAACGATACCTCCGCCAGCCTTGTTGTGGCACAGCTGCTGTATCTGGAAGGGCAGGACCCGGACAAGGACATCAGCCTGTATATCAACAGCCCCGGCGGCTCCATCAGCGCCGGCATGGCCATCCACGATACCATGCAGTATATCAAGTGCGATGTTTCCACCATCTGCATGGGCATGGCAGCTTCCATGGGTGCCTTCCTGCTGGCAAGCGGCACCAAGGGAAAGCGTTTTGCACTGCCCAACTCGGAAATTCTGATCCATCAGCCGCTGATCGGTGGGCAGGGCGGCGGCCTTTCCGGCCAGACCACCGATATCAAGATCCATGCTGAGCACATGGTGTATATCCGCGATAAGATGAACCGCATGCTCAGCGAGTACACCGGCCAGCCGCTGGAAAAGATCCAGCTGGATACTGAGCGCGACAACTATATGTCCGCACTGCAGGCAAAGGAATACGGCCTGATCGATGAGGTCATTGCCCACCGCTGAGCCGCCGACATTTAATTTACCCAGGATAAGGAAAAACAGCTATGGCAAATAACAATTCCGGCAGAGACAAAAACGAAAAGGATCTGGTCTGCAGCTTCTGCGGAAAGCATCAGGACGAAGTGGAGCGTATGATCATCGGCCCCGGTGTCAATATCTGCAGCGAATGCATCGGCCTGTGCCACGACCTGCTTTCCGACAAGTCGGATCAGCCCAAAAGCGCCCGACCGGCCCGCGGTGCAAACCGTGCACACATCCAGCCTGCGGACGATCTGGATATCAACATCCTGACCCCGGCCGAGATCAAGGAAGGTCTGGATCAGTACGTGATCGGTCAGGACGAGGCAAAGCGTGTGCTGGCCGTCTCGGTCTACAACCACTACAAGCGCATCCTCAGCGGCAAGGGCAGCGACGTGGAGCTGCAGAAGTCCAATGTGCTGCTGCTGGGTCCTTCCGGCGTGGGCAAGACCCTGCTGGCACAGACTCTGGCAAAAATGCTGGGCGTTCCCTTCGCCATTGCCGATGCCACCACCCTGACCGAAGCCGGTTATGTGGGCGAGGATGTGGAGAACATTCTGCTCAAGTTGATCCAAGCAGCGGATTTTGATGTGCAGAAGGCACAGATCGGTATTATCTATATCGACGAGATCGACAAGATCACCCGCAAGAGTGAGAACCCCTCCATCACCCGCGATGTGGGCGGTGAGGGCGTGCAGCAGGCCCTGTTGAAGATTTTGGAGGGCACTGTGAGCAATGTTCCTCCGCAGGGCGGCCGTAAGCACCCGCAGCAGGAGTTCATCCAGATCGACACCACCAACATCCTGTTCATCTGCGGCGGTGCATTTGATGGCTTGGATAAGTATATCCTGCGCCGCACCGATAAGTCCGCACTGGGCTTCGGCAGCAGCCTGAAGGATAATTCCAGCGAAGCGGAGAAGGCTCTGCTGCGCAAGGTGGAACCCCACGATCTGGTCAAGTTCGGCCTGATCCCGGAACTGATCGGCCGTCTGCCGGTCATTACCGTGCTGGACGATCTGGACGAGGACGCTCTGGTTCGCGTGCTCAAGGAGCCGCGCAACAGCCTTGTGAAGCAGTATAAGGAACTTCTGAGCATGGATAATGTGGAACTGAACTTCACTGATGAAGCACTCCACGCCATTGCCCGCAAGACGATCGAGCGCAAGACCGGTGCCCGCGGCCTGCGCAGCGTGATGGAAAGCATTCTGCTGCCCATCATGTACGAGGTGCCCACCGATGCTACCATCATCCGCGTAACTGTGGATGAAGATACCGTGGAAGGCGGCGAAGCACATCTGGAATACGGCGCGGTGCGCAAGCGCTATAAAAATCAGGTCGCTCTGAGCTGACGCTTTTAGCGTACAGCAGGGGAGCAAAGACCCGGCATTCAAGCTCTGTTTCAAAAGCTTTTTGCTTTTGGCAGGGCTTTTTGCTTTATTATTCTTGTTTCTGAGGGCAAAATGTACTATAATATTAAGGTCTGGAATGGCATGGGGAACGCTCCCTGGCAGGAATGCTCCGCAAAATGCCGCTCTGGCGCTATGGGTAACAGGAAGTACGATAAAGGAGTGTGTTTCCAATGGCAAATTATCTTGCAATGAATCGTGATGAACTCACTGCCGAAAAGGCAGCGCTCGAAGCAGAGTATAAAAAATTTCAGGCCAAGGGTCTCAAGCTGAACATGGCCCGCGGCAAGCCCGGCCCTCACCAGATGGATCTGGCTATGGACCTGCTGAAGATGAATGACTATACCACCGATGCCGGTACGGATGCCCGCAACTATGGCGAGCTGGAAGGCCTGCAGGAGGCCCGCGTGCTGTTTGCGGATGTCTTTGGCGTAAAGCCGGAGGAAGTGTTCGTGGGCGGCAACTCCAGCCTGCAGCTGATGTATAACCTCGTCAATATCGGCTATGTGTTCGGTTTCCCGGAGTCTCCGTGCCCCTGGTCTCAGGTGGAGAAGCGCAAGTTCCTCTGCCCGGTGCCCGGCTATGACCGTCACTTTGCTATTACCGAGGAGTTTGGCTTTGAGCTGGTCAGCGTGCCTATGACCCCCAATGGCCCGGATATGGACATTGTGGAAAAGCTGGTGGCTGAGGATCCTGACATCAAGGGCATCTGGTGTGTGCCGCAGTATTCCAACCCCGATGGCTACACCTACAGCGATGAGACCATCGAGCGTTTTGCCAAGATGAAGACCGCTGCGCCTGATTTCAAGATCTTCTGGGATGAAGCCTATATCGTCCATCACCTGACCGATGAGATCATCGAGACTCCGGTGCTGCTGAACGAGAGCAAGAAGTACGGCAACGAAAACCGTGTGTTCATGTTCACTTCCACCAGCAAGATCACCTTCCCGGGCGCAGGTGTCTCTGCCATTGCCTGCAGCGAGAGCAGCATGAAGTATATCTGCAAGCGCTTCTCGGTCATGATCATCAGCTACGACAAGATGAACCAGCTGCGTCACGTCCGCTTCCTGAAGAACAAGGAAGGTGTGCTGGCCCACATGGCAAAGCACCGTCGTCGTCTGGTGCCCTGCTTTGATGCCGTCAAGACCGCATTCAAGAACAACCTCATCCCCTGCGGGGATATTGCCCACTGGACGGACCCCAAGGGCGGCTACTTCATCAGCCTGTATGTGATGCCCGGCTGTGCAAAGCGCGTGGCGGGTCTGTGCAAGGATGCGGGCCTGACCCTGACCGGTGCCGGTTCTGCATATCCCTATCACAAGGACCCCGAGGATTCTCACCTGCGCATTGCGCCCACCTATCCCAGTCTGGACGAGGTGGAAACCGCTTCCGAACTGCTGTGCATCTGTGTGCGTCTGGCTGTGGCAGAAAAACTGCTGGCTGACAAGGCAGACTAACATTTTTTGATTTTATCTCCTCTGTGCGGCCCGTCTGGGCCGTCAGGGGAGTTTTGTCGCAAGAAAGCCGGCACGACGGCCCCCTTGCGGAAATGATAAGGCCCGCCGGAACAGGCGGTCCGCACTAGAATACGGGCGGCAGCTGCAAGAACTGCTGCTTTTGGAGGTTCCCTGAATTTTATGAAAACAAAAGGCAAAGCATGGCATCTGATCGCCACAGTGCTGTTGATCGTGGTATTTGTGTATACTGCGTTCTTCGGTGTGTATGCCAAGTACGGCGATACGACCACGACCTACATCAAAGGTGCAAAGGATATCCGCTTCGGTGTGGATATCAAGGGCGGTGTCAACGTCACCTTTGTGCCGTCGGATGGCTACGATGCTACCGAAGAACAGCTGGAAGCAGCCCAGCTCGTCATTGAGAACCGTCTCGTGGCGCTGAATGTGACCGACTACGAGCTGTATGTGGACAACAATTCCGACAGCCTGATCCTGGAGTTCCCGTGGCAGTCCGGTGAGACGGATTTTGACCCGGAAGCGGCGATCGATGAGATCGGCACCACCGCCTATCTGACCTTCCGCGAGGGAAGCAGTGCGGACGGTGAGCTGATCCTGGACGGCTCCATGATCGAGAGCGCCGCAGCTCAGTATGGCCCCGTCAGCAATGGCGGTGCTTCGGAGTATTTCGTCTCCTTGAAGTTCACCGATGACGGTGCCAAGGCATTTGGCGATGCTACCACAAAGCTGGCTGCATCGGGCGGCACCATCAGCATCTGGCTGGACGATGAAAATGTGAGCACGGCTACGGTCAATACTGCTATTACCGATGGCTCTGCCATCATTACAAGCTCGGTTTCCAATCCTTTCACGCAGGAGCAGGTCGTCAAGATGGCCCGCCAGATCAACTCCGGCGCACTGCCCTTTGCACTGACGGTGGACAGCTATTCCACCGTCAGCCCCAGTCTGGGCGAGAACAGCCTGAGCGCCATGGTTCTGGCCGGCCTGATCGCCTTTGCACTGATCGTGGTGTTCATGACGATGCTGTACCGTCTGCCGGGCTTCCTTGCATGTATTGCACTGGCTGGTCAGGTGGCAGCAACGCTGGCGTTCGTTTCCGGCTACTTTCCGGTGTTTGAAAGCTTTACCATGACCCTGCCCGGCATCGCAGGCATCATCCTTGCCATCGGCATGGGCGTGGATGCCAATGTTATCACGGCAGAACGCATCAAGGAAGAGCTGAAAAACGGCAAGTCTCTGGATGGCGCGCTCAAGAGCGGTTTTGCCCGCGGCCTGACCCCCATCGTTGACGGCAACGTGACCATCGTCATCGTGGCCATCGTGCTGATGGGTGCCTTTGGCCCCTCGGACGGCATGTTTGCAAAGGCACTCCACTTTGTGTTCTTTGCCTTTGGCCCCTCTACCGCAGGCACTATTTATGCCTTCGGTTACACGCTGCTCACCGGTGTGCTGCTGAACTTTGTGTTTGGCGTGTTCGCAACCCGTGTGATGATCCGCGGTGCGGCATCCATCAAGGCACTGCGCAACCCTTGGCTTTACGGCGCTGAAAAGCCCGGCAAGGAAAAAAACGAGAAGAAGCCTATCGACTTTGTGGGCCTGCGCAAGCGCTTCCTGACGATCTCCTCCTGCCTGATGGCAGCCATCGTGCTGTGCGCTGTGGTTTTGGGTGTCCATCTGGATACCGAGTTTACCGGCGGTGCCATGATCACCCTGAGCTACGAGGGCAGCTTTACCATGTCGGATGTGCAGAAGGCTGCATCCTCTGCATTGGAGAATAACGGCCTGACCCTGCAGACCGGCGAGAATGTTGCTACCGGTGGCCAGACCCTGAAAATCTCGATGCCCGGTACCGAAACAGTGACTACCGAGCAGGTGGCTAAGCTGCTGGACAGCCTGAACGAAAGCTGCCCGGACAACAATTTTGAACAACTGTCGCTAAGCAACGTCAGCGCTGCCATGGGCACCAAGTTCCTGCAGAAGAGTCTGGTTGCCGTGGTGTTTGCACTGGTGCTGATCCTGCTGTACATCGCCCTGCGCTTCAAGAACATCGGCGGCCTGACTGGCGGCATGATGGCAGTGCTGGCGCTTGTGAACGACCTGATGGTGGTGTTTGGCACCTTCGTGCTGCTGCGCACCGCGCTGGATGGCAACTTCATTGCCGCCATGCTTACCATCCTTGGCTACTCCATCAACGATACCGTTGTGGTCTACGACCGTATCCGCGAGAACCGCACCCTGATGGGTAAAAAGGCATCCTTTGAAGAGCTGGTGAACCACTCGGTGAACCAGTCCGCCCGCCGCACCCTGATCACCACCATTACCACGGTGATGGCGCTGGGCGTTATGTGCATCGTGGCAAAGCTGTATGGTCTGGACAGCATCTTTACCTTTGCGTTCCCGCTGATGATGGGCATGATCAGCGGCGTGTACACTTCGCTGTGCGTTTCCACCTCTGCGTGGGTGCTGTGGAGTGAGCGCAAGCCCAAGACCAAAGCCTAAAAACACAGCCCGGTCAGACCGGACAGGAGGAACAGAACATGAAGTGTCCCTATTGCGGAGCCGAGGAATCCAAAGTGATCGATTCCCGCCCCACCGAAGACAGCGAGCGCATCCGCCGCCGCCGCGAATGCCTGAGCTGCCATATGCGCTTTACGACCTATGAGGTCGTGGAGACTGTTCCGCTTGTGGTCATCAAAAAGGACAGCTCCCGTGAGCCGTTCGACCGGCAGAAGCTGCTCAACGCCATGGTGCGTGCCTGCGCCAAGCGGCCGGTCAGCTACGAATCGCTGGAGCGTGCGGTAAGCAGCATTGAGCAGACGCTGCTCAGCTCCTACGACCGTGAGATCCCCAGCGTGCGCATCGGTGAGCTGACCATGCAGGAACTGAAAAAGATCGACGAAGTGGCATATGTTCGCTTTGCATCGGTCTACCGTCAGTTTGCAGACGTGGAAAGTTTTTTCAATGAGCTGAAAAAGCTGATGGGCGACCGCAAGGAACCACAGAAATAATTTGCATCAGAACACCGGCTTTCGCCCAATGGGGCAGGGCCGGTGTTTTTGTTTATACCAGCCGGTGCGAGAGCCATTCCAGTGTTTCAACCTGTACCTGTGCGCGGCGCAGCTCACCAAAGGCTTCCTCTGGGGCACCCATTTCCAGGTGTCCGTCCGCCGCCCGCAGCGCAGCTTCCAGCTCGGTAAAATCTGCGGTGCGCAGCAGGTGGTTCATTTTGGTGCGCATTTGGTCGCACCGGTCGGCACCATCAGCAAGCGCCTGCCGGGCGGCAGGGTAGTCGGCATTGCGGATGGCTTCGGCGGCGGTGTCAAGGTCTGCCGAGATCACATCCGCAAAGCTCTGCACCTTCCAGCTGCTGTAAAAGGCCACGCTCAGCAGTACGGCCACAATGGCGATACATGCATAGATCCGCTTCATCCGCTCACCTCAATGGGAGCCGCCAGTACGGCGGTTCTCTTTTTTTAGCAAAAAATAATCCTCGGTCTCGTTGCCGATCAGCAGCAAAATTTCTTCCGGCAGCAGGGTGTTGGCCTGCGCCGTGCGTTCCAGCCACGCGCGGTCCTTGCCGCACCAGCGCAGGTTGTCTTCCAGCACCTGTCCGTCCAGCACAAAGGGAATGGTGGCGTTGATATGGGTCACCTTCAGCTGCAGGTCAGCAAGACGGGCTGGCTCTTTTTCTGGCCGCAGTGCTGCCGAAAGGGTGCCGTTCGTCTCGATCACCGCGTAGGAGACCTCCCGTGGGTCAAAAATATTTTTACCGCGCAGCGCTTCCATCAGGTCGGCTGTGGTCAGCCGCAGCATCCGCAAGGCTTTCTGATCGATCTGCCCGTCCAAGATCACCGTCTTTGGTCTGCCGGAGAGAAAGTTGAAGAATTTCTGGCTGCGGAAGCTCAGCACGGAGCCAAGCAGTTCCAGCGCTGCAATGAGAAACAGCGGGATCAGGCTGGATGTGATGGGCACCTCTTCCGATTCAATGGAGATGGATGCCAGATTGGAAATGAGAATGGTGGACACCAGTTCTTCGGGCTGCAGTTCGCCCAGCTGGCGCTTGCCCATCAGCCGCATGGCAAACAGGACGCACAGATAAATGATGATCGTGCGGCAGATCAGAAGCTTCAAGTAACAAGACCTCCTGTCGTTTCTGGCGGAATGGATGCCGCTGCAGCCGGGCATACTGCTGTGCAAAGGAGTGGTTGGATGCGGCAGTTATCACAGAGCCTTGCGGCAAATCTTGCGGTGCTGGACAAAATGTTTGGCACCTCTGCGGATTATTATGCCAAGGAGATCACGATTTATCATTGCAGGGGAAGCATCCTGCTGTTTGACGGCATGGCAAGCCTGGATTCTTTGTGGGAGCTTTTACTGGATGCGGCCAGCCGTCAGGCACCGCCGCAGCAGGCAGGCCAGCGTTGCACCGGGCCGCAGGTCTTTGAGCTGATCCTGCACGGCTCAGCCTTTCCGGCAGAAAGTGAGCCGGTAACAGATCTGGCTGATCTGATCAAACGAATGACGGCAGGCATGGCGGTCTTACTGCTGGACGGCTGCGCAAAGGGCATTGCCTTCTCGGTGCAGGGACTGAAGTTCCGCTCGGTAGACGAGCCTTCCGGGGAGGGCAATCTGCGCGGCTCCCGCGAAGGCTTTGCCGACCTGCTGCGGGTCAATCTGAGCCTGCTGCGGCGGCTCATCCGTACCGAACATCTGGTGCAGGAGGTGGCGCAGGCCGATACCGAAATGCAAACGGAATACGCCATCTGCTACTGCAAAAACAGGGCAGACTCCGCCATGGTGATCCGTGTGCGCAAAGCGCTTGCCGCTGCAAAGCCGGAGCTTTTGCTGGATTCCAGTTACTTTGTGCCGTGGCTGCTGCCGGGCAAGGCGCGGCTGTTCACGCCGGTAAGCTACACCGAGCGGCCTGCCGTGGCGGCGGCAAAGATCTGTGAGGGCAAGATCGTGGTGCTGGTCAACGGAAGTCCCTCTGCCATGGTGCTTCCGGCTCTTTTCTGCGAAAATTTTGAGTGCTTGGACGATTATGCATCCACCGCCGTGTTTTCCTCTTTTTTGCGCATCCTCAAATATGTTTCGTTCTACCTCACAGTATTTCTGCCGGGTGTGTTCGTCTGTCTGGCGGTCTACCTGCCGGAGCTGATCCCACCGCAGCTTCTGTACAAGATCGAAGCGGCGGAGAAGGCCACACCGCTGCCGCTGTTTGCGGAAATGCTGCTGGTCATACTCATTTTGGAGGTCATCCGGGAAGCAGGTCTGCGGATGCCGCAGTCGCTGGGGCATTCGGTCAGTCTGGTGTCCGCGTTGATCATCGGCGATGCTGCCATTGCCACCGGGCTTATGAGCACGCCGGTGATCTTTGTGGCAAGCATCACGGCCATCGCGGTGTTCGTCACGCCCTCTTTGTACGAGCCTGCTACGCTGCTGCGTCTGGGTGTGGTGCTGGCTGCAGGCCTTGCCGGGCCGGTGGGCCTTGCGGGGGCTTTTTTTGCAGTTCTGCTCAGTCTTTCCGGCACAGCCTGCCTGCAGGTGCCATATCTGGCGGCGCATCCGTTCCCGCAGCGGCCCATGGCAGAGGATGGCATCATCCGCCGCAACTACCGCCGCCTTTCAGCGCACGACTTTAATATCTGGCAGAAACGGGAGGGAAAATGATGCAAAAACAGAAAGGCTTTTCTGCTCCCGTGCTGGCACTGAGCGTGTGGACAGCTGCGCTGGCAGAAGAAATGCAGACCGGTATCTCTCCGCGTGGGATGATCATTCATGGAGCGGTTCAGGCTCTTTTGCTCACATGCATCAGTGGGGTGTTCTCTGCCTGCTGGCAGCGGGCAGCCATGCCGTGGGTCTGGCTGTTTGCCGCAGGAACATGGTTTCTGGCAGAGTTGTTTGGAACCGTAATGCAGGCCCAGAACATCTGCCAGCAGGAGTTCCGCTCCATGGCGCTGATCGGCCTGCTGCCGCTTTTGCTCTGGGCAGGGTGGTGTATTCCGCCTTCCGGCTGGGATGCTCCGGCACGGGTGCTGTGGTGGTTCGTGCTGCTGGGTGGGCTGGTCTGTCTGACAGGGCTTGCCGGGCAGATGGACTGGGCGCACCTGCTGACGGCAGATGCTGTGCAACTGGCCCGCTGGCCGCGTGTTCCGCTGTATGCGGAGTATTTGTTCTGGCCGCTTCTTGCAGGTTATGAAGAGCCGCGCAGCATGTCCTGGCTGCCATGGCTCACCTTTCTGGCACAGGCGGGTCTTACTGCCGGGATGTGCCTCGTATTTGGCGCAGCGGATTACCCGGCACAGGAACTGCTGCGGGCATGGAGTGCAGATGTTTTCTCCCGCATGGATGCGCTGCTTTTGCTCATCTGGCTCACCTGCGCGATCTTCCGCACCGGCTTTCTCTGCGCGGCAGTGCGTACCGTGTGGCAGCGCGCGGTGCAGTGCGGGAAAGGAGCGGTAAAATGAAGCAGAAGAAACTGCGCTCTCTCAGTACGGTGCTTTTGATCGGATGGTGCCTGATTTTTCTGCGCTGCGAGACCACCGAAAAAAGCATGGTGCGTGCGCTGTATCTTGCTCAGAAGGAACAGTCCATCACCGTAGGGCTGCTGTATCAGGCTCCGGAAGCCGCCGCCGATGCATCCGAGGCCTCTGGGGCTGTGCAGCTGCAGTTGGCGCAGGCGGACACGCTGGCAAAAGCGCTGGCGGCGGCTCAAAAGCAACTGCCGCAAAAGGCAGATTACCGCCTGTGCGATTATCTGCTGATCGATCAAGATGCATCGGCAGAGCTGCTTGCAGCGTATGAGCGCACGGTGCTGGAAAACAGGCAGGGCAGGGTATCGGCAAAAGTTTCTGTGCTGGAAATGGACGATGGATTTTTGGAGGAACTTCCAGCGGAAAAGCAGGAATTTCCGAACAAACTGCTTGAGCAGCTCAAGCAGTGCGCAGACCAGATGCCGAGGCTTTACCAGTATCAGGACGGAATGCTTCTGCCGCAGCTGCGGGCAGAGAAACAGGAAGTGGCACTTGCAGATACAAGCATCCTCTGGCGAGTGGAAAACAGCATTGAGCTGGAGGCCCGGCAGGCGGAAACAGCGCGGCTTTTGCTGGAAATGGGCGGCGTGCATACGTTCTGGCTGGAAGGTGATCCGGTAACGGTCCGCCGATGCAGCGTGTCTGTCACCCTGCGGGAAGAAACTGCCAGTCTGCGGCTGGACTGTCAGCGCAGCTATGATACGCCGCAGCCCAGCGCCGCACAGTGCGAACAGCTGGCAGAACTGTGCACGCAGACGGTGCAGTCTTTCTGGCAGCAGGGCATCGACCTTGTGCATCTGCAGCAGCGCAGTGCATTGCAGAACGGTGTGGACAGAGAAAAGATCACAATAAAAAACGCCTGCCCGCAATTGCAGGCAGACGTGAGATTTTTACCGATGTGATTCAGTTGGCAGTGGGGAAGGTGACAGTAATGGTAGTGCCCACATCCACCTGACTTTCCAGCTTGATGCGTGCGTTGTGGATGCGCGCGATATGCTTGACGATGGCAAGGCCCAGACCGGTACCGCCGGTAGCCTTGCTGCGGCTCTTATCCACACGATAGAAGCGCTCAAACACGCTGGACTGTGCTTCTTTCGGGATGCCGATGCCGTTATCGGCCACAGTCAGGGTGCAGTGTCCGTTGCGGCTGCAGGCTGTGGTGATCTGTACCTTACCGCCGGGACGATTATAACGGATCGCATTATCGCACAGGTTCTGGCATAGCTCGTCCAGCAGGGCACGGTTGCCGTGCACAAGAGCACTTTCGCCCAGACAGTTCAGCGAGATGTAAGCCCGGCGGGCATTCAGCTTCTGGCGCTCTACGCAGTCCTTGGCAACGGTAAGCAGATCCACTGTCTCCATCTCTGGCTCAGAACCGGCTTCGCTGGCGTTGTCCAGACTGGAAAGCTGCAGGATATCGTTCACCAGCTGGATCATACGGTTGGCCTCCACATGGATCTTCTGGGCAAAGCCCGGCACATCCTCAGGCTTTGCAATGCCGGTCTCGATCAGCTCCGCATAGCCGGAAATACTGGTCAGCGGGGTTTTCAGCTCATGACTGACATTGGCAGTAAACTCCTGCCGCATCTTTTCATTGTTCTCACGGAGGATGCGGTCAGAGTGGATGCTTTCGGCAAAGGGGACAAGCTCCTTATAGGGAACATTGTCCTGAATATGATCCAGATCTTCGGTCATGCTCAGCACAGGGGAGACCAATGCACGGGTGAGCAGAGCTGCCAGCACAGCGGCGGCCAGCATGAGTGCAACGCAGCTCAGCACGATGGCAGGCAGGGTCGAATCATAAATAGACCAGACCGTTTCTGCATCCTGTGCCATGCGCAAAATTTCGCCGTTGGGCAGCAATATGGCATAGTAATAGGTCTCGTAGCCCATGGTCTGGGAGTCGCGGATGTCCCGGCCCACACCTTCGGTCATGGCCTGACGGATCTCCGGGCGGGAGAGATGGTTCTCCATAGGCTGATCGGTAGCAGATTCAAACAGCACACTGCCGTCCTGCGAGATCAGGGTGATGCGCAGATCATTGGTAACAAAGAACGAAAGCTGCTGCGGGTCCTGCACCAGATCATAACCGGCGCTTGCCAGATCGGCTTCCCGCTCAAGGCTGGTCCATGCCTGAGCCGTGAATGCCTTGTGAAAAACAAAGATGCAAAGCGCCGCCGTGAACAGCAGACCGAGGAAGCCCATCAGGAACAGGCGGTAGCTGATCTTTTCTTCCATGCTGCGCAGCTTCATTCTTCACCGGCCTCCTCTTCATCGGTCAGCTTGTAACCCACCTTGCGCACAGTGCAGATGTATTTGCCGGCATCCCCCAGCTTTTTGCGCAGGGTGCGGATATGCATATCCACAGTGCGGCTCTCCACCGAAATGTCGGTGCCCCACACCACCTGCAGAATGGTCTCGCGTGTCACCACCAGATTGGTGTTCTCCAGCAGCAAACGCAGCAGGCTGTACTCCTTGTAGGTCAGCTCCACCGGCGTTCCGCTCACAGTCACGTTGTGACGGGCATTGTCCAGCAGGATCTCGTGAAAGCTGAGTACGTTGGGACGTGCTTCCGGAGCCGAGCGGCGCAAGGCGGCGCGCACCCGGCTCAAAAATTCCATGATGCCAAAAGGCTTTGAGATGTAATCATCGGCACCGCAGTCCAGCCCGCGCACGGTGTCCAGCTCACTGGATTTTGCAGTCACCATGATGACGGGCAGCCTGCGCAGGGAAGGGGTGTTGCGCAGCTTTTTCAGGATGGAAAAACCGTCCTCACCGGGCAGCATCACGTCTAAGATCACCAGTTCCGGCTCTGCAGCGTGCATGGCCTGCCAGAACAGCTCAGAGCTTTCAAAGCTGGTCACTTCGTATCCGCTGGACTGCAGGGCATACTGTTCCAGCTCCCGGATGGCGGCATCGTCTTCAACAATATAGATCATTTGTCAAAATCCTCCGCAGATTGATTTTCAGGGAAGAGATAGCGTTCACGGTAACGGTCAAGACGGCGATGGAATTCCTCACTTTCCTTGGTGTCATTGCCGTGACGCAGCTCGTTGAGGTATGCGTGGGTATCAAAGCTGTCCTGTGCAACCTCGATCTGTGCAACGGCTACGTTGCTGCAGTGGTCGCACACACGCTCATAGTTGGTCAGCAGGTCGTCCAGCACAAAGCCATATTCAATGGAGCAGCTGCCGGCCTGCAGGCGGGCAATGTGGTGGGCCTTGATGGCACGTACCAGCTCGTTGACCACGGCTTCCAGCGGTTCCACCTTGCTGGCAAGATGCAGATCACCCTTGCGGAAAGCATCAGTGGTGCGGTTCAGAATATCCTGCACCGCATCCTCCAGCACCTGCAGCTCGTCGCGGGCATCCTGCGAGAACTGGATTTCTTTGGTGTGCATCTCTTCGGCAGATTCCATCAGGTTTACGGAATGGTCGCTGATGCGCTCAAAATCGCTGATGGTGTGCAGCAGAGTATTTACGCTCTGGCTGTCGGCATGGTTCAGCTCACGGCTGGAAAGCTTGACAAGGTAGGTGCCGAGAGCGTCCTCGTAACGGTCTACCTGCGTCTCTTCCTCGCGGACTTTCTGCGCAAGGGTGTCGTTCCACTCATGAGTCAGGCTCATGGCCTGCATCACGCCCACACGGGCAAGCTCTGCCATTTCAGCAGTTGCAGAGCGTGCACGCTCCACGGCCACGGCAGGGGTGTTCAGCAGGCGGTCATCCAGCAGCGCAAAGCTTTCCTTTTCCGGCGAATCCGGAATGGTGAGGATAGCAAGCTTTTCCAGCAGGTTTGCAAAGGGCAGCAGCACCAGCGTTGCCACGATATTGAACACCGAGTGCACCACAGCGATGCCCCATGCCTCGATGGTGGTGTTCACAAAAGCAAAGTGGCAGACCGTATTCAGGCCGTAAAAGCCGACAAGGAAGATGGTCACACCGATGATGTTGAAGTACAGATGGACCATGGCAGCACGGCGTGCATTCTTGTTGGCACCCACAGAGGAGATCAACGCGGTAACGCAGGTGCCGATGTTCTGGCCCATGATAATGGGAATGGCACTGCCGTAGGTGATCACGCCGGTGGCGCTCAATGCCTGCAGGATGCCAACGCTGGCGCTGGAGCTCTGGATGATGCCGGTAACAAGGGCACCCACCAGAACGCCCAGAAGGGGGTTGGAAAAGCGGGTGAACAGGCTGGTGAACCATGCCTCGTTCTGCAGGGGCAGGACGGCGTTAGACATGGTGGTCATGCCAGTCATCAGCACGGCAAAGCCGATGAGGATAGTGCCCACGCCTTTTTTCTTCTCACTCTTACACATATACAGCAAAATGCCGATAAATGCAAGCAAAGGACTGAAAGAAGTGGGTTTGAGCAGATTGATGAGGAGGCTGTCGCCCTGCAGGCCGGAAAGGCTCAGGATCCAGCTGGTGACAGTGGTGCCCACATTGCTGCCCATGATCACGCCGATGGCCTGATGCAGCTCCATGATGCCGCTGTTGACAAAGCCGACCACCATGACCGTGGTAGCGCTGGAACTCTGGATCACAGCGGTGACGCACAGGCCAAGGAAAAAGCCTTTAAGGGGGTTGTCAGTCAGCTTGCTCAGGATCTTCTGCAGCTGGCCGCCGGCCTGCTTTTCCAGTGCTTTGCCCATGATGTCCATGCCGAACAGGAACAGGGCAAGACCTCCAAGCAGGGAAAAGACATTGAAGATGGTCATAAAGATTTCCTCACTTTTGTTTGACGTGTTTTTGATGTGTTTCTCCTGATTTTGAGTATACAGATGCAATGTAAAATCCAAAATCGAGGGAATGTAAAATCCGTGTAAAGGTAAGAAAAATGTAAAAAATCAGTACATGGCTGCGCTGCTGCGTGCATTCTTGCCGGGCTGCGAAAAAGCCGCCCGCACAATATTGTTTTTTACCGATCGTTCTATTATAATAATAAGAAGGAATCCTGTACGGTACCTGACAGCAGGCAGGGCTGTGCAGCAAAAGGGGAGCACAGGAGGAACAAGAATGGGCACATTCAATGTCTCGCTCAAAACGCTGACCGACCGTGTCAGCATGGAAGTTGTCTATACGCCGAAGGAACTGGATCAGATCTGTGTGGAGATCGCCGAAGTGAACCGCCCGGGTCTGTTTCTGGCGGGCTATTACGATTATTTTGATAAGCTGCGTCTGCAGATCATGGGTCTGGCCGAGATGAACTTTCTGTCCGGCCTTTCACCGGAAAAACGCTACGAAGCGCTGGATCAGCTGTTCCGTCAGCAGCCGCCGGCTGTTATCGTCTGCCGCAGCGAAGAACTGACCCCCTTCCCGGAAATGCAGGAGCTGGCCCAGAAGCATGGTGTTGCACTGCTGCGCTCCAACGAGACCACCTGCACTCTGATGGGCAGCCTGATCAGTGTGCTGAATCTGGAACTGGCACCGCGTATCACCCGCCATGGTGTGCTGGTGGAAGTGTACGGCGAAGGCATCCTGATCCTGGGCGACAGCGGCATTGGCAAAAGCGAGCTTGCCATCGAGCTGGTCAAGCGCGGCCACCGCCTTGTGGCAGATGATGCGGTGGAGCTGCGCAAGGTGTCCAACCGCCAGATCATGGGTACTGCCCCGGAGAATATCCGCCACTTCATTGAGCTGCGCGGCATTGGCATCGTCAATGTGGCCCGTGTGTACGGCGTGGGCGCGGTCAAGCTGAGCGAAAGCCTTGACCTTGTGGTTCAGCTGGAAGCATGGGACCCCACTAAGAACTACCAGCGCACCGGTCTGGAAAACGAATACTACGACATTCTGGGCGTCAGTATTCCCAGCACCAGCATTCCGGTCTCACCGGGCCGCAATCTGGCTGTCGTGCTGGAAACTGCAGCCATCAACAACCGCCAGAAGAAGATGGGTTACAACGCAGCGCGTGAACTGCTGATCCGTCTGGGTCTGGACGATAAAATGGATTGATCCCACACCGCAAAAGGAGCAAGTTATCATGGAACGATTCAAGCAGAAACTGCAGGCAGCAGCGATCCTGTTCAGGGAGAACGAACCGCTTGCGGCGCACTGTACCTTTAAAATCGGAGGCCCGGCACAGCTGTTTGTCATGCCGGAAAACGAGCAGCAGCTCTGCAGTGCAGTTGCGCTTTGCAAAGAGCAGGCTGTCCGCTATTACCTGCTGGGCAACGGCAGCAACATCCTGTTTGCGGACGAAGGCTTTTCCGGTGTGGTGATCGATGTTTCGGCACTGGACGCAGAGATCGCGGTGGAAGATACAGTCCTGACCGCAGGCGCAGGTGTCCGCCTTGCGGCACTGTGTAAGGCGGCACTGAAGCATGGCCTGTCCGGGCTGGAATTTGCCTACGGCATCCCCGGCACGGTGGGTGGTGCAGTGTATATGAATGCGGGTGCCTACGGCGGCGAGATGAAGGACGTGCTCACCACAGTGCGGTATCTTGCGGCAGAAGGCGAGGTCAGAGAAGTGCCTGCCGCAGAGCTGGATCTCCGCTATCGCCACAGCATTTTTGAAGAGAACAGCGGCTGCATCCTCTCGGCACAGTTCCATCTGCAGCCCGGAAACGCAGCGGACATCCGTGCAAAAATGGATGAATTGATGGCCAAGCGTGTGGACAAGCAGCCGCTGGATAAGCCCAGCGCCGGCAGCACCTTCAAGCGCCCGGCGGGTGCTTTTGCGGCTGCGCTGATCGACCAGTGCGGCCTGCGCGGCTATCGCCACGGCGGCGCAGCCGTCAGCGATAAGCACTGCGGCTTTGTGGTAAACCTTGGCGGCGCTACCTGTGCTGATGTACTGGCACTCTGTGACGAGGTGCGCGCCATCGTAAAGGAAAAGACGGGCTACGACCTTGAAAAAGAGATCCGGGTCGTCCGATAACGGAAAAAGCAAAAAAGGAGCGGTAGATCAGATTATGGAGCTGTTGATCGTCAGCGGACTTTCCGGTGCAGGCAAGTCGGTGGCTATGAATGCGCTGGAAGATATCGGTTTTTTCTGTATAGATAATGTTCCGGCCGGACTGCTGCCCAGCATCACTGCATTCTCGGAAGCGGGCGACAGCCAGCTGGAGCGGGTGGCTCTTTCCATGGATGTGCGCGGCTGCCGCACCAGCGAAGAAATCGAACGTGCGCTCGACAAGCTGGATGAGCAGGGTGTGGATTATAAAATTCTATTTCTGGATGCCCCGGACGATGTACTCATGCGCCGCTACAGCGAGACCCGCCGCCGCCACCCCATCAGCATTGCCGAGGGCATTTCCACCCGGGAGGCCTTTGCAAAGGAACGCAAAATATTGAAGCCTTTGCAGGAGCGTGCAGATTACGTCATCAATACCGCCCTGCTTTCTACAGCACAAAACAAAGAACGCATCTGCGATCTTTTTGCAAAAAATGGCGGAGCCAAGGGCGCTATGCGCCTGACCGTGATGTCCTTTGGATTCAAATTCGGCATCCCGCCGGAGGCAGACCTTGTGCTGGATGTGCGCTGCCTGCCCAACCCCTTCTACGTGCCGGAACTCAAGCATAAGACCGGCCTTGATCAGGATGTGGTGGATTTTGTCATGAGCCACCCGGAAGCGCAGGAACTGCTCAAGCGGTATGAGAACTTTTTGCAGTATGCACTGCCGCTGTACGTCAAGGAGGGCAAAAGCCAGCTGACCATTGCGGTGGGATGTACCGGCGGCAAGCACCGTTCCATTACATTTGCGCGTAAGATCGCGGAGTATTGCACGCAACTCGGCTACGAGCCGGGCGTGCAGCACCGCGATGCCAAACGCTGACAGAATTCGAGGAAGTATGAGTAGTTTTGCATCCCGCGCGCGGGAGGAAATCGCGCAGCGCAGCATCCAGAAGGATTGCTGTGTGCGTGCGGCAGCTTATGGCATTGCGTGCTTTGCCAAATATTTTGATGCAAAGGGTCTGGTGGTGCAGACCGAGCAGCAGGAGACGGTGCAGGCTGCCCAGCAGCTGTTCGCACGCTGCGGCGTGCAGGGCGAGATCCTGCACAAGCAGCGGCCCAGCGGCGTGCTGTATGAATTCAACATCCGCGCACCGGAGCAGGTGGCCCGGGTGCACGAGCTGTTCGGCACCACGGGCAGCGAGACCAGCCTGCAGATCGATCCCCGCCTTATCCGCTGTCAGACCTGCGTCAGTGCATACATTGGCGCAGCTTTTTTGTGCAGTGGAACGGTCATTGATCCGCAGAAAGAATATAATCTGGAGTTCCTTACCTCCCGCACCAATCTGGCACGGGACTTTGAAGCGCTGCTGGCAGAGCATGAGTTTGCACCGCACCGCACCCGCCGCAACGGCGTGAACCTGATCTACGTCAAGACCGGGGCCAATGTGGAACGGCTGCTCAGCTTTATGGGCGCTGGAAACGCTGCAGAGGAAATGCATGCGCAAAAAGCCTTCAAACAGGTGCGCAACCAGACCAACCGACAGACCAACTGTGATACGGCAAACCTTGGCAAAACGGCCCGTGCCAATGCGCAGACGCTGAAGGCCATCCGCTTTCTGGAAGAGCAGGATGCCCTTAGCACTCTGCCGGAGGTATTGCAGGAGGCCGCTGCCAAGCGGATGCAGTACCCAGATCTTTCGCTCACAGCGCTGTGCGGCTGCTTTGAGCCACCCGTGAGCAAATCCGGCCTGTCGCACCGGATGAAGAAGCTGGAGGCATTGGCCGAAACGCTGCGGCAGAATCTGGAACAGGAGGCAAAAGCATGAGCGAAGCATTAGCCAATACCCGGCCTTTTGTCCATCTGCACATCCACACAGAGTACAGCCTGCTGGATGGTGCCTGCCGCATTGACCAGCTGATGGATCGCGTAAAAGAGTGCGGACAGACCGCCATTGCCTGCACCGACCACGGCGTGATGTACGGCTGCGTGCAGTTTTATAAGGCTGCAAAAAAGGCTGGCATCAAGCCCATCATCGGCTGTGAGGTGTATGTGGCCACCCGCACCCGCTTTGACAAGGTAAATAAGATCGACGGCAACAACCACCTGATCCTGCTGTGCAAAAATGAGACCGGCTACAAAAACCTGATCAAAATGGTGTCGGCCGCCTTTGTGGAGGGCTTTTATTCCAAGCCCCGCATTGATAAGGAACTGCTGGAAAAATATCACGAAGGTCTGATCTGCCTGTCGGCCTGTTTGGCAGGCGAAGTTCCACAGGCCATTCTGGCGGGCGATTATGAGCGCGCCAAAGCAGCAGCGCTGTGGTATCGAGACCTCTTCGGCGAGGAAAACTATTATATCGAGCTTCAGGACCATGGTCTGGAAGAGGATAATACTGTGCTGCCGCAGCTCATCAAGCTTGCACGGGAGACCGGAATTCCCATGGCAGCCACCAACGACTCCCACTATCTGCGCAAGGAGGATGCCAAAATGCAGGGCATCCTGCTCTGCATCCAGACCGGCAAGACCATTCAGGATGCGGATAAAATGGAGTTCCAGACCGACGAGTTCTATGTCAAAACGACAGACGAAATGTACGAGCTGTTCTCCATGGTGCCGGAAGCCTGCGAGAATACCGCCAAAATTGCCGAACAGTGTAACTTTGATTTTGATTTTGGACACACTAAAATTCCATATTACAAAGCGCCGAACGGTATGGATAATCAGGCGTTTTTTGAAAAGCTCTGCTGGGAAGGTTTGGAGCGCCGCTACGGCCCCAATGTTCCGCAGGCCAACAAAGACCGTCTGGAATACGAGATCGGCGTGGTCAAAAAGATGGGCTACACGAACTACTATCTTATCGTGTGGGACTACGTGAACTACGCCAAGAGTCAGGGTATCCCGGTAGGCCCGGGCCGTGGCTCCGGCGCAGGCAGCATTGCGGCTTACAGCGTGGGCATCACGGATATCGACCCCATCCGTTATAACCTGATCTTTGAGCGCTTCCTGAACCCGGAGCGCGTCAGTATGCCAGATTTTGATGTGGACTTCTGCTACGAGCGCCGTCAGGAAGTGATCGATTACGTCAACCGGAAATATGGTGCCGACCATGTGGCTCAGATCGTCACCTTTGGCACCATGGCCGCCCGCAACGCCATCCGCGATGTGGGCCGCGTGATGGGCATTCCGTATCAGCAGGTAGATGTTGTGGCAAAGCAGGTGCCCATGGAGCTGAAAATGACGCTGAAGCGTGCGTTGGAGGTATCGCCGGAACTTAAGCGGATGTACGATACCGACCCGCAGGTCACAGAGCTGATCGACACGGCCTTGAAGGTGGAGGGCATGCCCCGCCATGCTTCCACCCATGCGGCGGGTGTCGTCATTACCCCGGAGCCTACGGACTACTATCTACCGCTGGCCACCAACGACGGCCTGCCTGTGACCCAGTTCAACATGACCGAGATCGAAGAACTTGGCCTTTTGAAGATGGACTTTCTGGGCCTGCGCACGCTGACCGTCATTCATGACGCGGAAACTGCTGTGCAGAAGCACCACCCGGAGTTCTCCATCCAGAAGCTGGATTACGACGACCCGGACACCTACAGGATGCTGGGGCAGGGAGACACCGAGGGTGTGTTCCAGCTGGAATCTTCTGGCATGAAGCAGGTGCTTGTGGGCCTGCAGCCGCAGAACCTAGAAGACATTATCGCTCTGATCAGCCTGTACCGTCCCGGCCCCATGGACTCGATCCCCACCTACCTGCGCAACCGCCACGAGCCGGACAAAATCAGCTATAAGACCCCACAGCTGGCCCACATTCTGGATGTGACCAATGGCTGCATCGTCTATCAGGAGCAGGTCATGCAGATCTTCCGGGAGCTGGCAGGTTTTTCTTTTGGTCAGGCAGACAATGTCCGCCGTGCCATGAGCAAAAAGAAACATGCCGTCATGGAGGCCGAGCGGGAGCACTTTGTGTACGGCTGCACCGATCCCGGCAACGAATGCCCCGGCTGTGTGGCAAACGGCATCTCTGAGAAAGTGGCCAATGAGATCTACGATGAAATGTCCAGTTTCGCTTCATATGCGTTCAATAAGAGCCATGCGGCCTGCTATGCCTATGTGGCATTCCAGACGGCCTACCTCAAGTGCCATTATCCCAGTGAGTTCATGGCGGCTTTGCTGACCAGTGTGCTGGATAACACGGATAAGGTCATTGAATATTCCGGCGAGTGTGCCCGCCTTGGCATCAAGGTGCTGCCGCCGGATGTGAATGTTTCCAACGGCGGCTTTACGGCGGATGGAAGCGGTCAGATCCGCTTTGGCCTGAATGCGGTCAAAAATGTGGGCCGCAACCTGATCGAGAATGTGGTGAAGGGGCGGCAGAATAAGCCTTACACCAGCCTGTACGATTTCTGCAAGCGGATGCATGGCAATGAACTGAACCGCCGGGCAGTGGAGTGCCTCATCAAGGCCGGCGCATTCGATCATCTGGGCAACAACCGCCACAGCCATGTGGAGGCCGTAGAGGGCATTCTGAAGAGCATTGAGACCGACTCTCGGCGCAATCTGGATGGACAGCTGGATCTGTTCTCGGTGATGAGCGGGGAAGCACAGAGCGGTGCTTCCGAGGATAACTATGAAATAAAGCAGCTGCCGGAATACAGCCATAAGGAACTGCTCCAGCAGGAAAAGGAAGTCAGCGGTCTGTATCTGTCCGGTCATCCGCTGGATGCTTACCGGGAACAATCGGCACGCATTGCATCCCACACCATCAAGGATCTTACAGGGGAAGATGCCCATGTGAAGGATGGAGAAAAAGTGCGCATTGTGTGCGCGGTGGTAAAAAGCCGCATAATGACCACAAAGTCCAACAGCATGATGGCTTTTACCAGCGTAGAGGACCTGACCGGCACCATGGAAGTGATCGTATTCCCAAAGGTGCTGGATGCTTTCCGGGATTCACTGCACGAAAATGCAGTCGTCGTGATCGATGGCAGACTGTCGGTACGGGAGGATGAAGCTTCCAAGCTGCTGGCAGAGAGCATCGTCCCGATCGATAATTACGATCCGGCCCGACTGGATAACGGCAGGCCGGACCCGATGAAAACGGCAGCAAAGAAGCTGTATATCCGTGTGCCTTCCCGCAGCAGCAGGGAATATGCAAAGGTGGTCAATCTGCTTGGCATTTTTGATGGGGACATGCCGGTGCTCCTGTATCTGACCGATACCAAGCAGTATCTGCGTGTGCCGCGCCATCTGTACGCATCCGGCCATCCGCTGCTGTTCAAAGAGCTGGAAAGGCTGGTCGGAACGGACAACATTGCAACAAAATGACATTTCCGTGCACGAATCTTAACGCAAATCCGGCGGGATGGCTGTTTCCAAAATAAGGCGTTTGTGTTATAATGATTCAAGGCAAATGAAGTGCTTTGGACAGCGTTAAAACGGAGAACGCTGTGATACCATTGGGTAAATGAAGAAACAAATTGGAGGGAAACTCTCGTATGGAAAAGCAGATCAAAACGATTGGCGTATTGACGAGCGGTGGTGATGCTCCTGGCATGAACGCTGCCGTGCGCGCCGTAGTCCGTACCGGCCTGCATAAGGGTTACCGCATGATCGGCATTCAGCGTGGCTACAATGGCCTGCTGAACGGCGAATGCTTTGAAATGAACCTGCGCAGTGTGTCGAACATCATCTCTGCAGGCGGTACCATTCTGTATACCGCCCGCTGTCTGGAATTCAAGACCAAGGAAGGTCAGGACAAGGGTGCAGAGAAGTGCCGCGAACTGGGCATTGATGCGCTGGTGGTTATTGGCGGCGACGGTTCTTACCGCGGCGCTCGTGAGCTGGCCCACCGCGGCATTCCGATGATCGGTCTGCCCGGCACTATTGACAACGATATTTCCTGCACCGATTACACCATTGGCTACGATACCGCCATGAATACCGCGCTGGAGATGATCGACAAGCTGCGCGATACCACCCAGAGCCACGACCGCTGCAGTGTGGTCGAGGTCATGGGCCGCAACGCCGGTTATATTGCTCTGAATGTTGCAATTGCTTCCGGCGCTATGGCTGTTCTACTGCCGGAGAAGGAATTTGACATGCAGCGTGATATTCTGGATAAGATCGCTGAGACTCAGAAGACCGGCAAGCGTCACTTCATTATTATCGTTGCCGAGGGTGTCGGCCATGCACAGGAGATCGCAAACGAGATTCAGGCACGCACCGGCATCGACTCCCGCGCCACCATTCTGGGCCATGTCCAGCGCGGTGGTTCTCCCACTCTGCGTGACCGTGTGAACGCTTCTGCAATGGGCTACCATGCCGTGTGCCTGCTGGAGCAGGGCAAGTATAACCGCATCGTCGGCATGAAGGGCGAAAAGCTGGTGGATTACCCTGTGGATGAAGCTCTTGAAATGACCAAGACGCTTGACCCGGTGCTGATCGACGTGTGTAACACCATTTCTATCTGATATTTATAAAGCCAATACTATGGAGCTGTTCTCTCGAGGAATCGAGAGGACGGCTCTTTTTTTACGTTTTGTCGCAAAAATGCATGAACTGACTGGAGCTTTCTGCATTTTAAAAAAAGAAAAATCGTGAATGAAAAGTGCATAGCTTAAAATTGAAATTTGTGGAAGGTGGTTTACGGAAAATTGTGGAGGAATACGTAGGGCGTGTTTTACTACTTTGGCAGGAAAATAACGATGATGCGTGAGGCAAAAATTGTAGCACAAAAAGCCAATTTTGTCTTGAACTTTTTGCCGTATGTGCTAGAATAAAAGAGAAAGGCATCCTTGTGTCCAACAGATATCTGGATGTGAATATTGGAAAGTAAATTCGGAGGTAATCACAATGGCTGATATGTTTGCACCGCTGGTAGCACAGCTGAAGGCAAATCCCAAGACGATCGTTTTCACCGAGGGCAATGATCCCCGCATTCTGGAGGCCGCTGCAAAGCTGCTGGCCGAGGGCGTGCTGAAGGTCGTCATGGTGGGCAACGAGGCTGAGTGCAAGGCTGCTGCTGCCGCCGGTAACTTTGATATTTCCGCTGCCGAGATCATCGACCCCGAGAACTATGCCGGTTTCGATGAGATGGTCAACACCATGGTGGAGCTGCGCAAGGGCAAGCAGACCGCTGAGGAGTGCACCGCTCTGCTGAAGAAGTCCAACTACTTCGGCACCATGCTGGTGAAGATGGGCAAGGCTGATTGCCTGCTGGGCGGCGCTACTTACTCCACTGCCGACACCATTCGTCCCGCTCTGCAGCTGGTCAAGACCAAGAAGGGCGCACATCTGGTCAGCTCCTGCTTCATTCTGGACCGTGACTGCGGTGAAGAGGGCCTGAAGCGCATTGCCATGGGCGACTGCGCTGTTAACATCGACTATACCGATACCGTTGATAAGGCTACCGGCGAGGTCAAGATCGCCGCTTCTGCAAAGCTTGCTGAGGTTGCTATCGAGACCGCTAAGACCGCAAAGTTGTTCGGCATCGATCCGAAGGTTGCTGTGCTGAGCTTCTCCACCAAGGGCTCCGGCAAGGGCGGCACCGTTGCTTTGAGCCATGACGCTGTGATCAAGGCTCAGGAAATGGACCCCGAGTTGGCTGTGGACGGTGAGCTGCAGTTTGACGCTGCCGTTGCTCCCGAAGTTGCACAGGTCAAGTGCAAGGGCAGCAAGGTGGCTGGTCAGGCCAACACCTTCATCTTCCCCTGCATCGAGGCCGGCAACATCGGCTATAAGATCGCTCAGCGTCTGGGCGGTTATGCAGCTTACGGCCCCATCCTGCAGGGTCTGAACGCTCCCATCAACGACCTGTCCCGTGGTTGCAACGCCGACGAGGTCTACAAGATGAGCCTGATCACTGCCTGCCAGTCTTGAGTTGACTGATTGAAAATAGCCGCCGCATTCACCGTACAAAACGGGCAGAATGTTGAGGTCTCAAAGGCAGATTTCAAAAAATGAGTATAGCAAAGCTGAGCATCTGTGAAAAAGCAGGTGCTCAGCTTTTTGCATTTTCAGTTCCGAAAAATTCTACTCTTTTTGAGGGAAAAAGATGAGATTTTTGCTTTCCGCTTTTCATTGGCGCTATTTTGCAACAGCCCCTTTACAGGTTTGCTCAGTTCTTTTCGATATACACGCTGGTGGAGGGGAACGCAAAATCCACACCGTCGGCCTGCATGATGTCCATAATGTTCAGGTTCAGGTCGTTCTGCATCTGCAAAAATTCCGCGTAGGCGTTAGTCAGCAGGTAGGCGGAGACCAGAATGTTGATGCTGGAATCGCCAAAGTTTGCAAGCTGTACGATGTTGGTACCCTTGTTGGTGTAAGGGCTTGCGTCCAGCATGGTCTGCAAGTCTTTCATCAGCTGTTCCAGCTTTGGGCGGGTGGTGCCATAGGTGACACCCAGATTGAACTTGTAGGGCCGCATGGTGCGCAGGGCGGCGTTCTGCACGGTGGAAGAGCAGATCTTACTGTTCGTCACCACATTGATGGTTTTATCCAGCGAGCGGATGCGGGTGGAACGGAAGTTGATGTCGATCACTTCGCCTTCCACATCGCCCACAGTGATCCAGTCGCCCACCGAGAAGGGCTTGTCCAGCAGAATCACGATGCCGGAAAACAGGTTGCTGGCGCTTTCCTGTGCGGCCAGCGAGATGGTCAGACCAACCAGACCGGCACCGGCGACAATGCTGCCGATGGGAAAGCCCACTTCTTGTGCCAACGCTGCCACGCACAGCACGATCACCAGCACCTTGTAGGCGGTGTCCAGCAAAGAGCAGAGTGTTTTGTTGGAGCGGATCTCCGAGCTGCAGGAAGCCAGCAGCAGGGCGGCCAGATCCGATGCCGCATACAGGCCTTCGCAGATCAGCAGGGTCATGACAAGGCGGAAGCAGACCAACAGCAGTTTGGCAATGCCGGGAATGGCCCAGGGCAGGGAAGCCGCCGCCAGATATACGCCAACCGCAGTGCACATGCGCTGGATGGGTACCGCAAAGCTGCGCAGCAGGATGGGAGTGCCGTTAAAGTGCCTCTTGCGGGCCAGCAGTGCCGGAATGCCCTTTTTGCTCAGCCAGCGGCGTACCAGCCATGCGGCAAGCAGAATGAGCAGCGCGCACCCTGCGCGCGCAGCCAGTGCAAACCAGCCCTCCAGCAGCACAGAGCCAAGCTCAAACGAAAGATCACGAATAGAAAAGATCATGATAACCTCCTGAATTTTATACGACCCATCTATGATACCATACCGCACCCACCCGGGCAAGAGCTTACAGAGAAGGAAGCTTGAAAGAATCACTTTGATATTTTTTGCACAAATTTTAAGATGCCCTCTTGACAAGCTGGGCCTGCCACGCTATACTTTGTGCCAGAAAGTTCGTTTCAGGGCGGGGTGAGATTCCCCACTGGCGGTAAAGTCCGCGACCACCCGCAAGGGTGCTGACCCGGTGCAACTCCGGGACCAACGGTATAGTCCGGATGCAAGAAACGGCAGGCAAATCGTTGTCTACGCGCCCTGTTGCAGTGTTTTTGTTGCAGCAGGGCGCTTTTCTATTTGTCCTTCCCGTTCCAAAAAACAAGATACGAAAAGAGCTTTCGGAACAATTTTTGTAAGGGGCATCTTACCCCGGGAAGGATCATTACCATGAAAAAAAGCACGACTCACAATCTTACTGTTGCCGCCATGCTCAGCGCGGTGGCCTTTATCCTGATGTTCATTGAGTTTCCCATTCCGATGCTCATTCCGTCCTTCGTCAAGATGGACTTTTCTGACCTGCCGGCTCTGCTGGGTGCCTTTGCTCTCGGCCCGGTGTACGGTGTGGTCATCAGCTTTATGAAGAACCTGCTGCACATCGTTATCAAGGGCACTTCCACTGCATGCGTGGGCGAGCTGTGCAACTTCATGCTGGGTGCGGTTTTCTCCGCTGTGGCAGGCGCTGTCTATAAGCACCACAAGAGCCGCAAGACCGCCATCATTGGTGCTATTGCAGGCGCTGCAGCCATGGCTGTGTTCAGCGTACCGTCCAACTACTTCATCACCTATCCGGCCTATGTGCAGTTCTACCACATGCCGCTGGAAGCCATCCTCGGCATGTATCAGGCCATCCTGCCTTCTGCAGACAGCCTCATCAAGTGCCTTGTCATCTTCAATATGCCCTTCACGCTGGTCAAGGGCCTGCTGGATGCAGTGCTGTGCATGCTGATCTACAAGCCGCTGTCTCCCATCCTGCACGGCAGAAAGTAACTTGTTCTCCACTTTTTTCTTCTTCTCAAATCATATAACCACAGCAAAACTCCCCGGTCAGGTCCCGCAGTGCGGTTCCCGGCCGGGGAGCTGTTATTTAGAGGAAAATATATCCGCCCGCGATCAATCAGGCCAATGCCCCTTTGTCCAGCCATCTGCCATGGGCCAGCCGCACAAGGAACAGCACACCGCGTATGGTCAGCTCAAAGCTCATGGCCATCCATACACCCACCAGCCCAAAATGCGGAGCCAGCAGGGAAGCCAGCGTGAGCCGGATGCCCCACATGCTGACAAGGTTCAGCACAAAGCATCCCGTGCTGTCTCCGGCACCCTGCATGGCACCGCTGGCAACGATGCTGGCACCGAACATCGGTTCGGCCAGTGCTTCAATGCGCAGCACCCGTGCGCCCAGCGCAATAACTGCCGCATCTGCGGTGAAAACGCCCATCAGGTTTGGCGCAAAAATGTACATGCCAACGCCGGTCAGCGCCATAATGCCCATGCCCATGCCGGTGCACAGCCAGGCAAAGTTTTTTGCCATATCCCGACGGTTTGCGCCCACGGCCTGTCCCACCAGTGCAAGGGATGCATCCTGAATGCCATAGCCTGCCATGTAGCACAGGCTTTCGGCGCTCACACCCAGACTGTTGGCAGCAATGGCGGTGGTGCCAAGGCCGGATACGATGCGGATGAGCAGCACCTGCGCCGAGGAAAGAACTGCACGCTCTGCGGCCAGCGGTGCGCCTACCTTCCACAGGTTCTGCAGGCAGGCTTTGGTAATGTGCCAGGAGCCGGGCTTGCGGATGCACAGCGGGCCGTCCCGCAGCAGCAGGATGGCAAGGGTCAGCACACCGCTGATAGTGGTAGCAAGGGCGGTGCCCAGTGCTGCGCCCGGTACCCCCCAGCCAAGGCCCCAGACGGTCATTGTGCGGCCAAACACCACCATCTCACGGGTGGGATTGATGAGGCAGAAGTTAAAGATTACATCCAGCACGCAGGTCAGCACGCTGATAAGGCCCGGTGTCAGGGCATCGCCGGAGGAACGCAGCATGGAAGAGTAGGTTCCCATGATCATCAAAAAGGGCAGGGAAGCCGACCAGATGGCAAAGTAGGCCGAAGCATCCGCCTGCAGGGAAGAATCAGCACCCAGCCATCCGGGCAGAAAGCGGCTGATGCCAATGCCGAAGGCCGCAGCTGCAAGGCCCACCACAAGGTTGAAGATCATAGATTGGCGCAATACACCGCGTGCATCGTCCTGCCGGTCTGCACCCAGATACTGTGCCACCTGAATGGCAAAGGACATATATAGACCGGCCAGCATTCCATGCATGAGCCACGTGCTGGAACTGACGATGCCAATGGATGCCGTAGCAGATGCACCGATATGCCCCACCATGGCTGCGTCGATGTACTCCACCGCAGTTACCACGATCTGCTGCAGGATGGATGGGATGCTCAGTGTGAGCACTACCTGCATGGTGTGCCGCAACGGCACCTGTTCGCCCCGGCGCATCTGCGCCGAAAGCTGCTCAAGAGAGATGGACATGAGTTCTCCTTTTATAGAAACAATAACTTTTTCGACAGACTGATATACTATTATAAGTGCGGTGCTGCAGAAAGTCAATCAAACGTGGATTTTTCTCCGGGAATGATTGATTTTTTATGGATAGCGTGATACACTTCTCTCACAAACATAAAAGAAAGAGGAACTTTGAATATGATCGAATCACTGCTTTCGGTCGTAGGACAGCGCGGTGTCGATGCTCTGGCATTCCTGCTGGCGTTTGCCCTTACGGCTTTGATGGACTCCGTTTTTCACGATAAGCTTCCGCACGACCATGGCCGCGAGTTTGCGGTGAACGGTGCGCTTTCCAAGGGTAAGGCCCGTGGTTCCGGCCTGATCTTCGTGCTGTGCATCGCACTGGTATCGCTGGCATTCCTGCCGTTCAAGGTGGAATACGTCATCTACACCATCCTGCTTATTGCATCCATGCTGTCCGGCTACTTTGACGATGCTGCCGAAACTGCGTGGAACGAGTATAAAAAGGGCATCATTGATTTTGCCATTGCCATTGTTGCAGGTGTGACCTACCTCAACTTCAACGGCTGCGGTGTGAATTTCCTGCAGTGGAGTTTCACTCTGCCGTATGCTGTGTACCTGCTGCTGATCGTTATTCTGATCTGGACCAGCATCAATGTGGTCAACTGCACCGACGGCGTGGACGGCCTTTCGGCAAGTGTTGCAGTGGTGACCATCGGCACCTACCTGCTGGCCTATAAAACAGAGCTGGCCGAGTACGGCACCGCAGGCGTTGTGTTCATGGGTGCGCTGCTGGCCTATCTGTGGTCCAACGCAAAGCCGTCCAGCCTGCTGATGGGCGATGCCGGCAGCCGCGCAATGGGCTTCTTTATCGCAATGCTGTCCCTTAAGTGCGGCCATCCGTTTGCCTTCCTGCTGGCAGCCATCGTGTTCATCGTGGATGGCAGTCTGGGCATCCTGAAGATCAGCCTGAAGCGCTTTTTGCACATTTCCATCCTCAAGAACACCCGCACCCCTTTGCACGACCACGCCCGCAAGAATAAGGGCTGGAGCGACGAGCAGGTGGTGGCCCGCTGGCTGATCATGCAGTGTGTGGCTTCGGCTTTGCTGCTGCTCATTGTCCGCGGCTAAAATATAGCAATCAAAAAAGACGCTTGGTCTTGTCTGAATATGTTTTCCCGGCAGGGAAGCATACAGCAGTGTATCAAGCGTCTTTTATTTTATAGTTCTATCGTTCGTTACAGCCCGGCCTTTTTTGCTGCAGCCTGCACGACATGGCCCACCAGCACCGAGGTGGTCACAGTGCCCACACCGCCGGGTACCGGCGTGATGGCATCCACTACCGGCTCTGCTTCGCTGAACTTTACGTCACCGCACAGCTTGCCCTCTTCGTTCACATGGATGCCCACATCCACCACGGTCTGGCCCTCACGCAGGCAGTCGGCACCCACGGCACTCATCTTGCCCATGGCCACTACTACCACATCTGCTTCCTTGCAGATGGTGGGCAGGTTCTGCGTGCGGGAATTGCAGATGGTCACGGTGGCGTTCTCGCGGTCCAGCATCATGGCTGCGGGCTTGCCTACCACAAGGCTGCGGCCCACTACGACAGCACGCCTGCCGGAAAGCGGAATGTTGTAATACTTCAGGATTTCAAGGCAGGCCTGCGCGGTGCAGGGAGCATAGCCGAGATCGGTATTCGTGAACACACCGGCCAGAGAATCGTCCGTGATGCCGTCAATGTCCTTTTCCGGAGCCAGCGCCGCACGCACAGTGCGGTCATTGAACTGCTTGGGCAGCGGACGGAACAGCAGGCATCCGTGGATGGTATCCTCTGCGTTCACCTCGGCGATCACCTTCAGCAGATCGTCCTGCGAAGCATCGGCTGGCAGAAGAAACTGCTTTACCTCCACACCCACCTTGCCGCAGCGGGCGATCACGCCGCGCTCGTAGGAGAGGTCGTCCTCCCGCTCACCCACACGCACCACGGCCAGCGTGGGAGTGATGCCTTTTGCTTTGAGCTGCTCGCACAATGCAGCGTTGCGCTCGTTCATGGCGGCCACAACCGGCGCACCTTTTAAAATCGTTGCCATAATACTTTCCCTCACTTATTTCGCAATTTGTTCATCACGGATGCAAAAACAGCGTCTGCCCGCAACACAAATTCATCCAGCAGTTTGTCTGTTTTTGCGTCCAACGCAGCAGCGCGCTCACGGTCTGCCATCAGCTTTGTGTTGATGAACACATTCAGGCTTGCGGCCTGCAAGGCTGCCTTGCACAGAGCGGCTGCACAGCCTGCGTCCGAGACGGCCATCACGCTGCCCTTGGCGGCGTATTCCTCCACCAGAGCAATGCCCTCGGCGCACTTTTCCATGACCTCAAGTGGCACGGCACAGGCGGCATCCAGCGCCTTTTCCAGCACGGCGGCTTTGTGTGCAGCCTGCTCTGGTGTGTCCTTGGGCAAGCCGTAGGCCGCAGCCAGCGGCGCAAAGGCATCGGCATCGGCCTGCACCAGCGCCTCCAGCTCTTTGCGCAGGGCATCGGCCTTTGTGTTCAGGGCCTGAATGTCTGCTTCCACGGCGGCATATTTCTTTTTGCCGGTGGTCAGGTTGCCCACCATATTGCCCAGCGCTACACCGGCAGCACCCACCAGCGCCGCCGTTCCGCCGCCGCCCGGCGTGGGGGCTTTGCTGGCCAGCTCTGCGAGAAATTTCTCACAGCTCAGCTTAGTCATTTCCATTTGTAAATACCCCTCTCTGTTACATAGGCATCCAGCCGCTGGTCGTGCTCGTCTACGGCAGCATGTTCCACCCGCTGTGCCTCAAATGCAATGCCGATCTTCACCGCGTTTTTGCAGCGGGGAAGATACCGGTCGTAATAGCCCTTGCCCATGCCGACCCGGAAGCAGTCTGCATCAAAAGCCGTGCAGGGTACAAGGACCAGATCCAGCGCTTCCGGCAGCAGAATCTCCGACCGGCTCAGGATGGGGGTGCGGATGCCGTACTGTCCCATCTCCCAGCCGTCCGGGCCGGGCACGGCGGCTGTAAGGGAATACGCCTCGCCGCACACCGGATAGGCCAGCGTTTTGCCCTGAGCTGCTGCTTCGGCGGCAAAGGCAGCAAGGTCGGCTTCAAAGCCAAACGCTGCGTACAGCAGGATGGTCTGCGCATTCTGCACGGCAGCCAGCTGCCAGAGGAATGCGCACAAAGCGGCATTTGCAGCCTTGCGTTCTTCCGGGCCGAGAGCCTTGCGTGCGGCACGGCCCGCTTTGCGCTGGGTCTGCTTTGCTTCACTGACCGTCACCAGAGAACACCTCGCTTCATCTGAAGGTTGACTGACTTGAAAAATATACAAAAACGACACTGCATTTTTATACAAGTATAATAAACACTTCAGACGAAAAAAGCAAGCCTTTTGGCAAAATGGAAGTTGAAGATTCTACAGCTTTCTGCTATGATAAAAGAAAGCAATTCGGTTCGTGCGCGGAGCAGGGTGGCTTGAAGAGATCCAGAGATCCGGGGCTTTCTCCGGAAATTGAGAGGGGTAGAATATTATGTACAATGAAATGATGGACACCATCGGTCTGGTCAATACCGTTGATCCGGAGTTGGCTGCAGCCATGGATCGCGAGCTGAACCGTCAGCGCCAGAACATTGAACTGATCGCCAGTGAGAACATCGTCTCTCCCGCCGTCATGGCCGCAATGGGCAGCATCCTGACCAACAAGTACGCCGAGGGCCTGCCCGGCAAGCGCTACTATGGCGGCTGTGTCTATGTGGACGAGGTGGAGAACATTGCCATCGAGCGTGCCTGCAAGCTGTTCGGCGCAAAATATGCCAATGTTCAGCCCCACTCCGGTGCACAGGCCAATCTGGCAGTTTATTTTGCTCTGCTGGATCTGGGCGATACTGTCATGGGCATGGACCTGTCTCAGGGCGGCCATCTGACCCACGGTTCTCCGGTGAACATGTCCGGTAAGAACTATAACTTTGTCTCTTACGGTGTCAATGCCGACGGCGTGATCGACTATGCTGAGCTGGAAAAGCAGGTTAAGAAGGTGCGCCCCAAGCTGATCGTGGCCGGTGCATCTGCATATCCCCGTGCCATCGATTTTGAGAAGATCGCTGAGATCGCCCACGGCTATGGTGCATATCTGATGGTGGATATGGCCCACATTGCCGGTCTGGTAGCAGGCGGCTATCACCAGAGCCCTGTGCCGTATGCTGATGTTGTTACCACCACCACCCACAAGACCCTGCGCGGCCCCCGCGGCGGTCTGATCCTGACCAACAATCCCATTCTTGCAAAGCGCATCAATTCTGCCGTGTTCCCCGGCACCCAGGGCGGCCCGCTGGAGCATGTGATCGCCGCAAAAGCTGTCTGCTTTGGTGAAGCACTGAAGCCGGAGTTCAAGGAATATGCCCGCAAGATCGTGGAGAATGCACAGGCTCTGGCAGCAGAGCTGCAGGCACGCGGTGTCAAGCTGGTGTCCGGCGGTACGGATAACCACCTCATGCTGATCGACCTGCGTGACGAGGAGTGCACCGGCAAGGAGCTGGAAGCACGTCTGGACAGCGTGCACATCACCGCCAATAAGAACACTGTCCCCGGCGAGACCCGCAGCCCCTTTGTGACTTCCGGCGTGCGTCTGGGCACCCCGGCTGTTACCACCCGCGGCATGGGCGTGGCCGAGATGAAGGTGATTGCCGACTGCATCGCCGATTGCATCTGGCACTACGACGAGAAGAAGGACGAGATCAGTGACCGTGTGCTGAAGCTGACCCGGGATTTTCCTCTGTATCAGTAAATATCGCATTGTTTGAAAGAGGAAGCGCCTTCGGGTGCTTCCTCTTCCTTTTTTGCTGGGATTGTGTTACCATAAACGCAAAGACAAAAGGAGAAATGACCATGAAGCGTACAGGGCTGTTACATCTATATTACGGTGATGGCAAAGGCAAGACCACCGCTGCCATGGGCCTTGCTTTGCGGGCCATGGGCAGCGGAAAGCGAGTGGTGATCCTGCAGTTCCTCAAAGGCGGCAAAAGCGGCGAGGTACCGCTGCTGGAACAGCTGGGTGCAAAGGTGTACCGCGGCAAGGCGGGGCAGAAATTCGTGTTCCAGATGAGCGAAGCGGAAAAGGAAGCCACCCGCCAGCTGCAGAATGCGAACCTCACAGCTGCCATGGCCGACCCTGCCGACCTGCTGATTTTGGACGAAGCAGGCAGCGCATGGGAACTGGATATGGTGGATAAAGCCCTGTTGCAAAAGGCTGTGCTGGAACGCCCGGCAGAGCAGGAATGCGTGCTTACTGCCCATGCTGCGCCGCAGTGGATGCTGGATGCCGCCGACTATGCCACGGAGATGAAGTGCCACCGCCACCCTTACCAGAGGGGAATTTCCGCCCGGCAGGGCATTGAATACTGACCACGGCAGCAGGATACCGGGTGCATGAGTGAAAAGCGCAAAAACCGGGATGGGGTATTTTTCATCTTGCATTTAGCCCACTGGTGTGATATGATGAAGACAAGAAATCATGCGTGCATTTTCTGAGCAGACCCACCACAGAACAGGGAACCGCTCCGCACCGCTGCCGGGCAGTTCCCGACGGCGTTTTGTTTGAAACCGCGGTTAGCGTTTCCTAACAGATTCTGCGTCAACGGGCCGATGCGCGCAGAAGATCTGGAGGGGAATAAAATGATTGAAACGATCGTAAAAGTAGAGGGTATGATGTGCGGCATGTGCGAGAGCCATGTCAACGAAGCCGTGCGCAAGGCCTTCCCGGAGGTAAAAAGGGTGTCGTCCTCGCAGGCAAAAGCCCAGACGGTGATCCACTCGGAACAGCCGCTGGACGAGCAGAAGCTGCGGGATGCCATCAATGCAACCGGCTATGAGGTCAAGGGCGTAAGCAGTGCACCTTACGAGAAAAAAGGCTTTTTCTCGTTTTTGAAAAAGTAAGCAAACCTTAACACACATAAGGGAGGCGTATCTGGATGAGGATTCTGGTTTACGGTGCAGGCGTTTTGGGCTGCGAGCTGGCCCATGTGCTGATGCAGAACAAAAAGAACGTTGTCACGCTGCTTGCACGCGGAGAGTGGAAGGAAATGATCGACCAGAAGGGTTTGGTCATCCGCCACTGGGTGCAGCGCAAGACCACAACGGAACGGATCAAAACCGTGGACACTCTTGCCCCGGATGATTATTATGATCTCGTCTTTGTGGTCGTGCAGGCGGGCCAGCTGCCGGATGTGCTTCCTGTGCTCAAGGCCAACAAGAGCCAGTATTTTGTGTTTGTGGGCAACAACCCGCAGGCAAAGCAGGTGCTGGAATTCATGCAGCGCCCGGCGGATAAGATCGCATTCGGCTTTCAGGGCACGGCAGGCCGCCGTGAACACGACCATGTGGTCAGTGTGTACGCCAGTGCTGGCATGACGGTGGGCGGTGCCACAACTCCGCTTTCTGGCACCTTCCGAACCCGGCTCAAGACCGCCTTTGACGGTGCAAAATACAAGCTGACCTTCTATGGCGATATGGATGAATGGCTCAAGTGCCACATTGCATTCGTTCTGCCGGCGTGCTATGTGTGCTATGCCTGCAACGGCGATCTGCACCGGGCCACCAAGCAGCAGCGCGGCGCCATTCTGGATGCCGCCTATGAAGCCTGCCTGATGCTCAAGGATGCGGGCATCCCGGTGAACGATGCCAACAACACCGATAATTTCCAGCCCGGCACATCGGCCCGCCGTAAGATGGAAGCGATGGTGTTTACCATGACAAAAACACCGCTGGGCAGATTGTGCGTTTCGGATCACGCCATGCACGCAGTGTCCGAAATGAAGTATCTGGACGAAGCGTTCGATGCTCTGCGCAGGCAGACCGGCACGGCAATGCCCATGTGGGAAAAGCTGCGCAATGAAATGCCCTCGTGGGATAGCCTGCAGCAGAACCGGAAAGCAGCAAAATAAAACAAAAAAGAAGCAAAGGCACTGCCGCTCCTGTTTTGGGTGCGGCAGTGCCTTTTTGTTTGGGTCTCATTTATTCCAGAAGTCCTGCAGGGCAGCGGCCAGTTCTTCGCAGCTGCGCAGATAGCGGATATGCCGCCAGTGAGGAGGGAACAGCCGGGTGTATTCCTGCTGGGCAAACCGGTCATCCAGCAAAAGCACCGCACCTCTGTCTTCCGGCGTGCGGATCACGCGCCCTGCGGCCTGCAGTACCTTGTTCATGCCGGGATAGCGGTAGGCATAATCAAATCCAAAACCGTTCTGTGCGTCATAATAACGGCGCAGCATTTCCTGCTGCGGATTTACCTGCGGCAGGCCCACACCCACAATGGCGCACCCGATCAGGCGGCTGCCTGCAAGATCGACTCCCTCACCAAAGATGCCGCCCATCACGCCAAAACCCAGAAGCGTTTCGGCCGGGTCCGGCACAAACTGAGCCAGAAATTCAGCCCGAGCGGCATCATCCAGACGGCTTTCCTGCACAAGGGTGCGAATGCCCGGGTAACGTGCTGCAAAATCTTCGTGTACCTGCCGCAGATATGCGTAGCTTGGGAAAAAGGCAAAGTAGTTTCCCGTTCTGGCCTGCACCAGCCGGGCCAGTACATCCGAAACTGCCTGCACGCTGGCTTCGCGGTCGCGGTAGCGGGTAGAGATATTCGGCAGGCAATACAGCCCCAGATTTTCAGCCGGGAAGGGACTGTCCAGTGCGACGGCATGTGCATCGCTGCAGCCCAGAACACTGCGGTAGAACGAGGGCGGAGCCAGTGTTGCACTGAACAGCGCTGCGCTGCGCCCTGCGGCAAGGCTGGCATCCACAAAAGGTGCCGGGTCCAGACACAGCAGCTGCAATTCAAGCTCTCTGCCGCGCGCGGTAAGCTGAGTGACAAAGTGGCTGTCGTATCGTTCGGCGGCACGGGTGATGTCCTGTACAGCAAAATAAAGCTCCAGCAACTGTGCATGTACTTCGGCATCCGGGTTCGCTTCCAGCCAATCCTGCAAAGGTGCCTGTACGGCCCGCAGCGAACTGAGCAGGACAGAGGGCGTCTCCTGCAAAAACACAGTACTGTCCTGTACATACAGCGGTTCGGGCAGTTCCAGTGCGGGGGCAGTGTTTTCAGGCAAAAGACTGGTCTGTGCCGGGTCTGCGGCATCGGTCTGGCTGCTGTGCCGGGGTGCAAGCTGTATGCAGGCTTTCCGGGCTTCCAGCAGGGCTTTGTCTGCTTTGGTCAGAGCAGTCTTTAAAGCACTTTTGCCCTTGCCCAATGTGCGTTTTGCCTCGGTCAGGCTGCTTTTACAAAAGCGTGCAGAATACATTGCTCTGGCTCTGTCGGGCAGATTATGTGCCTCATCGACCAAAAACAACCAGTCACCGGAAGAATCAAAGAACCGCTTCAGGTGCACCACCGGATCGAACAGGTAATTGTAATCCCCAATGACCACATCGCACCACTCGCTCAGGTCTAGCCCCAGTTCAAAGGGACACACCGAAAAACGCTTTGCCGCCCCGGCCAGCGCTGCGCGGTCAAAGCTGCCGGTACCGTCCAGCAGAGCTGTCAGTGCATCCTTGATGCGGTCGTAGTAGCCGTTGGCGTAGGGACAAAGCTCCGGCAGGCAGGCGGGATGTCCCTCTGCGTCCGGATGCAGGCAGACCTTTTCCTTGGCGGTCAGCGTCACACTGCGCAGGGCAAGCTCTGGATGGGCCGTATGCAGCCGGGTCAAGGCATCCTCGGCGGCAGTCTGGGTCGTGTTGCGGGCCGTGAGATAGAACAGCTTTTCTCCGTTGCCTTCGCCCATGGCTTTCAGCGCGGGGAAAAGCGCGCTCATGGTCTTGCCAATGCCGGTAGGAGCCTGACAGAACAGCCGCGTACCGCCCTTGCAGTCGGCGGTCTTGCCAGCGCGGCAGGCGCGGTAGATCTCGCCCGCCATAGCCCGCTGTCCGGGCCGGTACTGCGCAAACGGGAACTGCAGTGCCGCAAGGCTCTGAGTACGCTTTACATCCCACTCTATCCGGCGCTGCGCCCACGGAGCATACTGGCACAATAATTTGTCAAGAAATTCATCCAGCTCCTGCTGCGTAAAGCGGCGGATAAAGCGGATGATCTGATCGGTGTCTATCTGATAATAAGTCAGCCGGACGTTCAGTTCCGGCAGGCTTTGCTGTGTGGCATAAATGGCACCGTACACCATGCCCTGTGCCCAGTGGCAGGGGTTCATATCCTCAGTGATCTCTTCCGGCGGCACAGCGGTGGTCTTGATCTCGTCAATGACTACCGTGCCAGTCTCATCGGTAAAAATGCCGTCAGCCCGGCCCTCAAGGGTAAAAGTGATGTCCTCTGCCTGCCGCTCTACGGAGAGAAACACCTCAGCCTGATAGCCGTCTCCGGCAGCTTTTTGCAATTTGCGGTGGATGTGGGCACCTTCCAGTGCACGGTCAAACCCCGTAAACCGGCTGTCAATGCTGCCGGTCCGCAGCAGAAATTCCACCAGCTGCCGGATGGGCAGATGAACCGTTGCCAAAGCATTTCACCTCCGCTTTTGGGATACACTGACGAACCGGTAATTTCTCTTCAGACACGATTCGGGCCATTCCATCGCCCGCCCGATTGCCTCACGGCAACAGGGTCCCACTCCAGAGGACGGTCCTCAGAGAAACTCCCGGTTCGTCGACGTAAACTGATTATTTCAGGCCGAACATCTCCATGCATTCTGCTGCCGCTTCATCCACTTTGCCAAAATCCACCGCTGCACGGTAATAGGTCTCCAACTCATCGTGGCAGCTCTTGGCCTGTGCCATCAGGGCACTGGCCTGTTCCAGCAGTTCGGCGGCAGCACGCTCGTTAAAGCGCAGCCGTGCCCGGTACGCTGCCAGATTTTCCCTGTCAAGGAAGCGGGTGCACCGCACAGCCTGCACACTGGGCAGATGCACCGGATGCCAGCGATTATCCGTCAGGAAGGCAAGCTTCAACTCCGGGATCAGGATATGGTCGATCTTATCCTCCGGGTGCATGGCGCATGGACAGGTAATAATGTGGTAGCCCCGCGTCAGGGCTTCGGCGCGGATCAGCTCCAGCAGCAGGCGGGACACCGCGCCGTAGTCATCCCGGAACACGATAAACTTATCCGCCAATGCCTGTGCAGTGCCCTGATAAAACACTTCACCCTTGGGGGTGACGGCGGAAAGCAGGCGCAGCTCTTCGCTGCCAATGCCTTCCGTGCGCGGCATCACCCGGGTGCACAGCCGTTTGACATAACGGCGCACCTTGTCAAAATTGGCGCTGCAGGCTTCGGCGCGGCGGCTGTCCAGCAAAAGACTGCCTGCCGATGCAATATATCGTGCAGCGCGGCTGCGCAGCAAGGCGTTGCGGGCAAACAGCGCCTTGACCTCATCGGTGCACTGGTGCAGCTTTTCTGCATCGATGGTGTGGTACAAACTCACCACCACTTCGTCCGCACCGGGAGCATCCGGCTCCACCACATGGGGCGCAGTGGCATCCACGATGGCCCTGTGCTGCCCGGGCAGGATCACGCCGTCCAGACTGTCCGGGTCGCTGGCACAGTGGATGCGCTGCGTCAGTTCGCCGCGCTGTTCGGCAGCACGGGCAAGCCGCTTCATCAGGGTGGATTTGCCGCAGCCCGGCCCGCTTTTGATCAGGTACATCTGCATACCGGGTTCGTGGCGCAGCGGTTCAAAATAGCCCTTGAAACCGGCAGGCGTTGTGGCACCCAGAAAGAAATCAATGGAATCACGTCGTGCAGCTTCCATAATCGAACACCTCTCTTTTTGTTTTAGAGTATGCAAAAGGAAGGTGTTTGGTTCTTGCAGCGGGAATGATTCAGTCTTTATGATAGGTATGTTTGCACACCGTTTCAATGCTGTCCCGCAGGGCAGTAAAATCAGCAAAGGCTGCAGGCTTGTTCTGCGGGCTGCGCAGCAGAGCGGCAGGGTGGAAGGTACCCATGAACAGGATGCCGCCCTTTTCGTACAGCTGGCCATGCTCCTTGGTCACGGAGAAATCCTTTCGGATTATCCGCTGGGCGGCAATGCGGCCAAGGCAGACCACGATCTTTGGCTTCAGCAGGCGGAACTGCTCCCGCAGCCAGGGCATACAGGCTTCGCTCTCAGCAGGCTGGGGGTCACGGTTCTGCGGCGGGCGGCACTTGACGATGTTTGCAATATAGCAGTTCTTCGTGCGGTCAAGGTCGATGGCAAACAGATATTTGTCCAGCAGCTGGCCGCTGCGCCCCACAAAGGGCAGACCCTGCTCATCCTCATTCTGGCCGGGGCCTTCGCCCACAAACAGAACTTCGGCATCTTCCACACCCTGACCGAACACCACATTGGTGCGGGTCTTGCACAGCTCGCAGCGGGTGCAGGCAAGACAGCTTGATCTTAATGTTTCCCAATCCATGGCAGCTTGATCTCCTCTTGAAACGGTATGATACTTAATTCACAAATCGGAACAGCTTTTCTCCTAAAATAATAGTACAAAATCTAGGATGGTACGATGCATTGCATGAAATGACGAATCCACTCAATGTCTCTTTTAGTATACGACTTTTCGGCAACATCATCAATACAGTGGCCGACAATCTTTTTAATGACATGCTCATCCACACCGGCTTTCTTTGCCGTGGTGACGAACTGAACACGACCATCATGAGGACGATGCCGGGGGACAAGGCCTAAAGCATTCACAACGAATGCGTTGCCCTTTCTGTGTGTGTTTTGGCTGGCGACTTAACGATACCACGGGACGATTCACTCGTCATGGATGTGGAGAAATCATACGATAAAACGTTGTTTTATCAAAAGAATAAACAAAGAGTATCTCCACGTGTTGATTTTAAATCAATCAGCAGCGACGATTGAAAACGATTACACGTGCAGATTTCAAAGCACTTATACAAATTGTATCCGCTTTCTCTTTGCAGAGCGCGGCTGGATGTGTTATAATCAAAATAGTTTTCTGCGATGCATTTTCAGGCGGTAGTGCCAGACGGCAGCGCGGGAGAAACCGGATAGCGGGAGAGTGGAACTTTTGGAGTTGGAACAGGCAAAAAAGCGCGTGGAAGAATTGCGCGCTGTGATCGAGAAAAACAATCGGCTTTACTATGACCAGGATGCCCCGGAGCTTGAAGATTTTGAGTATGATGCTCTGACCCGGGAACTGAAAGAATTGGAAGCACAGTTTCCGCAGCTGGTCACGGCATCGTCGCCTACCCAGAAGGTAGGCGGCACGGCCAGCAGCAAGCTGCCCAAGGTGACCCATGCGGTAAAAATGGAAAGCCTGCTGGATGCATTTTCGTATGATGAACTGCGGGATTTTGACCGCCGCGTGCGGGAAGCCGGCATAGAGCCGGAGTATGTGGTGGAAATCAAGATCGATGGCCTTTCCTGCAGTCTGGAATATGAAAACGGTGAACTGGTTCGTGCCTCTACCCGCGGCGATGGCGTGGTGGGTGAGGATGTGACCGCCAATGTCCGCGCCATCCGCAGCATTCCCAAAAAGTTGAAGGATGCACCGGAATTTCTGGAAGTGCGTGGTGAGGTGTATATGCCGCATGGCGCGTTCCAGAAGCTGTGTGCAGAGCAGGAGCTGCAGGGCGCGGCACCCTTTAAAAATCCGCGCAATGCGGCTGCCGGTTCGCTGCGCCAGAAGAATGCAAAAATCACCGGAAGCCGAGGCCTTTCTATCTTTGTTTTCAATGTGCAGCAGATCCGCGGCAAAACGCTTACCAAACATGCCGAAAGTCTGGATTACCTCAAGAGCCTTGGCCTGCCGGTCTCGCCGCGCTATCATATCGTGCATGACATTGAGCAGGCCATTGCCGAGATCGAGCAGATCGGCCAGAACCGTGCCAAACTGGATTTTGATATGGATGGTGCTGTGATCAAGGTGAACGATTTTGCACAGCGCGATCTGATGGGTTCCACCAACAAATTCCCACGCTGGGCAATTGCGTTTAAGTATCCGCCAGAGGTAAAGGAGACAACGCTGCGCAACATTGAGGTCGCAGTTGGCCGCACCGGTGTTCTTACCCCGACGGCCTGCTTTGACCCTGTCTTTCTGGCGGGTACTACCGTTGCCCGCGCGACCCTGCACAATGAGGATTTTATCCATCAGTTCGGCCTTTGCATCGGCGATACCATTCAGGTGCGCAAGGCGGGTGATATCATCCCGGAAGTGATCGGTGTTACCAATCACGCAGAGGATGCACAGCCCTATGAGATGCCCACGGTCTGCCCCTCCTGCGGTGCGCCAGTCGTTCATCTGGAGGATGAAGCAGCTCTGCGCTGTGTTAACCCCGAGTGCCCGGCACAGGCACTGCGCAATATCATCCATTTTGCTTCCCGCGATGCAATGGATATCGAGGGCCTTGGCACAGCAGTTGCCACCCAGCTGGTGGAGAAGGACATGGTGCACTCCGCAGCGGATATCTACACGCTGACGCGGGAACAGCTGCTGGCGCTGGATAAGTTCAAGGAAAAGAGCGCCGATAACCTGCTGAACGCCATCGAGGCTTCCAAGCAGAACAATCTGGATAAGCTCCTGTTCGGATTTGGCATCCGCAACATTGGCGATAAAGCTGCAGCCCTGCTGGCAGAGCATTTCGGTACGCTGCAGGCTGTCCGGGAAGCAAGTGCAGAGCAGATCAGCGAGATCGATGGGTTTGGCGGCGTAATGGCGCAGAGCGTCGTGGAATTCTTTGCAAAAGAGGGAACGACCGACCTTGTCCATCGTCTGGCCGATGCCGGATTGAATATGCAGTGGAAGGGCGAACCGAAGGGCGATAAGCTGGCAGGAAAAACGCTGGTGGTCACCGGCACACTGGAAACTCTTTCCCGCAATGAGGCGGAAGCGCTGATCGTGAAAAACGGTGGTAAGGCCAGCGGTTCTGTTTCAAAGAAAACGGCCTATGTCGTGGCAGGCACGGCAGCAGGCTCCAAACTGACCAAGGCGCAGGCGCTTGGCATCCCGGTGCTGACCGAGGCAGAATTTCTGGCAATGATCAGCGACGAAAACATCTGATAAAACCGCTCCAATGGATATCCCCGCAGTTTTGTGCTGCGGGGATATTTTTATGTCCGCAGGTTCTATCCGGCAGGGACAGGCATATACTCATAGCAGGCAATGAGCCTGAAAAAGGAGAGGACAGTGTGGATGAGTATTATCGGGCGATACGCCTGCTTCCCTCATGGCTGGCCGGGCCATTGGGACAGCTGCCAGCACAGACGGCAGCGCAGATCCATGAACTTCGGTTCCGGACAGGCTGTGGTGTTTTTGTTACACTGTCGGGTCGGCAGCTCCCGCTGCAGGACCTGCCGGAGTGCCCGCTGCAGCTGAGGGAGTGTGTATTGGATCAGTTTCAGATCGAAGAGATCTTTCACACCCTGTGCGGCGGCGCGGTACATGCACATCAGACGGAGCTTGCGCATGGATTTCTGACCACACCCTCCGGCTGCCGGGTGGGTGTGGCAGGACGCTATGTGGATCGCGACGGCCAGACGGTTCTGCAGCAGGTGCAGGGGCTGAACCTGCGCATTGCAAGGGCGGTTCCGGTACAGCTGCCGGACGAACTTCTGGTGCAACTGAAAAAGCATTTTATTGGGATGCTTGTGGTCGGTGAGCCGGACAGCGGCAAGACGACGCTGCTGCGTCAGATCGCACGAGAACTGGCCGGGATGCAACGGCGAGCCTGCGTGGTGGACGAGCGCTGCGAGATCTTTCCGCCGGGTGATTCCGAGAAGATGCCGCCGCTGGATCTGCTGTCCGGCATCCCTAAGGAACGGGCTGTGCAGATGGCACTGCGCACGCTTTCGCCGCAGGTTATTTTGCTGGACGAGCTGGGCACGCTTGCCGAAACTGCAGCGCTGGAACAGGGCTTTTACAGCGGGGTAGACTTTGTTGCAAGCGTCCATGCCGCAAGCGTGGAAGAAGCCACCCGGCGGCCGCAGGTGCAGGCGTTGCAGCGGCATGGAATGCTGCGTGTATTTGTACTGCTGCACGGCTGTACAGCGCCGGGAAAAGTCCGGCAGGTCTGCATGGTATGATGCAGCTTTTTCATTGGGCAGCGGCTGCACTGCTCCTGCTGTGCGGGTGGTTGACCGGTTCTGCATTTCAGGTCAGAACAGAGCAGCATATCCTGCAGCTGCAGCGCACCGTGGAGCTGTTGCAGCGCATCCGGCAGGAGATCGCTTACCGCAGGCTGGATCTGGAACAGCTGCAGCGGTGTCTCGTGCAGGAAAAGCTGCTGGAAAGCGATGCAGCACCAAAACTGCAGGAAATTCCGGCACCGGAAAGATTTGATGATGCGGAACGCCTTTGCTTTGAGCAGTGCTTTGCCGGCCTTGGCCAAAGCGAAGCGGCGCAGGAATGCGAACGACTGGATTATTACTCTGCCCGTTTTGAAGCATTCCTGCACCAGGCGCAGCAGAAAGCAGCATCCAGGCAGGGCTTACCGTGCAGGCTTGGCCTTGCAGCCGGCGCGGTGGCAGCACTGATTCTTTTGTAGTGGCAGGAGGACGAAAACTTGGAGATCGACCTTGTGTTCAAAATTGCAGCGATCGGTATTATCGTGGCCGTCCTGAACCAGCTGCTGATCCGTTCCGGCCGGGAGGATCAGGCCATGATGACGACCCTTGCGGGTCTTGTGGTAGTGCTTTCCATCCTTGTCAAGCAGATCAGCGCACTGTTCGTTACCATCAAGTCGCTGTTTGCACTATGAGTACATCTTTTTCCATTCTGGGGGCAGTGGTCGTCTTTGCAGCGGCGCAGCTTTTGCTGCGGAAGGATGCACCGGCCTATGCGTTTCTGCTGTCCGTTGGCGCAGCATTGTTTGTGCTGCTGCAGCTTGGAGCGGCAGCGCAGGAGCTGCTTCGGAATATACTGGCTTTCAGCCGCCGGGTGGACGGGCCTGCATTTGCCTGCCTGCTGCGCTGTGCCGGAATTTTGCTGTTGACCGATTACGCGCGGACCCTGTGCGAAGAAGCTGGTGCGGATACTCTGGCATGGTGCGCCGGGTTTGCGGGCCGATGTTTGGTTCTGGCGGCAGCATTTCCTCTGCTGGAAGAGATCTGCCAGAAGATCTGGGGGCTTGCCGCATGATAAAAAAATTCCTGCAAAAAGCGGCAGCGTTTGTATTGTGCACAGTATGCTTTCTGGCTTTTGCACCTGATGCCGCTGCGGCACAGCTGCAGGGCCTGCCCGGACAGGAGCTTTGGCAGCCTTATCTGGAAAAAGCTCCGCAAAGCGCAGAGTCCTTTGCCAAAGATCCGCTCAAATCTCTGCTCGCGCTCCTGCCGGGATCACCGGAAGAGATGATCCGGCAGATGGCACACTGCTATGCGGATGTTCTGCTGTTTTTACTGTTGCTGATCGTGCTTTCATTTCTGGTGGGAGGAGCAGCCGACAGCGCCTTGTTGGAGCTGGCTGCGGCTGTGGGCTGCGGTACTCTTTTGTGGGGAGATCTGATCAGCCTTGCACAGCTGATCTGTGAGCGGATGGAGGGGTGGAAAAACTACCTTCTGGGTTTTCTTCCGGTGTACAGCGGTGTGCTCGCTGCCGGTGGAGAGGTGAATGCCAGCACAGCGGCAAGCGGTCTGCTGCTGACCGGGCTGTGCTTTCTGGCGCAGGGTACGGTGCTTGTGGTCGGTCCGCTGCTGCAGAGCTACCTTGCGGTAAGCATGGCGTGCTGCATCAGCACCCAGCAGGGGCTTTCGGAAACGTGCCGTGTCATGGGCGCGTTGCTGCGCAGGGGGCTTGTCTGGGCTGGGCGGATTTTTGCTGTGCTGTTAGGGCTGCAAAGAGCGGTAACGGTTCAGCTGGACCGTTCTGCACTGCGGCTGGGTCAGCTGCTTACCGGCGGCGTGCCGGTGATCGGGCAGGCTCTGAGCGATACGGCAGAAGTATTTCTTGCCGGGATGCAGCTGCTCAAAAGCAGTCTGGGTTTTGCGGCACTTGTCGTGATCGGGGCCGAATTTCTGCCGCTGTATCTGCAGCTTCTGCTCCATTTGCTATTCCTTGCAGGATGCAGGCTTCTGTGCGGCCTTGCGGAGAACCGGCGCTGTCAGGCGCTGTTTGATTGCATGGCCGAAGCGGTAAAATGCATGGCAGCAGTAACGGCACTGTTTTTTGAACTGCTGACGGTAGGCGTGGGGCTTCTGATGATGACGGGAGGCGGATAGGAAATGCACGCATTTCAGACGGCGGCATCGGCGTTCTGCATTGCCTGTATCTGTGCGGAGATCACGACGCTGCTGGTGGGCGCAGGCTGGGCGGGCAGATGCATAAAAGCCGTTGCCGGGCTATATATTCTAGTGATCCTGTTCCGGCTGGCCCCGCAGATGAAGCTGGAACTGAAAAGTGCAGCGGCGGCTGCTCCGGCAGCGGTCAGCATCCAGAGTACGGAGACATCGCTCTTGCAGGGAGCGCAGGAACGGCTGGAAGCGAATCTTTGCGCAGAGTGTGAGCGGCGCTTTGGTACAAAGGTGAAACTGGAGATCACACTGACCCGGACAGAACAGACCGTTCGGGCAGAAAAGGTGCTTGTGATCCTCCCGGCGGCGTGCACATCCGCAGAGCAGAGCCGGATCGCGGCATATCTGCAGCAGGAGCTTGGCATGGCACCGATACTGGAAGTACAGGAGGACACCGAATGAAAGAAGCAGGGGGCATTTCGTTCGGAGATTCCGTGAAAGATTTTGCCCGGAAATGTAAAGGGAAACAGGGCAGAGCAAGGCTTGCTGCGGCAGTAGGCGTTCTGGCAATGCTGCTGATCCTGCTGTCGGAACTTTTTCCGCAGAACACGGCAGCGGGCAGCACAAAAAACACAAAGTCTGCCCAGAGCAGCACGGAATATCAGGCACAGCTGGAGAACCGGCTGGAACATCTGATCTCACAGATGAGCGGTGCGGGCAAAACGACCGTGATGGTCACGCTGGAGACTGGGGAAGAAGCCATTTATGCGCTGGATACACAGTCCGGAGAAATGCAGTCCCAGCAGACCCATGTTCTGCTGGAAGATGGTTCAGCCCTGACCGAAACGGTATGTCTGCCGCAGGTGTGCGGTGTGGCCGTGCTGTGCGAGGGCGGCGGAGACATCCGCGTTGCTGCCCGGATCACCGAACTGGTAAGCGCACTGCTGGATCTGCCATCCAACCGCATTTGTGTGGAACAGCGCAAGGGCTGAGACCCTGCAGCTTTTATAAGGAGGAACGATTTATGAGAGCACTTTCCAGAAATACCCGCAGGGCCACAGCTGTTACATTGGCTGCCGCACTGGTGATCGCCGTATACTTGAACTGGCAGTACGCCCGCAGCGATGTGCCCACGGAACTGCCGGACAATGCTGCAATGGTCGCGGCAGAGGCTGAGGATGTCCCGGTACAGGCGCAGACGGTTCTGGATGAGCTGCCCACAGAGGCCGAAGCGGTGTCCAGCGCCAACAAAAACTATGGTGAAGCGCAGCTTGTAAGCGTTGCCAGTGACAGCGGTGCAAAGTTTTTTGAGCAGGCTCGGCTTAAGCGACAGAAGGCCCACGATGAGGCGATGGATTCCATCAAGAAAACGATGAAATCCTCGTCGCTTTCCGCAGAGGAAAAGAAGGAATATACCGCCCAGATGACCGCAAATCTGGAAGATCTGAATGCGGAGAATGAGATCGAAACGCTGATCAAAGCCAAAGGTTTTGCAGACTGCCTGTGCTTTTTGCAGTCCGGCCGGGCAGACCTTACCGTGATGACCTCCGGTGAACCGCTCACAGCGGCACAGGTGGCACAGATCCGGGATGTGGTGCTGAACAAAAGCACTGTGACTGCCCAGAACATCACGGTGGTGGAGGTCAAATAAGAAGGTGCGGCAGAGTTTTCCGAAACAAGTATTGAAATCGCACCCGCTTTGATGGTATAATAACTCTATCAATAAAGAATGATGTTGTCCTGCGTATGGCATTGATCGTTTCAGGCAGGACCATTTCAAACAAGAAAAAGCAGGCTGTGCCCGCTTTTGAATGGAGGACAACACAATGGATTTTCAGAATACAGATCTTCGGGGCGGCAGCCTTCAGATCTCCACCGAAGTCATTGGCAAGATCGCACGCTGCGCAGCATTGGAAATTGACGGCGTTGCCGAGGTTTCCTGCGGCAGACAAAATAAAAAGCTCAAGGATCTGCTGGAAGCATCCAGCATCCAGTCTCCGGTCGTGGTGGAAATGCGGGATGGTACCGCAAACATCACTCTGAACCTGATGATGAGCTTTGGCGCACGCATTCCTGCTGTGGCCGAAAAGGTGCAGGAAAACGTGAAGAACGCTGTGCAGAACATGACCAATGTCACTGTGAGCCGCGTCAATCTGGTGATTGCCGGCCTTGCAGAAACCACTGCAGCAGAGAAGTAAAATAAAATTCAGAATTGGAAGCCGATCCTCTCTGTGCTCTGGCCGGAGAGGCTTCGTGCTGCGAGAGGAACATTATGGAAAATATTTTGCCCCGTAGAGAAGCACGCGAGAATGCATTTTTGCTGGCATTTTCGCAGACCTTTGGTGATATCCCGCTGGCAGAGGCCATTACCAGCCATGAAGAAAACGATGAAGAGCACCCTGTGGATGGTTTCAGCAAGCATCTGCTGAACGCATACTACGATCATTCTGCCGAGGTGGATGATGAGATCCGTGCACATCTGCGCAACTGGACCATGGAGCGCCTGCCTCGTGTCAGCCTGACCATCCTGCGTCTGGCAGTTGCCGAGATGCTGTTTGGCGGCGAGAATAAGCCCGGTGTTGCCATCAACGAGGCGGTGGAACTGACGAAAAAGTATGGTGCGGACGAAGATTACCAGTTCGTGAACGGTCTGCTTGGCGCAGTGGCCCGGGATCACGGTCTGGACGCGGAGCAGGCCGAACAGTGAGCCGTTATACGCTTGGCATTGATACAAGCAACTATGCAACCTCTCTGGCAGTGTTTGATACAGCTGGAGAGGTTGTTTGCGCAAAGAAGCGCTTTTTGCCGGTAAAAGCGGGCCAGCTGGGCCTGCGGCAAAGCGATGCACTGTTTCATCATACGGTCGCGCTGCCGGAGATGATGCAGGAACTGGCGCAGGAATTTGATCTGACGCAGATCGATGCTGTGGGCGTATCGCAAAAGCCCCGCCCGGTAGAAGGCAGCTATATGCCTTGCTTTCTTGCAGGTGTCAATGCTGCAACGGCCTTTGCACATGCAAAAGGGATCCCACTTGTGCTGACGACCCATCAGCAGGGTCACGCTGCCGCAGCGCTGTTTGCAGCTAAGGGGGAACAGCTGTTTGCTGAAAAAGTTCTGCTGTTCCATATTTCCGGCGGCACCACGGACCTGCTGCTCTGCGATCAGGTGCGCCGGATCACAACGCTTGGCACCAGCACAGACCTTTATGCCGGACAGGCTGTGGACCGTGTGGGGGTCAGGCTTGGCTTTGGCTTCCCGGCGGGTGCCGAGGTTTCCCGTCTGGCTGCACAGTGCACTGAGGAGATCAAGCCAAAATCCAGCGTGAAGGGGATGCAATGCAGCCTTTCCGGGCTGGAAAACCAGTGCAATGCCCTGCTTGCCGCAGGCAAAACGCCGGAATATGTGTGCAAGTACTGCCTGCTCTGTGTGGCGGATACAGTGGTAAAAATGACCAAAGCTGCACAGAAGGAATACCCCGGCCTGCCGGTGGTATGTGCTGGCGGAGTGATGAGCAGCGATATCATCCGTGCATGGGTGCAGAAACGTCTGCCGCAGGTCTACTTTGTGCCGGGACAGTATTCCAGCGATAATGCCATCGGTGTTTCGATCCTGGCAGCGCGGGAGGCCGGATTATGGCTGAAGTGATTACCGTTTCAGCACTCAACCGTTATGTAAAAACGCTGCTGGATGCCAACGATGCTTTGTTTGACCTTGCCCTGCGCGGCGAGATTGCAAATTTTGTACAGAATGCGCGCAGCGGGCACTGCTATTTTTCTCTGCGGGATGATGTCTGCAGCGTCAAAGCGGTAATGTTCCGCACTGATGCACGCCGCCTTGCTTTCCGCCCGGAAGAGGGAATGCGTGTAGTCGTGCGCTGCCGCGCTACCCTTTATGAGCGCGACGGCGCATTTCAGCTGTACGTGAACGATATGTTCCCGGATGGCATTGGTGCCGCACAGCTGGCGTTGGAACAGCTCAAGGCGAAACTGGAGCAGGAGGGCCTGTTTGCACCGGAGCACAAAAAGCCGCTGCCGGAATTTCCTAAATGCATCGGTGTTGTTACCAGCAAGACGGGAGCTGCCCTGCAGGACATCCGCAATGTGCTCACACGGCGCTGGCCATCGGTACGGCTGCTGCTGTGTCCGGTGACAGTGCAGGGGTTTGAAGCCGCGCAGCAGGTGGCCGATGCCATCAAAAAGCTGGATCAGCGCAAAGAGGTGGACGAGATCATCGTTGCACGCGGAGGCGGCAGCCGGGAAGACCTGTGGGTCTTTAACGCAGAGATGATCGCCCGGGCTGCATACCGCTGCAAAAAACCACTGATCAGCGCAATCGGCCACGAGATCGACTATACCATTCTGGATTTTGTGGCAGACTGCCGTGCCCCCACACCTTCGGCTGCAGCAGAGCTGGCCGTACCGGATCGGGCAGAGCAGGAGCGGATATTGCTGGATTTGCAGCAAAATATTCGCAAAAATATGCAAAAACGTTTTGATTTATGCTATAATGGTCTGGAACAATACAACTTTGTGTTGGAGCAGGGCCTTGCACGCCGAAACTGGCAAAAAAGTCAGGGTCAGCTGCAGCAGGTGCAGGATGCCATCCGTCAGCAGATGCAGAAACGCCTGCATTCTGCAGAATTGCAGCTGGGTCATGCGGCAGCACTTACTGGATCGCTGGATCCATACAAGGTGCTGGCGCGCGGCTACACGATGGTCACAGCAGCCAACGGCACTATTTTAAATGCAGATGATCTGCAGCCGGAAAAAACAATCTATGTTCGCAGCGCTTCCCGCCGTGCAAAGTGCAGGGTGGAAGCGGTGGAGGAGATCAATGAGAACACCCAAAAGTTTTGAGGAAGGCATGGAACGGCTGAATACGCTCCTTGCACAGATGCAGAGCGAGGATACGACCCTTGCAGATTCGGTCAAACTGTATGCAGAGGCCGCTTCTCTGATGGAGTACTGCCATGCTGCACTGGAAAAAACATCGCTGCAGATCGACGAGATCGACGCAAAGCTTGCGGGCACAGTGCAGGAGGAAAGCTAATGGACTATCAGGAGCAGTATCAGAATTATCTGGCGCAGGCAATGGCCGCGCTGGAAAAGGCCTGCGGCCGTTTTCTGCCGGAAGAATCCGAGGTGTGCCGTGCGGCACGCTACAGCCTGATGGGCGGCGGCAAACGGATCCGTGCAGTTCTTGTTCTCAGCGTCTGCGATATGCTGGGCGGCAGTATGCAGGCGGCACAGCAGTTTGCAGCTGCTGTAGAAATGCTGCACTGCTATTCGCTCATTCACGATGACCTGCCCTGCATGGACAATGATGATCTGCGCCGCGGCCGTCCTTCCTGCCACAAGGCATTTAGCGAAGCAACTGCCATGCTGGCCGGTGATGTGCTGCTGACAGAAGCATTTGAGACAGTCGCCAATGCCCCGGCAGATGCGTCTGTCTGTGTACAGGCAGCGCGGGCACTGGGTGCAGGCGCTGGCAGCCGCGGCATGGTCTATGGGCAGGAACTGGATCTGAAATACGAAGCGTTGGCCGCAACAGAAGACCAGCTTCGGCTGATCCATCGCAATAAAACGGGTGCGCTGATCAATGCAGCCATCCAGATGGGTGCGGCTGCGGCCAAAGCGGATGAAGCACAGTGCAGAGCGCTGGAACAGTATGCTTATGGTCTGGGTCTTGTTTTTCAGATCGTGGACGACGTGCTGGATGTTACCAGCACACCGGAACAGCTGGGCAAGCCCATTGGCAGCGACAGCGAAAATGGAAAAACTACCTTTGTGACCCTTTATGGTGCGGAAGGTGCCATGAAGCTTGCACATGACCTGAATCAGAAGACCTGCACGGAACTGCACCGGAATTTTGGCGAAAAAGCTGCGTTTCTGGAACAGCTTGCGCAGCAGCTTCTTGTGCGTAAAAACTAAAAATAATCCATACAGAATAAAGGAAAAAGATTATGCAGCTTATTCAAAACATCCTGTCTTTCAATCAGATCCTTACGGTTTCACTGCTCGGCTGGTTTGTGGCGCAGGTGCTTAAAACCATCATCAATTTTATCCTACTGGGCAAGTTCCAGTTGGAACGCATGTGGGGTGATGGCGGTATGCCCAGTGCCCACAGCGCAACGGTCTGTGCCATGGTCATTGCAACCGGACGCTGTGTGGGTGTTGACTCTGCCATTTTTGCAGTGGCAAGCGTGGTGGCAATCATTACCATGCACGATGCCATGGGCGTGCGGCATGAGACTGGCGAGCAGGCCAAGGTCCTGAACCAGATGATCGATCAGTGGATCGAAGTGAGCGAGAAGAATGCTCCTTTCCTGCAGAACATGCATCTGAAGGAGATGGTCGGCCATACGCCGCTGCAGGTCGTGGCAGGCGTACTGGTCGGCGCAGCCGTCGGCTTCCTGTATCCGCTGGCTTGAGACATTCTTTTTTCACGCAGGAACGCACTGCAGAAACAGAAAATCTTCATTTGAAGGACGTGTGATTTATGGGAGCATTGCTGCTGGACAGCATCAATCAGCCCAAGGATTTAAAGCAACTGAATGAACAGCAGGTGAAACAGCTGTGCGCGGAGATCCGCCAGTTTCTGCTGGAGAATATTTCCAAGACGGGCGGCCACCTTGCCTCAAACCTTGGCGTGGTAGAGCTTACCGTTGCGCTGCACCGTGTTCTGGATACACCACAGGACAAAATCGTGTTTGATGTCGGTCACCAGTGCTACACACACAAGATCCTTACGGGTCGGCGCGGACAGTTTGATAAGCTGCGCCAGCTCGACGGGATCTCTGGTTTCCCGAACCCGAACGAGAGCGAACACGATGCATTCATTGCCGGGCACGGAAACACGGCGCTTTCGCTTGCAATCGGCATGGCGTGGGCCAAAAAGCTGCATCATGAAGCAGGGCTTGTGGTCGCGGTGATCGGCGATGGTGCCTTTACCGGCGGCATGGTCTACGAGGGCATGAACAACATTGAACAGCTGGACAACCTTCTTGTGATCCTGAACGACAACAAGATGTCCATTTCTAAAAATGTCGGTGCACTTGCCCGCTATCTGACTCATTTGCGCACGACCACGGCCTATTTTGATGCCAAGGATAATGTGCGCAGCTTTTTGGATAGAGTACCGCTGGTGGGCGCTCCACTGAAAAAAAACATCACCGAGTGCAAGACGCTTTTGCGTCGGGCAATGTACCACTCTACCATGTTCGAGGATATGGGCTTCCAGTACATCGGGCCGGTGGATGGCCACAACGTGGAAGAGCTGGAACGCACACTGCGCACCATCCGCAACCGGCAAGGGCCACATTTTCTGCACGTGATCACAAAAAAGGGCAAGGGCTATCAGCCGGCCGAGGTAAACCCCGGCAACTATCACGGCGTGTCGGCATTTGATCTGGATGGAATGCCCGACCCGGAGGTGGCACCAAAGGAATCGTTCTCGACGGTATTTGGCAATGCTCTTGTGACGGAAGGCGACCGGAACCCGAATATCTGCGCCATCACTGCAGCAATGAAGTATGGCACCGGCCTGCAGTTTTTTGCGCACAGCCACCCGGAGCGTTTTTTTGATGTCGGTATGGCAGAGCAGCACGCTGTGACCTTTGCTGCCGGGCTTGCAAGTCAGGGCATGCTGCCGGTGGTATGCATTTATTCCACCTTCCTGCAGCGTTCCTATGATCAGATCATCCACGACGTAAATCTGCTGCGGGAGAATGTAGTTTTTGCCATCGACCGCGCCGGTTTTGTCCCAGCGGATGGCGAAACGCATCAGGGCATTTACGATCCCGCTTTCCTGAGCCAGCTTGGAATGCCGCTGTATGCGCCTTCCAATTATCATGAACTGAATTACTGGCTGCAGCAGCTGTTGAGTGACCGCTTCCATGGCCCACGGGCAATTCGTTATCCCCGCGGTGGGCAGGATGCAGCTCTGGCGGAATTTGGCTGCACCGGCGAAGATTATGATTTCCTGCGCAAGGCAGATGATGCAACAATCGTTCTGGTGAGTTACGCCGACGAACTGGCCGACCTTTTGCAGGCAGAACGTGAATTACAGCAGAAAAGTATTGCGTGTGATGTGATAAAGACTGTAAAGCTATATCCCTTTACAGACAAAATGATCGCTGATCTGTCGAAATATAAAATAATCCTGTTCGCGGAAGAATGCATTGCAAACGGAAGCATTGGTGAACATCTGGAATATGCTTTGCAGCAAAACGGATGGAATGGGCGCTTTATCCATTGTGCAGTGCGGAACGCGTGTCTTCCGCATGCCAGTGTGGCACAGATCAAACAGGCAACCGGTCTGGATGCAGCGCATCTTGTACAGGCCGTGCAGATGGCCGTGACGAAAGGAGAAAATTTACTTTGAAGATTCGATTGGACCAATATCTTGTTCAGCATGGTCTGACACAGAGCCGTGAGCGCGCAAAGGCGCTGATCATGTCCGGCATCGTTTTTGTCAATGAGCAAAAGGTGGACAAGGCTGGAGAGATGATCAAGGAAGATGCCAAGGTGGAAGTGCGCGGGCACGACATTGGCTATGTCAGCCGCGGCGGCCTGAAGCTGGAAAAAGCTATGAAGTGTTTCCCACTTACACCCAATGGCAAGATCTGCATGGACATCGGCGCATCTACCGGCGGCTTTACGGATTGCATGCTGCAGAACGGTGCCGTCAAGGTCTATGCGGTGGATGTCGGCTATGGACAGCTTGCATGGAGCCTGCGTACAGACGAGCGCGTAGTGAACATGGAGCGCACGAACATCCGCAATGTCAAGCCGGAGGATCTTGCCGAGCAGATCGAGTTTTTCAGTGTGGATGTCTCGTTTATCTCGCTGCACCATATTTTCCCGGTGGCACAGGCAATCACAACGCCGGATGCCATGGGCGTTTGTCTGGTCAAGCCGCAGTTTGAAGCCGGACGCGAAAAGGTTGGCAAGAACGGTGTGGTGCGCGACCCTGCTACCCACCGTGAAGTGCTGCACAATGCCATGGGCTATGCTGCTGCAAACGGTTTTGCTGTACGCGGATTGGATTTCAGCCCGGTAAAGGGACCCGAGGGCAACATTGAATACCTGATGTTCGTGCAGAAGAGCGGTGAACCTTCCGTGCTGGACGACAGCGTTGCAGAGCAGGTGGTGGCGGCAAGCCACAGCACGCTGGACCGCTGAGCGGCTCTGCCATCAGTCCAGAAAAAGGAGCTTCCAGCATGACGATCTATATTTCGCCAAATCCCGGCAAGACCTCCGCCAACGAGATCGCACTGCGTGCAGCGCAGATCCTAATGAACCATGGTGCAGCTGTTCTGATGTGTGAACAGCCGCGCAGAAGCTGCAGCACAGCCGGAGTGTTTTATCTGCCGCTGGAGGAATGCCTTGAGCAGGCAGATGTGATCCTGACCATTGGCGGCGACGGCACCATTCTGCATGAGGCAAATCTTTCGCTTCGGTACGCAAAGCCGATCTTGGGCATCAATCTGGGACGCTGTGGTTTTCTGGCTACCTGCGAAGTCAGCGAGATGGAAGCCAAGCTCTCCGCTGTTGCACGGGGAGAGTTCAGCGTAGACAACCGGATGCTGCTGTATGTCCGCGTTCTTGGCCACGATGGCTGGGAGGGCCACGCCCTGAATGACGTGGTGGTCACAAAGGGCCGCCTGCAGCAGGCGATCGATTTCAGCATTTACTGCGATGATATTTTAGTAGAGCACTACCGTGGGGACGGTGTGATCGTTGCAACGCCCACTGGCTCCACAGCGTATTCGCTGGCGGCGGGCGGGCCGATCCTGGATTCCCAGACGAAGGGCGTTGTTGTAACGCCTATCTGCCCGCACAGTCTGGCCAGCCCGGCCATGGTGTTTGCGCAGGAGCGCAAGCTGAATATCTGTGTGGGACAGGTGGCCGATGATGAAGTGTTTATCAGCTGCGATGGCAGAGCTGGCTGTCCGCTCAAGGCCGGCGCAACGGCTGAAGTAAGGCTCTCCGATCAGGTGGTAAAGCTGATCACCTTCGGAAAAGCAGATCAGTTCCAGGCCATTGACCAGAAGCTTCGCAGCAGACGATAAAGGGGAGGCGAGTTTACGATGGCGCGCAGCCGTAAAGAAGATGTAAAAAGCAAGGGAGAACGTCAGCAGGCGATTCTTCGGCTTGTGCAGGAGCACCCGATCAGCCGGCAGGAAGTTCTGCTGGATCACCTTTCCAAAGAGGGATTCGAGGTAACACAAGCCACCGTTTCCCGCGATATCCGGGAGCTGTGTTTGGTAAAAGCTGCCACGGCAGAGGGGTATCGCTATGTCTCCAGCCGGAACGAAAGCTTCAACCCCAAAACGCAGGGAAGGTTTGAAACGATCTTTCATGAATCCGTGCTGGGGGTAGATTACGCCGGACATGTTGTGCTGGTAAAGTGCTATTCCGGCATGGCCAACGCCGCATGCGAGGTTTTTGACGCATTGCAGTGGAAAAATGTGGTCGGCACGCTTTCGGGCGACGACACGTTCCTGATCGTTGCACGGTCGGAGCGTGATGCAAAAACGATTTGCTCGGAACTGACGAGACACATTGGATAAAAATAACGCGGGAGAAAAGATATGCTGAGCAGCCTGCAAATTGAAAATGTTGCTGTGATCCAGAAGGCTGAAGTACATTTCAAGCCGGGCCTGAATGTTCTTACCGGTGAGACTGGTGCCGGCAAGTCGATCCTGATCGATTCCATCAATGCGATCCTGGGAAACCGCACTTCAAAGGATCTTGTGCGCACAGGGGCCTCCAAGGCGGTGATCCGTGCAGCCTTTGAGGAGGTGCCCGGTACGGTGCTGGACAGCCTTGAGAAGGCGGGCTACGAGCGCTCGGATGCACTGATGCTCAGCCGCGAGATCACAGCCGAGGGCAAAAGCACCTGCCGCATCAACGGAATGCCTGCAACGGCTGCGGTTCTGCGGGAGCTGTGCGGAGGACTTATCAATATCAACGGTCAGCACGACTCTGTGGGCCTTCTGAACCCGGCAAGACATCTGGGCATTCTGGATGATTATGCGCAGAACAGCGCGGAGTTTCAGGACTATTATGTCCTGTACCGGGAGCTTGTGCGCATCAAGCGGGAGCTGGATGTCATGATCACCGACGAAGCCGAAAAGCAGCGCCGGATCGATCTGTTGAGCTATCAGGTGCAGGAGATCGAGGATGCCGAACTGACCGCCGGAGAGGAACAGACGCTGGAAAGCCGCCGCAAGATCCTTGCCAATGCATCTGCCATCCGGGATAAGATCGCACAGAGCTATGCATTGCTTTCGGGCGATGACGAGGCCTCCGGCGCAGTCGATCTGCTGGGCGAGGCATCCAATGCAGTGGATGCTGCCGCGCAGCTGGATGATGCACTTGCCGGTGCATCCAGTCAGCTGCTGGATCTGTATTACAATGCAAAGGATGTTGCTGCAGATCTGATCGGTCGGCTGGATTCCTATGATACAAACGATGCAGAGCTGGATGAGATTGAGCAGCGTCTGGATCTGATCTACAAGCTCAAGCGTAAATATGGTGATACGGTAGAAGACGTGATCGCTTTTGGACAGAATGCAAGGGAAGAACTGGAGCGCATCCAGTCCTCGCAGGAGCGGCATGACCACCTGCAGGCAGAAAAGCTCCGCCTTTATGCGCTGGCCCGTGAAAAGGCAGAAGCACTGACCCAGACGCGCCTGCGCGCTTTTGAAGAGCTGAATAAGCGTATTTCCGGCACGCTGGATTTTCTGAACATGCCGGGCGTGCGCATGACACTGCGCCATACCCGCGGCCCGCTGGCAAGCCATGGGCAGGACAGCATCGAGTTCTACATTTCCACAAACCCCGGTGAGGCGCCCAAACCCCTTGCAAAAATTGCTTCCGGCGGCGAGCTGAGCCGCATCACGCTGGCCATCAAAAATGCAATGGCCGATAAGGATGCCGTGCCTACCGTGATCTATGATGAGATCGACAGCGGTGTTTCTGGCAAAGCCGCCGGGCGTATTGGTGAGGTACTGCGCCAGAGCGCACAGGGCCACCAGATCTTGTGCATCACCCATACAGCCCAGATCGCTGCACTGGCCGACTGCCATCTGCTGATTCAGAAAAATGTAGCCAATGACCGCACCTATACCGAGATCCATCCGCTGGATGAGGAGGGCAGGGTGGAAGCACTGGCCCGGCTGATCTCCGGCGACCACGTTACCGAGCTTTCGCGTGCCAATGCCCGCGAAATGCTGGGTCTTGGCGCAAAATAAGCCAAAATAAACCGCTGCAGATAAGGGGGTTGACAAGCCCGAAGCATTGTGATAAAGTAGTTCTTGTTAATGGCGATGAAGGGAACAAGTACCTTGAAGTGTTCTGCCCAGAGAAACCCCGGTTGGTGTAAGGGGCCGCAGAGCAGCAGGGGAAATACCTCCCGGAGCTGCAGGCTGAATGCCGTTCAGGTTAATAGGCTGTGCCGCGTGCGAGCGTTACAAACGCAGGAGTGTCTCTCTACTCTGGGGTGTGCACTCGTGAGGTCGTTTCTGTGAGGAAGCGGCAAACAGAGGTGGTACCGCGAATTTTCTCGCCCTCTGCCAAATTCATTTTTGGCAGGGGGTGTTTTATTTTTCCCTCTGCCCACAAACAGGAGGAAAAAATCATGACTCTGTACGAAGAACTCAAGGCCCGCGGCCTGGTGGCCCAGATCACCGATGAAGAGATCATCGACCTGATCAACAATGGCAAGGCAACCTTTTACATCGGCTTTGACTGCACTGCCGACAGCCTGACCGCAGGCCACTTTATGGCCCTGACCCTGATGAAGCGCCTGCAGATGGCAGGCAACAAGCCTATTGCCCTGATCGGCGGCGGCACTACCATGATCGGCGACCCCTCCGGCCGCACCGACATGCGCAAGATGCTGACCAAAGAGGATATCGCCCACAATGCCGCATGCTTCAAAAAGCAGATGGAAAAGTTCATCGACTTCTCTGAGGGCAAGGCACTGATGCTGAACAATGCAGACTGGCTGCTGAACCTGAACTACGTGGAACTGCTGCGTGATGTGGGTGCCTGCTTCTCCGTGAACAACATGCTGCGCGCCAAGTGCTACGAGCAACGCATGGAGAAGGGCCTGTCCTTCCTCGAGTTCAACTACATGATCATGCAGAGCTACGACTTCTACTACATGTTCCAGCATTACGGCTGCAACATGCAGTTCGGCGGCGATGACCAGTGGAGCAATATGCTGGGCGGCACCGAGCTTATCCGCCGCAAGCTGGGCAAGGACGCCTATGCCATGACCATCACCCTGCTGACCGACTCTCAGGGCAAGAAGATGGGCAAGACCGCCGGCAATGCCGTCTGGCTGGACCCCAACAAGACCAGTCCCTTCGAGTTTTACCAGTACTGGCGCAATGTGGGCGATGCCGATGTGATGAAGTGCATCCGTATGCTCACCTTCCTGCCGCTGGAGCAGATCGACGAGATGAGCACATGGAAGGATCAGCGCCTGAACGAAGCTAAGGAAATTCTGGCTTACGAGCTGACCAGCATGGTCCATGGCAAAGAAGAGGCCGAAAAGGCCCAGAATGCTGCCCGCGCACTGTTCAGCGGCAGCGCAATGGATACCGAGCACATGCCTTCTACTCAGCTGACCGAGGCCGACCTGACCGATGGCTCCATCGGTATCCTGACCCTGATGGTCAAGGCTGGTCTGGCAGCATCCAACGGCGAGGCACGCCGTCTGGTCGTGCAGGGCGGTGTTCTGGTGGATGGCGAGAAGGTAGCCGCTCCCACCGTTGGCTTCACTGCTGAGCAGCTGGCAAAGGGTATTGTGATCAAGAAGGGCAAGAAGATCTACCACAAGGTCACTCTGTAAAAATATTGAACATGAAAATGCCGGTGTACTCTGTTTTGGAGTGCACCGGCATTTTTTCACTTGATGGAGGATTGCTCGCTTGCTTGCAGAATTTACAGCTCGTAAGCCTTCTTCAATGCTTCGTAAGCTGCATCCTCATTCTCTGCGTGGACCAGCAGGGAAATATCCAGATCGCTGGTGGTGATAAGTAGTACTTCAATGCCGGCCATTGCCAGAGAATTCAGTGCACGGGCAGCTACGCCGCAGCTGGTGACCATTTCTTCACCAAACAGGTTCAGCTTGGAATAACCCACGCTGATCAGCGGGGAAGCCTTGGCATCCTTGTCCAGATTTGCAACGGAAATAGCCTTCATCACCAGCGGAAGATCACTGCTGGAAGCGGTAAAGCTGAAATCAATGGTGGTGCCATGGGGTGCACTCTGGCTGATCATATCTACGACCACACCGTTATCTGCAAAGATCTGCAGGTAACGTGCCAGACTGTTGCCCTTGAACGCTACATCCTGCACACTGATCATCATGAGGCTCGGCTCAATATTGATCTTCGATACTCCGTACATAAAGATCCTCCATTCTGCCCGAAAGGCGGGCTTCAACGATACAAAATTTATTCAGGTAAGCTGCAAAAGCTCCGGGTCGATATTTTCCCGGGCAATGGACTGAATCATTTCCAGGCTGAAATCCGGATACGCCTGCCGTACTCCGTGGGCCTTTGTAAGGGCTTCGGTATAATCGCGGAACAGATAGGTACGCACATTGGATTTGCCTGCATCATAGTGGGTCACCGTCGGCAGAAGTCTGGGGGAGAGCACGCTGCAACGGACGGTGCCGTCCAGTTCGGTCGTTTTTTCAAGCTGAACCGATAAAATTGCGCCGATCAGCTGATCGGGCTTTTCCTGCGTGCTGATAAAATTGCCCAGAGAATAGGCCGTGAACACCTGCCTGCCGTCTGCTGCAGTCAGCCACTGTGCATTTTGCAGCACATGCGGGTGGGTGCCAATGATCAGGTCAGCACCCCAGTCTGCAAGGTTCTGCGCCAGAGTTCGCTGCGGATCTGCGATGGCATGGCTGTTTTCTACGCCCCAGTGCACACCCACCACCACAAAATCTGCAAGCTGACGTGCCGCTTTTACCTGCTGCTCGATCACATCGGTCTGGCTGGTATAGATCACATTGGCCTGCATGGAGCTGTTCTGCGGGATGCCATTGGTATGCTCTGTGTAGGAAAGATACGCGATCGTTACACCATTGACAGTCTGGAGCGGGATATGACCGTAGTCCTCTTTGCCCTTCCACAAACCGGTGGTCACTACATCCTCCGGCATACTGCCCCAGAAGCGCAGGGTAGCGGTAATGCCGGAAGCGCCTTTATCGTAGGTGTGGTTATTGGACAGGCTGAACACCCGCACACCCGCCCGGTAAAGCGCACGGGCGCAATCGCCCGGCGTAGAAAAGCATGGGTAGGAGGATGGCTCCAATTCATCCGTGCAGAGCGTTTCCTGATTGATCCAGTTCACATCATGCTGTGCATAAAAAGGCGCAATATGTTCGTAACAGTAATCGAAACTGTAAGCTTCCTCTCCGGAAGCGCGGCGCTGCGCCTGCTTATAAATGGGTGCGTGGATCAGATTATCTCCTGTTGCAGAAAAGCGGACAGTCTGAACCAGCGGCTGCGGTTCCGGCTCTGGCGCAGGCTCTGCTTCTTCCAGCTGTGATACAGTGGCAGAACCTGCAGAAGAGCTTTCCGTGCTCACCGGTTCTGCCGTCGGTATGCTTTCCTGCAGAAAGAACTTTGGCAGCAAAGGCAGGCAGAACAGAAATACGATCAGCACCGCTCCGGCTGTCCAGAAAGCCTGCCTTCTGGCGCGGCGTTTTGCAGTCGGTCTGCGCCGGTGCTGTTGCGGGGATTGTTTGTTCATCCGCGTCCACATCCTTCCACCATGTTTCTGCCAAAAGCAGAGCAATCAGGCTTTTTAAAGTGCAGCGATCATATCACCCATATTGTACAGGCCCGGCTCCTTTTTTGCAAGGTAAACTGCTGCATTCACAGCGCCGTTTGCAAAAATATTGCGGGAATAAGCGGTGTGCTTGAGAGTGATCACTTCATCCGGACCGCAGAACAGCACTTCGTGATCACCCACGATGCTGCCGCCGCGCACGGAACTGATACCAATTTCCTTCGGGTCGCGCTTCTGACGGACAGAAGAACGGTCGTAAACATAATGATATTCGCCATTGTTTTGCTCATTGATGGCATCGGCCAGCATCAGAGCGGTGCCGCTGGGTGCATCCAGCTTGTTGTGGTGGTGCTGCTCCACGATCTCAACATCGTAGTTCACACCCAGAATAGCCGAAGCGCGCTTGCACAGCTCCGACAGCACATTGATGCCCATGGACATATTAGCGCTCTTGAACACCGGCACCGTGCGGGATAGCTGCACCACCTTGAGCTGCAGCTCTTCCGAAAGGCCGGTGGTGCACACCACGATGGGCAGCTTGTGAGCTTCACAGTAGGGCAGAGCCTTTTCCACAGCGGCCGGAGAGCTGAAATCGATAATCACATCGCCCTTGCCGTCCAGCTTTTCCAGGCTGTCATACACAGGGATGCCGTTCTGTTCGCCATCCTTTATGTCGATGCCTGCAATCACGCGGCAGTCCTCGCGCTGTGCGATCATATCACACAGCACATGGCCCATGCGGCCGCCGATGCCCTGAATCACAATATCCGTCATAATTTTTATCCTTTCCTGCCCGTTTTGCATATCGGCATATCGCAAAATGCCCGGACAGAGCGCTCTGCCGGGCATTTTGCAGCCAAAAACTTATTCTGTAATAAGACCCTCTGCACGCAGAGCCTTTTCAATATACTCCTTGTGTGCCTCGCTCGGCTCTACCAGAGGCAGACGGCACTCGCCAGCTTCCCAGCCCAGCACATTCATGGCGTACTTCACCGGAATGGGGTTCACTTCACAGAACAAAGCATCTGCCAGCGGCAGCATTTCCAGCTGCAGCTCACGGGCCTTTGCGGTATCGCCGTCAAAGAATGCCTTGCAGCAGTTGTGCACCAGCTCCGGCTTGACATTGGACACGACGCTAATCACGCCCTTGCCGCCCAGAGCCAGCAGGGGAACCACCTGATCGTCGTTGCCGGAATAAATGTTCAGCTCGTCGCCGCACAGCTGTGCAATCTTGGCTACCTGAGAGATGTTGCCGGAAGCTTCCTTGATGCCGTTGATCAGAGGATGCTTGCTCAGTTCCAGAGCAGTCTCCGGGGCAATGTTCAGGCCGGTGCGGGAAGGCACGTTGTACATGATCACCGGGATGCCTCCGGCCTCAGCCATGGCGGTAAAGTGAGCAACAAGACCAGCCTGCGTGGTCTTGTTGTAATAGGGAGTCACCATCAGCAGAGCGTCTGCGCCGCATTCGGCAGACTTTGCGGCCAGTGCGCAGCCGTGGTCGGTATCGTTGGAGCCGGCACCGGCAATGACGGGCACGCGGTGGTTGACAACATCCACCGTATACTTGATAGCGGCAAGCTGCTCCTCATCGGTCATAGTAGAGCACTCGCCGGTGGTGCCGCAGATGATGATGGCATCGGTATGGTGCGCGATCTGATCCTCAATAATGCGGCCCAGCTCGTCAAAGTTGATGCTTCCGTCCTCGTACATCGGGGTGATAATGGCAACACCCGCGCCGGTAAAGACAGGATTCTTCATAGCCTAAAACTCCTTTGTATGCGCTTTTGCGCAAAATATACTTAGTCGAAATAGCCCTTTGCGGCCAGCAGCTCTGCCAGCAGAACGCCGCCGCCTGCAGCACCGCGCAGGGTGTTGTGGCTCATGCAGGCAAACTTGTAATCAAACAGGGTGTCCTCGCGCAGGCGACCGATGCACACAGCCATGCCGTTCTCGGTGTTGCGGTCCAGCTTGGGCTGCGGACGATCCGGCTCGGTGAAGTAATGCAGGAACTGCTTGGGTGCGCTGGGCAGGTCAAGCTCCTGTGCGGGGCCGCGGAAGTTTGCCCATGCCTCCAAAATCTGCTCCTTGGTGGGTTTCTTCTCAAAGCTTACAAACACGGCAGCGGTGTGGCCGTCGGAGACAGGCACGCGGAAGCACTGTGCGGTGATCACCGGCTTTTCGGCGTTCACGATATGGTCGCCCTCAATGTGGCCCCACAGCTTGAGCGGCTCGCGCTCGCTCTTTTCTTCCTCGCCGCCGATGTAGGGGATCACGTTGTCCACGATCTCGGGCATACGGTCAAAGGTCTTACCTGCACCGGAAATGGCCTGATAGGTGCACACCAGAGCCTTGCTGACACCAAAATCCTTCATCAACGGGTGCAGGGCGGGAACATAGCTCTGCAGGCTGCAGTTGGACTTGACGGCAATAAAGCCGCGCTTGGTGCCCAGACGCTTGCGCTGTGCGGGGATGATCTCGATGTGGTCGGCGTTGATCTCGGGCACCACCATGGGCACATCCGGGGTAAAGCGGTTCGCACTGTTGTTGGACACCACCGGGCACTCAGCCTTTGCATAGGCCTCTTCCAGAGCCTTGATCTCATCCTTGGGCATGTTGACTGCACAGAAGATAAAATCCACCTGAGAAGCAACCTCTTCCACCTTGGATGCATCCAAAACTACCATCTTCTTAACACTTTCCGGCATGGGGGAGGTCATGGCCCAACGGGGACCGACAGCTTCCTCATAGGTCTTGCCGGCGCTGCGGCCGGATGCAGCCAGAACGGTCAGCTTGAACCAGGGGTGATTTTCCAGCAGCGTCACAAAACGCTGACCGACCATACCAGTCGCACCTACGATACCCACTTTATACTGTTTTTCCATTTCCAGCACCTTTCCTTTCGTGAAAGCGAACTCAATAAATATTTCTATTACATAGATTCACGGCTTGCAAACCGGACAGCGATGCAATATAATAGATACTGTTTATACAGATTTTATGATATCATTGATACGGTGTCCGTGTCAATCATCGGAAAGGCAAATTGCACGCTATGTTAAAAAAAGATTTTTGGTATGATTTACCCAAAGAGCTCATTGCACAGGAGCCTGCTGACCCCAGAGACTCTGCACGGCTGATGGTGCTGAGCCAGAAAGACGACAGCATCCAGCACAAGATCTTCCACGATCTGCCGGAATTTTTAGAGCCGGGCGACCTGCTGGTGGTAAACAATTCCAAGGTCCTGCCCGCCCGCATTGTGGGTGTCAAGCAGCCCACAGGCGCTGTGTGTGAGCTGCTTTTGCTGCGTCAGGTCAAGGGCGACCAGTGGGAGTGCCTTGCAAAGCCTGGCAAGCGGATGCAGCCCGGCACGAAGGTGAGCTTTGGTGACGGCAGTCTGACCGCCGTGGTGGACGAGACCATGGAGGACGGCAACAAGTACGTTACATTCTATTACGATACTGAGACCCTTTATGAAAAGCTGGATGAATTTGGCAAAATGCCTTTGCCGCCCTATATCACCAAGCAGCTGGAGGATCAGAGCCAGTATCAGACTGTTTACGCAAAGGAGCTTGGCAGTGCTGCAGCCCCTACGGCCGGCCTTCATTTCACGCCGGAGCTGATGGATACCATCCGTGCCAAGGGCGTGAACATTGCTGAAGTGACCCTGCATGTGGGTCTGGGCACCTTCCGCCCTGTACAGGAGGACGAGATCACGGATCACAAAATGCACAGCGAATGGTACTGCATCGACGAAAAAACGGCGCAGATGATCCGCGATACCAAGGCTGCCGGTCACCGTGTGATCGCAGTGGGCACTACCAGCTGCCGCACGCTGGAAGCCGTTGCCGCAAAGTACGGCGAGATCCGCGCCTGCAGCGGCAACACTTCTATCTTCCTGTATCCAGGCGTGAAGTTCAACTGCATCGACGGCCTGATCACCAACTTCCACCTGCCGGAAAGCACCCTTATCATGCTGGTGTCGGCCCTGTATGGCTACGAAAAGACCATGGCAGCCTATAAGGTGGCTGTAGAGGAACGTTATAGATTCTTCTCTTTTGGCGATGCGATGTTGATAGAATAACCCCCACGAGTTACAAATGTGAATCAGAATCAGCCGCGAGGTTTAACCGCCTTGCGGCTTTTCTTTTGCAAAAATAATATCACACCTGTTGACTTACTCGCAAATAGAAGTGATAATACAATCACAGAATGATTTACAAACACACAACGGAGAGCAGAGGGCACAAAAATGATGATTACATACAAAACCAACAGCGCAGTCGATACCAAGGAATCCGTTGAATGGTATTTTGGAAAATCTTTCGTCGCAAGCTCCACTGCATCCGCAAAGTATGAACACAAGAAGACCGGGAAAAGCATCTTCAAGTTCTGGCAGGATGGAACCGGTTGTCTCGCCATCAAAATCAACTAAAAGGGGAAATGGAAATGTTTAAGAAGCTGGCCAAAATGATTTCCGAAATCAAAACCGAAAACGACCGAGATGCTACATTCTGGCAGATCGACCGTGAGTTTGAGCAGGAGAAGATCTCCGCAGCAGACCACGAGCTGCTTTATAAGCTGGCCGGAATGGTCGAAGTCGAGGAGGGCTAAAAAATTACTGTCAAGATCGCGCTGAAGAAGAAGTTCAACAAGAACGCCGCCGCCTGTTTTTATACCGAGTACGCGAAGAGCGTCACCTGCAAGACCATCCCTGCCGCCGAAATCATGGCGATGGGCTTTGACGAAACCGACCCGCACGACCAGTACGTCGTTGTCAAGGACGAGGACGGAAGCGAAAGCACGTTCCGCAACAGCTACGTTGACGTTTTTATCTTCTGAACAGGAGGGAGCAACATGAAAGCATCCAAGCAAATGGCAAAGGCCCTGCTGACCAGCGGCCAGTACCGCACAAAAAAGTACCTCTACACGCTGGGCTACAACATGTACGGTCAAGAGATCGTACAACGCACCCGGATCGACAGCGAGGGCCACAGAATCGGCAACGCATACTCAGCAGGATTTTTCAACGCCTATGACTACCCGGAAGAATGGAGAGAGAAAAATGTTTAATATCACTGATACCGAAAAGCTGCGGGATGCCTACATCTTCCTGACATTCGCTCAGAACGCCCCCGCCGCTGCACCTGAGAAAAAGGCCAACCGTGAAATCTTTATCACCAACACGAAGCGGGAAATCCGGGAATACAACAACCGCCCGATTTCCAACACGCGCATTATAAGCGCAGACTACGATGGACGCCTTGAACTTGTCCGACTGCCTGACGAGCTGGACACGGCACACAAAGAGGACGCCGCTGAGTGGTTCGATGATAACTGCTATCTGGAAGCCTACAACAGCCCCTATGACTGCACCGGGCAGGAGTTCACAAGCTGGTATCACCTGTTCCAGCGGCGGGGCCACTGGTACGCCTATCACATGGTCAGTCGGGACGTTTGAACCGAATACAGCAAAAGGCCCAGAACCGCAGGAAAGCGGCTCCGGGCCTTTTATATTGCGAGATAGGTAAACTTGTGAGATATTCCGTTCTTGAACGTCAGCGTTTCCACATGGCCGTTTCTCATGCGCACAGAATCGACGATCGACAAGAAGAACGACCGCAGCACAGACGGCTCCGTACATTCGGCCAAACCCTGAAAATAGATATACTCCCGCTCCTGCAACCGCTGGGACATGATAAAGCTGCTGGCCTGTTCCAAAAAATCGTCATCCGAAAGCGACTGCGCCCACGATTCCGATGTCAGCAGGCCGATGGACTTGTCCTGTTCTTTCAGATCGTTCATCAAGTCGTTTTTCTTTATCAGGTATTCTTTATCCGACATCTGCTTGTTTGAATACAGGTAGATGTGATCGAGCCGTGCGAGGGCGCGTTCCGTCTTTCGCTTATCTGCCCGCAGTTTGCGCAGCTCCGGGTCGAGATTCTTTTTAACCGTCGGCTTTTTCAGAAGCACCGAATCAGCGGGGGAGTATTCGGCCAGCATTTCATACAGGGCGGCCACGCTGGCCGAATCTATTCCGGCCACGTTCTTGAACGTATCGCCGCGCAGAAGCCGTGCTTCCAGATCAGCGGGGGATTTTATCTGGTCGAAGCTCTTTTGAGCATTTATCACGTTCAGGATGAAGTTTAGCAGAAATTCGCCCAGCACCGTGTCCGAGGTATATTTCGCATTGCAAGTCTTTGTCTTGCGCACGTTCGGGCAGCCATATTTGGCCGACCGATACCCGGACGCATGGAGCTTGCCCGGAGAAGCCGTAAAAGCGGCCCCACAGCAGGCGCACCATATAAGCCCGGAAAAGATATTGACGTTCTTCTGTGTAGCGCTCCTGCCGGGCGTATTGCGGTATCTGGCGTTTGAATCCAGCATCTTCTGAACCCTGTCGAATCGTTCCTTGCTCACAAGCGGGGTGTGATGATCTGGTATCACGACCCATTCGGATTCGTCCTTGATGGCCTTGCGCCCCGGTATCTTGTAATAATTATAGCGGTATGTGCCGATATACCACGGATTCCGAAGAATCGTCCAGACAGACACAGGGGAGAACGGATTGTGCTGGCGTGACACATAGCCGCGGTCGTTCAGCTCCCGCGCCGTGTGAACCAGCGAATCCGTCTTTTCGTACAAGTCGTACATTTCCAGCACAATGAAGCTTTCATCGCCATTGACGGAAAACGTCTGGGTTTCTTTGTTGTAATCATACCCAAACGGAACCCGGCCGCCGTTCCATGTGCCATCGTTCGCCCTGCTGATCATCGTGGCCGTGACGCGCTCCGCTGTCGTCTTGCGCTCCAACTCCGCAAAAATTAGCACCATTTTGAGCATTGCTTCACCCATCGCCGTGGACGTGTCGAATTGCTCATTGCGCGAGATGAACGTCACGCCGAGCATCTTCAATTCCTCATACATCTGGGCGAAGTCGAGCAGGTTTCGGCTGATACGGTCAATCTTCCAGACGAGCAGATGGGAGTACATACCGTTCCGAATCTGCATCATCATTTTTTGAAAGGCCGGCCGATCAGTATTCTTTCCAGAATAGCCTGCATCCTCAAAAATGGTATAGTCGCTGATGTTCAAAGCATATTCGCAGTAGCCGACAAGGTCTTTCCGCTGCATGGGCAGGCTGTCACGGTCTACCTGATACGCGGTCGAAACACGCAGGTATATGGCCGCCCGCTGCGGCTTTTCTTTTGGCGCGTCGATTTTCTTCTTTCTCATTGCTGGGCCTTATCTTTCGGAACGTATTTTGCCAAAATCTGCATGACTTTTTCACGATCTTCTACGCTGGCCGCCTGATATGCAGCAAGCAGCGTTTGAAGTTCCTGAATGAATTCTTCCTGCGAAACCATAGCACACCTCTTATATTTTACTCTTTCTTTTCGGCATCCACGGCAGGATCAGCGACAGCCGCAACGTGGGTGCGCAAAAAGTCCTTGCACATGGAACGCTTTTCCACCGGAATGGAGCGGTAAATCGAAAGCAGCTCTTTTTCGTCAGCATCCAGCACGTCAAGGTTTTTGCGGCCGTGCGCTTTAAGCCGCTGCTTTTCGGTATCGGTCAAGATCACAATGCCGTCCCGGCCGTAAACCAGTTCGTCGATACTCATGCCAAGCCGTTCGGCCATGCCCTGAATCATATCCAGATGGGGAGCCTTGCCTTTTTTCAGGCGGGCGATGTTGGAACTCGCAAATCCGCTCTCAATAATGAGTCTGCTGGGTGCGATGTCGTGCCGTGCGCAGGCGTCCAAAATGTTTTCGTACAAGCCCATAATATAAAACACCTCACAAATTTACTCACAAATGAGAGTAAAAGCTGTTGACTCACTCACAAATGAGAGTTATAATAACAAATGTAAACCGACGAAAGCTCACAAAGTCGTTTACAAATGTAAGTATACCCTAAATATAGCATAGCTCACCAAAAAAAGCAAAGGAGGTCAAGAATTAAAATATGAAGCTCGAACTGCATCTGGACTGGAAGCGCACGGTCAAGACCATTATGACCATGAGAGGTCTGTCCAACAGCGATCTGGCGCAGGCTGCCGGTACTACCGACGCAACCATGCGGCAGGTCATCAACAAATCGGTCAAGGGAGCCGTGATGAACAAAGTCAGCGAGTATCTTGGTATCACCAATGCCGAAGTCCATCACGTCGTGATCGAGGTCGAATAACCTTACATCTATTTTACAGCATTGGAGCCGAGAAGATATGCAGAATGAGTGCAGCAAAGGCAATGACAACTATTACTTTTTGTGTCGGAAAAAAGCGTCGGAACACAACGACGCACTGAGCAGCCGCCTTGGAGCGGCGTCCCGTCTGAACATTTCGGAAAGCGCACTGCGCAACTATGAGGTCGATACCGCCAACGTGCCCCAGGATATTGTTTGCGCGATGGCTGACCTCTACGGTATGCCCGAAATGGAAACCCACTACTGCAAAAACGACTGCCCCATCGGAAAGCACGTCGGCAGCGCCATGACCTGCGAGGTCAGGAGCGTTGAAAGCGTGGCCGTCAACTTCCTGACACACACCAACGGCAACGACATTCAGGCCATGCAGAACGCTGTCCTGAAGATCGCCATTGACGGCAAAATCAGCCAGCAGGAACGTGACCAGCTCCGAAAGATAGTCGCTTTTATCGAAAACATCTCACGGGACGCAAGCGATATGCGGCTGCTGCTTGAGAGGAAGTGCCAGAATGGAGCTTAAAGACATTTTGCGCGACATCCTCAAGCGCGAATATGGCATCGAAACGGACGCCCAGCTCATGCAGGCTATTCGTGAGCAAAAGCCGCTGGACATCGGGATTTTCGTTTCACAGCCTGCAAGCCAACAGGCGAAAGCCTGCTGAACCATCCACAGGAGGTATGAACATGGAAGAACTTACCGTCCAGATTCAGAAACCCATCATCCCGCCGCTGGTCTGGAACAAAGAAGCCGTTGAAGCCTATGTCAATGATGCCGTTGAAAAGTACGTCGGCATCGTCTACACCGATGACATGATCGACGACGCGAAGAAAGACCGGGCAAAGCTCAACGCGTTGGAAAAACAGCTGGCAAAGGCTTTCACGGCCACGAAAGACGTTTACCTTGGCCCGCTGGCCGAACTGGAAACCGTGACCAAAGACCTGCGGCAAAAAATCAAGAAAACGTCCGGAGAAATCGACGTACAGGTCAAATCTTATGAGGATGCACTGAAGCAGGCCAAAAAGAACGACCTCTATCACGTTTACACCGCCGCCGCTGGTTCGCTGGCTGTTCTCGTACCGTTTGAAAAAATTTTTAATGAACGCTGGCTCAACAAGACCTACGCTTTCGGCACCGCCGAAAAGGAGCTGAAAACCATCATCGAGGAAAAGCGGCTGGAACTGGATGATCTGGCCGACGACTGCGAACCAGGCGAGGAATACGAAGCCGTAAAGCGGGCCTACCTCAAAAACCTGTCTATGAAAGAAGCCCGCGCCGAGCGCAAGGAGTTCCGCGACTTCAAGGCCCAGCAGGAGCAGGCAGCACAGGCCAAAGCCGCCGAAGAAGCCACCCGCCGCGCTGCGCCTGTTATCCAGCGTCCCACCGCCGAAGACCTTGAAATCAAGGCGCAGGCTGCCCAGAACGTCGAAATGTCGAAGATCATCGACGACAACGGCCGTCTGGATTTTTCCTCTCTCCGCGCCGCGCGGCCTGAACAGGCCGCCCCGGTCGAAGAACCTGCGCAGCAGCCCAAAATCTTTGAGCGCACTCTTCACGTCCGCTATACCGCCGAGCAGGGCCGTGAGCTGATCGAAGCTCTGAACAAAATCGGCCTTGAATACAAACTGATCTAACAGGAGGTCAATATTATGGGATTTTCCGTACCGGGGCAGACCCAAAACACCGCGCCGCGTGGCGCACCCGTTGCAACTTCCAGAGCCGGTGGCTATGCAGCTCCCACCACCCGCCAGCAGGAAGCCGCCCTTGCAACCGTCGCACCGTCTGAGCCTGTCAAGTATGAAGCAGGCGGCGAAGAAATCGAGCTTTCGCCGGAACTTATCAAGGCGTATCTGGTCAACGGCGACGCCGACAAGGTCACAGATCAGGAAGTCATGATGTACTTGAATCTGTGCCGCTTCAACCACCTGAACCCTTGGCTGAAAGAGGTCTATCTTATCAAGTACGGCGATAAGCCCGCAACGATGGTTCCGGGCAAGGAATCTTTTATGAAGCGGGCCGAGCGAAACCAGCACTTTGCAGGCATTGAAAGCGGCATTGTCGTCCACAACTCCAACAATAACCAAATCGAGTACCGCGAGGGCAGCGCGGTCTATGAAGATTTTGGTGAAAAGCTGATCGGCGGCTGGGCCAAAGTCTACCGCACCGACCGTCAGTTCCCGAACTACTCTGAATGTGCCCTCTCTGAATACCTTGGCAAAAAGGGCAACGGCGAGGTCAACCAGCAGTGGAGCACCAAACCTGCGACCATGATTCGCAAAGTTGCAATGGTGCAAGCTCTCCGCGAAGCGTTCCCGACCGACCTTGGCGCGATGTATGCAGCAGAGGAGCAGGGCGTAGAGGAGCCGGACAGCCTGCCGCAGGGCAGCCAGACCGAGCCGACCTTTAACCGCCGCCCGCGCAAGCCGAAAGCCCCGGCGCGGCCCGACGTCGAAATCATCGACGCCACCCCAAACGATGAAGCCGACCCGCTGGCAGCTCTCGAAAACGCTGGCCCTGAAAGCAGCGATATGCAGGAAGGACAGGAAAAATGATCTGCACAAGTAAAACAGGCGTCCTTGTTTATGGTGAGCTTGCCAAAGAGCCGGAATTTAAGCGGCTCCAGAATGGCAGCTACCTGATGAAGCTGAACATCCGCTATGACAGCGAAAAGAACGAAGCAGGGAAGTGGCTTGGAAAATTCATTGACGTCAATATCTGGCGCGTGGACGTTAACCTCTGGGATGATATGCTCCACAAGGGCGATAATGTCATTGCCAGCGGCAAAAAGGTCGAGCCGCACGAATACAACGGCAAAACCTATTACCAGCTCGACGCCGAGGACGTCACCCCATCCGGCAAAACACAACTGCGCTGGCTGCAACAGGCCATCAACGCCGTTTGGAGCGCAGGCCCCACACCGGCAGAGCAGCCACCGACAGCCACTGAACCGCCCCAGCCGGAACCGCAGCAGCAGGCCGCCCCGCCCGCGCCCCGCGCTGCTGCACCTGCACAACCCGCCCAGCAGCCCGAAAGCACCCAGCCTGCCCGCCAGTACACCGAGGACGAAATGCGAATCATCGAGGGCGACGACGATGATCTGCCGTTCTAAGGAGGGCGCACGATGGCAACATACAGACAGATATACATATCCTTTTGGAGCGACACGAAAGTCTGTGATGACTTTTCGCCGGAGGACAAGTATTTCTACATCTACCTGCTGACCAACCCTCACACCAATATCTGCGGATGCTACGAGATCAGCTCCAGCCAGATGGCGCAGGAGCTTGGCTACAACGAAGAATCGGTCAAAAAGCTGCTGCGCCGCATGGAGCAGACGCATGATGTCATCCGCTACAACTGGCAGAAAAAAGAACTCCTGATCCTGAACTGGCACAAGTACAACTGGACGAAAAGCCCGAAAATGGTTTCGGCCGTCCGCGCCGTGGCCCAGTACATCAAGACCGACGAATACCGGGTCTATATCCTGTCCACGCTTGAACGCACCATCAGCGGCCAGAAAGAACCCGCCCCGCAGCCTGCGGCGGCGGGCACTCTTTCCCCGGCGACACCTGAACAGCCCGCAGCCATCACCGCCCACCAGAAGACGGACGAAGAAGAAACCATGAGCCGCATGGTAGCATCTTACGAGCAGAACATCGGCCCGATCAAACGCGCTGTATTCGACGCTATGCGGACGTGGTGGCTGTCAAAGGGCGTCGAGCCTGACATGATCTGCGCCGCGATGGATGAAGCGGCCATGCAGAACGCCCCGAACTGGACATACGCCGAGGGCATCTTGCGCCGCTGTCTTTCCGCAGGTATCACCACGCTGGCCGGATTCCGGGCAGATCAAAAGCACTTCCAGAGCAAACGAAAAGGAGGTACGCCCGCCGCGCCCGCTGACCAACAGGAAGAACCCAGCCTGTACGCGGCGTTTGGCATGAACTGATATGAGCATCGAATCCGCATTGAATCAGGTCGTGCAGCAGGCGCAGGCCGCCCAGAGCGTCGCCCCGGACGACTACAAAGACCCCAAAACTGGGCTTTTGATGTGCGGCAAGTGCCATACCCCGAAGCAGTACCATTTCCACAACGCAGCCTTTGATCTGGGCCTTGTCCCGGTGATGTGCGACTGCCAACGGGCAGCCCACGACGCCGAACAGCAGAAGCGCCGGGAATCCGAGCGGGAAATGCTCACAGCACGGCGCAAAGCGGCCTGTTTTGGAGCCAACGACCGAAAGGCGGCATACACCTTTGACACCGACGACCGCGCAAACACAGCGGCCACCAACGCGGCGCAGGGCTATGTCCGACACTTCACCGAAATGCGGGAAAAGGGACGCGGCCTGTTTTTCATCGGGCCGTGCGGCACTGGCAAAACCTTTTTGGCCTGCTGCATCGCAAACGCTCTGCTGGATAAAGGCTACACCGTCAAGGTGTCCACCTTTGCCGACATCGCCAATCGCCTGCAAGGGACGTTCGACAAAGAATCCATCTACGACGACCTGAACGCCGTTGACCTGCTGATTCTGGACGACCTCAACGCCGAGCGCGACACCTCTTTCATGCAGGAGATCGTGTTCACGGTCATTGACAACCGCTGCGCCGCTCAAAAGCCCCTGATCGTCACGTCCAACATCACACCGTCCGAATTTGCAAACCCCGACACCATCGAACGCCGCCGCGTTTTCAGCCGCCTGCAAGAAGTCTGCATCCCGGTGGAAGTCAACGGCAAAGACCGCCGCCGCGAAGCCATGATGAAAAGCTGCCGCGACGATCTCGCTTTCCTCAACACATAAAGGAGAATCCGTATGAAGTACGATATTGAACTCCGCATATTTAGCAAGGAAGACCGCCGCACCATCGCGGCCATCCTGTCAGACAACGGCTATGACGTCGGCCAGCACACCAAAAAGGCCGGCAAAACTGGCCGTTCGACCGTCTATTGCATCCACGCAACGGACACGAAAAAGGAGGACGCCCCCAATGAAGTATAAGCCCCTGACCGCCACGGTTGACGCCTACCAGCTCACCAAAGACTACGCCACCGATTCCCCGAAATGGGTGCGTGACCGCATCGGCACCCGCCTGTTCGAGAATACCACCATCCGGGACGGCGCAGTCCGCTTTGATGGTCTGACGTCCATCATCCAGAACCGCAAGCTGCGCGAACGCATGACCGCCCGCCCCGGCGACTACCTCGTTCGGATGCAGGACGGCAACGTGGCAGTCTACACGAAGCGCAACTTTGAAGCCCTCTACGCCCCGGCAGAGGGGCAGCAGGCATGATTATTGCTTTCGCTGTCCCCGGAGAGCCGAAAGGCAAGGCCCGCCCACGCACCGTCCAAATCGCGGGCCATGCCAGCACCTACACCCCAAAGGAAACGGTCATGTATGAAAATCTGGTGCGGCTCTATTACCAGCAGACCGCCAGAGGATTGCGGCTTTCCGGCCCCATACAGGCCGAAATCGTCAGCTATTCATCCGTCCCGAAATCCACCTCAAAAAAGAAAAGAGCCTTAATGCTTGACATCAAGACCCTTTGCCAGAAGAAGCCAGACGTTGATAATCTGGCGAAAATCGTTTTGGACTCTCTGAATAAAATCGCCTACGACGACGATGCGCAGGTCTGCCGCCTGCTGGTCGAAAAGCGATACGGGGAGACCCCTCAAGTGCTTGTCAGATTGAGCGAGCTGGAACCATGAAGATTTTATACTACATCTTAGCATTTGCCATGGGCTATTTTTTCCGCAAATACGGGCAAGCCCACAAAAAGCACGACGAGCTGGACAGCCATGCAGAAGAGCTTATCCGGCGCGAACAGGAAGCCGAAACTTTCGGCGATCTTTGAAAGGAGCATCACAATGGCCATCACCAACTATGAAGAAATGTCCATCACGTCCCCGGCCTTTAACACAGTCCGCGAAGCCTTTGACGTGGCCTTGCAGCGGCTTTTGAAGAAGATGGAGAAGTCCAAAATGGACGAAGGCCAGATTGCCCTGAACATCACCGTCACCAACGAGGACGTCTTTACCGATGGCGATGCAGAGCTGGGCGACACCGACGGCCCGGAGAAAAAGCCTGTCCTGAAGTACAAGATCACGACCACCGTGCCCATAAAGGACACCGACGACGGCAAGGCCGATACCGGCATGGCCCTTGTCTGGGACAAAGACCTTGGCCGCTATGTGCTGGTCTATATGCAGACCAACCAGACCTCTATGTACGACAACCCGCCCGCAGGCGGCCCCCAGCAGACCACCATGAACCCCGCGCAGCAGATCGGGCAGGGGAGCGGCGCACTGATCGACATCCGCGCTTTCAGGCCGGACGACGACGGCGACGACGAATAACCCCCATCGGGCAGCTTTTGGGCATAAAAAGAGCCGCCCACCCTCAAACCTCAAATGGCCTAAGAATGAACGGCGCCGGACAACCGTTATTATACCATTTGAGCGGAGGAAATGCAAGTGCAGCAGTCAGCGAAAGATCGGCTTTCCGAATACCTGCCGATGGCAATGGAAAATAAAAATCGGCTTGCCCGCTTGAATGATATGCGGGACGCCGCCGGGGGCCTGACAGGTATACCCGAAAGCGACGGCAGCGCACACACGGCCGGGAACAGTCATAAGATGGAAGCCGCGGTCGAACGCTACCTCGAATACGAAAAGAAGATTCAGCCGCTTTTGAAAGCCAACGCCGACAAGATGGCCAAGCTGGAAAGCATGGTCGATTCCATCCCCGACGGCTTACAGCGCGAAGTCCTGCGCCTGCGGTACATGGACGCCGAAAGTGAGGACACCTGCCGGCCGAAAAAATGGAACGCCGTTGCCCTCACGCTTTACGGCAGCGACGACCGAAAATACATCGAAGCTGTCCACCGCATCCACAAAAAAGCCATTTTGACCCTAGAAAACACAGAAAATGTACCATAAATGAGTGTAAATGAGTATAAATGAGGTAGATTGCGCATACAAATCTGTGATACTATCACAATGCGAAAAGCGAAAGGGAGCTTCCGACACTCCCAGACGCCGGATGCAAAGAGAATAGCGCACTCATTCTTTTCTCTGCCCTACCACCTGACCGCAGCAGCGGCCGGGTGGTTCTTTTTTGCGCAGAAATCGGGATGGGCCAGCGCAAAAGGGCAAAATAAACCTGAAAGGAGGAAAGAACTGTGTACTACATCATTTGCAAACTGGACGTTCCCGGCTTCCATAACTGGCCGGACGCCCCGGCGGGCCTTGAATACCTGCGCAGCATCCACCGCCATGTGTTCAATATTACCGCCAGGATTCCCGTTACCCACGACAACCGCGATCTGGAAATCATCCAGACACAGAACCGCATCCACCATTTTCTGTCCGACCGTTTCGGCGACGAAAACGGCCACATGATGCTTGGCTCCATGTCCTGCGAAATGCTGGCGAAGCTGATCGCTGATACTTTCGGCTGCACCGAAGTCACCGTGCAGGAAGATGGGCAGGGAGGTGGCGTCTATGTTAGGGAGTAACGTCAAAGTTCATTTTGCCGGAAGCGATGGCAGCAAGGAAAACTTTTGCGCCCTTGTTGCGGCAGATACCCGCTACCGCCTGTACAGCTGCTATAACTACATCGTCAACAAGAAGCCCGACGATGATTTCAGGCTGCCGGAAGATGATATTATTCTGGAACAGCAGAAGCAGCAGAAACACGTCATTCAGGATTCGGGCCTGTTCACCCTGATGTTTGGTGCCAGCAAGGGCCAGCAGCAGACCATCTCGACCCTGACCGAATGGCAGGACAAGCTCATTGCCTTTGTCAAGCAGAACCACATCGCCGCATCCTGCGTCGAGATCGACTGTCAGAAAGTCCTTGGCCCGGAAGAAGCGTGGTATTTCCGTCAGCGCATGAGAGATCTTCTGCCCGAAAACAAGCAAATCAACGTCTTTCATTTTGAGGACGGCTTGAAAGGCCTTGACCGCCTGATCGAATTTGCCGATTACATCGCCGTCAGCGTCCCGGAATGGCGCATTGTAAAGCCCGCAACCCACAAGCAGGATATACGCTACATCACCCACTACATCAAAAACAAGAAGCCGGAGATCGACATCCATTTGCTTGGCTGCACCGACTTCAAAATCATCCGCGAGAACAATTTCTGCACATCGGCCGATAGCACGAGCTGGCTGTCCGGCGTGAAGTACGGATATTTCAACGATGGTATCAAAAAAGAACACATCCGCAATTTTAAGCGCAGCCTGTACAACGAGCGCGAAGCACAGGTAAAGGCTATGATGCTGGCCCGTGGCATCGAGCCGACAGGCAAAAAGCTGGTATATACCACAAACGCCAGCCTTTGCGCGACCATCTGCAAAGACCTGTATGCCCGCACCTGCGGCCCGCAGGACTGAACCAAAAGGAGAAGCACAATGAAAAAAAACGACAAGAACTATTCCATCCTGCTGACCCTGTTCGTGATCTCCATCGTCATTGCGAACGTCGTCGGCAGCCGCACCATTACCACCGGCATCCACCTTGGCCCCATCACCCTGTCCACATCCGGCGGCGCGATCACCTACGCTGTCACGTTCCTGTGTACCGACATCGTCGGCGAAATCTGGGGCCGCAAGAAAGCGCAGAGCATGGTTTTCTTTGGCTTTGTAGGCCAGATTTTCGCAACCATCGCAATTATCCTTACAGGCTGGTGCAGAGCAGTAGACCCTGTTATTGATGGCGCATACCAGACGCTTTTAGGCCAGAACTGGGTTTTCGTCATCGGCAGCCTGTGCGCCTACTACGCATCCCAGAGCTGGGACGTCTTTGTGTTCCACAAAATCCGCGATGCCTACATCCGCAAGCACGGCGACGTCAAGGGCGGTCGCTGGATTTGGAACAACGGCTCCACCTGCACAAGCCAGATCATCGACACCGCCATTTACGCCTTTATCAGTTTTGGTCTGGGCCTTGGCTGGGCATTTACCCCGGAGGGCCGCATGAACCTTATCGGCATGATGATCGGTCAGTATCTGCTTAAAGCCTGCCTTGCTCTGGCAGATACGCCGTTCTTCTATTTCTTCACCCGCCGGGAGGTAACAGAACATGGCAATGAATATCAGGAGAATGCAGCTTGCCGATCTTAACCCGGCAGACTACAACCCCCGCAAAGACTTACAGCCGGACGACCCCGCATACCTGAAGATCAAACAGAGCCTTGAAACCTTTGGCATGGTCGAGCCTATCATCTGGAACGAAAGAACCGGGCACATCGTGGGCGGCCACCAGAGAATCAAGGCCCTGCGCGATATGGGCGAAGCCGAAACCGACGTTGTCGTCATAAACGAACCCCTCAAAGAGGAAAAGAAGCTGAACGTCATCCTCAACCGCGCCAAAGGCCGCTGGGATAATGAAAAGCTGGCCCCCTTGATGCAGGAGCTTTCCGAACGCGGCGACGTTTCCATCACAGGCTTTGAGGACTACGAGCTGCAAGGACTGATCGACCAGTACCAAAACCGTCTGGCCGACATCCTCGATTATTCACCGCCTGAACCGCAGCCGGACAACGAGCAGGAAGAAGAAACCCCTGCCGACGCCACATTCTCAATGATCTTTTCCATCCCGGCACAGTACAAGGACGCCGTGGACGCATACCTCGAACAGGACGACGCCCGCGAAACCCTCGCCGCTGCCATCATGGAAAAAATCAGAGGGGAGGACTAACGCATGGAATTTGAAGTAAAGCGCATCGCGGACATGAACCGCGCCGCCTATAACCCCCGCGTCGATCTCCGACCCGAAGATGAAGAATATCAGGCCATCGAGCGCAGCTTGAAGCGTCACGGTCTGGTACAGCCTATCGTTTGGAACCGCCGCACCAATACCGTTGTTTCCGGCCACCAGCGGTTGACCGTCCTTGAAGCGCAGGGCGAAACCGAAGTCACCGTTTCCGTCGTCGATCTGGACGACATCCAGGAAAAAGAGCTGAACGTCGCCCTGAACAAAATCACCGGCGAATGGGACGACGATAAACTTTCCGTCATCCTCAACGAGCTGGGCGAAGAAGCGACCGACACTGGTTTCACACTCCCGGAAATCGACGTTTTGAGGGATGAACTCAAATCCTACTTTGACGACGTGACCGCACCCGACGAAGAAGAACCAACCGAGGAGCCGGAAGAATCTTTCCTGCTTAGCCTGACCTTTGATGCAGCCGACGAAAAGCCCCTGAAAGCCTACATCAAGGAGCACAGCGAAGATGCTGTCGTGAGGATCATCGTCGATACCGTCACCGCGTCGGCATGACCGGGCTGTTTCTCCCTGCATGACCCTGTAAGGAGAATGCCATGGAAAAACAGGTCAAAACAAAGGTCTGGGAGCAGCAGCCGAAAGAGAGTGACCCGGCCTATGCTGCGTTCTCCATCTACCGGGACATGGGCAAAAACCGCACCGTCGCGGCGGTGGTAAGGGAGTGCGGCAAGAATCGGAGCTTAATCGACCGCTGGCACAAGGGCCACAACTGGGCCGCCCGCTGTCGGGCCTACGATAACAGCATCGACGAAGAAGCCCGCAAAAAGGCCGCCGTAGAAGCGGCCAACATCCGCAAAACGCACCTGCAAATAGCTGCCCAGCTCCAACTAAAGGCACTGAACGCGCTGAACCTGTTGGCCCCGGAAGATATGACGCCCCGCGACATCAAGGAAATGCTGAAGCTGGCCCTTGAAGTCGAAAACAACCTCGTACTGGAAAAGGCCCCGCAGGAGGACGCCACAGCCGCGCCCACCCTGATGCAGACCATCGAAGAAGCCTATCAGCGCAGAATGGACGGTGAAACCCCACATGACGAGTGACGCTGTTCTGTTCTACGCTGACCACCCGGTCGAGTTTGTCGAGGACGTCATAGGAGCAAAGCCGGACACGGAGCAGGCCAAAATCCTGCGAAGTCTTGCCGCCAACCCCATGACCGCCGTTCGGTCTGGACACGGCATCGGCAAGAGCGCGGTGCAGGCGTGGGCGATTATCTGGTTTATCTGCACCCGGCCCTATCCGAAAATCCCCTGCACAGCACCCACACAGCACCAGCTGTATGACATCCTCTGGGCCGAGGTGTCAAAATGGCTGCGCAGCAACCCCGCATTGCAGCGGGAGATCATCTGGACACAGGAGCGCGTCTACATGGCCGGGGCAAAAGAAGAATGGTTTGCCGTTGCCCGAACGTCAAACACCCCGGACGCCCTGCAAGGCTTCCACTCCGAAAGCCTGCTGTTCATCATCGACGAAGCATCCGGCGTGGACGACAAGGTCTTTGAGCCTGTATTGGGCGCACTGTCCACAGAGGGAGCGCGGCTGCTGATGTGCGGAAACCCCACACAGCTGCAAGGCTTTTTCTATGATGCGTTCCATAAGAACCGGGCCGAATATCACACCATCCACGTTGACGACCGAAACAGCCCCCGCGTGTCGCAGGAGTATATAGACCGCATCCGCACCATGTACGGCGAGGATTCCGACGTTTTCCGCGTCCGCGTCGCCGGGGATTTTCCGAAGTCTGAAAAGGACGTCTTTATCCCGCTGTCGATGGTCGAGAAGTCCATCAACACCGACTGGAAAGAGCCAGAAAAGCCGCTATCCGTGCATATCGGCTGCGATGTCGCCCGATTCGGCGATGATAAAACCGTCATCGGCTACAAGATCGACGAGAAGATCTATTTCCACCAGAAGATACAGGGACAGGACACCGTGCGAACCGCGCATGAAATAGCCCTGCTGGGATGCAGGCTTGTTGACAAATACCACCTCGAAACCGCTATCCCGGTCAAAATCGACGACGGCGGCGTCGGCGGTGGCGTGACCGACAACCTGCGCCAGATAAAACGCTCTGACCCTGACCGTTTCTGGTGGCTCTCCATCGTCCCGGTGAAATTCGGCCAGATCATCAAACACAAATACTATCACGACACGACCACCTACATGATGGCCGTTGTTAAAAAGCTACTCCAAACCATTGACGACGACGGCAACGAAAAGCCTGTCGAACTTATCCTGCCCGACGATGCAGACTTGGCTGCGCAGCTCTCCACCCGCAAATACGGCATCACGGAGAAAAGCAAGGTCAAAATCGAAAGCAAAAAGGACGTCAAGGCCAGAGGTCAGCCGTCCCCGGATGAAGCTGACTGCGTCCTGCTTTTGTGCCTGCCCGTCAAGCCCTCAAAGGCCCACCCGCCAAAGGGCACAGGAAGAAAGGAGTAAACCCCATTGTCAACGAAAAAGAACCCCCGGCCCATGCAGGCCCGCATCATCAAGGGCAAGAATTACACGCCACCCTTGCAGCCCATCAAAAAGGCCGACACCACGACGCAGGTCACGGAGCAGGAAGCCTTTAACGCGGGCGACTGGATTGAGCCGCCCTATGAGCTGGCTGGCTTGCATGATCTTGTCCGGGAATCGACCATCCTGCCGCAGTGCATCCGCGCCTACAAAGACAACATTGCAGGCTTTGGCATCGGCGTCCGCTATGCTGAGGACGTCAAAGAGAGCGATGAAGCCAATGTGGAATATAATCGCATGGCCCAGATCATCGAGCTGCTGAACACCGAGCAGGACACAAAGGAAGTCTTTGAAGACCTCATTGAAGCCCGCGAAACCTACGGCGTGGCCTACCTCGAAGTTATCCGCAATCTGGATGGGGAAGTACAGCAGATCGAATTTCTGCATGATACGCCATCCATCCGAATGACCGTCCCACTGGAGCCGCGCATCGAAACCACCTATTTCAACCACGGCGAAGCTGTGCAGCGCAAGAAGAAGTTCCGCAAGTTCCGGCAGCAAGTCGGCGGAAAGACCGTCTATTTCAAAGAGTTCGGCGACCCGCGCCGCATGGACTGGCGCGATGGCCGTTACCTCAAAGATGGCGAAGTCCTCGACATTGCCTATGAAGCAAACGAGATCCTGTACTTCTCTATCGGCATCCAGCCCTACGGCGAAGTGCGCTGGATAGGGCAGGTTCTGGGCGTCGATGGCAGCCGCCGCGCCGAACGGCTCAATAATAACTACTTCATCAACGGCCGGCATACGCCCCTGATGATTATGATTCAGGGCGGCACACTGACCAACGAGAGCTATGACAAGCTCACAAAGTACATGGACGACATCAAGGGCGAAGCAGGGCAACACGCCTTTATTGTCCTCGAAACCGAATCCACCGACAGCAAGACCGACTTTGACGAAACTGAGAAGCCGAAAATTGAGGTCAAGGATCTGGCGTCCATCCTGCAAAAAGATGAACTGTTCCAGTCCTACATGGACAACAACCGCAAAAAGGTACAGTCGTCTTTCCTGCTGCCCGACCTGTACACCGGGTACACGACCGACTTCAACCGTGCCACCGCGCAGACCGCGCAGGAGGTCACGGAGAAGCAGGTTTTCCAGCCGGAACGCAAGAGCCTTGCATGGGCCATCAATAACCGGCTGCTGAACGCCTACGGTTTTAAGTACGTCGAAGCCTATTTCTTGGAGCCGAACATCTCCAACCCGGACGACATCACAAAGCTGCTGACCGCCGCAACAGCCGCAGGCGGCGTCACCCCCAACAAGGCGAAAGAAATCCTCTACAAGTATCTTGGCGAGGATTCCGACGACTACGACGAAGAATGGGGCAACGTCCCGCTGTCCATCACCAACAGCCCCAGCAACGGCGGCTTTGACCTTGGCGCACTCACGATGGCCATTGATGGCAAAATCCAGAAAGCGGCCAGTCGCCCGGAGGACGCGCAGGTCTACGCCGTGATGAAAGAAGTTCGGAAGCTGCTGGTCGATCTCAAACAGCAGCAGGAGGGTGAACAGTGAAACAGCGTCTTGTTATCCGTCCGTGCTACTGCGACCGCATAACAAAGGCCATTGACGCCTATATCCGCAAGGCCGACAATGACCTGTCTAAGCAGCTGGGAAAGGAAGGCTATGCGAAACCAAAGAAAACGCTCCAATACGCGCAAGATATTGAGGACGACGTGGCCGACATACTCACCGAGGAAACGGACTACTTTGTTCGAGAAGCTAAAGCGGCTGGCAGCCTGGATGAGTTTGAAAAGAAACTCCCGGCTGTAACTGCTGCCACCCCTGCAACCGCCAAATTGAGCAAAGCCTTTGCTGCCCGCCTGTCCAAGTTCCTGCCCGAATACGCGGCCTACTACCTGAAGCAGACCGACAAGAGCTTGAAACTCGACCGGGTATCAAAGCGCACGACCGCATGGATTGAAAACTGGAGCGGCGAGCTGGCAGGCCTTATGAGGACGACCAGCAAAGACCAGCTGGAAGCCATGCTCAAAAAGGAAATCAGCAACGGCGGAAACATCTCCCAGTTTTGCGTTGACCTCATAAACTCCGGCATGGAAAAAGAGGGCAAAGGAGAATACTGGACATCCCACTACCGCGCCCGCCGGGTGGCGGTCACTGAAATTCTGGGGGCGCACAGCGTCGCCCAGCAGGAAGCCTTTATGCAGTCCCCGGCTGTTGAAAGCAAAGGCTGGATGCACACCGGAAACTACCGCAACGAACCCCGGCAAAATCATATCGACATGGACGGCCAGATCGTCGCCAAAGACCAGCCTTTTGAGCTGATTGGAGCCGACGGCATCGTCTACCATCCCATGTACCCGCGTGACGTTATCCTGCCCGCAGGCGAACGCATCAACTGCCACTGCATCCAGCAGCCTATTGTTTCGGAGGACATTCTGGGCCTGCCACTGGAAGAGCGGAAAAAGCTCCAACAGCAGGCCATCGACGACATGGACGACGAATGGGAAGCCGAGCTGGACGCACAAAACAAGGCGAAATCCGGAATCGAGGATGAATAAACATGATCGTAACCATTGATGAAGCCCGCGTGAGCCATCCCAGCATCAAGCTGGACGGCATGGAACTTTCCGGCATGATCAGGTCTTACACCCTGCACCATGCCGTTGATGAAGTCCCCACTCTGGAGCTGGAGCTTTTACCCGGCACTGATCTGGCTGAGGTCAAAGCCATTCTGGACAGCCCGAACGTGGTCGTTTTGCCCACCGCAATGCAGGACGAAAAGACCGAACCCCCGGCTGAACCTAATACCTGATAAAAAGCAGCGTTGCCGCTGCTTTTTATATTGCCCGAAAACAGGAAAAGGAGGTGAGCACATGGCAAAACCTGTAAACAAGGCAAAAGAAATCACAGACGCGCGAATCTCTTTCGTGTCCCTTGTCGATAAGGCCGCCAACAAGCGGCCTTTTCTTATCGTCAAAAACGAGGACGGCAAGGCGGCCTTTACCACATACGGCAGAATCATCAAGTCCGACGACAACCGCCATTTTGTGACCGGCATCGTCTACGAGCCTATGACCGAGGACGCCCACGGTAACTATATGACCGCCGACGAAATCGCAAAGGCAGCCTTTTGGTTTGCCAAAAACGGCAACAAGGTCGATTTGCAGCACAACTTTGTGTCCGAAGAGGGAACCGCTGTTGTCGAAAGCTGGATTGCAAAATCTGACTGCGACATCGGCGGCGAAACCGTCAAAGAGGGCACTTGGCTGATGACCGTAGAGATCAACGACGACAGCCTTTGGCAGTCCATCCAGAACGGCGAAATCACCGGGCTTTCGATGGGCGGCCTTGGCGTATATGCACAGGAGGACACCGATTTGAGTAGCGCATCTGTAACCAAATCACAGGGCCGCGTCGAAAAGGGCGCGGTCACTGACAATTTCAAGCAGTCGAACACGAGCAGCAGCTTTTGGAACGCCTTTGACGCTCTGCGCAGTGCCCTGTACAGCTACAACAGCTACACCGGGGCCTACACCTACCAGACCGACGAAGACACCATCAAGGCCGCGCTGGAAGAGTTCGGCACGATTATCACCAACCTGCTGACCGATGCAAGCAGCGAAAAGCCCCTGACCAAATCCCTGTTCGAGTGCAAGCCCACCCCGGAGCTGGGCCGCATCGAAAAGGCCGGCCGCAGCCTGAGCGCAAAGAACCGGGAAACCTTGCAGGGCTTGTATGACAGTCTGGGCACGTTCCTTGCGTCCGTCGATGCAGACCCCGACAAGGATAAACCCGGCGGCGATACTGGCACGGCCGAGGACGACCAGCAGGCCGACAGGGGCAAGGACGAGGACAAGAAGCAGGCAGAGGACGATAACAAAAAGGCCGCTGCTGGCAACGATTCTGCCGCGTCCGATAACAAAACCGACGACCCCGACAACAAAACGTCGGGCGACGATACATCCATCGAAACCACCAAAACCACTAAGGAGGGCAAAACCATGACCAAGAGCGAAGCCGAAAAGCTGGTGCAGGAAGCCGTTGCAAAGGCACTGGGCCAGCAGCAGACCGAGCAGCAGGCCCCGGCCGCCGTCGCAAAGGCAGCGGACGAGGAAATCACCCCGGACTTTGTCCAGAACGCCGTTGATGCAGCCATCAAAAAGGCACTGGGCCAGCAGGAGCCGGAACAGAAGCAGGAGCAGCAGCTCACCAAAGCCGACCTGTCCGACCTGATCGACGGCATCGTCGCAAAGTCCGTCAGCGCAGTGCTGAACAGCCGCGCCAACCCCACCAACCTGAACGGTGCATCCGGCACTGTCCAGAAGTCCGCCGCGCAGGATGAATGCTACCTGCACGGCATCCTGTAAGTGAAAAAGGAGGACACCAATATGCCGCGTTCCATTGAAGACATCATCCGCAACGCCATCAACACCGGTGACTTTACCCCCAGCGCAGGCGCGGGCATCCTGTCCAGTGAGCAGGCCCGCAAGTTCATTCAGCAGACCTTTGAAGCCACCACGCTGGGCGGCCTTGTTCGCCACGAAATGCGCACCGCACGTTCCGGCGAGATCGACAAGATCGGCATTGCATCCCGCCTGCTGCGTGAGAAGACCGAGGACACCGACGACGGCTACCGCGCAGGCGTGAACACCACCTCGATCAAGTACGCCTGCACCCCTGTTCGTCTGCCTTGGGAAATCACCGAGGAAACTCTGCGCGAGAACATCGAGGGCCAGAACCTTGAGAACATCATCACCAACATGATGACCACCCAGACCGGCATTGACACGCTCGACCTGTACCTGAACGGCGACGAGAAGTTCGCAAAGGTCAAGGCTTTCAGCGCGTCCACCGCCTACCAGAAAGGCGACCTCGTTTCCGACGACGGCAAGGTCTACGAGTTCACCGCAGCCCACAGCGCAGGCGCATGGACTGGCACTGATGCCGTGGCCCTTGGCACTACCGGCGACGCCGACTTCCTGAAAGTCAATGACGGCTGGATTAAGCAGCTGCGTGAGGGCGCACACGTCGTGGACGCCACCGCGAACAACTCCATGACGCTGGATATGTTCTACAACTCCCTGCACGCTATGCCGAACAAGTACAACAACGGCAAGCTGCGCTGGCTGATGTCCCCCCATCGTGCGCAGGAGTGGGAGCTGCACCTGCTGAACCAGATCATCGACAAGGGCGGCGCGGTGCCTGATTCCATCTACAACAGCCCCGCAAAGGTGCCTGTCGTCGAGTGCCCGTCCCTGCCTGATGACAAGATCATTCTGACCGACCCGAAGAACCTTATTGTCGTCAACACCTACGGCATGAAGATCAGAAAGACCGTGGAGGGCAAGGAAGCCATTATGAAGGACAAGCGTTTTTATGTTGTCCACTTTGACTTTGACCCCATCATCGAGGAGCTGGACGCGGCCGCCATCATCACCAACATTAAGTGATCTGGCCCCGCTGATACGAAAGGCAGGAGAACAGAATGACGTACCACCTCAGACTGAAAAACGCTATGTCCTACACTGGCGTGGTCAATGCCACGCGGGAGGAACCCGATGTTTTTACCGCAGATGAAGCCATCAAAGCCGCCGCCCTGCGCAGCGGCTACTTTGATCTGGTCGATGTTCTGGCTGAACAGGACACGGCCGCCCCCGCTGACGCCGACACCATCCCGCTGACCCCGGCAGGGGAGCAGGCCGACGATGGCAGCACCCCGGCCACCCTTGACCGGGCCTACCTCGAAAGCCTGTCCTTTGCCGAGCTGAAGCGTCTGGCAAATGACATGGACGTCCCGGTCACGAAGACCACGAAAAAGGCCGAGCTAATCGACACGCTGGCCGCCGAGACCGTCACCGTCCCGGCAGAAGCCGACGACACCGAGCCGGATTTTGGGGAGGTCTGACCCATGCCTGCACGTCCTTGGATAACCCCGGAGCAGGTGCGTGAATACTCCGAAACGCCGGAAGTCGTCGCACGGACGGACGCAAAGCTGACCGTGGACATCTCCCGCGCTGAACAGTACATCCTGACCTACACCCACAACAAGGAACTGCTGGACATGGACGAGCTGCCGGAGAGCGTCAAGACCGCCTGCATCCTGCTGGCCGAAGCCTACGCCCACAATGCCGCGCTGACGTCCTCTAAAACGCTGAAATCCGAAACCTTTGACGATTACAGCTATTCGGCCGATCATTCGGACATCGAAGTCCGCAACCTCGATCTGGCCGCCCTGCTGGACGACTACGTCGTGGCAGCAGCCAACGGCACAGTCACCATGCGTATGCGGCGGCTGTAAGGGGGCACAACATGGCATTTGAACAATTTCTCAACGACCTGTGCGACATCTACCATGTGCAGAAAGACACAGGCTCCCCCGGCTATGGCCTGAACAAACAGCCGACCTTTTCCTACCCGGCAGAGCCGGACGTCCCCGGCGTCGCCTGTCATTTCGGCGTCAAGAGCGAAAGCACATCCATCAACCAGACCGCCCCGGTCAACGTCAAGGAATCCCGCATCAAGCTGACCCTGCCCACCGGGACGGACGTGCGCCTGAACGATAAGATCATCGACAAGAAGAACGGCTATGAGTACATCGCGGAAATCCCGCACGACGTCCACGGCCACCACATTTTTGTCTATGTCACCGCAAAGGGACAGCAGAGGTATTTGTGATGGCGACCGTCAACGTGGACGTTTCCGAATTTCGCGCCTTTTTTCAAAAGATGGGCAAAGCCGCATCCGGGGATTTTAAGCGCGAAATGGAGCTTTTCTTGGAGGGCCTTGGCAACGAGTTCTTGCGCATCCTGCAAGACGAAATTGTCCGGCGAAAGGTCATGGACACACGCCAACTGCTGGCGTCCTTTGAGAAAGGGGAACAGGGCAACGTCTGGGAGCTTTCCGACGGCGACCTGACGCTTGAAGTCGGCACAAACGTCGATTATGCGTCCTACGTCAACGACGGCCACTGGACGAACCCCAAAGGCGTACAGTACCGCTTTGTCCCCGGCTACTGGCTGGACGATGGCCGCTTCATTTACGACCCATCCGCAGAGGGCGGCATGGTGCTGAAACAGCACTGGGTCGAGGGCAAGCACTACTGGGAAAGCGCGTTGCGCATCATCGACAAGATGATGCCCGACCTGCTGGACGCAAAGCTCCAAACTTGGCTTGATGAATATTTCGAGTAATCGACTTTCCAGCACCGGGAAGTCGATTTCATTTTGCCATCATGCCAGTTTTGGGGCCATCTGACCGAACGAAACCCACAAAAAAGGAGAACTCATGCTGGAACAGGACTTAGCCAGCATCATGCGTTTTCTGACCGAAAAGAGCGGCAGCCCCGCGCCGTACTACAACAACGTGCCTGAACAGTTCCGCATCCCGGCGGTCTACTTTCCCCGGCCGGAGATCGGCAGCAGCGGCGACACGCTGAACACCTACGCGCTGGATTTTTCCCTTTTCGTCAAATTCTTTCACCGCACGAAAGAGGACGCATACGAGCTTGGCTACACCGCCCTGAATGCCCTGCTGGAACGCCGAAACAGAATCCCGCTGATCGACGAATCCGGCAAGCCGACAGGGAAGTATATCCGCATCCGCGACCCTACCCTGCGGGCCGTGGACGAAAGCGCGGTACAACTGCAAATCGACTGGACAGCCAGAAAGCCGTTTGCAGACGCACCCGAAAAAATGATGCAGACCTATGAGATCGAAACCCAGATCAAAAGGTCTTATGATGCTGCAAAAGCAGAACAGGAGGTTTTGTATGGCATCCAAAGCAACCCCTGAACAGGCAGCGGCGAAGTTCCCGCTGGAATCCCTGCGCAAGAACTGCCGTGCAGTCTTTGGCGTGTCGTCCTGCGTCTTTGCAGGCGCGACCGCCGACCTGCCCGACGGTGAATACACCAAAGAGGACATTAAGGCCCGCATCGACGCATGGGCCGCAAAGGAGGTCAAATAATGGCTGGTGGTAAGTTTGACAAGCTGGCCGGAAAGACCCGGCCCGGTACTTACATCAATTTCAAGAGCGAGCGCGCCGACACCGTCGGCACCAGCGAACGTGGTACCGCCATCATCCCGCTGATGAAGCCCGCCTATGGACCCGCTGGCTCCTACATCGAGCTGACGAACGCTGGCCCGGATGCAGCTTATGCAAAGCTGGGCTTTAGCGTCTACGACAGCGACACCAATCGTCAGATGCTGCTGATCCGCGAAGCGTTCAAGAACGCAAGCAAGGTGCTGGTCTACATCGTCAAGGAGGGCACGAAAGCCACCGCGACCAATGAAGCCACGCCCACCCTGACCGCCACCGCAAAATACGGCGGCAGCCGTGGCAATGCTCTGACCGTTACCGTGGCTGCAAACCCTGTGGCAGGTTTTGACGTCACTGTCAGTCTGGCAGGCAACACCGTCGCGTTCTATGAGGGTCTGTCCACCGTGGCCGACCTGATCGATCAGAACTGCGAGTATATCACCTTTACTGGCTCTGGCGAACTGGCGGCCATTGCTGCGATGAACCTCACTGGCGGCACGGATGCAACCCCGCAGAACTCCGACGTCACCGCTTTTCTGGACACGCTGGAGGGCGTCAAGTTCAACACCGTCGCCATCCCCACTACCGACAGCAGTCTGCAGGCGGCCATCAAGACGAAGATCAAGTATCTGCGTGAGAGCATGGGTCGTGGCGTTCAGGCCGTCGTTCCTGACTTTGCCGCAGACTACGAGGGCATTATCTCCGTCAAGAACGGCTACTCCATCGACGACGACAACCTGTCCGCTGCTGAAGCCTGTGCATGGGTGGCAGGTGCGACCGCTGGCGCGTCCTACACCGAAAGTCTGACCTATAAGACAGTCGATGGCGCAACTGGCCTGAATCCCGCTCTGACCCACGAGGAATATGTGGACGCCATCAACAAGGGCCACTTTGCTTTCTCTGTGTCCGAGGAAAACAAGATCATCGCCGAGTACGACATCAACAGCCTGACCAGCTTTAAGCAGCCGAAGGATGAAACCTACCGCAAGAACCGCGTCATCCGCGTTTTTGATACTTTCCAGGAATCCGTACAGCTCAACTTCCCGCCCAACAAGTACAACAACGGCCCGGTCGGCTGGGACACTATGGAGGGCGTTGGCAAGTCTATCTTGAAGCAGTTCTTGGACGCCGACGCAATCTCCGATGTGGACTATGACGCGGACTTCCTTGTTGATCGTGACGCATCCTACGGCGACAAGACCTATTTCGACGTCAATCTGAAGCCCTTGGACAGCTCCGAAAAGCTGTTCTTCACTACCCACACCCGCTAAGCGGAAAGGAGCGTAAACCATGGAATATAACGTGCGCCCGATTTCTATCCGCGATGGTAAAATCATCATCGACGGTGTCGAAGCTGGCGATTCTGTCAGCGCAAGCGGCGTTTTTACCCCCGATACTTGGAGTGGCAAGCAGCTGGGCGACAAGTCGAACAGCACTCGCTGGCTGGGCTACAACATCACTGTTGCCTTGACCCGCCACCGCTCTAATCCTTGGATTAAGGAAGTCATCAAGAAGTACAAGGACACTGGCAAGACCCCTGAAATCATCATTCAGGGCATTATGTGTGACGGCGATTCCGACTTTTTCGACAAATACGGCAACGACGTCTGTACCTTTGTCGGCTGCGTCCCGACTGGTGCAATGCCGCTGACCTCTCTGGACAGCAACGGCGATGTCGTCACCGACAGCCTGACCTTTAACGCCCGCGACTTCCTGTAAGCCGCCACAGCGGTGAAAAAGGGCGATTTTCACCGCTGTGAAAACATCACAACAACAAACTGAATGTAAAGCCGCCCCTTTTGACGAATCACGTTTGAAAGGGGCGGCTTTTTCTTTTTATGGAGGTTTTAACATTATGGCTACTGCAAACAAAAGTCTGAAATTCTTCATGCGTCCGCAGGAGGAGCAGATTGTCACCTTTACCGGCCCCGAATCCTTTAAGGATGATGAGGGCAACCCCATTGAGTTTGAGGTCAAGGTGCTTCCCCAGCGCGAGATCGACAAGATCAACAACATCTACCGCAAGCGCAGCATTGCCACCGACAAGAAGGGCAACCCGATTGTCGATGGTGGCGAAGTCGTCTGGCGCACCGAGCGCGACCCTGCACGCTCCCTGCGGCATATCATCGTGGCCGCATTGCAGTACCCGAAGCTGGACGACAAAGCCATGATGGACTACTACAAGTGCGTGGACATCACCGATATGCCCCTGCTTGTGTTCAACAACCACAAGGACTACGACTACGTTACCAAGCACGTTCTGCAGGCCCTTGGCATTGTCGAAGCTCCGAAGGATGAAGATACCCTGAACGATGCAAAAAACTGATAAAGGCGGCTGGCTCTGATGGCTACTGGGCACACACGCTTTGGCAGCGTCACGGCCTACGCCCGGAAGAGTACGACGCCATGCCGCGAAAGATGCAGCTTTTTTACATCGCATCCGAGCTTGTTGTCGATGAAGAACAACAGCTTGCCCACATACAAGCTGAAGCCGCGAGGAGGTGAGGACTAAATGGCGAACTTAACAGCAAAATTCCAGCTTATCGACGAAATGAGCCAAAAGCTGGAGGGCATTGCCGCAACTGGCGAAGCTATGCTGGACAACTGGGAATCGGCAGGAGATGCAGCGAGTGCAGCTCTGGATGGAATTTCATCCTCTGCAAGCTCTGTTGAATCGTCTTTGGACGGGGCGACAAGCATCCTCGAAAAATACAATGCAGCAGCGGACGACGCGGCCCAGAAAACCGACTATTGGACGAACGCGGTCGGCGGCTACGATAAAGCCATGATGGAAGCCACATACTCCACGCAGGAGCTTGTCGATATGGGCGTCAAGTCCACCGCCGCGCTGGACGACCTGAACGACATGATGGCCCTCTGCGAAAAGTCGTCCGATGAACTCTCGAAGTCCGTCGAAGCATCGGTCGACATCCATGACGAGCTGACCGCGTCCATCAAGAAAACGGGCGACCAGCTCGATGACCTCATGCAGAACGAAAAGCTCTCTGCCGAAACAAAGGACGAACTGAAAGCCGCCAGCGATGCAGCAGCGGAAGCCCTCAAAGAGCTGGCACAGGCCCAGCTTGACGCGGACGCCGCAATGCAGAATTACCAGCAGGTCATGGCATCCGGCACGGAAGACCTTGACAAGCTGGAAGCCGCCGCAGAGCAGGCGGGCCACGCTGCCGAATCTCTGGCAGCCGCCAACGGCAAGGCCAGCGACGCCACCGACGCACTGGCGAAGTCCACCCAAAAGGCAAGCGACGAAGCGGACAAGGCCAGCAAGACCGGAGCTGAAGCAGTCGAAACCATCGCACAGGCCCTTGCAGCGGCCGGCATAACGGCCACCATCAAGGAGATTACCTCTGCGGTCTACGACTTGACCGATACTTACAGCAACGCGGAAAAAATCATCGTCAACGCCACCGGTGCGACCGGGGACGCGCTGGACAGTCTGGGCGCAAGTATGCTCAAAGCCTACTCCGGCAATGACGATGCACTCGACGCCGTGGCCGGAGCGGTTGGCGAAATCAATACCCGACTGGGCTACACTGGCGACACGCTGTCCGAAGTCACCGGGCAATTTCTGGACTTTGCCGACATCACCGGGCAGGATGTCGTCGGCTCTGTGCAGCTCGTCACAAAGGTAATGAACAAATGGGGCGAGGATTCTTCCAAGCTGCCGAACGTCCTTGATGATTTGGCCTATGCGGGCCAAATCTCTGGCCTGTCCGTCACAACCCTGAGTAATACCCTGATCACCGGCGCATCGTCCTTGCAGGAAATGGGCCTATCGCTCGAAAACGCCATCGGCCTGCTGGCAAAAATGGAGCTTTACGGCGTCGAGGGCACGTCCACCATCACGGCCATGCGCACCGCCGTCAAGAACTTTGCCGCCGACGGGCTGGATGCACAGGAAGCCCTGCAAGATACCATCACCGAAATTGCCAACATGAAAGACAGCTCCGAAGCCACCACAAAGGCCGTGGAAGTCTTTGGAAGCAAGGTCGGCGTGGACTTTGCGCGGGCTATCCGGGACGGTGCTATCACCACCGACACCCTGACGGGATCTCTGGATGAAGCGGCCGGGACGTTGGAACGCACCGCCGCGGCCGGCGAAAGCCTGTCCGAGAAATGGGAAAAGGCCAACAACAAGATGAATGTCGCCTTTACGCAGGTCTTGGAGCCTACCATCCATGACGCATCTGCTGAACTGGCCGAACTCTACGGCAACGTGGGCGACTTCCTCTCTGAGCATCCCAATGTGGTAAAGGCCCTGACTGCGGTCGGTACAGGCCTTGGAACCGTGGCTATTGGCGTCGCTGGCGTTTCCGCATCTTTCGTCTTTGCAAGCTCCACCGTCAAAGCGTTCGTGTCGGCTATTTCGCCATTTGCCCCCGGCCTGTTGGTGGCTGCCGCTGCTGTTACGGCTCTGACCGCCGCCGTCACCATGCTTGGCGACAAGTATGAGGACACCTACGACGAAGCCATGTCCATGACCGCCACCACCGCCGCGCAGACCAAAGAACTGGAATCCCTCAAAGAGCAGTATGACAAAGCCTGCCGCACCTACGGCGACACGTCCGATCAGGCATCCACCCTGAAATACCGCATCGACGAGCTTTCCGCCTCGCTGGACAACAACGGTCAGAGCGTGGACGAGTATGTGGCCCAGATCGACGCTGTAATCAGCAAGCACGATGACCTGATCGACAGTTTCGGCAGCAATACGCAGGCCATCCATGACAGCGAGGTCGAAAACCTTGCACTGGCCGCCCAGCTCGACGCACTGGCAAGCTCCACCGGCAACAGCACCGAGAAGCAGGCCCAGATGGAAGCCATCATCGACGAGCTGAACAGCAGCATTGATGGCCTGAACCTCACCTACGAAGACCTGACCAGCAACCAGAGCAAAGCCATTGCCAACGTCAAGGAAATGGCGAAGCAGCAGGCCGAGCAGGAACTGAAAACCGAAAAGTATCAGGAGTATGTAGACCTGCTGAAAGAGCAGGCTACCCAGCAAGAAGCCATCAAGGAAAATGATGCAGCTATCGCCGCCGCGCAGGAGCGCGTGAACGAAGCCCAGAAGGTCTATGAGGACTACATCGCCGAGCTGTACGCACAAGACCCCACCGGCATGGCTACCATCTCCGCACAGTGGTCTGAACAGGCCGCAAACCTCAACGCTGCGAACGAGGAGCTGCAAAAGTATCAGGACAAGCAGGGCGAGCTGCAAAAGACCCTTGACGACACGAACGACCGGCTCGAAGTCATCGACAAGTATTACAACCAGCAGGCCGAGGACGCCAAAGCCGCAGGCGACGAGATTGTTTCTGCACAGGAAGCTGTATCGCAGGCTTACAGCGATGTCCGCTCTGACGTGGAAAAGCTCTGCGAAGCCTACAACACCGCCTACGAAGCCGCAAAGGACAGCTTTGAGGGCCAGTTCGGGCTATTCGATGAAGCGTCCACTAAATCCGAGGACTATCTGAACTCCAACGTCAAGGCGGCGCAAGCTGCGCTTGATTCTCAGCTCAACTACTGGAACACCTACACGGCCAACATCGAAACCCTGAAAGCTACCTCTGCCGACGATCTGGGCATCACCGAGGAGAACTACAAGGCTTTGATGTCCTACGTCCAGGATGGCAGCGAACAGGCCGCAGGCTTGGCTGCCAGCATGGTGAGTGCCATCAACAGTGGCAACAAGGACGCCGTGTCGAAGCTGGCAAACACGCTGGCTGACGTCACCGCGAAGCAGGACGCCGCAGCGCAGGCTACCGCCGACTGGGTAACGGACTACGAGGGCCAGCTGGACGAGTTTCAGGCAAAAATGGAGGGCACGGTAGACGCTCTCGATATGTCCGACGAAGCCGGGAAGGCTGCAAAGGACACCATTGCCGAGTACGTCCAGAAGCTGAAGGATGGCAAAAAGGACGCCGTAGCCGCTGCAAAGGATGTGGCCGCATCTGTGGCCCTTGCTTTGCAGAACAGCACCACCTACACGCCGTCCGCCACTCCAACGACCACTGTGCCCGGCCATGCAGGCGGCACAACCGACGCTGAAAATGTTTTCATCGCTGGCGAGAATGGCCCGGAGCTGATTGTCGGCAAGCAGGGGAGCACCGTTTTCCCGACCGAAGAAACTGACCGCATCTTGCAAGCTATTTCTGGCATAAGTTTGGACATCCCGGACAGATCTTCCCCGGAGTCTATGCTTTCCGGCATCCTCTCGAAAGCCTATGACGCCGTATCCGGCAAAAACTCCGACCTGTCCGCAATCGACGCCGCCTATACTGGCGTTGAAAGCAGCGTTGCCCGCCCGGCGGCGGCCTACAGCAGCGTTTTGGATTCGGCACCGCTCAACGTACAGCCTGCCGCGAATGCTGCGGTATCGGGCGCACAGAGCAGCCAGAACGCACCCGGCGAGACCGTCAAGAAAATCATCCTTGAGCTTGTCGGAAAAGGCTCTGTGGAGGTTTCTGGCGGCTCTGGCAGCGGCATGACCGCAAACGATGTTCTGGAGCTGATTACCGACAACATCAAGCCTGTTCTGATGGGCATTCTCAAACAGGAGATTTTTGAGGAGGGCCAGTTGTCGTATGAGTATTAAATATCAAATCTGGTTCACTTGGAACGCCGAACGCGAAAAAATCAGGCTGCCCGTGCTGCCTGAAAAATTCAACGTCAAGAACGGCTCCAATAACCAGAGCATTGACCTTACCGGGCTTGGAGAAATCACGATCATGCAAAGCCGCCCGGCCCTGCAGTTCAGTTTTTCCAGCTTTTTCCCGGCGGGCTATTTCCCCGGCATCAAGTCTATCATCACCGTGCCGCCTATCCTCTACATCCGTATGATCGAGCGGTGGAAGAAAAGCAAAGTGCCGATTCACTTTATCAGTACCGGGAACTATATCAACCTGTACTGTACCATCGAAAGTTTCAACTACTCCGAAAGCGGCGGCGACGTGGGCACGTTCTCCTACGACATCACTCTCAAGGAGTACAGGGAAGTTTCCTTGAAAGCAGTTTCGGTTGATTCTTCCCTCATTGCCACTGTGCAGAACACCACGGCCCGCGTTGACAGCACGTCCACCCCAAAGACCTACACGGTCAAAAAGGGGGACTGCCTGTACAACATCGCAAAGTCTGTCTATGGCGATGGTGCAAAGTATTCCAGCATCTACACCGCAAACAAGTCCCTGATCGGCAGCAACCCGAATCTGATCCGGCCCGGGCAGGTCTTGAAGATTCCGTAAAGGAGGGAGCTGCACATGGCAAAAATCCAGTTGCTTTTGATTCAGGGCGACACCACAACGGACATGACTGCCCTTGTGAAGTCCGTCCACTGGAAAGGCCGCAAGGGCAGTTCTGCCCGCACTCTGACCGTGACCATGATTGACGACAACGGCTACAAACACGCCCGCAGCGGTATTGACGTAGAAGACGGCAACCAGTGCGTTTTCTATGTGGATGGACAGGAACGCTTTCGCGGCATCCTGCTGAATCAGGGTCAGAGCAGCAAAAAGCAGCTCAAATACACCGCCTACGATAACGGCATCTACCTTGCCAACAACAAGGACACCTTTGTCTACAAAAACAAAACTGCCGATGAAGTCTTTACCGACGTCTGCTCTCGTTTTGGCATCCCGACCGGGGACATCGCAAAGTGCAGCTACAAAATCCCGGAGCTTACCAAAAGTAAAACCACCGGGCAGGACGCCGTGCTGGACGCTTTAAGCCTTGACTATAAGGCAACTGGCATCCGGCACTATGTCAACAGCGACGGCGGCAAGCTCTCCCTTTTGCAGCGCAAAGATCAGGTTATTTCCTTTGTTGTCGATGGGGAAGCCAACCTGTATGACTACTCCTACACAAAAAGCATTGAGAACATCAAGACCCGCGTCAAGATGATCTCGAAAGAGGGAACGACCATCGCAGAAAAGACGAACGCCGATCTTGAAAAAAAGATCGGCATTTTCCAGGAAATCCAGCAGCCGGACGAATCGCTCACCAAAGCGCAGGTGACTGACCTTGTGGGCAGCGTCCTTAACACGCTGGACAAGCCAGAGGAAACGCTCGACCTCAACGTCTTGGGCGACGCTGACGTCATATCCGGCAAGGCAATTCTGGTGCGCATCCCGCATCTGAACATGAACCGAGCCTATTATGTGGACGACGATGACCATTATTTTGAGGACAATCTGCATACCATGAGCGTGACCCTCACCACGGCGGCAGAAATCAAAGAACAGGAGGACAAAGCCAATGGCTGAAACCAGCTTGAAGCAGATGTTCCAGAGCATGATACCTGCTGGCTCTGCCATCCTGCAAGGTACCGTCACAAAGGCAGATCCCTTGGAAATCACTGCCGAAAACGACAGCAAGCTCATTATCTCCGGCAATCAGCTTATCGTGCCTTGGCACCTCACTGACTATACCACCCACGCGGACTATATGATGGGGGATAAGGGCGAGCTGCGGGATGAAACCTACACGAAAGTTGACGGCGGCCATCTGCACGTCGATTCTCGCGGCGGAAACACATCTGAAGTTAAGCACAAGCACTACATCGAAAAACTGAACGCCTACAAAATGACCCTGAAAGTCTATAACCACCTGCAAAAGGACGATAAAGTCTACCTGCTTTCGCTCTGCAACGGCAAGGTCTATTACGTCCTTGACCGCGTCGCGGGGCAGGTAGCAGGAAAGGACATCTGAAATGGCCGTTTATATCCCTATCAACATAGCAGGTGTACAGGACGCGCAGGAAAAGCCGTCCAAAACGTACCGCCTTGACCTTGACGCGGGGAGAATTGTCGGCTTTGTGGACAACCTCGAAGCCGTGCAGCAGGCCATCCGAAAAGCCATCATTACCCCGCGCTTTAAGTGCCTGATCTATGATACCCAATACGGGAGCGAGATCGAGAACGCGGTCATTGCAAAGGACGCCAGCCGTGAGTATGCCGAATCCGTCATCGAAGGATTTGTCAAAGACGCGCTGGCCCCGGACACCCGCATTCTCGAATGTCACGACTTTTCGATTGAGTTTGAAAAAGACCACGCGAATATTGAGTTCACGGCTGACACCATCTACGGCGAAACCAAAATTGAGGAGGTGATCTAATGAGCAAATCCTATCAGGAAATCTTGGATGAAGCCTTGAGCAATGCGCCGCCGGGCATTGACACCCGACAGGGCAGCATCTACTACGATTCTATTGCCGGCATCTGCCTGACCATCGCGCGGCTTTATGCGGACATTGAAACACAGGGCAGGCTTGTGACCATTGTCCGTGCAATCGGGGACGAACTGACCGAAAAGGCGGCAGAGTACGGCATTACCCGTCACCCGGCCGCCCCTGCAAAGTATCATTTCACCTATGAGGGAGAAAAGCCGCCTGTCGGCGAACGCTTTTATAACGACGGAGCTTATTTTGTTCTCATGTACAGCGAAGATGGCTACTACTACCTGCAGGCGGAAGTGGCCGGAGCCGCGTCGCTTATCAGCAGCGGAACGGCAGCCATCCCCGTGAATGAGATCGCGGGTATGACTGCTGCAACCTTTGGCGAGCTGATCGAAAGCGGCACTGAAGAAGAGGACGACGACAGCCTGCGCACCCGCGTGCAGGAGAAAATAGCTGGCCCTGCCGAAAACGGCAACAAGCAGCACTACAAATCGTGGTGCGAATCAATCGACGGCATCGGCCATGCCCGCATTTATCCGCTTTGGAACGGCCCGAACACGGTCAAAGCTGTGCTGATCGATTCTGCCGGCCGCGCCTGTTCCAGCGAAAAGGTCAAGGAAGTACAGGACTACATTGACCCGGCCACGCGCGGCTATACCGCCAACGTGGACGGCTACACCTACACCGTCGGCGACGGAACGGGGGATGGCGTTGCAAACCTTGGCGCACATTTCACCGCCGTTTCTGCCCGTGAATTGAGCATCAACATTTCTTTTACGGCTGATCTTGCCAGTGGCTACACAAAGGACATCGCCAAAAGTCAGGTAAAAGAAGCCGTGGCTGCGTACATCGAAGATCTCGCGCTGAACGTTGCAGCCGCCGAAGATGTTATCATCCGCGCCGCCCGCATTGGCGCAATCATCATTGAGCAGGACGCGGTGCTGGACTACTCCGACCTTACCATCAACGGCGGCATAAGCAACATCGTTCCCGGCGATAATGCTATCCCCGTTCTGGGGGAGGTGACCGTTTCTTGAGATTCTACGGAAACCAGTTCGGCAGCAGCTATGAAGAGCTGATCTCCTACTACCCGCGCTACTACCGCGACCTTTTAGAAATGGTCGCCATCCTCAACGCACAAGGAAAGCTGCTGGACGACGCGAAAGCCCAGATCGAGCAAAACTACCTGAACAACTTTATCGAATACATGGACGAAGCTGCCATTTCAGACCTTGAGGAGTTTCTTGAGATTCACAATGACGGCACAAAAACGCTCGACGAGCGGAAGAAAATTGTCAAGCCTTACTTTGCAGGCTTTGGCCGCATATCCTCGACCACCATCAAGGAAATGATAGCAGCCTACTCCGATGCCACAGCAGATGTCCGGCTTGAGCCGTTCGACGAAGCCGGGAACAATATGCTCTATATCGACCTGACCTGTGGACAGGGCGCGACCGTCCTTATCAACGACGTTTTGAATATGCTCTCCAAAAAGATACCTGCTCACATCATGTACAGGCTATTTTTGCGCTATACGTCGTCGGCCGCTCACTCCTACATCGGCGCGGGCTACCACGGCACGGCCCAGCGCGTGGCCGTGCCCATCGTGGGCAAGCTGTGCCCCCGCGAGCTGCTTTCCACCACCTACGCGAAAGCTGGGCTGTGGGGCATCCGGCAGCAAGAAGCCGCTCGAATCGCTGGCACCCTGCGACCGAAAGACCACAAGGCCGTCACATACGCCCCGGCGGGCTGCGCCGCCTACCGTATGCAGATGGCAGCATACATCAAGGGCGACATCCGCCCGGCAGACCATACCGCAACAGCCCCGGCCCCGGTGGGCGTGGCGGCTTTCCGGCAGCAAATTGAAATCAAAATTGGAGGTAACACATGAGCTGGAACAATTCTCTCTATACCAACGTCGGCACGAACATGATGTCCGAAGTGCTTTCCGGCGCAACCATGACGATCACCAAAGCCGTGGGCGGTGCAGGCACTACGGCCGCCGAATCGCTGGCCGCGCTGACCGACGTGAAAGACCAGAAGCAGACCCTTAAAATCCTCGGCATCGAGGATGCGACCGACAGCACCGGCAACGACGCTGGCAAGCGCATCAAAATCCAGATCACCAATGAGGACGTGGAAACCGGGTACATCCTGCATCAGGTCGGCATCTATGCAAAGCTGGCAGACGGCAACGAAACCCTGCTGATTATTATGCAGGACGACCGCGGCGTGGAGATTCCTTCCCACGCCGAGAACAGCGACTTCGAGATTGAGCTGTACGGCATTATGGCAATCTCGAACCTTGCCAACATCAGCGTGACCGTTGACCCGAACGCCGTTGCATCCGTGGCGATGGTGAACAAGCAGATTGCGCAGGTCAACACCAAGATCGACAAAGCCAAAGAGGATTTGCAGAAGGAAGTGCAGGAAACCTATCTGCCCCTGACCGGCGGCGAGCTGAAAGGCCCGCTGGTTATGCCCGGCGGCGGCACTGCCCTTAGTATTGAGGACAACGCCGCAACGCACAACATGGTCTATCGCGGCAAGGCACTGGGCACCAGCGTCACGAGCGAGCAGTGGGCAGCCATCAAAGCGGGCACGTTCAAAGACCTGTACCTTGGTGACTACTGGTCTATCGGTGGCATGGACTACATCATCGCAGCCTTTGACTACTGGTATAAGTGCGGCGACACGGCCTGCAATACCCATCACGCCGTAGTCATTCCCCGCAGCCAACTGTACACCTACAAGTTCAACCCCACCAACACGACCGAGGGCGGCTACGTTGGCTCTGACCTGTACAAGAACGGCCTGACACAGGCGAAGACCACGTTCAACAACGCTTTCGGCTCTGCCCACATTCTGAGCCACCGCGAATATCTGGTCAACGCGGTCACCAACGGTAAACCCACTGGCTCTGACTGGTACGACAGCACCGTTGACCTGATGAACGAGAACATGGTCTATGGCGGCCGCCAGTTCAGCCCAATGCCGGACGGCACCGACCCGTGGAACACCTGCCGCAACTACACGATCGACAAATCCCAGTTGCCCCTTTTCCGGCTGGCTCCGTGGATGAGCTTCGTTCGTGACCAGTGGTGCTGGCTGCGAGACGTCGTCTCGGCAGCCGGTTTTGCGCATTGCGGCGGCAACGGCTATGCGGACTGCGGCAATGCCGGCAACGCCCGTGGCGTCTGGCCTGCTGTCGGGCTGATCGGCTGATCGAACATCCTGCGGGCCTGTACCGCAGGATTGAGACAGCCCGGAAGGAAGTGGAAAAATGTCCATCCCGAAACACGAACGCACTCCGTCCCGGCTGGAAGCACAGCATCTTGCCCGGAAAATCAGCTTGGAAATAACGTCCGAGCTTGCGAGGACGTTCGGCTACAGCAAGGCGAAGTTTGAAAAGCACGTCGAGACCATGACAAAGTACCTGCCGCCCGGCCCCGACCGGGAGCAGGCGGCAGCGCAGATTCGAGAGCAGGAGCAGGACTTCAACCTGTGGCTGATCGAGCAGGAGCGGAAGCGGATGCATGATCTTTCCCGCGAGATTCCGCTCCATCTCCGCGCTGCAAATTCTATCTGGCCGTCTTGCCAGATGGAACTTGATGCACGGCGGCTTGAGCTTGACAGAGCTATTGCCGCCTGCTGGAAGTTACAGGATGAATTGCAGTATGTGGCCGAAGCAATTCCGGCAGATTTCAACAAATACACGGGCATTGTGCTTGAAATTGATAAGCTGGTGGCCTACATCAAGAACCTGCGAAAATCCGACGCGAAACGATTCAAAGCAGCGGCGCAAGCCGCTGCAAGTCCGAAACAGTAAACACATTGGGGCAGCCTTTGTTCGTCGTCTCGGCAGCCAATTTTGCGAATTGCAACGGCAACGGCAATGCGAACTGCAACAATGCCAGCAACGCCAATGGCGTCTGGCCTGCTGTCGGGCCTTTGGATTTCGCAACTGCACATGATGGGTAAAGCCCAGTGCAGCTCTGCGAAAGGAAAGGCTGTCCCTTCGTGGCGAAAGCTGCGATAAAGCCCCGAAAGGGCATCAACAGCGATGCTCCCAGTTACGACCGATGGAGCTATCACGCTGTTTTTTATTTTCTATGACAAAATTTGAGGATGCAAACTTTCTGTACGAAGCAGGAACGAAAGCGATCAAGCCGTCACCGTACAAGTACGGCACACAGCTTTTTGAGATGAACCACCTGCTTGAAACGGCAAAGCTCCAACGGGCTTTCCAGACGGGAACCTATGAGCCGCAACCGGGCGTGAAGTTCGAGATCAAGGAGCGAGGGCATGAACGCTTTATCACCAGCACAGCAACGGCGGACAAGGCTGTGTCGCACCTGACCTGCGACGAGTATCTAACACCGCTGCTGGAAAAGTACCTGCAATACGACAACTCCGCATCGCAAAAGGGCAAGGGCGTGGCGTTCCACCGCCACCGCTTCAAAGTCCATCTGCGGCAGTATTACGAGCGGGAGGGCAGCAATGAGGGCTATATCCTGTTTTCTGATTTTTCCGGGTATTATGCAAATATCCTGCATGATGTGGCTCTTGCTCAACTGGAAAAGTATCTCGCAAAGGAGATCGCAGACCCGGCAGAGCTTGAGCAGGTCATGGGTGTGTTGCGCACCACGTTCAAAACCTACGAGCTGGACGTGTCCCGGTTTTCCGATGAAGAAATTCAGAGAATGTATCGGGAAAAAGTCAGTTCCACGCTCAACCTTGGCATTCCTGCATCCGCCCTGACCGGGCAAAAGATGCTGCGGAAAGGCGTGGACATCGGCAATCAGATCTCTCAGAACGTCGGCATCTTCCTGCCTGTCCCTCTGGATAACTATGTAAAGATCGTCTGTGGTATCAAGGGATACGCCCGATATTCAGATGACTTTTATGCCATTGCCCGGACGAAGGAGGAACTGCACGAAGTTATGGATGGAGTGCGCCGGGAAGCTGCCGCACTGGGCCTTATCATCAATGAGAAAAAGACCCACATTTGCAAGCTGGGCGGCCAATACCGCCACCTGCAAATGCTCTACTCCCTGCACCCGGATGGCGAAATCACCTGCAAGATCAACCCGAAAGCTATCACCCGCGAGCGGCGAAAGCTCAAAGCCTATAAGCGGCTGGTGGATGATGGCCGGATGGAATACCGCGAAGTCGAAACCAATTTCAAATCATGGATTTGCGCCAACTACAAGTTTATGAGCAGGCAGCAAATCCGCAACATGAGCAGGCTTTTCAAAGACCTGTTCGGAAAGGACATCACATGGAAAAAGAAAGGACATGGACGGTTACGCTGGCTGATGGCACAGCCATTGAAAACCTGACCCTGAACAACGGCGCAAACACGTTTCACTCTCCCGCAGAGATCACGGAGGACACGTTCGACGGCAAGCTGTCGGAAGTCCACATTGCCGCCAGCGACGGCGATATGACCGGGTGCGCCTACCCGGACACCCTGCACGATGCAGAGCTTGTGCAGATCATGCAGCCCGCCGATACCCCGGACGGCCAGTGGGCTTTTATCCTGCGGGAAATCCCGGCAGATGATCTTTTCAAGGCGAAGATTCAGGCACAGCTTGACTATATCGCCATGAGTGCGGACGTGGATTTGGAGGATATGTAACATGGAGACCGAACACAGCAAGAAATTCAATGACATCAAGTTCTACTACGATCACCACATCTGGAGCAAAGCCACCGTAAAGAAAGCCTGCAAAACTGGCCGCATTACGGCTGCAGAGTATGAGGAGATCGTGGGGGAGCAGTATGCGGCATAAAAGCTGGCCCGACCTGTGCGAAAGCCTATTGGACAGGCTTGAAGCAGCAGGAGAGCCGACTGCCACGGAGCGGGCCGAATTTGGCGTTCTTATGGTGGATTGCTGCATGAAGGACTGCGGCGCAGACCTGCGGCCCAAATCTGAACAGATGGGAGGTGAACCGAAATGAGCCTGAAAGCCATCTGGGAAGCATGGGGGCCTGTCATGGTCACGCCTGCCGTCATCGTCCTGCTGTCCCTTGTCGAGATCGCACCCATCAAAATCAATCCGTGGTCGGCCGTTATGAAGTTTTTGGGCAGCCGCCTAAACTCCGACGTGACGGCCCGCCTCGACACGATGCAGCGGTGCCAGGCTGAAACGCGAAAAAAGCTGGACGAACATATAGCAAAGGACGACGCCCAGACCGCCAGCCTTTGGCGAACCCAAATCCTGCGGTTTAATGATGAACTGCTGCACGACCGGCGGCACACCAAAGAACACTTTGACGAAATCCTTGGCACGATCAAGGACTACGAGGGCTACTGCTCCACGCACAAGAACTTCCCGAACGGCAAGTGCGTCCACGCCATCGACAACATCAACCGCGTATATGACGAGCTTTTGGAAAGTCACGATTTTCTGTGAAAGGAGCTGATTTTATGAGCATCGTAACCTTTACCGCCGGGGACAAAACGCCCTTGACAAAAGACTTTAAGCGCAGCGAGTTTGAATGTCCCTGCGGCTGCGCCGCCCAGATGATCGACACAGAGCTTGTGGAAAAGCTGCAGCGCATCCGGGACGTGCTGGGCGTCAAAATCAAAGTGACCAGCGGCTACCGCTGCATCACCCACAACGCAAGCAAGGCCGTACAGGGCAGCCGAACCAGTAAGCACCTGTATGGCTTTGCGGCAGACTGGCGCACCCTCAACCGCACCGTCAACCCGGTCGCGCTTGGCATCATCGCACAGGCGGTCGGCTTTGGCGGCATCGGCATCTACTGGCACCCCAAAGCGGCCATGTGCCACGCGGACACCCGCGCAGGCAAGGCAACGTGGCTTTGCACGTCGCCGGGGGTATACCCCTCGACCACATACAACGCCTTTATTCTGCCCACCATCCGGCAGGGCAGCACCGGAGCCGCCAACCGTTCCGCAATCATCCTGCTGCAAAAGCTCTTGAAGCTCAAAGAGGATGGCAATTTCGGGCCTGCTACCACGCAGGCCTTTATTTATGCCCAGAAGCAGCACGGCTTGACCGCTGACGGTATCTGTGGCCCTGCATCGTGGCGGGCGTTGTCCGGCGCGGACAAGTACCTGAAAAAGCTGTGAGGTGATGCACCGTGCAGGAAGTTCACATCAACGTCACCCCAACCACACGCCACCAGCGCAAGAGAAAGGACACACAGCGCGGTTTTATGGATAAAGCCGTAATCTATTGCCTTTTCATGTGTACCGTACTGGACGCCGCGATTCTGGCCCTCTACTGGCACAGCGTCACAGCCCCGGACAGTCTGGCTATTGCTGCAATGGCCGCCCCTTGGATGGTCGAGTTTGGAGCGATGGCAACCATTAAGAAGCACAAAATCACAACCCCGGCCGACGACAGCCAGCCGGACGATGAAAACAAAGGAGAATAATCATGGATGAATTTCTGAAAGTCGCTATTACCGCCTGCATTCCTGCCTTTACCGTCATTTTCGGCTGGGGCGTCAATAAGGCCGCCAGCATCGCCAACAGCTATGTGCATAACCAGTTTGTGCAGCATTGCATCCAGAACGCCGCCAACGCGGTTTTTAACGCCGTTTCTGACGTCAACCAGACCTATGTTGACAGCCTGAAAGAAGCCGACAGATTCGACGAAGCAGCCCAGAAGCGGGCCTTTGCCGACGCTCTGGCTACTGCAAAGAAGTCCCTCACCGATGAAACCATCCTGTTCATCAAGCAAACCTTTGGCGACGTGGACGCCTACCTGACCCCCATGATCGAAGCACAGGTGCGCAGCCAGAAAACCTATATGTGATGTTTTCCTGACGCCGCGAAAACATGACCATTTTCGGCACCTCACGAAAATGGTATGCTCCCGACATAAATGCCGGGAACATCCGGCCTTAAACGCGCTTTTTGCAAAAAGTCAGCGTAAAATCAGCGCAAAACGCGCGATTTGCGCGTATTAAATGCGCGCCGCGCGATTCCATGCAATTATCGTGCAATCTCCGTGCGATTCCTGCAGCTTGACACCCGGCCGAAATCCGGGTAAAATAGAGCCACTTGAAAGGCTCCGGCCTTTGTAGAGAGCGGCCCGCCCGGTCTGGGCGTTTCGCTCTTGATTTTTATTTGGCCGCTATGGCAGCACAAAATCCCCTGATCTGACCGAAGCCCAACGCGCCGCGCCGGGTACATCGTTGGCAGACCGGGGGATTTTTTATTTGCTACTTGCTTAGAGCTTGATTAAAACTTGCTTAAAACTCAATCAAGCAAAGGCCCATCTTTGAGCATTTTTCGCTCGTAGATGGGCCTTTTTTCTTTTGCATATTTTGTTATCACACCTGTTGACTTTCAATCAAAATCGGAGGATAGTATTCTTGTAAGGCAGAGATAAAATCTCTTACAGAAAGGAATGAGGTGAATGGACTTGAACGTAAGTGAAGCACTTCTCCGGGCCATCTTGGTTCTGATCAAGAAGTGCGAAACCCTTGACGAACTGCGCGACGCTGTCGAGGAGATCGTTGGCGAGGGCAAATAAAAAGAGCGGCAGCCCCCTAAGACAACCGCTCTAAACGCCCCACAATGAAGGCGGATCGGAAGCATTACTCCGACCGCCTTTATTTTATTACATCCAGCCTTTGAAATCAAGATGCTTTTTCACATTTTGCACCGAGTTTTCCACACAAACGAGAGCAAAAAATATTATCATAGCTGTTAACGAACTCGCAAATAGGAGTGATAATATACTTGTAAGAACGAAGTACGCAACACAACATTGATTATGTTTCGGAGGTATTCACCATGAAGAAGTTTGAAGTCGGCCACGTCTACTTTGACCAGTACGCTTGCGACCATGAGACCATTTCCACCATCAAGATCATCAAGCGCACCCCGAAGACGGTCGTCTTTGAGCGCAACGGCAAGACCCGCCGCGCAAAGCTCTACGAGGACAGCAACGGCGAGTATATCATTCCCGACCACTACTCCATGGCCTGCGTCTACCGCGCAGAGCGGGAGCTGCTGGACGAAAAGCCGGAGCATGTCAACGCCCCTGTCGAGCAGGAGCAGCCTGCCGCAGCGGATAACACCATCCGCTTCCCGGCTGCTGCACAGGCTCCCGCCGCTGGCTACTCTGTCGCTGGCCCGCTGGTTGACTACACCATGCGCGAAATGGTGCTTTCCATCTTTGACAAGAGCGACCTGCGGGCAAAGGAACTGGACTTCCTTGCAGCCCTCACCGACCGCGCCAGCAGCGTGGCCCGATAAGGGCCGCTGCTGGGCCTTTCGGCAGCGGCTTTTCTTTTGCTCCATATACTCACAAATGAGAGTGAAAATGTTATCCTGCCTGTTGACTTGCTCCTATTTGTGAGTGATAATATAGACACAAGGGAACCACAAACACACATCAAAGAGCATTTGGAAGTATTTACCATGACTAAGTTCACCGACGGCAAGCAGATCGCAACCATCACCATGACCGACAACAACACCGGCTGTGACTACGAAAACGAGTTTTTCGAGGTCGGCGGCCTGAAGCTCAACGAAGAGCTGAACGCCTACGAGGTCGAGGACGTCACCTACCTGACCGACTACGCCCAGAGCTATGTTGACGGCACGAACCCCGACGTCGATTACACCGAAGACGAAAACGGCAACGTCATGGACACCCACACCACGCTGACCTACACCATCGAAAGCCTGTAAGGAGGGCAAGACCATGAGAGAAGCTAAAGAGATCGCCGCAGACATCAACGCCGCCGATACTTGGGAGCCTGAACTTTGCGCGGAGCTGTGCGAAGCGGCCGGCATGACCGCCGAATGGGAAGCGGCTGGCCCGGACGACTTTGAGCGCGTCCTGTTCGATGCAGCCGAAAAGCTGGGCGTCGAAATCATCTGACCAGCAGCACGACAAAGGCCCGGTAAACCGCGATTTGCGGCACCGGGCCTTTTCTCTTTACTTTTTCAGCTTGACGGCTGTTCCCATGGAGTATGTGTAGCTGGTTTTCATGCCGAAGCCGACGTTCTGGAAGCGAACTCCGATTATGGCATCAGCTCCAACCTTTTCACCTGCGCGTGTCAGATCGGCCACGAGAGCGGCGTTCACATTTTCGCCTACGACGGAATAGTCACCGTTCCGGCACTTTACCATTTCTTTCATGCTTGGCCCGTCCGCAGCGGTAGCGACCGTCACAAGGCCGATATATTCGGCGATCTCGACGCCCTGCAAAGTGTCCGTTGTTGTAATGAGCATGATATGTTCTCCTGTCTGTGGCGGGCATTTCTGCCCTGTATTATTCCGCGCCGTCGGCGCGATGCGACTTGATGAAATCGGCCATAGCCTTTTTGATAACCGCGTTGGGCGACGTTCCAGCAGCTTTGCAGGCGTCCTTGAACTCTGCCGCAAACTCCCTGCGCACCTTGGCCCCGACGATCATCATGTTTTCTTTGTCCCATTTCGCGCTGGCCCTTTTCTGCGATTCGTAAATCACGAAAAGCACCGCCTTTCTTTTGCTTAACAGTATATCGCGACGAAAGCCCATTTGCAACGTGGAAAATGTGTCGTTTTTCGTTGACACTGGACACAAAAACTGCCGAAACGCACCCGGAAACATTGATGTTTTACCTGTTGGAATCTCTGTTCAACAGTAGGACAATAAAGGCGCAGCAAGGGAAGCACGACCGGAAGGCAAGGGGCGAAGTATGAGCCGGGAGCGCAGTAAGTCGTGAGCGCGTGCTAAGTCAGTAGCCCACTTCCCGCACTGTTTTGGAAATCTGGGCAGCAGAGCAGACCGTCCAGAATTTCCAAATTTTTTTGAATATTATCTTTTCGCGCCTGTTGACAAACTCACAAACGAGAGTGATAATATAATCACAAGATGATTCACGGCTCACAAAGGAGAGAATGCAACATGAAACGCTATAAGGTCACTGTCTACAACAAGGTTGACAAAATCTGGGATGAATACGAAGTCAACGCCATCGACTCGGTGGACGCACGGAATGTGACCGTTCAGCGGCTGATTGACGAAACCGGGCACGGTCTGGACGTCTACGAGCTGACCGATGTTCGAGAGGTAAAAGAGTAAGGGAGGACAAAGCAATGCTGGACAAGAATGGTATCGAGATCAAGACCGGGGACATCGTGAGAATCACCGGCGCATACTTCAAAACCGACAACGCGCTCTATTTCGTGGAGCACAGCGACGGAGACCCCGACTGGTGCGGCAAAGACCATTGTCTGCTGAAGATCAAGCGCAACGGCGAACTGAGCAAGGCCAAAAATGCCGTCTGCTTCTGGCCGATCATGGTCACGGTCAACGGCTACGAGAAGTACACCACCGCAAAGCTGTGGAACAAAGAACATGCACAGATCGAGATCGTCGAGGGCATCGACAAAGCCCACATCGCCGAATATTTCCGCAGCCAGTCACAGCAGTGCGACAAGTGGATTGAGCGGTACTCTTGGGACTTTGGCGAGAATAGCCGCTCTGTCAACGACCAGAAGCAGTACAAGGCGTTTTATGATTCCGTCGTGGCAAGATTGGAGGGCTAAATCGTGAAAAAGAAAGTATTGAAGCCTTGCCCTTTCTGCGGGCAGGAGCATACGACCATCACTGAATCTAATACTGAGGGCATTCGGATTAGATGTCCGAAATGCAATATCACATTTACCCGCGATTTTTATGAACATCGCGGGGAATTGGGCAGGCAACGAACTATTGAAGCGTGGAATACTCGCCCTGAATAACCCCGCCTGATGATGGCTACATGGCAGCAGCCGAAACGCTCCACCCGGAGCGTCGCGGGAGCCAACCGCAAGAAAGGAGCATCCACATGAAAGCGAAAACCTACATTCTGCAGGCCGGGTTCCTGCCCATCGGTCAGACCGACGTGACAGGCTGGCGCACCTATTCTTTCCACACTGGCCAGGGAGCCTACGACAACGCCGTGGCCGCCTACCGCAGCGAGATGAACCGCAACAAGAACCCGAATGTCAAGTATCGCATCGTCAGCGCACATGACACCACCCGCAAGGACACCTATGTCCCAGTGTTCGGCTTTAAGAGCGCAGCCTGCACCCTTTAACTTGCCGGTAACTTGCCAGCAGGCCCGAAATATCATAATAAGGCGGTGAAAGATTGAACTATAAATACATCTGGGCGTGGGAAATCCTCAAAGGAACGACCAGCGCGGACATCGTGCGCGGCATCGTTTCACTTGCCCGGGAAGAAAACGCCCCGGCCCGGGCCATCATGCGGCTGCATGATGGCCGCTGGCTGACCCTCGAAGACCTGTCAAACGAAGAGCTTGTGCAGCAAATTGAGGATGAAGCAAAAACAATGATGTAACGTCAAACCACCACAACCCGATACCCTATCCATACATCTGTCAGAATCTGGTGCTGGTACTGGTGGTACTTAAAGGTTATATCAATTTAATCTAAGAAGGAGAACGTAAAGGTTACGATAAAGGGAGAACCCGCAATGAATGACCTGACCATTTTTGAAAACCCAGAATTTGGACGGCTCCGGGGTTTGAAGATCAGCGGTGAGCCTTGGTTCGTCGGAAAAGACGTGGCCGCCGCTTTGGGCTATGTTGATACAGCGCAGGCCATAAGAAAGCACGTCGATGATGAGGACAAAGGGGTCGTTGAAGCGACAACCCCCGGAGGAAAGCAAAAAATCACCGCCATCAACGAAAGCGGCCTGTACAGCCTGATGCTGAAAAGCAAGCTCCCCGGCGCGAAGAAGTTCAAACGCTGGGTGACGTCCGAAGTCTTGCCCAGCATCCGCAGAGCCGGGGCCTATGCCATGCCGGCAGCCGCACCCGCAGATGACGCCATGTTTGAAAGGCTCTGGGCCGAATTGGAGCGAAGACAGAAATTCAACAGCTACGTCGGGAAGTTCTGCGACTATTTCGGCTGGAGCCGCCGCTATTACCTGTCCGGGATGTACAACCTGATGAAGCGGGCAGGCTGCAACGTCGATGCACTGACCCTGCGGATGCAGGCCGCCACCCACGATTATGCAATGTCCACCGCGCAGGCGGTCATCATGGACGAGCAGGCATTTGAGCTGTTTTGCAAAATCGCAGAATACGGCATCCAGCGAAACCACATCCCCAAAACCATGGAGGAAGCATTTTTATGAACAACACCCTGACCGCCTTGAACAACTACCTGTTTGAAGAGCTGGAACGCCTGAACGATGATAGCCTGTCCCCGGAGCAGCTGAAGCAGGAGATCGACCGTTCCCGCGCCGTCACGCAGGTGTCACAGCAGATCGTAAACAATGGCAAGCTGGCCCTGTCGGCCATCCGCTGCGCCAATGAGTGCTTGGCCCCGAATGAAAAGCTGCCGCCCATGCTGGAGGTCGAAACCAATGCCCCGAAAGTATAAGCCGGAGGTACACGCCTTTATAGCTGCCCACGTCGCCGGGACGACCACGCAAGAGCTGGCCCGAATCACAAATGCAGCCTTTGGCACGAACTTCACGGCAGCGTCCATGAAATCCTACAAGGCGAACCATAAGCTGCGCAATGGCCGCGGTACAGGGCAGATCAAGGGCGCAGCGATCAAACGCTTCCCGCAGCAGGTCAAGGATTATGTCTTTGCCCACTACAAGGGAACAGGACACCGCCAAATGTGCGACCAACTCTTTGAGCAGTTCGGCATCCAGTACACGCCGGAGCAGATCAAACAGTATTACGCCCGCCACGGCCTGAACAGCGGCCTGACCGGATATTTTAAGAAAGGCTGCTGCCCATATAAGCCGCAGCCAGGAACACACGCACAGGGCTGTGAGAAAACATGGTTCAAGCCCGGATGCACCCCGCACAACCTGAAACCCATCGGCTACGAGCGCGTCACACAGGACGGCTATATCGAGGTCAAGGTCAGGATGAAGAAGTCCCGGCCGAACTGCAATGACAACTTTGTGCCAAAGCACCGGCTGATCTGGGAGCAGGCGAACGGCCCGCTGCCGCCGGGATATGTCGTTATCTTCAAGGACGGCGACAAGCGAAACTTTGCGCTGGACAATCTTGCAGCCATCACAAAAAAGGAACGGCTGGACATGAACCGTCACGATCTGTTCAGCAACGACCCGCAGGCGACGGAAACCGGCATCCTGCTGGCCCGCCTGCGCACCACCATCCACCAAAAAGAAAAGGAGATCCAACATGGGTAAGCTGGTAGACGCTGAAATCACTCTGAAATATTCCAATGGTCAGTTGACCATCGCATCCACGCCGAACACCATCAAGGGCGACGGCCTTTTGTCATATCTCGATTTGGCCGAATGCGCCATCATCGGGGCCAACTACAAGAACCTGAACGAAGCGATGGACATTGCTGCCGAACACGCATCCGCAATCATTGCAACCGTCATGCACACCGCAGGCAACGAAAAGACCAGCCCGAAGATGGGGGCCATCGTCCACGCCGCGCAGGTTTCGCCCTTTTATCTGCAATGCGTCATTCAGAAGCCGGATGCGCCTGCATCCAAAGGCAAGTTCTTTGCCAAAGAGGGCAATTTGTACGTCGGTGTCGATAACTCCGATGGCAACGCTTGGACGGAAGAGTTTTCCGACCGGCAGCAGCTTTTCCTTTGGTTTGCTGGCGCACCTTGCCACGACGCCCACGGGCAGGCCCTCAACGAGTGATATTCTATCCATAGCCCCGCAACACGGCGGGCGAATAAAAACGCGGCACAGAAGCCGCCAGACGCCCACCCGGCGGGCCAAAGCCGGGAGAAAGGACTTTTCCCATGGAAAGCATGATTGACATCCTCTTTGACCAGCTCGTTGACAGTGACGCCGCATGGGACACCCAGCATGACAAGGCCACGCAGGACGCGCTTGCTGAACTCTGCGAAAAGCTCAACCTGCCCACCGTCCACGAAACCAAGCTGGGCGAGCTAATCAGCACCGAAGCCGTGGCACAGGCCCGCGCCGGATTCCGCGCTGGCTTTGTGGCAGCGATGAAGCTCTGCGAGGAGGTCAAGAACAAGGCTGAGTAATCAGCCGCCGCACCGGGACAAGCTCTGCAAACGTGGGGCTTGCCCTTTGTCTGAAAGGAGATCATAGCCATGCCCAACAAACGCGAAGTGGCTTACAATGCCACGCACGGCCGCTGCGCTTACTGCGGCTATATCATCAACCCGATGCGCTTCTTTCTGAATCAGGCAAAGCCGGGGCAGCAGGTCGCCGCCTGCCCGGATTGCGCCCGCTTCAAAGGCTCCGACGATTTGGAAACATTTCGCGCCCGCTTGCATGACCTGCCGGAAGTTTCCATCCAGTCCCGCCTTGCTCTCAAATATTCGGATTCTATCCTCAACCCGGAGGAGCCTATCAAGGAGGGCTATTACCACGGATTCGGCAAAATCTGCTTTTATTTTGAAAATATGGACGAGTAAGGCCGACACCCATACCACCACTACGGCCCGACATACGGTATGTGTACCGTATGGATACATCTGTCAGAATCTGGTACTGATGGTGGTAAAGATTATATTAAACTTAATCTTAGAAGAAGAAACGTAAAGGTTACTATAAAATAAAGCGGCCGAAAAAACATCAAGAAAAGTTTCCTTTGCTGTTGACTTACTCACAAATAAGAGTGATAATATAGTTACAGAATGAATCACAACTCACAACCGCGAAAGGAGAACACCATGAAAGCACTGAAAGAGCTTATGAACCGCCTGACCGCCGAGGGCCGCGACCTGTCCGAACTGGAACGCATGATCGACGATCTGGCCGCCGCCGGAACCATGGACGAGATCAACTACTACGAGGGCCAGATTTACGGCGTTCTGGTGGGCCTGTCCATCATGGGTTACATCACCCCGGAGGAAGCCGATGAACTTCAGAACAGCGTTGAGGAAGATGCTGTTATCTAAGCTGCACACCGGGCAGGGGAGCCGCAAGGCTCCCACAGCCCCCGCTTACAGGAGGAAGAACCATGATGACCAATCTTTTCATGCTGGCCGGGTACACCCAGTATCAGGCCCAGTGCATTGCACCGTTCGGCTACGTCGTCGCCGCCGGGATTCTGGTGCAGGCCGTCGCCCCGGCCGTTGACCGCTACATCTACCGCCGCCGCTGGGAAGAAGTCCATCAGCGGGAAGCGGAAGCGGCAGCAGCCCGCGCCGCTGAACAGCGCAAGGAAGCTCACCGCCGCGAGGTGATGGACTTCCTGCTGAACGAGGCCGCCTGATAGCCTGATTTTTTTATGCCCTTGTTACTCACAAATAAGAGTGGAAAGCATCAAAGCAAAGCAAAAACCGCTCACAAACAAAAAGGAGGTCTGTAAATGGACATCAACACGAAACTGAAAAAGCTGCTGGAAGATTCCGGCCAGCGGCAGGCAGAGGTGGCCCAGAAGTGCGGCCTGACCCCTGCGAACCTTAGCCGTGCGCTGACCCGCGATCACAATCTGAATCTGTCCACGGCTTTGAAAATTGCCGACGGCATCGGTTTGGAGCTGCGCATCGAGGACGCCAACGGCAACCGCCACCCGGCAGCCGACCCGCAAAAGTTCGCGGAAGCCGCGGCTGATACGTCGCTGAACTGGGACGACGTGGAAGCTATTCTCAGTTCGCTGGGCTTTTATCTTGAATTCGACTGGAGGTAAACCGCATGACCGACAAAGAAATCACGGAGCTGAACCTGAAAAGTGCCACCTACTACGGCGCACAGCTCCAGATGAACCACTTCACCGAAGAGCTGGCCGAACTCATTCAGGCCGCCGCCGAGGGCGACCCGCAGCACATCGCCGAGGAAATCGCCGACGTGGAAGTCATGGTCGAGCAGATGGAATATTTGCTTTCCCTCGATACGATCTACATTGAGAGCTGGGCAACGCACATCCTGCTTGCAAACGATATTGAATCCTGCATCTGGCATCTGGCTGCGCCCATCAAGAGCATCAACAAACTGCGCCGTGTCAATCTGGCGACCGCCGCCGACCCGGATATGTCAAAAAGCGAAGTTCAGATCAAACGGCAAACCGCAAACCACGACCTTGAAACCGACATTGGAGAGCTGGTTTCCTATCTGAACTGGCTGGCCGGACGTTATAGCATCGCTGCCGAGGAAATCCGGAAAATCAAGTCCTACAAGGTGCAACGCACCCGCGACCGCATCGAACTTGAAACCGGCTCCATCTGCAAAAAAGTTGTTGACGACAAGGCGGCTGCACAGGCCCAGGATTTAGCCGACTACTGCAAACAGCAAACAGAGTGTGAACCCGGTGGCTGCATCTTTGCCACGACTGGCGAGGGCTGCATCTTATCTGATTATGTTCGGCCTGAACTTTGGCCCGATGCCATCGCCAAACAGCAGCAGGAGGGGCAGAAGAATGGATAAGCCCGAAAAAATCAAAATCGGCTGCTGTCCGTTCTGCGGCGGCAACATCAAGCGGGCCAACATGAAAGCCTTTTCCCGGCAAAGCCAGATTTACGGCTTCAACCTTGCGCTGGATGGCGTGGACGCCACATGGGGCGCACTGATCTATAACTTTTCCGCAGAGCTGGAATTGAGCGCAGAACAGACCGCAAAGCTCACCACGCTGGGCGAAGAATATGACAAGATGATTCGCTCTTTCCGGGAAGCCGACCTGCCGCCGGAAGAATTTGCCGAATACGTCGTTGCAAAGGCCGAGGAATGCAAGGCACGTCTGAAAGAAAGGTGGGGCTGATTATGGCACTGACAAAATTTGTGAACGTCTACAAATGCCGCCTTTGCGGGGAAATGTTTACCAGCAGCGGCACGAACAGCGAGATTGCAGCATGGAAAGGCACTCTCCATGAGATTATGAAAGCAAGCGGCCTTGATACGCCGTGTTCAACGCCCGAAGTTACGCCGACCATGTTCGAGATGCACAGCTGCAAGAATGGCAGCTACGGCGTGGCAGACTTTCAGGGCACACGAAAGGCGGCCGACAATGATGCAAGCCTGTGAGCAGCTCTCTTTATTCTCCATCGTCCCGCAGGCGGCCCGGACGGCCATCTGCTGCATGGATGGGGAGTGCAAGGCTGCTGCGCCTGCCGAAAGCTGGATGGCTGACCTTGTTCCCGGTGGGGAATATGCGATCAGCATCGCGGGACACACGCTGGTTTTGAAGCCTGTGCCCGGTACGCCTGCCGGCATCCAGCGGGGGCACGAATACTATCACTACACCATCGGCCCGCGCCTGTACGCGGGAACATTCGTCGGGAGGATGCAGCATTTAGAACTCTTGAAGAAATCGACCGCGATCTTGAAATCGCCTACGCCGACATGAGGAACTTTATTCACAGCGGCTTCTCGATCTCCCCGGTGCTGGAAGATGACATCGACGAGCTGCGGGACGAACGTGCCGCTGTGGTCAAGGCCATTCAGGACGCGGGCCTGATGCGATATGAAGTCTGCATCCTGCCGAAGCCGGAAAACACGTCCAGCTATTGTGCCGCGTTCTACAAGATCACGGCCACGAGCCAAAATCAGGCTTTCGAGCATGGCAAAGAAACCTTTATCCGTGGTTTTGCGAACTGCGGCGTCACCGCCGAAAATTTTGACGCTGAATATGACATCGGCGTCACGAGAGGGGAAAAGATCGAATGAAAGCACACGTTTCCAACGGCTGCAAACCCTGTCCGTTTTGTGGCGCACCTGTCACGGTGCGCCTTATGAAGAAAGGCCCCGACTTCATTGCCTGCACCAACAAGCAGGAGTGCGGCGCAATCGTCAGCTTTAACAATATCCCGTGCGACTGTTTCGGTGCATCCCCGGTGGATTACTTCAACAGGAGGGCCAGCGATGAGCAAGTATCTGAATAATCACCCGGACGATGACCGCAAGACCGTGACCGAGGATTGTCCCACCTGCGGCAATGAGGTCACGATGGTCTGGGACATCGAGCAGAACGGCTACAAGGCCACCTGTCCGTATTGCGGCGGCCGCCTGATGCTCTGCGATGAATGCCAGCATCCAAACGGCGTATACTCCGACAACTGCGATTATGACGCCCTGACCAAAAGCTGCCGCTATAACTGTGCTGCCAACTATCAGGAAGCTGAAAAAGTGGTCAAGCTCCTGTCCCAGTTCTGCAAGGGACGGACGCAGCAGGCGGCACGGCTGAAGCTGCACTCTGCCTGCATCGGTTGCGGCTATGAGCCGCTTTGCTCCAAATGGAGCGGTGCGAACACACCCATTATGTGGAGCTTCAAGGAGGATGCGAATGGATGATTATATCGAGCGGGAGCCGCTTCTGAAAGCGTTCAAAGAAAAGTGCTGCCAAGACTGCCCCGGTGGATACAGTCACCAGCAGTGCCACAGTTGGTGCGATGCAGCAAGCGAAATCGAGATGATAGAAAATGCGCCTGCGGTCAACAATACGCCGCAACAGTGGCAGAATTCCAGGCTGCACCCGCCGACAGAAGCGGATGCGGATAGGATGGGCGGCATAATCGTTTGGACAGCAGCAAGCAGGCACCTTGATGTTGTGTTCTGGCAGAATGTCGTACTCTGCCCCGAAGATCTTCCGTTCTGGATGCCTGCACATGAACCGAACAAATCAAAGGAGTGAAAAAATGAACTCTATTCTTTACATTGACGATACCGGCAAAGCCGAACTCTACGATGATGACTACAACATCACGATCTTTTGCAAGGACGAGCAGGAGCAGCAGCGGGCTATGAAGCGGCTGGAAACTGCCAACCGTATGCGCTGGCATGACGCCAAAACCGACCCGCCGGAGGACAGCCGGGACGTCATTGTGTACCGCGATGGCATCGGCTCTGTGATGGGATTCTTTGACCACGAAATCCACAAAAGGTGGCTGGACGCCAACACCTGTGCATTTCTGGACGACGTCACGCACTGGATGGAAAAGCCGGAAGACCCGGAAAAAACGGAAGAGGGAGATCCTGAATGAAATGCACTTTAGTAAAACCGAATCCGTGTCCATTTTGCGGCGAACAACTGCAACTTGTCACGGAGCTTTCGCCCATTGAAACGACATCCGGGAAAGTCATCTCAGAATTTCGCATGAACTACTACAAGCACACCGAAACGGACAAGTGCCCGCTTGGGTATGGATTCGTGCTTGATACATCTCCCGTCGAGGTCAGGAAGTGGAACACCAGAAAGGAGCCACAGCATGAGGAAGCGAATTGATGCTTATATCCTGCTGGACTTCCTTGAAGGCTGGCGCAAAAGGCTTAAAAATGAGCAGATCATCGCCCTGAACGGTATCTGGGCTGCAAAGGTCGAGCAGTCCATCAAAGACCTGTCCACCATCATTGACTTTGTTAAAGCAAATTCCAAAGCCTACGACAACGACAAGAAGAGACCGACAGAAATCAACGAGCAGACCATTGAAGCTGTCCGCGACTATATGCTGGCCGACCTCAAAAAGTACGATGCCGCCAGCGTCAAATACCAGTGGATGAAACGCACTGGCGAGACCGTCACAATGGAAGTCAGCATCGAAAAGCCTGAACAGGAGGACGGCCATGAAGAAACAGCGGGCGATTGACGCCATTGCCTTATATGAGCAGCTTTCAACCGAGGTCGGCTCCATGCTCAAACAGCCGCCGGGCATCATCGTGTCAAAGATCATGGCAATGATCTTGCAGGCCCCGACCATCTCACAGCAGCCCGACCCTTGGACGAACGTCGAAGATGGTATGCCCATCATTCCGGGCGACATCAACGGCCATGGCGAAATCACCGTCGCCGTTATGTTCAAAACTGAGCAGCGGGTACACACGATGATTTATGAGCGGGCCATCGTCCGCAATAAAACCGTCTACCGCTGGAAATGGCCGTGGGACAGAATTTACGACTACGACGATATCGTCCGTTGGGCATACCTGCCGCAGCCGCCCCAAAAACAGGAGGACGCCACAGATGGAGCAACTGAACCGCAATGCTGAACACTACGTAGACCCCACACCCGCAGCGGCCTTGAAAAACATCTACGCCAAAGAGGAAGCCGACCGCCTGCGCAAGATCAGCGCCATGATGGCAACACTCAAACAGGCCGCCGATCTGGCAGGACTGGAAGTCGTGGGCCGTGTCATCTTCAAGGACAAGGCCACAGGAAAGGAGTACCGCTGATGAACCGCATCCAGACCGCCATTGTGACCGCGCTGCTGGCCGGAGCCATCCCGCTGGCCGTACAGGGCAACATCCTGAACCGCCGCATCAATGAGCTGGAAACCTATTACACAATTTATGCCGCCCGCTTTGAGAACTGGTCAGACCGGGCTTTGAAGGATGAACAGATCATCGAGGACTTGCAGCGGGTCAACAGCGCGACCCAGCAGCCTGCGCCGGAAAGCGACCTGCCCGCCGGGATGGCCGCAGAATACGTCGGCGAATACACCTGCACCGCCTACTGTACAGAGAAGCGAGCCCACATCTGCGGAACTGGTACAGGAATCACGGCCAGCGGCGCACCTATCACGGCAGACCTGACCGTCGCGGCAGACCAAAGCCTGCTGCCATTCGGCACCGTGATCTACATCGAGGGCGTCGGCGTCCGCGTCGTGCAGGACAAAGGCTCCGGCATACAGGGAAAGCACCTTGACGTGGCCGTGCCCGGCAGCCATGATGACGCCCTGCACTGGGCAGGATACGGAACGCACAAGGTCTGGATCTTGAAAGGAGCAGATGAATGAAGGTCTTAATAGCTTGCGAAGAAAGCCAGACGGTCTGTGCTGCTTTCAGGCGGCGCGGGCATGAAGCGTATTCCTGCGACATTCAAGAACCGTCCGGTGGCCATCCTGAATGGCATATCCTTGGGGACGCGGTTCAGCCTTTGAGGGGGGGGGCAACTTGTAACCATGGACGATAAATGCCATTACATCGACGCATGGGATTTGCTCATTGCACACCCGCCCTGCACATATTTGAGCAATGCGGGCGCAAGACACCTATGGAAAGGCCATGTGCTTCAACCCGACCGTGTTATGAAAGGAATTGAGGGCCGCGACCTTTTCATGCGATTCTGGTGGGCGGACATACCGAGAATTTGTGTGGAGAACCCAATTCCCAGCAGAGTTTTCTGCCTGCCGCCGTATACACAAGCCATCCAGCCGTATGAATACGGCCATCCATACAGCAAGAAAACCTGTCTTTGGCTCAAAAATCTGCCGCCACTATTCCCGACAGATATTGTGGAGCCTGTGGCTACATGGTGTCCGTCTGGTTCTTACGCACATAAGCATGATGAGCGCAACAAGGGTATGTTTACCACAGACCGCGCTAAAAATCGAGCAAAAACATTCACGGGTGTCGCTGACGCAATGTCTGATCAATGGGGGGATTTAAGTGATTGAATTTAGAAGCACATCGTATGACCTATCCAAACCTTTTGCCGCAATGGCCAAACGTGCAGAGCAGGACGGTTTTGAATTCTACTACACCCGGCACATCGCCGAGAACGTTTTTGAACTGGAACTGCGCAAGGACTACATCGGCGTCAAAACCAAAGTGCCCGCTGGATACCTGCAAAAGTACATCCCGCACAGTTGCTTAGAGGGCTTTTTGATGGGCGAATATGACCGCCTGTCCTATATGCTGGGAGCTGTCACCGGCTGCAACAATGCCCCGGAGGACTTGAAATGACCTACAAAGAATTTTTGGAAAACAAGATAGACATCGCGCCGCTGTCCGGCATCGAAATTGACCCGTCGGAAATCAACCCGGTATTGAAGCCCCACCAACGCACCAGCGTTTTGTGGGCCTTGCGCGGCGGACGCCGGGGCATCTTTGCCCGGTTTGGCCTTGGCAAGACTGTAATGCAGCTCGAATGGTGTCACCAGCTCCAAAAGCACGAGGGCGGGCAAACGCTGATCGTGATGCCGCTGAACGTCATGCCCGAATTTCGGGCCGACGCTGTAAACTTGTTGGGGATGCAGGAGCCGCCATACTGCCGCACCATGGCTGAGGTCAAGGCCAGCGACGCGCCGATCATCCTCACCAACTATGAGCGCGTCCGCGATGGCGATATTGACCCGCACTACTTTACAGCTGTTTCGCTGGACGAAGCGGCCACCCTGCGCAGTTTCGGAAGCAAGACCTATCAGGAGTTCATGTTGAAATTTAAGGGCGTCCGCTACAAGCTCACCAACACGGCCACGCCCAGCCCAAACCGCTACAAGGAACTGATACACTATGCAGGCTTCCTTGAAGTCATGGACACCGGGCAGGCGTTGACACGTTTCTTTAAGCGCGACAGCACAAAGGCAAACAACTTGACGCTTTACCCGGGCCGCGAAAAAGAGTTCTGGATTTGGTGTGCATCGTGGGGCCTGTTCCTGCAAAAGCCCTCTGATCTGGGCTTTTCCGATGCAGGGTACAGACTACCGCCTATGAACATCCGCTATCACAAGCTGCCCAGCATCGAGCGGCCAGACGAATTTGACCCGGACGGCCAAATGAAGCTGGGCCATGATGCCGCAATGGGCTTGACCGACGCTGCAAGGGAAAAGCGCGACAGCATCCAGATCAGAGCCGCCGAGTGCGCCGCAATCGTCAACGAAAGCCCGGATGAACACTTTGTCATCTGGCATGACCTCGAAGATGAGCGCAAAGCTCTGAAAAAGGCCATCCCGGAGATGGTGGACATCTACGGCAGCATGGAGCTTGAAACCCGCGAAAAGCGCGTAATGGATTTTGCACAGGGCCACACCCGGCTGTTCGGCACAAAAAAGAGCCTGTCCGGCTCCGGCTGCAATTTCCAGCGTTTTTGTCACCGGGCGATTTTTATGGGCATCGACTATGAATTTAATGATTTCATTCAGGCCGTGCATAGAATCTACCGCTTTTTGCAGGACAAGCCGGTTATAATCGACATCCTGTACATGGACACCGAAAGTGAAATCCTGCTTGCCCTGCAACGCAAGTGGCATCAATACGACGAACTGAGTAGAAAAATGGAAGAGATCATCAAGGAGTACGGCCTTGGCAGCCTTGCACTTGAATCCCTCAAACGAACGATAGGATGTGAGCGAGTGGAAATCACAGGGAAAAGCTATACCGCCATCAACAACGACTGCGTCGAAGAAATCAAAAACTGGCCCACCGACAGCATCGACCTGTATGTAACCAGCATCCCCTTTGGCAATCATTACGAGTACAGCCCATCTTACAACGATTTCGGCCATAACCCCGACGACAACGCATTTTTTGAACAGATGGACTATTTGACGCCGGAGCTGCTGCGCACCCTCAAACCGGGCCGCGTCGCTGCAATCCACGTTAAAGATCGCGTTCAGTTCGGCAACGTCACCGGGATGGGAATGCCCACGATTGAGCCGTTCCACGCCGATTGCATTTCTCACTTCATCAAACACGGCTTTGCCTATTTCGGCATGATTACCGTTGTGACCGACGTCGTGCGGGAAAATAATCAAACTTACAGGTTAGGCTGGACAGAGCAATGCAAGGATGGCACCAAAATGGGCGTAGGCTGCCCGGAGTACATTTTACTTTTCCGAAAGCTGCCCACCGACCACAGCAAAGGCTATGCCGACGTCCGCGTCACCAAAAGCAAGGAAGAATACACCCGCGCACAATGGCAGCTGGACGCACACGCATTTTGGCGCAGCAGCGGCGACCGTCCTTTTGGCCGTGAAGATCTCGAAAAGGTTCCGACCTCGAAGCTGCAAATCCTGTACCGCAAGTTCAGCCGCGAGAACGTCTATTCCTACGACGAGCACGTCAAGCTGGCTGAAAGTCTGGACAAGGACGGCCGCCTGCCATCCACATTTATGGTCGTCGCCCCGGGCAGCTGGGATATGACCGTCTGGGACGACATCAACCGCATGAAGACCCTGAACACCAGCCAGAGCCAGCGGCGCAAGCAGATGCACGTCTGCCCCTTGCAGATCGACATCGTGGAGCGGCTCATCAACCGCTACTCCAACCCCGGCGACCTTGTGGCTGACCCCTTTGCCGGACTTTTCACCGTTCCGTATGAAGCGGTCAAGATGGGCCGCGTGGGAAAGGGCGTCGAGCTGAACCCGGACTATTTCCGCGACGGTGTCGGCTACCTCGAAGCAGCAGACGCCCAGCAGAACGCGCCGACCCTCTTTGACCTGCTGGAAAGCATGGAAGGAGCCTGACCATGAGCGAAAAAATGTCAACCGAGCGGGCCGCCAAAATCCTTGACCCGAAGCACCGGGAAAGCTATGAGAGCCTTGCTATTGTCGAGGAAGCCTGTCAAATGGGCAGGGATGCTCTGCTGCTGCGAATCCCGCGCAGCCCTTACAAAAAGGGCTTTGCTTGTCCGAACTGCGGTTCCAGCGACTACCTGTACGGCTACTTCGACAAGCCGAACAAGTGCTGCGGCAACTGCGGGCAGGCCATTTTGTGGGAGGATGAAATATGAACGACAAGAAAGAATCCAGGCTTTGCCCATTCCGGCGCAGCCTTATGAGAAATCATAAGCGCGCAGCACAAGGCGATATGCAGGAAACCTACACAGACCGTTTCGGCCATTGCGCCGGTACATCCTGCATGGCCTACAAAAACGGCCATTGCCTGCGGCTGGAAAAATCAGAAGAGCTGTGATATAATATCCCCATCAAGCAAAACAGCACGAAAAGCCTGCAACGACGCTTCTTTAATTTTTGGCGCAGACGAATTACAGAATCGCTCACATTTGTGAGTATTTGGTTTGCTCCCGTTATCATGCGGGATGCGATGCTGATTCTTTGATTATTTTTCCCGCTATTCTGTTGTTGATGAGCCTGATCCCGGGCTTTTTCATGAAGATCGCACGGCTGTTTTCCGTGCACAGAAAGGAACAAAAACTATGCCTTCTTTGACGACCTATAAGCTGCTCAAGCAGGAACACGATGCCCGGCGGGGCGAGTTCAAGACCGTGCACGGCACGGTGCAGACACCTGCTTTTCAGAACGTGGCCACCGCCGGTGCTATCAAGGGCGGGTTGTCTGCTCAGGACCTGAAAGACATTGGCGCACAGGTCATGCTGTGCAACACCTACCACCTGCATCTGCGCCCCGGCGACAAGCTGGTAGCCGACATGGGCGGTCTGCACAAATTTACCCGCTGGAACGGCCCCATTCTGACCGACAGCGGTGGATTTCAGGTATTCAGTCTGGCAAAGCTGCGCAAGATCACCGAAGAGGGCGTGACCTTTGCCTCCCATCTGGACGGCCACCGCATCTTTATGGGACCGGAAGAGAGCATGCAGATCCAGGCAAACCTTGGCTCTACCATCGCCATGGCCTTTGACGAGTGCGTAGAGAACCCCGCACAGCACGATTACTCCAAGGCCAGCTGTGAACGCACGACCCGCTGGTTGAAACGCTGTAAGATTGAAATGGCCCGCCTGAAGCACGAGGGCATTTCCGTGAATCCCGATCAGCTGCTGTTTGGCATCAATCAGGGCTGCACCTTTGCTGATCTGCGTGTGGAGCACATGAAGCAGATTGCAGACCTCGATCTGGACGGTTACGCCATCGGCGGTCTGGCTGTGGGCGAGCCCACCGAGGTGATGTACGAAATGATCAGTCAGGTGGAGCCCCACATGCCCAAGGATAAGATCCGCTACCTGATGGGCGTTGGCACCCCCGGCAATATCATTGAGGCAGTTTCCCGCGGCGTGGATCTGTTTGACTGCGTGATGCCCAGCCGTAATGCACGCCACGGCCACTTGAACACCTGGGGCGGTATCATCAACATCAAGAATGCAAAGTATGAGCGCGATGAACGCCCTATTGATCCTGCCTGTGGCTGTCCGGTCTGCCGCAGCTATTCCCGCGCCTATATCCGCCACCTGTTCAAAGCGGAGGAGATTTTGGGAATGCGCCTTGCCGTCATGCACAACCTGTGGTTCTATAACCATCTGATGGAGCGCATCCGGGATGAGCTGGATGCAGGCACCTTCACGGCTTTCCACGATAAATATGTAAAGCTTCTGGATACCCGAATTTGAGAATAAGCCTTGCAACAGGTCGTTTAAAAAGGTATAATAAGCTTATCTGAATTTTGAGAGGAGATTTTGCCCCATGCAATTTCTGACTACCACTTCCGAAGGCTATATCAGCCTGTTCTTCACACTGGCTCTGATGCTGGTTCTGCTGTACTTCATGATCTATCGTCCCCAGAAGAAGCAGGAGAAGAAGGATGCCGCAATGCGCAGCAGCCTAGAGATCGGCGATCAGGTCACCACCATTGGCGGTGTCATTGGCCGTGTTGTTGCAATCAAGGACGATACCTTTGTTCTGGAGACCGGTGCTGACCGTGTGAAGATCCGCTTCACCAAGACTGCAATTTCCGCTGTTGAAAAGCTGAACATGGACAAGGCTGACAAGAAGTAAGCTTTTTCTTCAAACAATTAAGAGCATATCAAACGCGTCTTCCTGCATAGATTACTGGCAGGGAGGCGCGTTTTTATGTCTGAGAAAAAACTTTTCCCGGCGGAACTCCGGGTTCTTCTGCTGGCGGGGGCAGTCGGCGTTATGGTCACAGCGGGCTGGCTGGCCGCAATGGCAGCGCTGATGACAGCACAGGGTTATTCTGGTGCCGCCGCACCGCCGCTGGCAACAGCAGCCGTTGGTGCAGGGAGCCTTTGCAGCGGTTGGATCGCTGCATTTTGCAAAAAGGAACGCGGCCTGCTGTGCGGGCTTGTACAGGGCCTGTTTTATGCGGCATTGCTCGTGGTGCTCAGCGTTCCTTCCGGTACGCTTACGGAAGAGCCGCCGCTGCTGCGGTTTGCTGTGGTGATCCTGTGCGGCAGTATTGGCGGATTGCTGGGCATGGTGACTCGGGAGAAAAAGCGCCGCAGCTGAACAAATAAAACAAGGAGGTTCGATCATGTGGGTCTATCAGCAAACCGGAATGCCAGCGCACTTGCCAGAAGCTGCGCAGCAGCTTCCCACAGGTGAAGCTGTGCTTCTGCCGCAGCCGCAGAAAACACTGCCGCCAGAACGCTCTGCACCGGAAGTGCCTTCACCGCTGCAGAGACATAACACGAAAACTCGGCAGAAAACCTGCTGGCTGCTCGTCTGTGCCTTTCTGATCGGCTCTGGCTCAGCTGGTGTGCTTCTGGCTTTCTGCGAAAAGCAGCAGCCGGACTGGCTGCAATATTACCTGCAAAGCTGGCGCGGCCTGTTTGCCGCTGCAGATCCACATACTGCGGCCAGCCTTTTCGGAACGGAATATCTTACGCTGGCTGCGGCCGCGACCCTTCTGTTCCTGATGGGCTTTTCCACACTGGGGCCGGTTTTGATTTTTTTGTTTACGATGTTCTATGGGCTGGGAAACGGGACGCTGTTTGTGCAGCTGCTTTCCGACACGGCACTGAAAAAAGAAACGTGGCTTCTGCTGCTTGCATTTCTGCCTGCGGCAGCTGCTTCTGCAGGGCTGTGCACGCTCGGCACAGATTCTCTGCGGGTGAGCAGCCAGATCCGCGTCTGTTCCTTTTTTGCAGCAGGGCCTGACCGGGAGGTCGTCCGGCCACATGGATTCATCCGGCAGTATCTGCTGACGCTGACGTTATTTGTGCCGCTGTGCGGCATTTCTGCAGCGCTTGCAAGCATTGGAAGCAGGCTTTGAACAAGGGCTTTTCTTGCGGGTTTGCTTGTTATATGCTACAATAGAGAATAATAGAACCAAGACAATGTAACAGGAGCTTTTTTGATGAAGGAACCAAAACTGAAAACTGTATATGTGTGTTCCAACTGCGGCGAGACAAGCCCCCGCTGGATGGGCCGCTGCCCAAGCTGTGGCAGCTGGAACACGATGAACGAGGACGTTGTAGCGGAAGCCCCCAAAGCAGGTACTGCCGCAGCCAAACAGGCGGCAGCCGTCCGCCCGGAGGGGGTGACCACCCTGACCGCAAAACGCCTTTCTGAGATCAGCATGACCGAAGAAAAAAGCCGTATTCTGACCGGCATTTCGGAGCTGGACCGTGTACTTGGCGGCGGCATTGTGCTGGGCGGCGTTGTGCTTTTGAGCGGTGAGCCGGGTGTGGGCAAATCTACTATGCTTCTGCAGCTGTGCGGTGCCATTTCCAACCAGCACAGCGTTTTGTATATCACTGGCGAGGAATCGGTGCGGCAGGTCAAGCTGCGCGCTGCCCGGCTGAAAGTGCCGCAGGATAACATCTTTCTGGCAGCGGAGAATGATGTGGACGAGATCTGCGGCCTGATCGAAAAAGAAAAGCCGGATCTCGTGGTCATCGACTCCATCCAGACGATGCGCTGCATGGATATCTCGTCCTCCGCCGGTACGGTAAGTCAGGTCAAGGAAAGTGCGGCCCGCCTGCTGGCCGTGGCCAAAAAGCAGGAGATCCCCATGTTCATTGTGGGCCATGTGAACAAGGACGGTGCCATTGCAGGCCCCAAAGTCATGGAGCATATCGTGGATACGGTGCTTTACTTTGAGGGCGATAAAATGCTGCCGTACCGCATCCTGCGTGCGGCCAAGAACCGTTATGGCTCTACCAATGAGCTGGGCATGTTTGATATGACGGGGCAGGGCCTTGCTGAGATCGAAAACCCTTCACAGATGCTGCTGGAAGGCCGTCCTCTTGGCGTTTCCGGCAACTGTGTGGCCTGTACCATGGAGGGCAGCCGTCCTATTCTGAGCGAAATTCAGGCCCTTGCAACCAAAACCAATTTTCCAGCACCGCGCCGTGCCTGCAGCGGCTACGACTACAACCGCATGAATCTGCTGATTGCTGTGTTGGAAAAGCGCGCAGGATATTTCTTTGGCAACCTGGATGTATATATCAACATCGTGGGCGGCATTGCGTTGCGTGATACTGCCTGTGATCTTTCTGTCTGCTTGAGTATGGTCTCATCGCTGCTGGACAGGCCCGTCAGCGATAAGCTGATCGCCATTGGCGAGGTCGGCCTTGGCGGTGAAGTGCGCAGCGTACCCAATCTGGAACAGCGCCTGCATGAGGCAGAGCGTATCGGCTTTGAACGTGCGGTGATCCCGAAGCACAGCCTGAATCATCTGAACCCGGCAGATTATCCTGGAATGCAGCTGATTGGCGCGGCTTATATCACCGATGCGATCAATGCCCTGAAATCTGACCGCTTATAAGAGGAAAAACAATGTCGATCTATCTGGACGAGAAAAATCCCGGCAAGCACAAGTCCTTCGATGATGCTGCGCCGGACATTGTAGAATACGTCCGCTATCTGGAAGTGATCGCGGGCAAAAGCGCAAACACGGCGTTCAGCTACTACTGTGATCTGCGCGGATTCAGCCGTTTTATGAAGCGCCGCCGTGGGCTTGTGCCCGAAGACAGTGAGATGAAGGATATCGACCCCAAAGGGCTGGACACCGCATTCTGGGCCTCCGTAACAAAGGAGGATATCTACGAATATCTGTACTTTTTAAACCGCGAGTGCGGCAACAAAAAGTCCTCAACGGCCCGGCGGCTGGCAAGCCTGCACGGCTTTTATGATTACCTGGTCAATCAGGTCAACCGGCTGGATGCAGATCCGACTGCGGCCATCCACCCACCCAAACAGGATAAGGTACTGCCCAAATATCTGACGGCGGAGCAGTCCATGGAGTTATTGGAAAGCACGCAGACCCAAAGCGATTTTCCGGAGCGGGATTATTGCATGGTGACGCTGTTTTTGAACTGTGGAATGCGTCTGGCAGAGCTTGTCGGCATGAATCTGGACGACATTGATTTGGAAAACCGCCAGATACGCCTGTTTGGCAAGGGCCACAAGGAGCGCATGGTTTATCTGAATAATGCCTGCATGGAAGCATTGCGGCTGTATCTGGGCAAACGCAATACGATGGAGGGACTTCTGCCACAGGAAAAGGCGGTCTTTATTACCCGACGGCGCAAAGAGCGTATCTCGAACCGCAGGGTAGAACAGCTAGTGACCGGTGCAATGAAAGCAGCCGGATTAAAAGGCTTTTCCACACATAAGCTGCGCCACACTGCCGCAACTCTGATGTATCAGACCGGCAATGTGGACATCCTTACACTCAAGCAGCTTTTGGGCCACAGCAATGTGTCTACCACGCAAATTTATACGCACCTACAGGAATTTCAGGTGCGCGCGGCTATTGAAGAAAACCCGCTGGGCAAGGTCAAAAAGCCCAAAGCAGCTTCTCGCATCTTGGATACAACAGAAAAGGAAACAGGGGAGACAGCAGAGGATTCAGCTCTGGATGAGGAACTTTCGTCTGCGCCCATGAAAGCCTTTGAGGGTGCGGCTCAGGATGGCATCGGACTGGATGCTTCCGTGCTTGCAATGAAGCCTGATGCGAACGCTGAAAACGGAAATTCCTGAACCACATAAGAATACCCATAAAATGGAACGATACCGTCTGTGACGCGTCCAAAGTGCGGACATGTCATCGGCGGTATTTTTATAGATATATTTATATAAATAATGGAATAATAAGCTGTGATCTGGCCAGCGATTTGAAATCGTACGAGCAAATGGTCGTTCACAAAAAAATAAAAAGATCAGAATGACCACAGAACTTATAGCAACATAAAAAGAGAATCTGTAAAAATAAAATGCAAGCGCGCATGGCAACGGCAGACTGTGCAGCTTTGTAATTTGTAAGTCCATAAAAAGATTGTAGCACCAAAATACTAATGAGACACAAAAATATAAAAAACGCAAAAGTTGAATCATACGGTATTACAGATGGCTGCAGATCCGCAGGCCGCGGAAAAAGGCCAGATTCAGGAAAATAGAGATTTTTCGCTTCCCCGCATTTCGCATAACGTGCATTATACGAAAATTATGCAATCAAAAAATAAGACCGCCCTTCTCTTCTGGTTATGAGTTCAGCGGTCTTAAAATACTGATGGCTGTATGGTGTTGGGTTCAGAATGTTATCGCTTCTTCTCCCTTGGTGATGCGATGCTGATACTTTTTAATTTAAAGTGAACCCGGCAAGCTGCTCGGCCTGCGGCTGTGTGCCAAAGTATGCACAGATCGCTTCGTAATAAACGCGGGCTGTTTTTTTACAACCTTCTTCGCTGCCGAACTGTGCAACATCTGCTTCATTCGTTACAAAGCATTGCTCTGCCAGCACTGCCGGACAATTTACATCTTCCAGCAACGTAAAGCTTCGCTCTGCACGCACCTCGGTGTGGGTGCTTTCCACCAGTTGCTTTTGATCGTTTTCCAGATAATAAATGTATCGGACTCCCCCGCGCCCACGCAGAGATGCTCCTGCAGCCTGCATTCCTTTGGCAAGCAGCTGCGCAAAGTAAAAGCTTTCCTGATGCCAAGTCCGGCCCGGCACTGCCGGATAGCACTCAAAGCCGGATGCAGTGGAGCCATTTGCAGCTGAGTTGCCGTGGATGGAAAGCAGCAGCTGCGGTGCCTGTTCGTCCGCTCTGGCGGCACGCTGGGCGGGTGTAGTGGTTTCATCAAGGCTGTCACGGGTCTGCAGCGGAATAAAATTAGAGTCCTGCTGCAGCAGCCGGATCAGTTCCGAGGCGGTTGCTGCGGTCATATCTTTTTCTTCGATCACTCCCCTTGCACCCGGGTCTGCTCCACCGTGCCCGGCATCGATCACCACGCGGTAAGGCGGATCACCTACCTGCGGACGGAATTCTTCACCGGCGATGCTTTCCGCTGGCTGAACTGTCTGCAGAGTCAGCGCTGCATGCCAGAGTGAGCTGCCAAACCAGATGCCCACTGCGCAAAAAAGCAGAATGACCGTATTTTTGAGCACATGAGAAGTCTGTTTTCGTCTTTTTGAGTGCGCGGCTTTGGAATATCGTTTTGCCATTTTGGCTTACATCCTTATATTAGCATTCTTTATAGAATACGATCCTGCTCTGCAAATTCCTTCAATGTGAGAAAAAGCTACCCGAAAAATCCTTCGGATAGCTTTTTCTTTATTTCAGCTCTACCACGGTCACGCCGCTTTCACCCTCGCCATAACGGCCCAGACGGAAGCTTTTGACCATGCGGTTGCCGCGCAGATGCTTGTGGATAGCTGTGCGCAGCGCACCGGTGCCATTGCCGTGGATCAGATAAACCACTGTCTGTCCGTTCAGGATGGCACGGTCGATAAAGGAATCCACCTCCGGCAGCGCTTCGTCCACCGTCAGGCCCAGCAGATTGCATTCCATCTTGGCGGAACGCTGTACCCTCTCTACCCTGCCGTTCGGGCGGTTGGCATCGCCGGTCAGGCGGGAATAACGCTGCTGTGCTTTAGTCTGCGGTTTCTTTTCCTTGACCAGCTTTTCCGGCTGTTTCAAGCCCTTGAGCGGAACTTTGGTCTTGATGATGCCTGCACGCACCAGAACATCGCCGTTTTTATCCGGCAGGGCTAATACGGTGGCCAGCTGGTTCAGCTCTGCAATGCAGACCTCCTGCCCTACCTTGACCTCTTTCAGCGGCACAAATTCCTTGACGGGGTTATGCACAGCCTCGGAGCCGATAAACAGCTTTTCCGATTCTTTTTTGGCGATCTCGCGGGCGCGCTGAGCTTTCTGCTGGGTGCTCATGCGCTCGTCCTTCTGCAGCTGACGCAGTTCATCAGTCAGGGCGTAAGCCTGACTTTCCACCTGCTGTGCCAGCGCACGAGCCTTGGCACGGGCAGCTTCCAGTTCATTTTCGCCCTGACGGATCAGCTCATCACGCTTTTTCTGCGCGGCTTCCAGCTGGTGGGAAGCTTCATTTTTCAGCTCTTCCACCTCGTTCTGGCTTTCCTTCAGCTGCAGCTTCAGATCATCCAGCTGCCCCAGAACGGCATCCAGACGCTTATCCTCTGCAGAAAGATGCTGCTGTGCCGCTTCGATCACGCGCTCCGGGATGCCCAGCTTTTCGCTGATGAGGAACGCATTGGATTTGCCCGGCACGCCGACGCTCAGCTTATAGGTCGGGCGCAGCGTTTCCAGATCAAACTCACAGCTGGCATTGACAACGCCCTTGGTTTCCAGAGCAAACACCTTCAGCTCAGCGTAGTGAGTGGTGGCCATCAGCAGCACGCCGCGGCGGCGCAGCTCTTCAATGATGGCCACAGCCAGCGCAGCACCTTCGGCGGGGTCGGTACCGGCACCAAGCTCGTCCAGCAGCACCAGTGTGTGCGGCATGGCAAGCTCCAGAATGCCGGTGATTTTTTTCATATGGCCGGAGAAGGTGGAAAGGCTCTGCTCAATGCTCTGTTCATCGCCGATATCCACCAGAAATTCGTCAAATACGCAGATCTCACTGCGCTCGTCAGCCGGGATCAGGAAGCCGCACTGCGCCATGGCGCACAGCAGGCCCGCTGTTTTCAAGGTGACGGTTTTGCCACCGGTGTTCGGTCCGGTGATGATCAGCGAATCGTAATCCCTGCCCAGAGCAATATCCACAGGCACGCACTTTTTAGGATCGATCAGCGGGTGGCGCGCACGGATCAGCGAGAAGGAATCGTCGGTGCGGACAGCAGGCTTGAATGCCTTGAGATCCAAAGCCAGCCGTGCCTTTGCCAGCAGAACATCGATCTCCAGCATAGCCTTGTAGCTGTACTGGAACTGCGGCTCAATGGCAGCCACCTGTGCGGTAAAGGCCACCAGAATGCGCTCGATCTCCTGCGCTTCCTGCGCACGGTACTGCAAAATGCGGGCATTGGCTTCCACAACGGCCTGCGGCTCCACAAAGACGGTGGCTCCGGTAGACGAAACATCATGAATAATGCCGCTCACCTCACCGCGGTATTCGCTCTTGACCGGCACAACATACCGGCCATTGCGCATGGAAACCACGCTTTCCTGTAGATACTTGGAGGTATCCATATTGCGGACCATGCTCTCCAGACGGTCACGGATGCTGTTCTCCGTTGCGCGGATCTTTTTGCGCAGATCGTTCAGGGTATGAGAGGCCGTGTCTGCCATGGCATCCGGTGCCAGAATGGCGCTGGAGATCTGCTGTTCCAGGCCCGGCTGCGGTGCCAGCGCATAGAACAGATCGTCTGTAGGCAGAGCGTCGTGCTCCGAAGCGCCATACCAGCTTGAAAGATTCTGAAAATTGCGCAGTGCACCAGCCACCATCAACAGCTCGCCCATTGAAAGTACGCCGCCTTTTACGGCGCGGGCCGCCAGCTGACTGACATTCTCCACGCCGCCAAAGCGCGGGGAGCCGTTTTTGATCAGCAGGGTGTTGATGGCATCGGTCTGTTCCAGCGCATAGCGCACCTCGTCCGGGTCGCACTGCGGCTGAGTGGCAAGCAGCATTTCGCGCGCTTCCTTGCACACGCAGCCCTCTGCGGCACGGGCGATGATCTTATCCAGTTCCAGAGTTTTTAAGTAACTTGTTTCCATAGGTTCCCTTTATGCTCAGGGCAGCAGGGTCTTTAAAAAGTCATAGCTTTTCAAAGGCTTGTCCAGGTGGGTCAGTGCATAGCGCTCTGCCACTGCGGAAAGCTTTTCCAGACTGCCCACAGAAATTTTGAATGCAAATATTTTTTTGTCGTCCACAAGGCAGATGTGCCGCAGCGCATACAGTGCGCCCTGATCAAGGTTGCAGGTCTTTCCTGCTTTTGCGGCGCAGTCTGCACAGAGCAGGTGGCCTTCCTGCACATCCAGATAGAACGCAGCACCGTCATAGGCGCTGCAATCGCGGCAGCACACGATCTGCGGCATAAAGCCGCACTCGCTCATGGTGCGCAGTTCAAACACGGCCTTGATCACCCGCAGGTCCGTTTTGCTCTCGCTGATCATATAGAAACAGTTGAGCAGCAGTCGAAGCTCCCGCTGTGCCTCCTGCCCGGTGGGCGAAAGGGTCATTGCCATTTCAGCCATATACATGGCAAGGCTCATGCCCTCAATGCTGGACGAGATGCCGTGAAAGACATTTTTCACTTCCGCTTCCCGCACAGTGTACATGTTGCGGCCCGGCACCAGTGTGAACTCGGAATAGCAGAACAGCCCGCACGCGCTGAACAGCTTGCTCTTTAGCCGCAGGCTGCTCTGCGCTGCTGCCGAGATCACGCCCAGTTCCGGTGTCAGGATCGTCAGAATGCGGTCCGATTCCTTATAGCGGGTCTCCTTCAGCACCAGACCCGTGGTTACAAAGGCTTCCATTTTCTTGGTCCTCTGCCGGGGTTTCTTCCGGCCGCTGTTGTTTATAATCGAGATAACGAAGAATGTTTCCCGTACAGGCAAACGCCTGCCAGCTTGCTTGTGCATCCATTTGCAGCACCTCTTCCCTGTTACGGATAGTGTCAGGTTTATTTTAACCGTTCATCCAAGGGAATTCTGTCCTGCTTTGGCAAGTTTCAACGGTTATTGGTGTTCTGCTTGAAGCCAAAGTTGTTCAGCAGGAACTCGTTATCGCGCCAATCGGATTTTACCTTTACCCAGCACTGCAGATTGACGCGGCAACCCAAAAACTCTTCGCAGTCTGCACGGGCAGCACTGGCAATTTTTTTCAGCATTGCACCGCCTTTTCCAATGACCATGCCCTTGTGGCTTTCGCGCTCGCAGTAGATATTTACATCAATATCGATCAGGTCGGTGCCCGGGCGCTCTTTGAAGCGCTCCACCACAACAGCAATGCCATGGGGGATCTCGTCGCGCATGAACAGCAGGGCCTTTTCACGGATGACCTCCGCCACAAGCTCCTTTTCCGGCATATCCGTGTAGGCATCATCATCAAAATAATGCGGGCCTTCCACAGCATAGCGGCTCAAAGCATCGAACAGCACTTCGCAGCCGTCGTTATCACGGACGCTGATGGTGTAGATATCGTCGAATACACCCAATGCCTTCAGCTCTTCTTTGCGGGCTTCCAGATCAGCAGGCTCCTTGACAAGGTCGGTCTTGTTGATGACTGCAATTGCCGGGCCGTCGCTGCTGCGCAGCATATCCACCAGCACCATTTCCGATTCATTCAGTGCGCCGTAAGGCTCAAACAGCATCATGGAAACATCCACATCTGCAATAGAATCGCTGGCAGTCTTATCCATCCGTTTACCCAGTTTGTTGCGTGCCTTGTGCACACCGGGTGTATCCAGCAGCACATACTGCAGCGGCCCGCGGGTGATCACGCCGGTAATGCGGGTACGGGTGGTCTGCGGCTTGGAAGTGACGATGGCTACCTTTTCGCCAACCAGAAGGTTGGTCAGACTGGATTTGCCTACATTGGGACGGCCAATGACAGCCACAAAAACGGAAGAAGTATCATAATGCCCCTGAATGGGTGTAGCGTTACTCAAAATCTAGCTCCTGTCTGTATTGTGCGGCAACCGCACGGTGAATCAATTACTCGGTATAGCTTACGGTGCGCGGCAGGCCCAGCTGCAACAGAACAGCTTCCTCTTTCTCACGCATCCGCATGGCTTCCAGACCGCCATTTTCGTGGTCGTAGCCCAGCAGGTGCAGCATGGAGTGCACCGTCAGGAACGCCACCTCACGCTGCAGCGGATGGCCGTAGAGGTTTGCCTGCTCCTGTGCACGCTCCATACTGATGACGATGTCACCCAGCATTTTGCAGCCGTTGTTCTCGTCAACATCATATTTGCCGTCCACCCCCAGAGGGAAGCTCAGCACATCGGTGGGCATGGGCTTGTTGCGGTACTGGTTGTTCAGCTCAGCAATGGCAGCGTTATCCACAAAGGTCACGCTGATCTCTGCAGGAGCTTCAAAATGCTCATACTCCAGCACGGCATTACAGGCACGGCGGATGAGAATGCGCAGACCGGAAGGAACCTTGACGGCCTTCTGTGAATTGGTGATCAAAACTTTATTGGACATAAATCAGTCCACTCCTTTCTGTTTCTGATGGCTTTATATGAATTCTGGTGATTTTATTTTTCAGGGTGTGCAGCCTTTTCGTAAGCCTTGATAATTTCCTGCACTAGACGGTGGCGCACAACATCCTTCTCAGTAAAATAGCACTGTGCAATCCCATTTACATTTTTAAGCACATGCAGTGCATCCACAAGACCGCTGCGGGTGCGTTCCGGCAGATCGATCTGGGTCACATCACCGGTAACCACCACCTTGGAGCCGACACCCATACGTGTGAGGAACATTTTCATCTGCTCCGGTGTGGTGTTCTGTGCCTCGTCCAGAATGATAAAGGAATCATCCAGCGTGCGTCCGCGCATATAGGCAAGCGGTGCAACCTCAATGATCTGCTTTTCCACAAGGCGCTCGTAAGTTTCGGCACCCAGCATATCAAACAGGCCGTCATACAGCGGGCGCAGATAAGGGTCTACCTTCTGCTGCAGATCACCAGGCAGAAAGCCCAGCTTTTCACCCGCTTCCACTGCCGGGCGGGTGAGCACGATACGGGAAACATCCTTGGCTTTAAAAGCCTTTACCGCCATGGCAACGGCCAGATAGGTCTTGCCGGTACCCGCCGGGCCAACGCCAAAGGTAATGGCATTGGTGCGGATGGCATTGAGATATTCCTTCTGGCCCAGTGTTTTGGGCCGGATCGGCCGTCCCTTGACCGTTACGGTAACAAAATCTTCGGTCAGTTCCTTGACCCGCTTTTCTGCTCCATCGTGCGCCAGACTGATGCAGTAGCGCACGGTCTGGTCTTCCAGCGGTGTATGATTCTCGATCAGAAGCAGCATTCCCTCCACAGCGCGGCTGGCCGCGGCAACATTGGCCGGTTCGCCTGAAAGCCGCAGCTGCGTGCCCCGGCAGACCGCCGTAACAGAAAACTCGTTCTCCAGCAGACGGATGTTCCGGTCGCAGTTGCCAAAAACAGCTGCGGCGACCTCTACACTATCCAGTTCAATATTCTTTTCTGCCATGTGCTCCTCCTGAAAGGATATATTTTAATGCTTCTATTGTACCACCAAAATCTCGAGAAGAAAACTGTGAAAAGTGCACAAAATATTTTCATCCGTTCCATCGGTTTTTCCATACGGCAAGGCAGCTGCCCATGCAAAGCGGCAGCAAAAAGGAAAATGCAGGAACAGGAACGCATCCTGTACGAATGATCTTGTCAAGTCCTTTTGTGCCACAACCACAGAGAAAAACAAAACATATCTTTGGACAAAAAGGCAATAGCAAACTTCTCCCCTGCGTGCTACAATAGCAAACGTTGTGCGGCTTGCATCCGGCCAGCCGCTCCGGAATGCTGAAATCAAAGGAGAAGGAACCATGGAACAACTTTTTCTGATGCCCGGTGAAGAACGCTGCGAACGCTTCAAGGATGGCAACGGTATTCCGAGAGTTCACTACTCCTATCGCTCGATGCACGGTGCATTCTTCGACTGCGAGAGCCGCAGTTTGGAGGAAGCCCAGCGCCTGTGTGAGGACTGGCTGGTAGGTCAGGACCGCTGCTACCGCAACTGAAATGAAAAATAGAAACCTCCGCTTCCCTGTCGGTACTGCCGCCGGGAAGCGGAGGTTTTTGCTTTTTACAGGTTTATTTCCACAGTTGAGCGCAGACAAGTTCCAGCACACTGCCCGCGATGCAGCGGGCCTTATCCGAAATGAGAAAACAGTTGGAAAGTTCCTCTTTGCGGGGGTCTATATCGGCCACCTTAAAACCGGGCGTTACCGGATAGCTGCTGCGCAGAAGCCCGCGCAGAATGCCCGTGATCTGCGTGGTCACAGAGATCATGGCACCATCTGCCGTGCGGATCTGCGCAATGGTCTCACCCGCTTCCACGATATCTCCAATTTTGCGGAGATCCATAAATATACCGGCCGTGCCGGCATGGATCACGCGCTCTTTGCCGTAGCCGCCAATGATTCCGGGAATGCCGGTATCGGGGATGGCACTGCCTTCCCGAATGATGCGTCCCAGCCGGTGGCCGCGTTTGGTCTCCACCACCACATCTACATCCTGCCCGGCCGTGAAACCGGGGCCGAGTGCAATGGTCAGGGGTGCCATATCCCGCGTTGTGCCAAGATTCTTTTTGGCAAGGATCGCATCCACAAGGACATCCGGCTTTGCCGGCGCAATGCTTTTGCCTTGCGGGTCTACCAGAACAGGAACGGCATTCTGTTTCCAGATTTCTTCTGCCTGTGCCAGAGTTTCGATTCGTACCGCACGCAGATCTTCAACGGCGGTCTCACCTTCATAAACGGCTTCGCACAGAGAAACCTGCCGCCGGATCGCCGCCGGATGCTCCGCTTCCAGCACCAGCACACGCAGGCCTGCGCTCCACAGCCGGTGAATGGTGCCGGTAGCAAGGTCGCCGCCGCCGCGCACAAGGATCAGTGCATCCTTCTTCATTTGATCTCCTCTCCGGGCTGGAGTCGAGTCAATACGATCTCCATAGACCCACCGCAGGCAGCAATTGCTGCATCATCATTTTTGCCGTCTGCCGAAAAATGCAGCCGTTGATACGCCGGAGCAGCTCCCGTCAGCATTTCCTGTGCAGCCAGAATGGTGCGGTGCTCCATAATACCGCCGCCCACACTGCCCACAATAGAGCCGTCTGTGCGAACCAGCATTTTTGCGCCGATTTCCCGCGGCGTAGAGCCGTGCCGCGCCGCAATCACGGCAAGCGCCGCCTGCTGCCCGGCGGCATCTGTCTGAGCCATGGCTTCCAGAAGGGCAGATGAAAAGCCCTCCGTCTGCGGACGCGCATTCTTGATCGATACGATCTGTGCCAGAATGGAAAGTGCGATCTCCTCTGCCGTCTGTGAGCCGATGGAAAGCCCGATGGGGGCGTACAACGCCTCCACTCTTTCGGCATCGATACCGGCTTCCAGAAGTTGACGGCGCACCAGTGCGGCACGCCCGCGGCTGCCCATCATGCCAACATAGGCTGCAGGCTTTTTTAATATCACCTTCAGGCAGTCCACATCAAATGCATGTGCCCGGGTGACGACCACAAAATAAGTCTCTGCGCCGTCAGGTACCTGCGCAAGCGCTTTTTCAAACGGCAGGCAGAGCACTTTATCGGCTCCGGCCAGCCGCAGCTGCTGTGCATATTCCTCGCGGTCATCCATTGCAAGGACCGTCAGGCCCAGCAGCTTTGCAAGCTGCACAACGGCTGCAGCCACATGTCCACCGCCGCAGACTACCAGCTGCGGCACCGCGCCAAAGCGCTCCGCAAAGATGTCTGTGCCCGCAACAGAGTGGATACCAGCTGCTGTGCAGCCCTGCAGTTCTGTCAGGTGCTGCAGCAGTACGGTGCTGTCTCCCCTCTGCCACACAGGCCTGCCCTCCAGCAAAAGCAGCTGGCTCCCCGCGGCATCGCCCTCTAACTGGGTCTCCATCGTCCAGCCGCCCGCAGAACGGGCTTTTTGCAGCATTGTATAAAGCGGCATTTTACCCATGCGTCATTCTCCTGTTTTATCTTTATTACTGTTCTACTGCTGCGGCCTGATCGTAACGTGCCGGGTCCAGCCGGTTCTGCCACTGCTCAAATTCTTCCGGCAGCATCCGCCAGGCAAGGCCGCAGCCTGCGGAGATCTCGCGCGGCAGTGGGATGAGCCTGCCCGGAACCTTCTCCGCAAGGCACTGCTTTTCCCATTCCATGGCATCCAGCGTTGTGCGGAACGAAAGAACAATATAAGTTTTTTTGATGCGCATATCAGATCTCCTGTGCAAGCTCCTGAACAGCGGCTGCGGCCTGAAGCACTTCGGCTTCCGTATTGAAATGCGAAAAGCTGAACCGTACCACGCCCTGCTCCACCGTGCCCAGCGCTTTATGCATCAGCGGTGCACAGTGCGCACCGGCACGCACACAGATGCTGTAGTCCTCCCACAGAATATCTGCAACGCGGGCTGAATCTTCGTCTCCGATGTTGAGCGAGATAATGGGAGCGTGCAGCGCCATTTCCGGGTCGCCGTAGATTTTCACGTTCGGCAGATCTCGAATGTTTTTATAAAAGAGCGCCGCCAGTGCAGTTTCTTTTGCACACAGCGTTTCCACACCCTGAGCCAAAATCCATTCCACACCGGCACACAGGCCCGCCAGACCCGGAACATTGAGCGTCCCGGCTTCCAGAGCGGTTGGCATCTGTGCGGGATGCTGTTCATCAAAGCTGTGTACGCCGCTGCCTCCCACTACCAATGGCTGGATGGAAAGCCCCGGGCGCACATACAAGCCGCCTGTTCCCTGTGGGCCAAGCAGCGCCTTATGCCCGGTGAAGCATAGCACATCAATGCCCAGTGCCTGTACGTCAATGGGCTGTGAACCCGCCGTCTGGGCCGCATCCACGATCAGCAGCAGGCCGTGCCGGTGCGCAAAAACCGACGCTTTTGCAAGATCCGTTCCGTTGCCGGTCACATTGGAAGCACCCGTTACGACCAGCGCTTTTGTATTGGGCTGAACCAGCTTATCCCAGTCATCATATTGCAGCCGTCCGCGCTCATCCACGCCTGCAAAACTGAACTGCAAGCCCTGTTCCCGCAGCCGGTAGAGCGGCCGCAGAACAGAGTTATGCTCACATACCGTTGTGATGATATGATCGCCCGGTGCAAAAAGACCACCCAATGCAATGTTCAAGGCCTCCGTTGCATTTGCCGCAAAGGCAATACAGGACGGGTCTGGTGCGTGGAGGAGCTTTGCCATTGCGCACCGCGCAGCATAAACAAGACGGCTTGCGTGCAGCGTGGGCTCATGGGCACCCCGTCCCGGATTGCCTGCCGTGCGCATTGCGTCCAGCACAGCCTGCTCCACCTGCGGCGGCTTGCGCAGGGTCGTGGCAGCGTTATCCAGATAGATCACGGTTTCACCACGTTGCCTGCCTGCGTCAGCTTTTCCACGATGGTGTACATGTTGGTCACACTGCCAACAGCAAGCTTTTCGGTCAGGCCATAGAAATTCAGGCAGGTGCCGCAGGTCATGATCTCCACGCCCTGTGCTTCCAGTGCCTTCAGGTCATCCAGCATGGGCGAACCCTCACAGGTCAGGGACGCGCCGCCGTTATAGAACAGCACTGTTTTGGGCAGCTGATCCTGCTGGGCAAGTGCGAACACAAAGGCCTTGAGCAGGGACTTGCCAAGGTCATCTGCGCCAATGCCCATTTTATCAGAGCTGATGGCAACCACCGTGTCCGTGCGGGTGTCCAGTGCACAGGCCGGTGCTTCTTCAGTGGGTGTTTCGGACGCTTCGCCGACCGTGAACAGCACGCGGTATTCCCGCTCGGCCAGCTTTTCGGCGCTGTACTGATAACCTTTCTGCTGGGCCATTTTGGTAAGGTTCTGCACGGCGACCTCATTATCCACCAGCACTTCCACCTCACCGGCACCCTTCAGTTCAGAGATCGCCTTTTTGGCTTTTACAACGGGCAGCGGGCATGCGTCGCCACGGGCATCAACTTTCAGCATCATAATTGTAGGCCTCCATCAGTATTTTACAGTGATTTCCTGTTCGGTTTTGGGTATGATCTCACCCACGATCTTTGCGGGTAGGCCAGCGGCCTGCAGCTCTGCTTCCAGCGCATTTGCTTCTTCTGGCAAAACGGCCAGCAGCAGTCCGCCGGAAGTCTGTGGGTCAAACAGCACCTCTTCCATTGCAAACGGCACATTTTCAAAAGTGACATATGGCCCGGTATGGTTGCGGTTGCGCTGTCCGGCAGCGGTATACAAAAAATCATCTGCCGCTTTTTCGGCTCCCGGTAGAACCGGCACCATCCGTGCATCAATGATACAGGAAAGCTTTCCGCCCATCATCTCGTGCAGATGGCCCAGAAAACTGAAACCGGTCACATCGGTTGCCGCGTGGACCGTATACTTTCGGCTGATCTCGGCAGCGTTTTTGTTCAGCGTTGTCATGGACGCAATGGCACCGGCCATATCTTTCGGTGCCGCTTCACCCACACGGTTTGCCGTGCAGATCAGGCCCACGCCCAGAGCTTTTGTTAAAATCAGCTTGTCGCCGGGCCTGCCGGAATCATTCGTATACATTTTTTTCGGGTCCACAAGGCCAGTCACCGAAAGTCCGTATTTCACACCTGTATCGGCAATGGAATGCCCGCCCGCAAGGCTTCCGCCCGCTTCGGCCACCTTCTTGGCTCCGCCGCGCAGAATCTCACCCAGAATGTTCAGATCCATGCTCTCCGGGAAGCAGACAAGGTTCAGTGCAGTCTTCACCTCGCCACCCATGGCATAGACATCGCTCAGGGCGTTGGCCGCTGCAATCTGGCCGAAGGTATAGGGGTCGTCCACCATCGGCGGGAAAAAATCCACTGTCTGCACCAGTGCTACATCATCGGTAATGCGGTATACAGCCGCATCATCCCGGCTGTCGTACCCGACCAGAAGGCTCGGGTCTCTTGCACCGCGCGGCAGCTTTTCCAGAATACGGCTCAGCGCTCCGGCCCCCAGCTTTGCGGTACATCCGCCGCCGGTGCAGAACACGATCTTGCCTTCTTTGCTCATGCACGTTCTCCTTTCTCGAAATGAGACGTAACGCAGGAAATACGATAAATATTTTTCAGAATATCAGCTATCTGCCGGGCCAGAGCAGCCTGCTCTTTTGTATCGGCCTGATTGAGTACAGCATAAAAGCTGCGATCCCCTACAGCCTTCCTTCCACCGGCTTCACTTGCAAGCAGCTTTGCCAGAAGTTCCGGTGTCAACTGCGCATCCTGCGGAACACAAAGCAGCTCTGCGGCAAGCTCCGCCCGGAAACAGACCTCCCGGAGCGGATGCCTCAACGCAGAAAGCCCTGCTACGGCCAGAACCGTATCGCACTGCGGTAAAAGCACCGGCTCGTGCGCAGCGGGTGCCTTGCAGGGCATCCGTTTTGCGCCGTCCGCTTCAATGAGCACGATATCTGCAAGGGTCATCCAGCGCTCCAGCTGTGCCTGCGGCGGGGCCGTCAATTTGCCGCCGTGTGCAGCGGTTCCGGCCACGGCATAACTGCCGCACTTCCACAGGCGGAAAAGCTCTGCATCCGTCTGTGCCCAGACCCCGCCGGGCGGCTGCATAATATGGGTGGTGGTAGCGGCCAATACCCGCCAGCCCTTGCGGGCGCAGTGCGCAGCCAGATTGTACATCAGTGTGGTCTTTCCGCCGCCGCCCACCAGAGAAATAACATGTCCCTTCTCCGCAAGAAACGGAAAAATTTTTTCGTCGATCATTTCTGCTTTTCTGCAACTGCCATGGCGATTTTTTCCGGTGTGATGGGCAGCTCATAGAACCGGGTGCCGATAGCGTTATAGATGGCATCGGAAATGGCAGGCAGCGGTGTATTGATGACCACCTCGCCGATGGACTTTGCGCCAAAGGGTCCGTTGGGTTCATAGCTGCTCTCGAATTCAACCTTGATTTTGCCCACATCGGTGCGGGCCGGAATTTTGTACTGGAACAGAGAATTCTCTTCCGGGCAGCCATTTTTATCGTAAGTGATATTTTCGGTCAGAACCATGCCGATGCCCTGCAGCAGACCGCCCTCAGCCTGCACACGGGTCAAGTTCGGGTTGATGGGCGTGCCGCAGTCCACACAGGCATCAAATTCCAGCAGCTTTACCTCGCCGGTCTCGGTATCCACTTCCACCTCAGCAGCACCAACCATGAACGGCGGCGGCGACAAAGGCGAAGTATGCGTTTCGGTGGCTTCCAGCGGCACCATATGGCCGAACTGCGAAGCATACGCAATCTCGCTCAGAGACTTTTTCTGTGTGGGATCTTTGCTCTTGAAAACATCTTTTCCATCAAATTCCACATCGTCCTCGGTGCATTCCAGCAGCTCTGCGCCCAGCTTGCAGATCTGGGCGCGCAGCTTCATGGCACACTTTTCGGTGGCCTTGCCGGTAACGTAAGTGGTACTGGACGCATAGGAGCCGGAGTCATAGGGCGAGGTATCCGTATCAGCTCCGAAGACCATGATATTGTCCAGCGGGCAGTCCAGCACTTCGGCGGCGATCTGCGCCAGTGTAGTGTCACAGCCGGTGCCCATGTCGGCCGCACCGATCATCAGGGTGTAGAAGCCGTCGTCATTCAGTTTCAGGGTGGCACTGCCCACATCCATGCCGGAAATGCCGGAGCCCTGCATCGCCATGCCCATACCGACAGCGCGCACCTTGCTGTTGCCCATATCACGGGCAGGGTATTTGTGCTCCCAGTCGATCATATCCCGCACCTTGACAAGGCAGCGGTCCAGCGCGCAGCTGGTGTTGACAGCCCCATAGTAGGCGGGCATCACATCGCCCTCCTGTACGGCGTTTTTCAGCCGCAGCTCAAAGGGGTCCATATTCAGCTTATGAGCCAGTTCATTGACAGCAGATTCTACGGCAAACAGTCCCTGCGTTGCGCCGTAACCGCGGTAAGCACCGGCAGACATGTGGTTCGTATACACCACATCACTGATAAAGCGGAAGGCTTCTGCCTTGCCGTACAGCGGGATGGACTTGTGACCGGAAAGGCCCACGGTCGTAGGGCCATGCTCACCGTAAGCACCGGTATTGGAAAGGGTGTACAGATCAATGCCCTTCACAACGCCGTCCTTCGTGGCACCCAGCCGCACATGGATCTCCATTTCGTGACGCGGCGAGGATGCGATCTGGCTTTCCACACGACTGAAAATGATCTTGGAGGGCTTTTTGGTCTTCCAAGTCACAAAAGCCGGATATACCTCACTGACCGCCGTCTGCTTAGCACCAAATCCGCCGCCGATGCGGGGCTTTGCCACGCGCACCATGGATTTGGGAATATGCAGTGCGTTCGCAATATTGCGCCGTGCATGGAACACGATCTGCGTGGAGCTGAGCACATTCAGCCGCCCATAGGTATCAATGGAGCAGTAGGTGCGGAAGGTCTCCATCATGGCCTGCTGGCAGGCTTTGGTGTGGTAAATGTGGTCAATGACTACATCGCTGGCTGCAAGCACCGCGTCGATATCACCGGCTCCGCATTCATCATGGGCGCAAAGATTGCGTTTGTTGTCAGCTCCCACCGGGCACAGACTGGCCCAGTTGTCCTCCGGATGCACCAGAATTGGGTTGTCCTTGGCAGTGTGATAGTCCAGCACTGCTTCCAAAACCTCATATTCCACCTTGATGAGCTTGAGAGCCTTATCCACGCACTTTTCGTCCTTACCGGCCACAATGGCCACCACATCGCCCACAAAGCGCACATGGCGGTCAATGAGCAGGCGGTCATGCGGACTGGCTTCCGGATAGGTCTGGCCAGCCTGCGTGTAGCGCGGCGCATCCTGCGGCACATCCTCCCATGTAAAGATCGCCTCGATGCCGGGCACCTTTTTTGCTACAGCCGTATTGATCGTTTTGACGATGGCATTTGCGTGCGGAGAGCGCAGCAGCTTTACGATCAGGCAGTCCTGCGGGATCACATCGTCCATATAGACGGGCTGGCCGGTGACCAGCTGCATGGCATCCTTTTTACGGAAAGGCTTGTTGATGGTACTCATTCTGCGGCCTCCTTCTGCTTTTTCCATGCCAGAAAGTTCATGATGCCGCGCAGCTGGCCCTCATAGCCAGAGCAGCGGCAGAGGTTGCCGGAGAGATATTCCTTCACTTCTTCCTCACTGGGGTACGGATTCTCGCGGAAGAGGGCCAGCGCATTCATGATAAAGCCCGGGTTGCAGAAGCCGCACTGCTCTGCGCCCTGATCCGCGATAAAGCCGCCGAACTCCGCCGCTTCTTCCTGCAGGCCTTCCAGTGTGGTAATGCTGTGGCCGCTGGCACGCGCTGCCAGTACCGAGCAGGACAGCACCGGTTTCTCGTCCAGAAACACCGTGCACAGACCACAGTTGGAAGTCTCACAGCCGCGCTTGACGCTCTTGCAGCCATGGGCACGTACAAAATCGATCAGCAGCATATCTGCAGCCACATCCTCTGTGACCTTGATGCCGTTCAATGTAAGAGTGATCTGCATTTAATTTTCCTCCTGTGCCGTGCGTGCTTCCAGTTCCAGAACAGCACGCTTTGTCAGAACGCCTGCCAGATGGCGGCGGTACTCGGCATTGCCGCGCATATTGGAGCCAGTGACAATTTTTTGCTTTACTTCATCGGCAAAGTTCTGCGCCAGTTCCTGCGCAGAAACACCCGCCTTTGCCGGCAGCTCAAACAGCACAGCCTTGAGCGGCCGCGCACCGATCGCAATGCGATAGCTGCCGTTTTCCAGACGGGCGGCAGCGCAGGTAAGCACCGGGATATCAGTCTGGCTGTTGCGCACGGACTGATAGAAAAATTCTGCTTCTTCCTTTTTAACGATCAGCCGCACAAGGATGTCCCGGTCATAAGGGCGCTCAGCATACTCCTGCAGGGATATGATCCCACCCTTGTACAACTCTACCGAACAGTCCATGGCCATAAACAGCGTGAGCACATCAGAAAAGCCGAACCGGCTGTAGATGCTGCCGCCCACAGTTGCCAGATTGCGCAGCTGCACGCCCACGATATGCCGCAGCGCTTCCTTTACTGCGCCATGGGTATACGCAGCAAGACCGGCGTGCTCTTCCAGCTGGCGCAGTGTAACCATGGCACCAATGGAAAAGCTGCCCTCGGTCTCCTCTATGGTGTCCAGTCCCAGACCGGACAGGTCGATGGCTGTACCGACATTGATATTCTCCATTTTGAGCCAGATCATGCCGCCCAGCACACGGTTGGCCTTTTTCTGGTTCAGCTGCCACGCTTCTTCCAGACTTTCGGCCTGCTTATATTCTCGGATCGTCATCATAGATGCAGGTTCCTCTCTCTTTTTTTCTCTGTTCTTTTATTTTAACACAGATTTCGATATAATACTATTGTGAATTCGTTTCAGAAAGAGTGGTACTATATGAAAGAACTTCTTCCGGTGGGCTGTGTCATTATGGCATCCGGTCTGAGCCAGCGCTTCGGCTCCAACAAACTCCTTGCGCCGTTCTGCGGGGAACCGATGCTATGCCGCGCATTTGCGGCGACCGATACTCCAAAGCTTTCGGCCCGCATCGTGGTGACACGTTCGGACGAAGTTGCGCAGCTTTGCCGCTCCCGCAATGTTCCGGTGCTGCTGCACGATCTGCCCGGCCGAAACGATACAGTGCGGCTGGGTCTTTCTGCGCTGCTGGAACAGGTTCCGGAGCTTTTTGGCTGCATGTTCCTGCCGGGAGACCAGCCGCTTTTGTGCCGCGAGACAGTGGAAGCCATGGCAGGCATCTCCGGGTGGGATCAAAGAACTCGGCTGGAACGGCAAAAAGAAACAGAACGGGAGATCTTCCGTCTGGGATTCCGGGTCCGTAACGACCCGTCTCCCCTTACTGGAAGTCCCGTTCTGTTTGAAAAAGGACTTTTTCAGGAACTGCTCACCTTGCCGCAGGGCATGGGCGGAAGTGTTCTGCTTCGGAAATATCCCGCGCATGTTCACACCGTTTACATTGCGGATCGGAATGAATTGGCCGACGCCGACACGCCCGAAGCACTTGCGCAATTGGAAGCGCTGGCCCGGCAAAAGCTTTGAGCTTTATTCTGCCTTGTCATCCTTCGGCAGCAGCACATTCAGCAGGATCGCCACGAACGCAGCCGGAACAATGCCGGACTCGCCGCAGATCAGCTGGAAAGCGTGCGGAGCCTGTGCCAGAATGCCGCTGTTGGCACCCATGCCGTAGCCAACACCCAGAGCCACCGAGACGATGGTAAGCTGACGCGGGGTCATCTTTTCCTTGGTGATGAGCTGGATGCCGCTGACCACGATGGAAGAGAACATCATAACGGCAGCACCGCCCAGAACGGCCTGCGGCATAATGGAGATCAGTGCGCCAAGCTTGGGGATCAGGCCGCACAGGATCAGGAAGATGGCACCGGAGGCCAGAGCCATGCGATTGACCACTTTGGTCATGGCCACCAGACCCACGTTCTGGCTGAAGGAAGTGTTGGGCAGTACACCGAACAGAGCCGCAAAGGAGGAGCCCAGACCGTCACAGATCACACCGCCGGACAGCTCTTTATCGGTGGGCTCACGATTCATGCCGCCCTCCATGACACCGGAGATATCACCCACGGTCTCAACAGCGGTAACAACGAACATGATCATCACCGGCATAATAGCGCGCATATCAAACACGATCTTGACCGGCATCAGCTTGGGAATGGCAAACCAAGAGGCCTGTGCCACCTTATTCCAGTTGAGCACCCATGCCTTGGCAAACTCTACACCATCGGCAGTGACACCGGTGGTGGGCAGCACCAGACCCATGACAAAGGCCGCAATGTAACCGGCCAGAATGCCGATCAGAATCGCGGAAGAGCTGAGGAAGCCCGTGGTCCAGTGCTTGAAGATCAGAATGACCACCAATACGAACAGGGCAAGCAGAAGATTTTCCATGGAGCCAAAGTCTTTTGCGCCGTTGCCGCCGCCAAAGGAATTGATGCCCACCGAGATCAGCGAAAGACCGATGGAAAGTACAACCGTACCGGTGACGACCGGCGGGAAGAACTTGCGCAGAGGCTCGAGGAAGAAGCCCAGAACGCCTTCAAAGATGCCGCCGATGATGGATGCACCCATAATGGCACCATAGGCCAGCACACCGCCGCCCATGCTGCCGACAACACTGTTGAACACGCCGATAAAACCGGAACTGGTGCCCATGATGATGGGCACACTACCGCCCACGGGGCCGATGGTGAACAGCTGTACCAGCGTGACTACGCCGGCCACAAACATGGCGCTCTGCAGCAGCGTGACCTGCAGATCTGCAAATTCGCCGCCCGCAATGCCGCAGGCGCTGGTGATGATCAGCAGCGGGGTCAGGTTGCCCACGAACATGGCGCAGACATGCTGCAGACCCAGCGGGATCGCCTGTTTCAGGGACATTTTTGCGTCGAACTGATACGCCGACTCTTCGAGCTTGACTTCCTTCAAATGTTCCACTCTCCTCAAATCTTGACAAAAATCATTCTTTTCGACTGCTTTACCAAAAAAGCGGATTTATTATAGCAAAACTGCGTATCCTTGTAAATTAAGTATGACTTTTTCGTGAACGGCTGTTTCCCGCTGAGAAACACAAAAAGCAGGGCGCTTTGTGCGTTTTTTCCGCTTTGGTCGGAAGAATTTCGCGCAGAACTCCTGCTTTTTTGTTTTGTTTTATTTGATTTTTGTGCGATATGGAAATTTTACAGCGTTCTCAGCCCGTAATCTTTTAAACAGCGCTGGATGCCCTGCTGAGTGGTGTCGAACCGGATGCCGAAGCGTTTCAGTTTTGTGGTGTCCATCACAAGGTTCCGGCCCCAGCTTTCTTCCTCGATCTGCACAGCGATTCCCAGCGTTTCGGCAAACTGCCGGGCGGTGCATACCATGTTTTCGGCATTGCCGCTGCCAAAATTATATACGCCGCCGGGCAGCGCCATGGCAGGCTCCAGATTTTCGATCACCTGCCGCACATAGGTCACGCCGCGGTGGTCGTTCCGGGAGAAGCGCAGAGCCTCTCCCTTCAGCGCGGCACGCAGAAGATTCAGCGGAAGATTGCCCCGGATGGGCAGCCCATAGCCGGGCAGGTCATACATCCAACTGGCACGCAGATGGACCGAGTCCGGGCAGAGCTCCAGCACACGCTGCTCTGCTTCCAGCTTGTATTGGCCGTAAATGTTTGCGGGATGCAGGGCCAGTGTTTCCGGCAGCAGCCCCTGCTGCTGCACACCAGCATAGACCTGATCCGAGCTGAATGCCACCAGCTTTGCCTTCGTCTGCTGCGCAGCCCGTGCCAGCCAGACTGGCAGCTCCACATTGGCACGGTAAGCTTCTGCCGGATGCTGCGCACAGTAACTGGTATCGGAAAGAGCGGCGGTGTGCAGGATCACATCCGGATGCAGAGCTTCCACCTGTGCACGGGTGAGAGCTTCATCGGCTGTACAGAAAAAGCCTTTTGGAAGGGCGCAAAGCTCGTACTTTCCCTGCCACTGCTGCAAAATGCGGGAGCCGACAAAGCCGCCTGCACCGGTGATAAGAATTTTTTTCATGATAATTTCCTCCTGTAGGGCAATGAAAAAGTGCCCAGCAGCATGACAGCCTGCCGGGCACAGAAATTTTAAAGGAACAGTTCCAGCACGAACACGACGGCACAGCAGGCCACAGATACCTGAAACAGGCTTGCGCCGAACCAAGCAGCTGCAATGCCTACCACCAGCGCCATGGCACCGGCAGCCGGGCTCTGGGTCGCGTTGACAATGGCCGGGAAGGTCATGACCGCCAGCGTCACATAGGGCACATAATACAGAAACGACTGAATGAAGCGATTTTTGATGGGCTTGCGGATCAGTGTGAGCGGAAGGATGCGGATGGCATAGGATACCAGCGCCATCACTGCAATGTAAATGTAATGATTATGCGTCATGCTCTGCCTCCTGCTCTTCTGGATTTACCGGAAAAAGAGCTGCTGCAGCGCTGGAAATGAGCACTGTGAGCAAAATGGTGCGCGTGCCCTCCGAAAGAGCGGAGATACCCGGCAGGTAATTGCACACAAAGCTCAGTGCAAAGCTGATGGCAACAAGTGCAGCTACCACCCTGCTCTTACGCGCCGGAGGAATGATGATGGCAAGGAACATGCCGTAAAGGGCAACGCTCAGCGCACTGACAGCCCGCAGCGGCAGCAGATTGCCCGCAATGATGCCCAACGCTGTACCGATGGCCCAAGCCGGTGCCGCCAGCAGAATGGCACCGTAGGTATAATATGGGTTCAGGCTGCCGGGCCGTGCAATGGTGATGCCAAAAAGCTCGTCTGTCACATCATAACCGATGAGCAGCCTGTGCCAGAAGGGTGTGCCCGGCGCAAAGCGCTGGGCCAGTGCGCAGCTCATGAGCAGATAGCGCGCATTGGCGATCAGTGTGATGACAGCCACTTCCAGATAGGTCGCATTGGCCATGATGATGGCAAATGCAGCGTACTCGCCTGCCGAAGCGTTGTTCAGTAGGCTGACCAGAAAGCCCTGAAACGGGGTAAAGCCTGCCCGGCGGGCCGCAATGCCCAGCGAGAAGGAAACAGCAAAATAGCCCAGCGCAATGGGAACGCCATCCCGCATGCCCTCACAGAAAATTTTTTTGCTGAAAGCCCAAACCGGCCTTTCTGCATTGACAAGCTCTGGGGCAAGGAGCTTACTTTTGGAATTCATCTTTGTTTTTTACTCCTTTCCTATTTCAAACACCGCTTTTTATTATACTCTCACGCACACAGAGAAGAAAGGGCTTTTTCACTTTCTTTTCGGCACAAAAGGAAAACGCCGCCTGAAAAGGCAGCGTTCTTCGTCGATTTATGCACCCGGCACCAGAAAATGCATCGCCTGCGGCAGGACCTGCGTACCGGCTTCCAGCCCATTTGCCGTCAGGATCTGTGCCGGTGACACATGGAACCGTCTGGCAATGCCGAACAACTCCTCTCCTGCCTGTGCATAGTAGATGCGCAGTGCGATCTCCGGGTCCGGAGTCGTCAGCAGTTCGCCCAGCTCAATGCTGCCGATGCCCGGATGTGTGCTCCGGCAGAGGATGGCTCCTTCGGCACGGGCGGTGACCGTCACTTCCAATGTGCCGCCAGTGCAGCTGCACTGGATGTTCTCGGTGCTCAGCCAGCATTCCGGGCTGAACTGTGCACCCGGCGGGGCTTCTACTGCAAGCGGAAAGACAAGCTCCAGTGTTTTTTCGTAGCTTTCCAGCTCGGCAAGACTGTTCTCGGCAAAGGCGGTGGCAACGGCACGCACCGTAAAGGCCCAGCCGTCGCGGTAAGGTGTTACCTGCGCCGGTCCATAAGACACAAAGCAGGCACGCAGCTGAGCATCCGCATCTGGCAGCGGCCCGGAGGCCGTGGAAGATGCTGTCTCGTTCAGCATACAGGCAAGATCTTCTGCTGCCAACTCCTGCGGCGTGACGGCGGTTTCAAACTGCGTAGAAAAGGCATCCGCTACGTATTGCAGCTGGCAGGGCCGCCATGCGTGCAAATGCATCATCACGCTGGCTGTCAGTTGGCCGCTGGCTTCCTGTTCGCCCTCCGCAAGGGCAAAGCCCACCGGCTCCAGCACGCACATGCATCTGCAGTCCTCTGCCACGCCTTCCAGATCCACCACCTGATTGAACGGCAGGGATGCCGCCTGACTTTGCAGGCTGCTTTCGCCTTCCGCGCGCCAGGCGCATTGGGCACGCACCTCGCCCTTGACCACTGCCTTGCCCGCCAGCAGCTTTACCTCCCGCACGGCGGCGCTGCCGGTAATATCCAGAATGGCTGCGGGCGGCTTTGCAAACACAAGCTCCCCTTCCACAGTGACCAGTTTTTCCAGCACCGCGGTGCTGCGCACGCCGTTCAGCGTCTGCAATTTCTGTTCAATGCCGCCATCGGCCAGCGCCGTGATCAGTTCCTGTTTATCCTGTGTATGGATAGTAACCACAAGACCATAGGCTCCGCGCACCTCGATGCGGTGCGGGTTTACTGCCCGGCAGTTGAGGTATTCGGTCTGCCCTTCTACCATGGCCATCCAGCTGGTGAAGGAAAATTCCGGCACCTCCAGCTGCTTTGTAAACGGCAGCTTCTGCTCAGTCTGGCAAAGCCCGGCCCCGTCCTCGCCCTGATAAAACACAGTGCAGCGCAGATAGCCTTCCAATGTAAGCCGCCCGGGCTGCAGCTGCTTTTGCAGCACCACCGGTTTTGCAAAGCATTTGACCAGCTTGAACACCGGCGGAAGATAATCTGAAATCAGGATCTCGGTTTCCAGCGGAAGTTCTGCCTTGACGGTGCAGCTCGTGCCTGCCTGCGGCAGCGTATCCCGAAAGATCTTCAGTTCCATGCAGTGTGCTCCTTTCCCTGTCCGTCTCTACTGGAAAGGTATGCACATGCTTTGCAGGATATGCGCGCAAAAAAGGCACCGTGCAAAACACACGATGCCTTTGGGCCTTTTGAAACAATCAGATCGTTTTGCGCAGGACAGCCGCCTGCATTACATGGTATTTCTGCATCAGCCGGACGGCAGCCGATGTGATCTTCTCGCCGCTGACCACAATGGGGATCGCAGGCGGGCAGGAAACCGTCGGCATAGCGCAGATACGCCCCACCGCCTGCTCTGTGGGCACCTGCTCCTGCGGGGCAAACACAGCCTGCCGGATGCTGCAGCAGGTGTGCAATTCGTGTTCCAGCTCCAAAAGCTCACGATCGTTTTTTTCCGGGAGCGGGAACGGTCCTGTAAGGTTTTCCACAATGTGGAGAACGGCAGAAGTCAGCCGTTCAAAGTCCTGCGGCGGATTTGCCGGGGTGAACATCAGCACAACATAGCGCGGGTCGGCATATTCGCACTCGACCTTTGCGCTGCGCAGCGCTTCTGCAAGCTCTGTGCCGGTCATGCCCAGTGTAGCAGCATCCAGCGTGACCTTGAGAGGTTCGCTTTCCAGTGCCAGCGGCCCCGGGCAGTGTTTTGCAGCAGCAGCTTCGTTCAGCTCCCGGCGCAGGCGGGTCAGATGACCGCAGCACTGCAAAAGCCGCAGCGGATAACCCTCCGACAGGATCTGGTTGCATTTGTCCAGCGACTGCAAGATCAGGTAAGACGGACTGGTGGAACCAAACAATGCCAGTGCATTGCGCACAGCGGCTTCGTTCTGAATGGGGGCATTTTTGCCCAGATGCAGGTATGCGCCGCCAGTGACAACGGGCAGTGTTTTATGGCCGGAGTCGCAGCACATGGCCGCGCCCAGCGCAATAGGATGCTGACCGCCCTGCGGCAGAAAACGCAGGTAAGCACCGTGGGCATTATCCACCAGAAGCGGAACGCCAAAATCCTTGCACACTTCGGCCAGCGCTGCAATATCCTGCACACCGCCCAGATAATCCGGACTGGTGATGTAGACGCCAAAGGGCCTTTTGCCCTGCTGTGCCAAACCCTGCAGAGCACCTGTCAGCTTTGCAGCTGACACCGGGCAGCTGCAAAGTGCACCGGCATCCTGCGGCACAGGCCAGAGCCACTGGATATCAAAATCCAGCAGCGCCGCCGCATACAACAGCGCTTTGTGAGCGTTGCGCGCTGCCAGCAGGACCGGGCGCTGTCCGGCTGCGGGCGCAGCCTGCAGTGCAAGGCACAGCATTGCACGGATGCACTGGGACGAGCCCTCTGTGCTGTAATAGGTATGCACCGTGCCGAACAGCCGGGTAGCGTTGGCTTCGCTCTGGGCAATGATGCCGTCAGCCCCATACAGTTCATCCGCACCCTTTATTTCGGTAATGTCCCACGGCTCAAAGCCCAAAAGGCTCTGGCCCTTGTGGCCGGGCATATGCAGCCGCGAGGTGCCGGACTGTGCGTAACGGCGCACAAAATCCACAATAGGCGTGGTCGTGCTCATTCGCAGGCTTCGCCATCAGCACAGGCGTTACAGGTAGAACCAAGCTCAATAGGCACCTCGATGCCCTTGGCGGCAAGTTCCTGATTCTCAGCGACCTTGATCATGATAGCGCATTCCATTCGCTTTTTGAACAGCTCGCAGCCGTACTCATACACACCGGTAATGTTGCCAGTAGCGTGGTAGGAGTTTGCTGCACAGCCGCCGGAGCAGTACAGCTTTGCCCAGCAGTTCTGGCACTCCTTGCGGGCATAGGCGTTGCAGTGCTTGAACTCATCGCGCACGGCAGTGTTCGTAACGCCCTTCCAGATATCGCCCATCAGGTACTTGGGGTCGCCCACAAACTGGTGGCAGGGGTACAGATCGCCCCAAGGAGTAACAGCCATGTACTCAGTGCCGGAGCCACAGCCGGAAATGCGCTTGTAGATGCAGGGGCCGCCGGTGAGGTCGATCATGTAGTGGTAGAAGGTAAAGCCGCGGCCCTCGCGGTTGCGCTTGATCATTTCCTTGGCAAGGATCTCGTACTGTTCCTTCAGGATGGGCAGATCTTCCTCGGTCAGGGCACTGGGGTCGCCGGGCTTAGACACCACAGGCTCCATGCTCAGCTCAGTAAAGCCGAGGTCGGCCATGTGGAAGATATCGTTGGTGAAGTCGGTGTTGTAGTGGGTGTAGGTGCCGCGCATGTAGTAGTTCTTGTCGCCGCGCTTCTTCACGAACTCCTGGAACTTGGGCACGATGGTATCGTAGCTGCCATGGCCTGCATAGTCCTTGCGGAAGCGGTCGTTGACCTCTTTGCGGCCATCCAGACTCAGAACGACATTGTGGCACTCCTTGTTGCAGAAATCGATCACATCGTCATCGATCAGCATACCGTTGGTGGTCATGGTAAAGCGGAAGTTCTTGTTGTGGATCTTCTCCTGCTCACGGCAGTAGGCAACCAGCTTTTTGACCATGTCAAAATTCATCAGCGGTTCGCCGCCAAAGAAGTCCACCTCAAGGTTGCGGCGGGTGCCGGAGTTTTCGATCAGGAAGTCCATGGCACGCTTGCCCACTTCAAAGCTCATCAGCGCACGGTCGCCCTGATAGCGGCCCTGCGAAGCAAAGCAGTAGGAGCAGTTCAGGTTACAGGTGTGTGCAACATGCAGGCACAAGGCCTTGACCACGGTGTTGCGGTTTTTAAAGTCGAAAGCCATATTCTCATAGGTATCCGGGGTCCACAGCTTGCCTGCTTCCTTCAGGTTGGTCACGTCATCGATGCACTGACGCAGATCTTCCTCCGTGACATCCTCGCGGTCTCCATACTTTGCCATCATAGCCGAAACGATCTCGTCAGCAGTATGCTCCGGGTACATGGCAATGATATCGTATGCAACATCGTCCACCACATGCACCGAGCCGCTGCAGGTGTCCAGCACGATATTATAGCCGTTCAATTGATACTGGTGTACCATTTTACTCTCCATTCCAATTACACAAAAAATGCCGCCCGGCAAAGGCGGCATGGGGTTTGCAAAAATTACTTGTTGCTGTTCTCGCACTGCTGGTTAGCCACGCCGCAGGAGGTCTTGCAAGCGGACTGGCAGGAAGTCTGGCACTCGCCGCAGCCGCCGGTCTTAACGCTCTTGGTCAGGTCACGAGTAGCAATGGTCTTAATACGTTCCATAATAGAAAACCTCTCTAGCTCTCAAAATTTCATCGCGCCGGACAAAGCCCGGTACGCATTTATCTTTGCTTATGATAACACGCAAGGGGCTTTCTGTCAAGATTTTTATGCTACTAACCTGTTCAAACCTGTCCAGCAGGCTGATACTTCGTCAGGACGGTGTGCAGCCCCAGCTCCCGCGCTCTGGCCAGTAAGTACCGGTAGCGGCACAAAAGCGCCTGCCGCTCGTAAATGCGCTGCTCGATCAGGTCTGTATCTACCTCCAGATCAAACATCATCTCATTACGCCGCAGGCAGAACAGACATTCCTTCAGCTCTTCTTCCAGTTCTGGGTGATAGCGTTCGTGCTCGGTATCCCGCGGGATGCGGCTCGAAAGCAAAGTTTGGGTGTTCTGGGCATAGGTTCGTTCCAGCATAGGCCGTCCTCCTCTTCTTTGTGCATCTTGAAGGTTTGTACATTCTAGTATATGAAGAGACCGGTGCAGAATATGCCAGTTTATGGTAAAGCAGAAACTTTCTCCGCTGGTGCGCGCATTTTAAAAAAGTTTGCAATTTTTTCAAAATCACGCTTGACAAGTATCACTTTTCCGCGTATAATAGCACACGTTGAACGGCTCACGCTGCGAAACTCAATCGGATATTGGGGATTTGCATAGTGGTAGTGCGGTAGACTCTGACTCTACTTGTGGGAGTTCGATTCTCTCATCCCCAACCAAAAAGCCATCTGGTTTATGCCGGATGGCTTTTTTCGTTCTATATTGTTATACAAAAACAGCGTACCGTCTTTGCGACGGTACGCCCATTTTTATGCAGTTATTACAGAATGCTGATGCGGCCTGCGCCGTAGGGATTCTCGTAATCCAGCAGATAGCCCGGGTAATCGGCCAGCGGGCTGTTTGCGGTGGTCAGATGCGGCAGACCCTCGCCGTCCACGCCGCCAAAGCTCATTGCGTAAGTGGACATCACGAGGTAATCCTCAGACACATAGTCCTTGATCAGCTCTGCGCCATCAAACATGGCAAAGCCATCGCCCAGATTGCGCAGAGTGTAATTCATGCCAGCCAGAGCGTAGGTCTTGCTCTCGTCCAGCGGTTCATAAGTACCGGAAGCCTTGTTGTAGATCTTCACGTTCTGCACGCGCGGAGTGCCGGTGGCACTGCCGATCCAGACATTCTTCTCGTCGGTCTGCACGGTGTTGGGGATATCGGTGTGGATCTCGTAGGAAGCGCCTGCCACATGCAGGAAGCCGCCGTTCTCCTTTTCCGTTCCGGCAAAGCGGGCTGCAAACTCCAGTGCATCCTGGATCTGCTTGCCGGTGACAGACATCAGACATGCCACATTGCCAAACGGGCTGACCTGCTTGCAGGTCTTGAAGGTCCAGTAGCCGGCTTTCTCATCGGCGCGGATGCCGCCGCCGTTCATGATAGCGATGTCACAATGCAGCTGTTCCACCTCATTGAAGTAGGAGTAAATGCCGTCGGCCACGAAGTCGCCGAGATTCGTCTCTGCCATGCGGATGCGGCGCTTGCCAGTCTCGGGGTCGGAGATGTAGAAGTTCGTATCGGCAACAGCGATCTTCTCACCCAGCATGTCGTCCACAGAAGCGACCCATGCGTTCTGGATATCGGCAACGGCACTGTCGGAGCCTTCGTAAGAGGAGATCAGACGGGTGGCAATGGAGCCGTCAGCCTTGATGGTCATTTCGCCAACATTTGCAAAATAAGAGCCGGTCTGGGTCAGGGCGACAGCCTTGCCGGACAGATCCTTCACCCACTCACACTCCATCTTGGTGTGAGAATGGCCGTCGATGAATGCATCGAGGCCGGAGGTGTGCTCGATGACTTCCTTGCTGGTCCAGGGCGAAGAGGAAGGATCAACGCCCAGATGGCCCAGACCGATCACGTAGTCAGCCAGAACCTTGGCCTTATCAATGGACTTCTGCACAGCCTTGTACAGCTTCTGGCCGTCGTCACCGCCCAGAATATCATAGATATAGCGGCTCTGGCTCTTATCCATGAAGTAAGCCGGAGTAGACTTGGTGAAGGTCTCGGGCGTGGTGATGCCCACAAATGCGATCACGCGGCCGCCGATGGTGAAGTATTTGACATCCGGCAGAACGCGGTTGCCCAGCGGCAGATTGACCCAGTTGCTGGAGAGGTACGGGAAATCCGCCTCAGCCATTACCTCTTTTGCACGGGCCATGCCGTAGTCGAATTCATGGTTGCCGGGAGTTGCAGCATCATAGCCAGCGGCGTTCATCAGCTGGATGATGGATGCACCTTCGTCCATGGAACCATATGCGGTACCCTGAATATGGTCGCCCGCATCTACAAGCAGGACATTTTTGCCTGCATCCTGATAGCTCTTTTTCAAAGCTGCGATGGCAGCATAGGTCAGTTCCGGCGATTTTTTGTCGATGTAAGTATGAACATCGTTGGTGTACAGGATCGTAATGTCCTTAAAGCTGCCGGGGTAACATGCAGACGCAGCGGGTGCGCCCAGACTCACGGCAGCAACGGCTGTGGTGACACCTGCGGCTTTCAGGAAGCTGCGGCGGGAGATAAGCTGTTTCATGGAAAAACGACCTCCTCTTAAAACTCTCTTTTGTTTTTATCGGGCGCACAGAACCAGCCCGACGCTTGTTATATTAAGCATAACACACAAAACACCCAAGAACAACCCGGAATCGCACAATTTGTTCATAATTCACGGTACTAAGTCACACTTTTTGTGCAACATTATTCCTTTTCAGGGCAAAAAACAGCCCGCATCTGCAGCCAGTCGTTGACTGCAAAAGCGGGCTGTTTTCAAAGGGGATTCAAAAATAGATCAGAGCAACGAGCTCAAATCGCATTGTATTCCTTGAGGAATTTCTCAAGGTCGGTACCCTCGATCTTTTTCAAAGCTTCCTTCATGGCAAGGCGCGGGATGAGCGGCAGATCCATGTCGGTGATCTTCTTGCCGTCGCGCAGCTTGACCGTTGCATCGATCAGGGCACGTACGTCGTAAGTGCTGCCCCAGACCTCGGGCACACCGCGGTCGATGTCCAGCAGGGTGTATACAGCTTCCATACCGGTGCGCATGGAGTATTCGGTGGTGAAGATGGTGTCACGGCCGGTCTCGGCGAACTGGCCCAGGAAGGCAAAGTTGACAGCTCCCTCCGGCACGATATCAGGACGGTCGCCCATCGCACGCGGCATAAAGAATGCATCGATATACGGCATCATGACCGGGATGGTGTTGGCACTGTGCTCGGCCAGCTCTTCGATCTGATCCTCGGGCACACCAATGTGGTACAGCCATTCCATGCACAGTTCCTTGCCGGTGCAGTCGCGCATGGCCTTCTTGACGTAGTTGCCGGGCTTATCACTGAACAGGCCGTAGACCCAGACGCACAGCTGGTTCTTAGGCTGGTCGCGGAACTGCTGCTGACGGTTCAGCGTCCAGCTGAGCAGCCAGTTGGAGTCCTTAACCGTGACGATGCCGCCGGTGACGGTGTGGCCGCTGAACGGGTCACGCTTGCAAATCTTCTGGATATACTGCGGGATCTTGTCGTCCAGCGTAGTGATGGTGGCGCTTTCCCAGTTGGAATGTTCGGGGTCGGAGCAGAACTTTTCAGGATTGCCGAATGCGGGGTCCTGTGCAGCGATCTTCTTCCACAGGTCCCAGCCGTTACCCGGCTTGATGGTGGGATCAAAGCCTGCCGCCTTGTCCTGTGCGCCCATCGTGCAGCTTTCCACGCAGCCGCCGTTGGTGATGAACAGCAGATCATTTTCGGTCAGGTCAATGGTGCTGATCTCACCTGCGTGCTCCACAACCACGCTGCTTGCCTGCTTGCGCTTGCCATTGATATCAAATTTCACGTCCACGACCTTGGTCTCATAGTGGAACTGCACGCCGTGGTCTTTCAGGTAAGTGACCATGGGCAGGATGATGGACTCATACTGGTTGTAGCGGGTAAAACGCAGGGCAGTGAAATCCGGCAGGCCGCCGATGTGGTGAATATAACGCTTGAGGTAGAGCTTCATTTCCAGAGCACTGTGCCAGTTCTCAAAAGCAAACATGGTGCGCCAGTACAGCCAGAAGTTGGAGTTCAGCACTTCATCATCAAAGAAATCGGTGATCTTCTTATCCTGCAGCTGTTCGTTGGGGGTGAAGAAGAGCTTCATGATCTCCATAGCACCCTTATCAGACAGGCCGAACTTGCCATCGGTGTGGGCATCCTCGCCGCGGTTGACGGTAGCACGGCACAGTGAATAGTTGGGGTCTTCCTTGTTCAGCCAGTAGTACTCATCCAGCACACTGGCACCCTCGGTCTCCAGAGACGGAATGGAGCGCAGCAGATCCCACATGACCTCGAAGTGGTTATCCATCTCGCGGCCACCGCGCATCACGTAACCGATATCGTATTTGTAGCCGTCGCAGGCACCGCCGGGGACGGGGTCTTTCTCAAACACATGCACATGCTCGCCCTTCATCTGGCCGTCACGCACCAGATAACATGCAGCCGTCAGTGCAGCCAGACCGGAACCAATGATATATGCAGATTTATGATCGACACCCTCCGGCTTTTTAGGAGTTGCAAATGCTTCATAGTTGCCACTGGAATAGTACATAGAAAAGCCTCCCTGCTTTTTATTGCTTTTTTCGGCATCCTTGCGCCGTCCTTATGGCAACAGTATACCCCGCGCCGCCGCAGCAGACAACAAACAAACTTTAGCGGGTGTATAAATTTTATACAATCATTCTGTTTTGCTGGAAATACGTACAAATTGTGACAAAAGCCGCCCTAATAGCGAATCGTTCTGTGATATAGCGTGCTTTATAAACCAGTTTCAGCAAAAAGAAAAGCACCCAGATTTCAACGAATCCAGGTGCTTTTTGTTGGTGGAGGCGATGGGAGTCGAACCCATGTCCGAAAAGAGTTCAGTGTAGGTGTCTCCGGGTGCAGGCGATCTACAACATTCCCGCCGCGCCACGCCGATCGTCAGGCTAGCGCATTGGTAGCTTCATGAGTTCCTGCCGGTCCGCAAAGCTTAAGTCCGTTCAGGTGCTGTGTCTAAAGGACGCCCCGGCCCCACACGACACAAGAGTGGGCGGAACGCGCAGCACTCAGGCTGCGAGCAACTGAGAATTGTTATTGTCAGTTAATTTTTTTGGAGGAGTTATAGAGCAGTTCCCCCACTGCTACCCGCTGCCCAGACCTCGCTCTCCCCGTCGAAACCTTTACGCCCCCTTATAAAGCACACCTTGCGGTGTGCAGAAAGCTTTGAAAAAGTTCCGCTTCAGGAAGCGGTCTGAAAAGATCAATAGTATTTGCCGTTGGACTTCATGGCACGGTCAATGGAACGCTTTGCATCGCGCTGGGCGGCATCGGCACGCTTATCATAGAGCTTTTTGCCTTTGCAAAGGCCCACTTCCATTTTCACGCGGCCATGTTTGAAATAGAGCGAAAGCGGCACAAGGGTATATCCCTGCAGCTTGCACTGCTGATGCAGCCGCCGGATCTCACTTTTGTGTGCCAGCAGGCGCCGGACGCGCATCGGATCCTGATTGAACATGTTTCCGTGGTCGTAGGGACTGATATGCATTCCCTTTACCAGCAGTTCACCATCCTCAATATCGACCCAGCTGTCTTTCAGGTTGACCCCTCCGGCACGCAGGCTCTTGACCTCCGTACCTTTCAGTTCAACGCCGGTTTCCAGCGCTTCCAGAACGAAGTATTCATGGCGCGCTTCACGGTTTGTGGCAATGGTTTTTGTTGCCGGACGCTCCTTAGTGGGTGCCATTCCGCGCGCCTCCTTTCTCCATTGTGGTTTGTTGTATCAGTATACCATTTTTTTATGGTTTTGCAAGGGCTGTTTTTGAAGAAACTGTAAATTTTTCCCAATTCACAGCTCACCACGGCCAGAAAGTGCACGATACAAGGTGGTCTCGTCTGTGTACTCCAGACTTGCACCCACCGGCAGACCGTAGGCCAGACGTGTGGTCTTGATGCCCAGAGGCTTGATAAGCTTTGCCAGATACATGGCGGTAGCTTCACCCTCCACCGTGGGGTTCATGGCCATGATGACCTCTTTCACCTTGCCGTCGCCCAGGCGGGCCAGAAGTTCCTTGACGCACAGCTGTTCGGCAGTAATGCCGTCCATCGGGCTGAGCAGGCCGTGCAGCACATGGTACAAGCCGTGATACTCCCTTGTGCGTTCAAACGCCTGCACATCGCGGGGCGTTTCCACCACGCAGATCACAGAAGGATCGCGTTTTGCACTGGCACAGATGGGGCAGATATCCGCTTCTGTATAATTCTGGCAGATACGGCAGCGATGGAGCTTGGTGTGGGCACCCTGAATGGCTCCCGCCAGTGCGGCGGCATCTTCGTCCGACATGCTCAGCACCTGATACGCCATGCGGGTAGCGCCCTTGCGCCCGATCCCCGGAAACTTGCTGAATTCTTCGATCAGCTTTTCCAGCGGGGCAGCAGTATAGCCCATGTTCTTCCCTCCTGCCGGATCAGAGACCGGGGATGTTCATGCCGCCGGTCAGCTTGCCCATTTCAGCTTCGGCAGTTTCGTCCACCTGCTTGACGGTTGCGTTGATGGCAGCAGCCACCATATCTTCCAGCATTTCAACATCATCCGGGTCCACAGCCTCGGGCTTGATGGTGATGGACAGCACTTCGTGCTTGCCGTTCATCTTAACAGTGACCATCTCACCGGCAGCGCTGCCGGTGTACTCGGCAGCTTCCAGCTCGGCCTGTTTGGCTTTCATATCTTCCTGCATCTTCTGTGCCTGACGCATGAGGGCGTTCATATCGGGGCGGCCAAAGCCTGCGGGCATTCTTGCTTTCATAATCGTTTCTCCTTATTGATGCAATGTATTTTTATGATCTCGTTTTCCTTGCGGAATCCTCAATGGACACATCCAACCCCAGCTTTTCCAGTGCACGAAGCGACTGCTCTGCGTTGGAGACCGTTTTGCCAGCGCTCTTTGGTTCATAGGGACCAATGGGCACCGCCGTACCGGACACATCCTTGATCAGCTTTTTGATCAGGCGCTGGCTGTCCTTATTGGCGCGGATAAAATCGCGGAAGGTCTTGCCGCCGTCGATCAGCACGCGGGTGCCATCAAAGTAAGCCTTGGACTTGCGCAGATAGGTGTAGAGCATGGGATCTTTTTCCTGCAGCTGCTGTACCACCTGCGGCCAGTACGGATACAGCACAGTCCCTTCCTGCCCGGCATCCTGTGGCTTTTCCGGCACAGGCTTTGCAGCGGGCGTGGGTGCAGGTTTGGGCGGTTCTGGCTGCGGAACAGGTTCCAACTCTGCCGGCACGGGTGCAGCTGACTGTGCGGCCTGCGCGGCAGGCTCGTCCCAAGGCAGCATTCCGGCCTGCTGCACGGGCGGTTCCTCCGGCAGCGGCGGCAGCTCTTCGGTCTGGACGGGTGAAGTCTGCTCTACAGGTATTTCCGACGGCACGGAAGGTTCTGCCTTTACAGGTTTCGGTTCCGCTGCAGGCTGCACCACAGGAACGGACGGTATTGGCGGCTGTGAAATCGGAGCGCTTGCAAAGGGCTGCACAGCAGTTGCCGATGCAAACGGCTGCGGCGCTGCGGGTTGAGCTGCAGCACGGACAGGCGCGGCCTGCACAGGAACTGCCTGCGGCTGCTGGGGCGGTTCGGATAAGCCAAACAATGCAAGTTCCAGCTCGATCCGCTGGTCGCTGCCGCGGGTCATATGTTCCAGCGCACTGCCCAGCGCACGGATGGCACGAATGGCCTCCCGCTGGCCCAGCTGCGGGCCTTTTTCCAGATACAAAGCCTCCTCCTCCGGCGAAACGCCGGACAGAAGGCTCTGCCCGCCCGGCAATGCTGCCAGCATCAAAGCACGATAATGCGCGATCAATTCCTCTGTCAGACGCTTGACATCCACAGACTGCTGGCGAAGCTGTGCCAGCTGGGCCAGTGCTGTGGCACCGTCCTGCGCTTCCAGTGCGTCCGAAATGCGGAACAGATAACTGCGGTCGGTCACACCTGCCATGCGGCGCACCACATCGGCGTCGATTTTCGCCGTAACGCCTGCGCAGGTATCCAGAATGGACAACGCATCGCGCAGCGCACCGTCGGCCAGACGGGCGATCAGTTCCGCACCGTCCGGCGAAAGCTCCAGCTTTTCCTCCCCTGCAATGTATTCCACCCGGCGGGCGATATCCTCCGGCCCGATGCGGGTAAAATCGTACCGCTGGCAGCGGGAAAGAATGGTGGCGGGCACCTTCTGGATCTCAGTGGTTGCCAGAATAAAGATGACGTGGGCAGGCGGTTCTTCCAGCGTTTTGAGCAGCGCATTGAATGCTGCTGTGGACAGCATGTGCACCTCATCGATGATGTATACCTTATATTTACAGGCGCTGGGAGTGTAAGCTGTTTCGTCGCGCAGGTCGCGGATATCGTCCACACCGTTGTTGGAAGCCGCATCCATCTCCACCACGTCCAGAATGCTGCCGTTATCGATGCCCTTGCAGATCTCACACTCGCCGCAGGGGTCTCCATTGACCGGATGCAGGCAGTTGACTGCCTTTGCAAAGATCTTGGCGCAGGTGGTTTTGCCGGTGCCGCGCACGCCGGTAAACAGGTAGGCATGGCCCACACGGTTTGCCGTGATCTGGTTTTTCAGCGCAGTAACAATGGCCCGCTGGCCTACCACATCCTCAAAACGCTGCGGTCTCCATTTGCGGTACAAGGCACGGTACATGGTTCTCTCCCCTTTCCTGCAAAATAAAAAAGACAGCGCTGACGGGGTTTTGTCCCCGCCTTGCGTAACTCGGCATACGGATGCAGGCTTACTGAAACGCACGAACGCACTGCTTAAGGCTGCTTGGTTCCCCACCTGACCTGGTTCACAGCGAATCCATCGTACAGGACCCGCATCCGTATGCCGAACCACGCAGCAGGCGCTGTCCGACACATTCTTCTGAATGCCAGAATATTGTACCATAAACGCAGGCAGATTGCAAGGGGTGGGAGGTATCATTTCACGGCCAACGCATGAAACGATCAAATAGGATAGCCCAAAGTCAGAAAATGTGATGCTCTCAAAAATCCAAAAAAGCGCAGTACATTCTCTGCGCTTTCGCGTTATGTTTGTACTGCGCTTTGCTTTTATCCTGTTATTTTATTAACGGCATCGATTTTGCAGCAGCCCCTTTTTTCTTACAATGCCACATCCAGTGCCATCATCAGCGCAAATCCCAGCACAATGCTTACAACACCGGCAGGCTCATCGCCCTCCACGGCCTGCGGGATCATCTCCTGTGCGGTCACGCACACCATGCAGCCCGCCGCTGCGCTGAGCAGCCACGGCAGCGCAGCACTGACCCATTCGGCCAGAGCAAAGGCAAGCAATGCCCCCAACGGCTCTACCAGCCCGGAAGCCGCTCCCGCAAAAAACGCCTGACTGCGGGTGCGGCCATTATGGGCCAGCGGCAGGCTGACTGCTGCACCTTCCGGGATATTCTGCAGACCGATGCCAAGGCTCAGCGCCAGCGCACCGCTGATAGCATCCGGCTCCCCGGTCAAAGCCAGTGCAGCGGCAAGGCCCGCCACCATACCCTCGGGCAGGTTGTGCAATGTTACAGCCAGCACCATGCGTCCGCCGTGCCCGGCCCCGCCTTCCAGCAGCTGCCCGGCAAACTGTTCCACCTGCAAAAGGCCCACTGCGCCAAGCACAAGCCCCACTGCCGATGGGATCCATGCCGGAAGCGGCAAAGTCTGTCCGCGCTGGATAGCAGGCAGCAGCAGGCTCCACACACTGGCCGCCAGCATAATGCCCGCTGCCATGCCGCACAGGATGCGCTGCGTGCAGGGCCGCGACTGCCGCCGCAGCAAAAACACACCTGCTGCCCCCAGTGTAGTGCACGCCGCCGGGAACAGCAGCACCCATGCAGTGAAAACGATCTGGTTCACGATGCATTCCCCCTTTGCCCGGTGTATGTGCGCCGAAGCAAAAAGGTGCAGAAAAGTCCGTCACACAAAATACAGTGCGACGGGCTTTTCTGTCAGAATGCGATGGCATCTTCTTCGCTGTCAAAGTCATTCTCCGGTTCTTTGACCAGCTTTACCTTCTGGCCTACTGTAAACGGCTGAGTGCCGAAGCGGTAGTTGAGTCCGATCAATGTAACATAGTACTTCATCTTTATTTCTCTTCAAGAAACATGCATTCCCGTCTTGATTCAAGTGAACAAATAATGAAAGAAATTACAAAGGGATTACAACGCGGTAAAAAATTCTTTCCTGAGTTTTCCTGTGCTTCGATCAGTTTAACAAAAACTCTTTGACTTTTAGCGATAAATTATAACAAAATCGTAGATTATCATTGAAATCTCACTTCTTAGCCAAAAAAGCTCTTGATTTTTTCGCAAAAAAGACTAGAATATCCACTTGCAGAAAGGCACTTCCTGTAGGGCCTTCTGCAAAATACATTTGCGTATGGCAAGGAGATTTTAGATATGAAACTCAAGAATGTTTGTGTTGCTGTTGTTGCTCTGGCTCTGGCTGTTGGCATGACCGCTTGCGGCGGTTCTGCTTCCTCCACTGCTGCATCCTCTTCCGAGGCTGCTTCTACCAGCACTTCTGTTGCTGCTGAGACCGAGGAGAACGCTTCTTCCGCTGTTGCAGAGGAGAACGGTTCTTCTGAGGCTGCTTCCAGCGAGGCCGCTTCTTCTGAGGCCGCTTCCAGTGAGGCTGCTTCCAGCGAAGCTGCTTCTTCTGTTGCAGCTTGATCGCACAGCGCCTAAATTCCAATAAAAGCTGAAGCCGGGCACAGGGAGCCATGAGTTTTCCTGTGCCCGGCTTTTTACAACAAAACGCACCGGATCGTTCAACGAGAACCACCCGGCGCGTTATTTTTTATGCTCCCCAGAACAGGATCCCCAGTCCTGCAGAGAGCAGGATCATCCCAATGGGCGATGGTGCTTTGCCCTTTTTCCGGCGGCAAAGGGCATGCAGCCCCCACAGCAGCAGGAACACCACAATGGAACGGAGATCCGGTGCAATGCCTGCCTTGTCCGCTGCAAATCCGGCCAGCGTAGAAAGCGCCATGTTGACAGCAGTTGCCAGGATCATCGCCACCACACAGGGACGAACGCCGCCAAGAACTGCGTTGATTCCCGCATACTTCATCAGGTTCTGCAGCACCGATGCAACGAGCAGGATAATGACAAAGGACGGCAGCACCACACCCAGCGTCGCACACAGCGCACCCCAGAAGCCGCCCTGTGAAGCGCCGATGAAGGTAGCCATATTGATGGCCAGCGGGCCGGGTGTGGATTCCGACACGGCAATGAAGCTGAGGAATTCGCCTTCCGTCAGCCAGCCGTGTCCTAAGACCGTTTCCCGCACCAGCGAGATCATCCCGTAGCCGCCGCCGAAGGACAGCGCACCGATCATGAGGAAATTCCAGAAAAGTTCTACATAGATCACGGCTTCTTCTCCCCCTTCCGCAGCTGCTGTACTGCATACACCAGCAGCCCGGCCGCACCGCTGAACAGGATGTAAAAAATGGAAGAGAAGGACACTGCTGCAATGGAACAGCCCACCATCGCTGCCGCAACCGTGGTCAGGATGACAATATTGAAGACGCTGTGTTCCAGCTGTTTCAGCATTTTCAGGCCCGCCGAGAGGATCAGATAGATCACACACACCTGAATGCCGTGGAACGCACTTGCCACCACCGACAGGCGGAGGAACTGGTCAAAGAACAGCGAGATCAGATAAATGACCGCGAAGGACGGAAGACATACCGCCACCGTGGACGCTGCCGCACCTGCCGCACCCTCGATCTTGTAGCCGATATAGGTGGCACTGTTCACCGCCACCGGGCCGGGCGTAGACTCCGCAATTGCCACCATATCCAGAAATTCTTCTTTTGTCACCCACTTTTTCTCTTCCACAAATTCATTCTGCAGCAAAGCCACCATGGCATAGCCGCCGCCAAACGTGAACGCTCCAATTTTGAAAAACGTCCAGAAAAGCTCCTTTGTTTTCGACATAGTCTTCTCCTTTCTTGCGCCTTATTATATCATTTTTTGTTTTGATATGATATACTTTAATGGAATATGCTGTTTTCTTTGGAAAAAGCAGAAAAAGGAGTTTAGGATATGAAAACAAAATTTGGCATTGTAGGCTGCGGCTTTCTGGGCGGCATTGTGGCCAACGCATGGAAGAACGGTCTGCTGCCGGACTATGAGCTGGTAGGCGTGACCAGCCGCACCCGTGCTTCGGCAGAAAAACTTGCCGCCGAGGTAGGCTGTCCCGTCTGTGATGATGTGGATGCTCTGCTGACACTGCAGCCGGAATACATCGTGGAGACTGCTTCGGTGGAGGCTGTGCGCGCCATGGCTGTGCCTGTACTGAAAAAAGGCGTGAATCTGGTCATTATTTCCATTGGTGCCTTTGCGGACCTTGATTTTTACGAGCAGGTCAAGGCCGCTGCCGTGGAGGGCGGTGCCAAGGTGCATCTGGCAAGCGGTGCCATTGGCGGCTTTGATGTGCTGCAGACCGTCACTCTGATGGCCGAGGCCCAGAAGCTGGCCGAGACGGCAGGCATTGAGACCCACACCGGAGCCAAGGGCTTCCGCAACACGCCGGTATGGGCCGACCACCTGCTGACCGATACCGAAAAGACCACCGTGTTCACCGGCAATGCCAAGCAGGCCATTGCCACCTTCCCCCGCCGCGTGAATGTGGCTGTTGCCACCTCGCTGGCCACCACCGGCCCGGAGATCACCGGCGTGACCATGCACTCGGTACCCGGCTGGGTGGGCGACGACCACTGCATCACCGCCGAGATCGAGGGCGTGAAGGCCGTGGTGGATATCTGCTCTTCCACCAGCGCCATTGCCGGTTGGAGCGTAGTTGCCCTGCTGCGCAACCTCTCCTCCCCCGTATGCTTCTATTAAAGGAGGACTTTACTGATGTTCAACAAACTGGTAGCCATTGAGCCGGTAAGCCTGATTCCCTCCGCTGAGCAGGAACTGCATCAGTACGCAAAAGAAGTGGTGCTGTACCGCGATATCCCGGTCAGCGATGACCAGATCGTGCAGCGCATCGGAGATGCCGATGCTGTACTTCTGAGCTATACCTCCCGCATGGGCAAAAATGTGATCGAGCGCTGCCCGAATATCCGTTACATCGGCATGTGCTGCAGCCTGTATTCTGAGGAAAGCGCCAATGTGGATATCGCCTACGCCCGCACCCGCGGCATCAAAGTGCTGGGCATCCGGGACTACGGCGACCGCGGCGTTGTGGAGTACGTCCTGCATGAGCTCACCGGCATCCTGCACGGTTTTGGGATGCCCATGCTGCGGGACGAGCCGGTGGAGATCACCGGGCTGAAGGCAGGCATCATCGGGCTGGGTGTGTCCGGCAAAATGATCGCCGACGCGCTGCAGTTCATGGGTGCCGACATTGCCTATTACAGCCGCACCCGCAAGCCGGATGCCGAAGCTGTGGGCATGGCCTATAAGCCGCTGGCACAGCTGCTGACCGAGAGCGAGGTGGTGTTCACCTGCCTGAACAAGAACGTACTGCTGTTGGGCAAGGACGAATTTGCACAGCTGGGCGCAGGCAAGGTGCTGTTCAATACCTCCATCGGCCCGGGCTTTGACTCTGCTGCTCTGGAACAGTGGCTTGCTCTGCCGGGCACCCACTTCTTCTGTGACACCCGTGCCGCTGCCGGCCCGGTGGGTGAAAACTTCTTTGCCCGTGAGAATGTGCATTGCGCGAATGTTTCTGCCGGACGCACCAAGCAGGCTTTTGTGCTGCTGAGCCAGAAGGTGCTGGCAAATATCCGCACTGCACTGGGAGAATGATATAAAAAGGAAACGCTTCCCGGCCAGGGAAGCGTTTCCTTTTAGGCTTTATTCAAAATTGTTGTGATCTCTTCCAGATTCGCCGCAAATCGGATGCCCTGCTGGCGCTGCGGCGTGGAAAGGCCTTTCTCGATCATTTTGGCAAGCAGTGCTTTCAGGCTGTCGTAGTAGCCGTTCAGATCATACAGGATGCAGGGCGCGTCCAACTGGCCCAGCGAGACCTTGGACATTACCTCTGCGATCTCTTCCAGCGTGCCGGTGCCGCCGGGGAATGCGATGAAGGCATCGCCCAGCTCGATCATCTTCGTCTTGCGCTCGGTCATGTCCTTGGTGACGATCAGCTCGGTCAGGCCATCGTGCTGCAGCTCCTGCTGCACAAAGAACTGCGGTTCCACACCGGTCACCGTGCCGCCTGCGTCCAGCGCGCTCTGGGCAAGCTGACCCATCAGGCCGCTGCGGGAGCCGCCGTACACAAGGCGGTGCCCGTTTGCACCGATCCAGCTGCCCAGTTCCCGGACAGCTTCCGCCAGCGCAGGATCATTGCCCGCATTTGCTCCAAGATAGACCGTGATGTTCATGGTATTTCCCCCTTTGTTTTTTCCATTTTACCACGCAGCGGGCCGATTGAAAAGGGCCATCCCCTTGCAAATGCAGCGGCACTGTGGTATTCTTGAACGCAGAAAAAAGGGAGCCTGCAAAAGCAGGCTGAGAGTGGGCTGTTTGCCCAGACCTGTGACCTGATTTGGACAATGCCAACGTAGGGAGATACTGCTGCTTCAAAGTGCGGAGATGCCTCCTTGCGGGCATTTCCGCATTTTTTGCAAAGGAAGTTGTAACCATGAAAACTGCATTGACGATTGCCGGCAGCGATTCCAGCGGCGGTGCTGGCATCCAGGCCGATATCAAAACCATGACTGCAAACGGCGTGTACGCCATGAGCGCTATTACCGCACTGACTGCCCAGAACACCACAGGTGTGACCGGCATTTTTGAAGCCACGCCCGAATTTCTGGCACAGGAGATCGACGCCATTTTTACCGACATCTACCCGGATGCCGTCAAGATCGGCATGGTATCCTCGGCAGAGCTGATCGGTGTGATCGCCGAAAAGCTGCACACCTACGGCGCAAAGCATATCGTGGTGGACCCGGTGATGGTTGCCACCTCCGGCTCCAAGCTGCTGCGGGACGATGCCGTGCAGGCACTGACCGAAAAGCTGCTGCCCATGGCAGAGGTGGTCACCCCCAACATTCCGGAGGCTGAGATCCTTTCCGGCATGAAGATCACCGATGCGGCCGGAATGGAGGCCGCTGCAAAGCTGATCAGCGAGAAATACCACTGTGCCGTGCTGTGCAAGGGCGGCCACCAGATCAACGATGCCGACGACCTTCTGTGGCGGGACGGCTGCGGCAAATGGTTCCGCGGCAAGCGCATTGCCAACCCCAATACCCACGGCACCGGCTGCACCCTGTCCAGCGCCATTGCGTCCAATCTGGCAAAGGGCTATGATCTGGATGCATCGGTGGAGCGCGCAAAGGCCTACATTTCCGGTTGTCTTTCTGCCATGCTGGATCTGGGCCACGGCTCCGGCCCGATGGACCATATGTTTGCACTGAAGGGAGAGTTTGTGGGTGAGTGAGCAGACCTTTGTGCAGCAGCTGGTGCAGGAAAGTCTGCCTGTGTGGGAGAAATGTCTGCACTCAGAATTTCTGACCCACCTTGCGGATGGCACACTGGATGAAGCCTGCTTCAAGGGCTACATCGTGGAGGACAGTCTTTACCTGCGGGAATATGCCAAGGTGTTTGCCTGGGGCATGACCAAGGCAAAGGATATGCAGACCATCCGCACCTACTATTCCCTGCTTTCCTTCGTGAATGAGAGCGAGGATGCAGCCCGCCTGCACTATCTCAAGCACTTTGGACTGACCGATGAAGGCATCCAGAGCCTGCCGCTGCGGCCGGAGAACCGTGCCTATGTGGACTCTATGATCGAAGCCGCCAAAAACGGCGAGGGCGCAGCCGAGTGCATGATGGCCTGCCTGCCCTGTATGCTGAGCTATGGCTGGATCTTCCAGAAACTGCTGGAGGAAAAGCCTTCCGTGCAGGATACCCTTTATGGTACACTGGTGGTGGACTATGCTGACAAGGGCTATGAGGCGGCCTGCCGCGACTGGGCCGTGTTTGCAGAAAAAGTCTGCGAAGGCCTGAGCGACGAACGCCTTGCCCGCTGCCGCGAGATCTTCCATGCCTGCTCGGAGCACGAGCTGAACTTCTGGGCCATGGCAGCTTCCCCGCGCAGTGACCTGTAATGTTTCCTAAAATATAAAATGCACCCGGCCTGTGGGCAGAACCGCAGCAACCGGGTGCATTTGTTTTGTTCAGGGTTTCGTGGCTGCAGCCGCAGGCATGAGCCTTAGTGCCGGAAACAAGGGAACCCTAAAACAAAAACTCCCCCGGCTCTTCTGCCGAGGGAGTGGAAAAGAAAAACGCCCCTAACAGAAGAACTCTCTTCTGTCAAGGACGAATAAAATTTGGCCTTCTATCCGCGGTGCCACCCTGACTTCATGGGCATGACCCCATGCACTTGGCGGGATGCCAACACATCCCCGGCAACTGACGTATGCCCTACGTTGCAGAATACTGTGCGGCGAAAGTTCTCCGCAGTTCCCTGCACCCTCAGCGGTCCATTTCGGGAAAATATAACGCAAAGTCACACTTTCCTTGACGAACTGTTTCCGGTCTGCTTCTCAGCTGCGCAGGCTCTCTGTACAGGCATGGTTCGCCGTTATCTCCGCTTCAACGGTTTAGTGTATTGAATTTGGCTATATTAAACCACGGATTTTTCGTTTGTCAATACCTGTTTGCAAATTTTTCAAAATCAGCCTATGTCCACAGTGGGTTCAGCGCTTCCGGCGGCTGTTCGTGCTGGAAAACTTCACCGCTTTTGCCGGCCTGCGGCGGCTGTGCAGCGCACTGTAGTAGCCAAAGGCAGTGCCGCATAAGCCGCCCACAATGTGCATGAAGTTTGCTACATTGTCGTGCACAAAAATGATATCGTACACCTGCTGACCAAAGTACAGCGCTGCAACCAGCAGCATGGTGACCGGGATGCCGCCGGAGAAGCCCGCCAGCGACGAAAGCATGATAAGCATGAACACGATGCCGGACGCGCCCAGCAGCCCCGAACGTGGGAACAGCACGCATTGCAGCACGCCGGTGACCAGAGCGGTGAACACCATGCCGCACAAAAGCGGCTTGCTGCCGTACTTTTCTTCCATTGGCGGGCCAACAACGAGCAGCAGCAGCATGTTATTCAGAAAGTGATCCCAGCTGGCATGGCCCAGCACATGGCCGAACAGCCGGATGTAGAACAGCGGGTCCTTCAGCGAGGAGCGATAGACACAGAACAGATGCATCGTCGTCCACCCGTCCGTCCACTGGTCGAGGAACAGCACCAGAAGTGACAGCAGGAAAAATGTGAGGATCACCGGGGAGTTGTACTGCAGTTCCAGTTTGAGTTTTACTTTTTTCATCCTCTTGTCTCCACCCAGTATTCGCCCATGCTCTGGCCGGGCTGGTTCGTCACTTCATCCTTGAGGTAATCGCCAAGGCCGCAGCTTTCCGGCTGCCATGCAAGGGCTGCTTCCACCGTGGGGTACTCCACCTCGGCATACCAGAACTCGGTGGGCTGGCCTTCGTCCACATGGTTCACTTCCAGCACAGAACCGTCCGGCAGGGTGTAGCTGCGGCGCAGCTTCGGGATGAGAGGTTTAGCGATAATCTTGTATTCCAGATCATCAAACAGTTCTTTGTCGATGCTGCGCTCGATCTCCTCACGGGCAAGACCGCCCCCGGATTTGAAGCAGAGGATGTAGTCCGTTCTGCCGCCGGTGAGGGCTTCTTCCCGGATGCGCACGGTGGGCCGCACGCTGATATAGCCCTGCCGCATGGCAAATTCCTCCCTGAGGGGCAGCCCCTCCGGCCAGCCCTTCACCATCCATTTGCGTTCGATCTCCATAATGCATCCCTCTTTCATGCGGTTTTTTGGCATTTCTTATTTATAATAACATGATTTTGTGCTATTATAAAGGGTAGATTTTTACTCCTTCAGTCTGCTTCGCAGCCAGCTCCCTCAGTGAGGGAGCCTACCCGCACGGTAAGCGTGTCGAGCGAACGCGGGACGAAGGGAGTTCGTCCATGATAAGGAGAACCATATGAAAGAACGCGCTTACCCTGTGTATACCGTCAACAAACACGCCGAAGGCCTGCTGGTGGGCGGGCACCCCTGGGTGTATGAGAACGACATCCTCAATTCCCCGGAAAATGAGCCGGAAAACGGCACGCTGGCCGATGTGGTCAGCACCAAGGGTTCCTACCTTGGCACCGGCTTTGTCTCGCTCAAGAGCAAGATCCGCGTGCGGCTGATCTCCCGCAATGCCAACGACACCTTTGATGCTGCGTTCTGGCGCCGCCGGGTGGAATATGCATGGAACTACCGCAAGACCGTGCTGGAACTTGCAGACCTTTCTGCCTGCCGCGTCATTTTTGGCGAAGCCGACCAGTTCCCCGGGCTGACTGTGGACCGGTTCAGCAACATCCTCGTCACGCAGACCCTGAGCGTGGGCATGGAAAAGCTCAAGCCCATCCTCTTCCCCATTCTGGCAGAAGTCCTGCGCGCCGACGGCCAGACCATCGACGGCATCTACGAGCGCAACGATGAGGCTCTGCGCGCAAAGGAAGGTCTTGAGCAGAACAAAGGCTGGTTTGAGCTGCCCGGTGAGACTCACCCGGCAAGCACCCAGACCGAGATCTGCGAGAACGGAGTTTACTATCATGTGGACTTCGAGAACGGCCAGAAGACCGGCTTCTTCCTTGATCAGAAATACAACCGCCGGGCGGTGGCACGCCTTGCTGCAGGTCACACCGTGCTGGACTGCTTTACCCACACCGGCAGCTTTGCACTGAACGCCGCTGCGGGCGGCGCTGCCCGTGTGACCGCCGCCGACATCAGCGCCGAGGCCATTGCCATGGCGCAGCGCAATGCCCAGCGCAACGGTCTGACCAATATGGACTTTTTGTGCGAGGACACCTTTGAGCTGCTGCCCCGCTTGGAAAGAGAAGGACACCCCTACGATTTTATCATTCTGGACCCGCCGGCCTTTACCAAGGCGCGCCGCACTGTGGAGAACGCCATGCGCGGTTACAAGGAGATCAACTACCGTGCCATGAAGCTGCTGCCCCGCGGCGGCTATCTGGCAACTGCCAGCTGCTCCCACTTTGCCACCGAGGAGCTGTTCATCAAGATGCTGCGCGCCGCTGCAAAGGATGCGCGCCGCCAGCTGCGGCAGATCGAGGTGAAGCAGCAGGCACCGGATCATCCGATCCTGTGGGGCGTGCCGGAGACCAACTACCTGAAGTTCTTCCTCTTTCAGGTTATTTGACGACGATTTAAAAATTGCTCCGCTTCGCTCTGCAATTCATTAAGGTAATTTTATTTTATACTTTCGTGTTTGTCGCGTCCTGCGGGACGCTCCAAACACCTTTTCACGAGAAGGGCCCTTGCGGAGAAATGCATCTTTTCGCTTCGACCTTTCTTGTGAAAAAGAGGTTCAGAAAAATCCGCAGATTTTTCTTGAACCTCAAAATAAAAAAGAAAAATTCCTCTGAATATTGCCAGAGCGCAAGCGGAGGCAATTTCAAATCGTTCTGTTCCGGTTTAAAGGTTCAAAAGTCATACCAAGCTCAGTTGTGCCAAAATTCGCAGAGAGCGTTTGTGCAGAATCGTCAGATTTGTCAATTGCCTTTTTGGCCCGCCGGGGCTATAATCAAACCATAGACAGCAACGGCGCTGTGGGTCACCTCCTGACTCGCAGCGCCGTTTTTGTTAAGATGCTTTCGTACTTCTGGGTGCGGCATTGCGGCAGACCAGAATGCAGACGAAAGGGTAAGAAAATAAGATCAAGTAAGGAGTAGGATTTATGGCAGCGAATGTTATGGAAATCTACGGCAGCAAGGTCTTTAACGAACATGTGATGAAGGAGCGCCTGCCGAGCGCAACCTATAAGAGCCTGAAGAACACCCTGCACAAGGGTGCTCCGCTGGACATTGAGGTGGCAAACGTTGTGGCCAGCGTGATGAAGCGCTGGGCCATGGAGCTGGGTGCCACCCACTACACCCACTGGTTCCAGCCGCTGACCGGCATCACCAGTGAGAAGCACGATGGCTTTGTTTCCCCTGTGGGCGACGGCACCGCCATCATGGAGTTCTCCGGCAAGGAGCTGGTGCGCGGCGAGCCCGATGCATCTTCCTTCCCCTCCGGCGGTCTGCGCGCCACCTGCGAGGCCCGCGGCTACACTGCATGGGACCCCACCAGCTACGCATTCGTGAAGGATGACGTGCTGTGCATCCCCACCGCATTCGTCAGCTACACCGGCGAGGCTCTGGATAAGAAGACCCCCCTGCTGCGTTCCATGAACGCACTGTCCAATCAGGCAGTTCGTATCCTGAAGCTGTTCGGCAAGGATGTGGATTACGTCTCCACCACCGTCGGCCCCGAGCAGGAGTACTTCCTTATTAAGAAGGAAGACTACGAGGCCCGTCAGGACCTCATCCTCACCGGCCGCACCCTCTTCGGCGCACCGTCCGCCAAGGGTCAGGAGCTGGAAGAGCACTACTTCGGCGTCATCCGCCCCGAGGTCTCCGCTTTTATGAAGGAGCTGGACGAAGAGCTGTGGAAGCTGGGCATCCCCGCCAAGACCAAGCACAACGAGGTAGCTCCCTGCCAGCATGAGCTGGCCCCCATCTTCGACACCACCAACGTCGCCATCGACCACAACCTGCTGACGATGGAGATGATGAAGAAGCTGGCCCCCAAGTACGGCCTGGTCTGCCTGCAGCATGAGAAGCCTTTCGAGGGCGTCAACGGCAGCGGCAAGCACAACAACTGGTCCATGTCCACCACCCACGAAAACCTGCTGGACCCGGGCGACACCCCCATGGAGAACCTGCAGTTCCTGGTCTTCCTCGCCGCCGTCATCAAGGCTGTCGATGAGTACGCCGACCTGCTCCGCACCTCCGTCGCCACCCCCGGCAACGACCACCGTCTGGGCGCCAACGAGGCACCTCCGGCCATCATCTCCATCTTCGTGGGCGAAGAGCTGGAAGCCGTCATCGACGCCATCGCTTCCGATTCTCCCTACGCCGGCCCCGTCAAGATGAAGATGGACCTCGGCGTCGATGTCCTGCCCAAGTTCAGCAAGGACACCACCGACCGCAACCGCACTTCTCCTTTCGCCTTCACCGGCAACAAGTTCGAGTTCCGTATGCCCGGCTCCGCCGAGAACCTGAGCGACTGCAACACCATCCTGAACACCGCCGTCGCCAAGGAGCTGAAGGGCTACGCTGACGAGCTGGAGAAGGCCGACGACTTCACCAGCGCCGCCATCGCCCTCGTCAAGCGCACCATCCGCGACCACCGCCGCGTCATCTTCAACGGCAACGGCTACACTGCCGAGTGGGAAGAGGAAGCCGCAAAGCGCGGTCTGCCCAACAAGAAGAACACCCCCGCTGCTCTGCCTGCCCTGATCGAGCCCAAGAACATTGCCCTGATGGAAGAGTTCGGCGTGCTGACCAAGGTAGAGATGGAGAGCCGCTACGAGGTGGAGATGGAGCACTACTCCAAGATCATCAACATCGAGGCTCTGACCATGCTGGAAATGGCCCGCAAGCAGCTGCTGCCTGCCGTCAACTCCTACATGAGCGAGCTTGCCAATACTGCAGCATCCAAACTGGCCGTCAGCGAGAACATCAGCGTGCGCAGTGAGACCAAGGCCCTGACCAAGCTCTCTGCTGATGCCGATGCTATGAGCGACGCCGTCGATACCCTGCAGGATGCAGTGGATGCTTCCAAGGCATTGCCCACCGAGGCAGAAAAGGCCGTTGCTTTCCATGACAACGTGCTGCCTGCAATGGATGCTCTGCGTGCCGCTGCGGACGATGCCGAGACCATCTGCGGTGAGGATTATTGGCCTCTGCCCAGCTACAGCAAGATGCTCTACTACGTCTGATCTTTCATCAGCGTAACAGCAGAATAGCATCCGTAGGCTGCGGAATTTAAAATTGCCATTCTCCTTTTCCTATTTCTTACACCAGCCTAAAGACCTGCTCCCATTCTGAGGGCAGGCCTTTAGGCGTTTTATTTGAAAGGGAAACCATTATGAGCTATTCGACCCAACAGGACATCCTTGATTTTGTGGAGGACAACAACGTCAAATTTGTGCGCTTTGCCTTCTGCGATATCTTTGGCACTCAGAAGAACATTGCCGTGCTGGCAAGCGATCTGCCCAAAGCTCTGGAAGACGGTGTCTGCTTCGACGGCAGCTCCATTGCCGGCTTTATGAAGGTGGAGGAAAGCGACCTTGTGCTGCGGCCGGATCTTTCCACCGTGACCATTCTCCCCTGGCGGCCTACCGAGGGCCGGGTGATGCAGTTCTTCTGTGATGTGGAAAAGCCGGACGGCCAGCCCTTTGGCGGCAACTGCCGCGGCTTTCTGCGCAGCGTGAACCGAAAATTCAAAAAGCTGGGCATCACCTGCAATGTGGGCGCAGAGTGTGAGTTCTACCTGTTCGAGAATGATGACCGGGGCCGCCCCACCCGTATCCCCATCGACTTTGGCGGCTACTTTGACGTGGCCCCGCTGGACGCAGGCGAGAACCTCCGCCGGGACATCTGCCTGACTATGGAGCAGATGGGCATGAGCCCTCAGCACAGCCATCACGAAAGCGGCAACGGCCAGAACGAGATCGACTGCCACCACGCAGGCCCCCTCAAGACCGCCGACAACGTGATGATGTTCAAGCAGATCGTGCGCGCCATTGCCACCCGCAGCGGCATCCATGCAAGCTTCCTGCCCAAGCCCCTGCCGGATCAGGCAGGCAGCGGCCTGCACATCAACCTGTCCCTTTACATGGATGGCCGCAACCTGTTTGAGGGCGACATTGCCCCGGACAGCGTTGCAGGCAGCTTTATGGCCGGTGTGCTGGCCCACAGCCGGGAGCTGACCGTGTTCACCAACCCTCTGCCCAACAGCTATCAGCGCTTTGGCTGCGATGAAGCGCCCCGCTATGTGAGCTGGAGCCGCCAGAACCGCAGCCAGCTGGTGCGCATCCCACAGGTAAAGGGCGACAACTGCCGCATGGAGCTGCGCAGCCCGGACCCTGCCTGCAACCCCTATCTGGCCATTGGTCTGGTTCTGGCTGCCGGATTGGACGGCATCGAGAACCGCATGGTGCTCTCTGCCCCCGTGAACAAGAATCTGTTCGACCCCTCTATGGCTGAGGGCCTCAGCCTTGAGACTCTGCCCGCCAGTCTGGAAGAGGCCGTGCAGGCTGCGGAGGAGAGCGAATTTTTGCGCAGAGTGCTGCCCGAGCAGCTTGCCAGCCGCTACTTTACGGAAGAACTGAAGCGCTGCGAAGCACTGAAACACGCGTCCGACCCTGTTGAGTACGAGCGTACCCATTACTTCAACGCCATCTGACCCCTGCAAAAGAGAGTGTGTAGGAGAAAGGAGCGAAGGAAATGGGACGTGCACTGATCGTAAGTGCCGGTGCAAGCTCCAACGAGTATATCGCTGCACGGCTGACCGAAATGGGCTACAGCCGCCCGGTGATCATTCCCAGCGGGGCCGAAGCCCGGCGGCGCATGACGGAATCGGATTTTGAGCTGATCGTGGTCAACTCTCCCCTGCCCGATGAATTCGGGCATGAGGTGTGCATCAATGCTGTGGAAAAAACAGATGCCGGCGTTGTGTTTCTGGTCAAGGCCGCACAGGCTGAGCAGCTTTTGGGGCCTTTGAGCGAGCAGGGGGTATTGCTGCTGTCAAAGCCCTTCAGCACCGCCTTTTTTGTGCAGGCCATGCACATGGCGGCGGCGGGCAACCACCGCCTGCTGCGTGCCCGGCAGGAGAACGCCCGCTTACAGGAAAAGATCGCACAGGTGCGGCTGGTCAGCCGGGCAAAATGCTGCCTTGTGGAGCACGAGCACATGACCGAAGCCGAGGCACACCGCTACATAGAAAAACAGGCCATGGATACCCGTCGTGACCGCACAGAAATTGCACAGGAAGTCCTTGAAAATTATGAGGATATGGGTGTATAATATCGGATTGGGAAAAGTATCTTTGCTTTCACCGGCTCATTTTGGGAGAGGCTGAGAGCAAGACTGTTCACCTGAAAAAATTCACAAAGGTTTATAAGGGAAAGAATTCAGAAAAAACAAAAAATAGAGGAGGAAATTCTATGGCAGAGAAACAAACCAAATTCATCTTTGTCACCGGTGGTGTCGTTTCCGGTCTGGGCAAGGGCATCACGGCCGCATCGCTGGGCCGTCTGCTCAAGTGCCGCGGTCTGAAGGTGGCCAGCCAGAAGCTGGACCCCTATGTGAATGTGGATCCCGGCACCATGAGCCCGCTGCAGCATGGTGAGGTGTTCGTGACCGACGATGGCACTGAGACCGATCTGGATCTGGGCCACTACGAGCGCTTTATCGACGAGAATCTGAACAAATACTCCAACCTGACCACCGGCAAGGTGTACTGGAACGTACTGAACAAGGAACGTCAGGGTGCCTATCTGGGCCAGACCGTGCAGATCATTCCCCACATCACCAACGAGATCAAGAGCTATATCTACAATCTGGCTTCCTCCACTGAGGCTGACGTGGTCATTACTGAGATCGGCGGCACGACCGGTGATATCGAGAGCCAGCCCTTCCTCGAGGCCATCCGTCAGGTGGGTCTGGAGCAGGGCCGCGACAACTGCTGCTACATCCATGTGGTGCTGGTGCCCTACATTTCCGGCTCGGACGAGTACAAATCCAAGCCCGCACAGCACTCTGTGAAAGAGCTGCAGGGCATGGGCGTGAACCCGGACATCATCATCCTGCGCGCAGACGGCAGTGTGGGCGGCGACATCCGCCGCAAGATCAGCACTTTCTGCAATGTGAAGCCGGAGTGCGTGATCGAGAACCTGACCATGCCCAGCCTGTACCAGTGCCCGCTGATGCTGCACACCGGTGGTCTGGACGAGGTAGTGGTGCAGAAGCTCAAGCTGGATGTGCCCGCTGCCGACCTGACCGAGTGGAAGCAGGTGGTCAGCCGCATTGCCACCCGCAGCAAGACCTGCAGCATTGCACTGGTGGGCAAATACGTCAAGCTGCACGACGCTTACCTCTCCGTGATGGAAAGCCTGTACCACGCCGGCTTTGAGAACGACAGTCAGGTGGAGATCCGCTGGGTGGAGAGCGAGGACCTGACCGACCAGGCCGCCTGCAAGGAAGCCTTTGCAGATGTGGACGGCATCATTGTACCCGGCGGCTTTGGCGACCGCGGCATTGAGGGCATGATCCAGGCTGCACAGTATGCCCGCGAGAACCATGTTCCCTACTTTGGCATCTGCCTTGGCATGCAGATCATGGTGATGGAGTTTGCCCGGGGCGTTCTGGGCTACAAGGATGCAAATTCCAGCGAGTTCACCCCGGATGGCAAGCATAATGTGATCGCCCTGATGGCCGACCAGCAGGGCAACATTCCCAAGGGCGGCACCATGCGTCTGGGTAAATACCCCTGCAAGGTGGTGCCCGGCACCAAGATGGCCGAGTGCTACGGCGAGGCCGAGATCTGGGAGCGCCACCGCCACCGCTACGAGTTCAACAACGAGTTCCGTCAGGAGATGCAGGACGCCGGTCTTGTTATTTCCGGCACCAGCCCCGACGGTCGTCTGGTAGAGACTGTAGAGCTGCCCGGCCGTGACTTTCATTTGGGTGCACAGTTCCACCCGGAGTTCAAGAGCCGTCCGAACCGTGCTCACCCGCTGTTCAAGGCATTCATTGCTGCGGCACTCAAGTTCCGCGCCAGCGAGCAGCGCAGCCTGCTGCACATGTAAACCATAAAAATAAGGTGCTGTCTATGCGGACAGCACCTTATTTTTTACCCCTATGATCCATGATCCTGCAGGGCGTGGTTCTTTTGCTTGTGCTTATACATCCGCTGGTCAGCCAGACGGGTGATCTTGTCTGTATCCGTGCCTTCTTCCGGGTAAAGGGCAAAGCCGCAGCTGGTGCCGATCGTCAGAAGACTGCCTGCAACATGATAGGGTGCTGCAACAGTCTTACAGATAAGCTCGACCTTGCGGTGGGCCTCTTCCGGGGACATTGCGCCAATGGTCAGCAGGGCAAATTCATCGCCGCCCATGCGAAACGCATAATCTTGATTGCGGATGCAGCTTTGCAGGCGCTTTGCCACCGCCTGCAGCAGCTTGTCGCCCACCTCGTGTCCATAGGTATCGTTGACTGACTTGAAACGATCCAGATCCAGATAGAACAGCACAAACGCCTGTTCCTGGTGGACCAGTGCACGGGTCACAGCATCAAAATAGCGCTTGTTCAGCAGGCCGGTCAGGCCGTCCGTGTTGGCAAGTTCCTGCAGAATGTGCTGGCCGCTCATATCCTGCGAGATCATTATGATCTGGGTCAGACGGCCATTCTGCCAGCCGACAGGCACCACCGTCATCATCAAAAAGTTTTTGCGGTCACGGGTGGCATATTCGAACTTGATGCTGTCCTTTTCCTCTTTGAGCTTTGCACGCAGGTTTTCCGGTGCAAGCATCTGCACGAGCTTTGTGTTCTCGCCGTCGGTCAGGATCACATACTGCCGGGACAGCCAGCTGAGCAGATCCAGATAGCTGCCCTCGGTCGGGTACAGCTCCTTTCCCCTGCGCTCGTGGTATTCAAAGTGGTCATTTTCCAGATCACACACCACAAACCGGTCCACGATGCGGGCCATCCCGTGGAACATCTGTTCCGTAAGTTCCTTGCGGCGCTGTAGCTCTATCCGTTCCGCTTCCGCTTTTTCTTTTCGCGTTTTTTCCTTATCATAGAAGATCTTTCCGATACCGCCCAAGATCATCAGAGACAGCACTGCCAGCAGTGCAATGGTAAACATTTGCACCTGGCGCATTCCCGCGTCCATCACATTGGTGGGCACAATGCCGATGATGGCCCAGTCTTTTACACCTACCGGCTGGTATACCATATAGTAGCGCTTGCGGTTGAAGGTATAGCTCACACTGCCTTTGTACTGCAGCGGCAGGTTCTTGCGCATCTCGTCAAAATACGGCTGGTCGGCCTTGACGTTTGCTTCCAGATAGTCGAACAGGTTGGTCATCTGCTCCGGGATCTCGCTCTTCGGCTCGGTGGAAAGCACGATATTGCCATTGGAGCGAACAATGTAGCAATCGCTCTGTCCCTCATAAGCCAAGCCGCCCAGCATGTTTTCCAGTACGGAGTTATCGTAGCAGATCGCCAGCGAGGTATAGGTAACGCTATCCATCGTGACAGGCTCGATCTGCTGGGCAAACATGACCTTGCGCACACCCTTACTGGAAATGTAGCTGGTCACGATAGGGCCGTCCATAGTGTATACTTCTTCCAGCGCAGACTGCATATGCGGGGCATCTCCCCGTCTGCCGCTGACCGTCCAGAACTGATCATCCGCGTTGAACAGGGCCACCTCGCTGTACTGCCAGTTGGCTTTTTCGTTCACATATCTGCGCCACTTTACCTCGGTATTCGTTTCCTCTGCCAGCTGCGCAAGATCATCAGACCAGATCTCAAGGATGTTCCAGTTGCGCTGCACAAACATGGTAAAGGTCTTGCTTACCTGCCCATAGGTGGAAAGCAGATTTTGCGTGCTCTCGTGGTGGATCTGGCGCTGGGTATAGCGGCTGTATGCCACAATACTGAGCAGCATTACCAGAACAAGCCCTGCCCCAAGAAGGATATTCTTCCTCCGCTGTTTCATAAGCTGTTCCCTCTACTTTTCTTATATCTTCCCAGAGAAATTATACCATTTCCGAAAAATGGGTGTCAATGCACGAAATGGTCGATTCACGTCTGAAAACGGTCGATTCGCGCACAGAGCGGCCTTCCGCCGCCTTTGGAGCCTTCTTGTTCTGCCGAGTACTTTCCGCATTTCCCGCTGGCAATTGCCTGCATGCTGTTCAAGGTTCCGCTACGCATTGGTTTCTTCTTCCTGCGCCCCTATGAGGAATCCGCGTGGGCCGTCTTTTACCGGGACATCACCGCCCCGTCTGCTGCACCGGAGGAAAATTTCTAAAAAGTCTATTCCCTGTATCACACAAAAAGCCACCGGGAGCTTTCCGCTTTTGCAGAGAACTCCCGGTGGCTTTGTTCTATCCTTGATTTCCGATCAGCACCACGGCCACATCGTTGACATTCGTGCCGGTCGCGCCGGTGATGATCAGCCCATCCACCGCCTTGAGGGCATGGTAGGCATCGTTGTTCTGCAGCACATCGTACACCTTCAGCTGGTTCTGCGCCAGTGCCGCGGCCGTGCTGCCGTCCACGTAGCCGCCCGCAGCATCGGTTGGGCCGTCGGTGCCATCGCTGCCCACCGAAAAGACCGCTGCGTCCAGCCCGGCGATCACCGGTGCTGCAGCAAGGGCCAGCTCCTGATTGCGCCCACCCAGACCTGTTCCGGTCAGGTGGACGACCGTCTCACCGCCTGCAAGAAAGGCCAGCTTTTTGCCCTGCCCCGCGTGGGTGCGGGCTATGGAACCAAGGAAGCTGCCAGCCTCCCGTGCTTCACAGCAGAGCCTGTCGGTCAAGATCACCGGCTCATAGCCCAGCTCCCGGCAGGCGTTGGCTGCTGCGCTGCACAGCTCCCGCACGCTGCCGGTGATCTGCGTGGCAACACGGTCCAGCACCTTCGGAGTCTCCTGTGCCAGCAAAGCCTTGGCCTGTGCCGAAAGCTGCAGGTGATATTTTTCCGCAATGGCAAGGGCCTGTGCACAGGTGGAGGTATCCGGCACCGCCGGGCCGCTGGCGATCATATCCAGCGGGTCGCCCAGAATATCACTGAGCACGATGCTGAACACCTGCGCGGGCGCACAGCTCTGTGCAAACCGCCCGCCCTTGACCCCGGACAGGCGCTTGCGAATGGTGTTCATCTCCACGATATCGGCACCGCTGGCAAGCAGCTGGCCCGTGATCTGCTGCAGCTCTGCGCCGGGGATCAGCGGCTTCTCAAACAGTGCACTGCCTCCGCCGGACAGCAGAAACAGCACCGTATCCTCTGCCGTTAAGCCCTGCACCAGTTCCAGCGCTTTCCGGGTGGCGGCAAAGCCATTCTCATCCGGCACGGGGTGCCCGGCTTCACAGCAATCCACGCCGGGGATCGTGTCCTTCACGTGGCCGTATTTGGTCACGACCACGCCGCCATCCACCCGGCCAAGAAATTTCACCGCCGCATGGGCCATCTGCCATGCTGCCTTACCGGCAGCCACCAGCAGCACCCTGCCGCCCTGCGGCCGAAAATTTTTCAGCGCGCGGCGCACCGCTTCGTCCGGCAGAACAGCGTTCAGGCTGGCACGGATGATGACATCTGCATCTCTGCGCAGTGTTTCGTTTTTCAGCATGTCGTTCTCCCCTTTTCCATCACATCTTGTCCGCGGACAAAAAACACCTGTACAGTCTCTTCCTATGCAGGAAAACGCAGTACAGGTGTTCTGATCTTTTTTGCTTACTTTGTGCTTGCCGGAGCAACCTCAAAGTCGATCTTGCCCAGGTTCACATCCGCACGCACAATGGTGATCATCATGGTGTCGCCCAGACTCCAGTTCTTGCCGGAGACGGGGTCGGACAGGCGGATGCCCTCGGTGAGCATGGTGCCGGAGGGGGTCAGGCTGGAAGCAGGCACAAAGCCCTCCACGCCGTTGTCCAACTCAATGAACAGGCCGCGCTGGGTCACGCCGGAAATGCGGCCCTCGTAGCACTCGCCCAGATGGCGGCGGGCATACTCGGCCTTGTAGCAGTCCTCAGCCTTGCGCTCGATCTGCATTGCAATGATCTCGCGCTCACTGGACTGCTTGCTTGCCTTCTCGGCAAAGTCGCTGTAGCGCAGCACCATGGTATCCTTATCCATGCCCTTGAGCTGGGCGGTCATGATGCGATGGATGGCCAGATCCGGGTAGCGGCGGATGGGGCTGGTGAAGTGAGCGTAGTCCTTCAGCACCAGACCGTAGTGGCCCTTGGGCTTTTCCTCATACACAGCCTTGGACATGCAGCGCAGCATACCGGTATTGATGATCTGCTCATACGGGCCGCCGCGCACACCTTCCAGAATTGCGCTCAGCTCCTTGGGGGTGGGCACATCCTTGGCAAAGTGATCGTTGATGCCGCAGGCCTGCAGCAGAGTGTGCAGACGCTCCAGCTTTTCAGCATTGGGTTCCTCGTGCACACGGTACACGAAGGGAATCTGCTTCACGCGGGCAAAGTGGGCAGCGCACTGGTTGGCCAGCAGCATGAACTCTTCGATCATAGCTTCGCTCTCGCCGGAGGTGCGCTTTTTCACATCGATGCAGTGGCCGTCCTCGTCGAGGATCAGCTTCACCTCGCCGCTCTCGATATCCATGCAGCCGCGCTCCTTGCGCAGGCGGGCACGGTGGCCGTACAGCTCCTTCATGGCGGGCAGCTGGCTGAGCACTTCATGGTACTTGCCCTTCAGCTCGTCGTCAGCACTGCCGGCCAGCAAGGCATTGATCTCGGAGTAAACACCCTTGACGCGGCTGCGGATGACCGACTTGACAAAGCGGTAATCGATCAGGTTGCCATCCTTATCCAGATGCATCAGGCAGGAGAAGGCCAGACGCAGCACGCCCTCATTCAGGCTGCAGATGCCGTTGGAAAGCTGCTTGGGCAGCATGGGCACCACCTGATCGGCATAGTAGACGCTGGTTGCGCGGTTAAACGCTTCGTTGTCCAGTTCGCTGCCGGGCTTGACATAGTTGGAAACATCTGCAATGTGGACACCCAGCTCAAAGCCGCCCTCCGGGGTCTTGGTCAGGCTGATGGCATCATCGATGTCCTTGGTCTCAGCACTGTCAATGGTGAAGATGGGCAGGGCACGCAGATCCATGCGGCCCTCGGTGTCCTTTTCAGAGACCTCAGCGTTCTCCAGCTTCTTGGCTTCCTCACGAACCTTATCCGGGAAGCGGCTGCGGATATCCTGCGCATAGAGCAGGGCCTTTGCGCAGCGCTTTGCTTCGTCCGAGCTGCCAAACCGCATGGCAACGCCCACGCGGTGATCTTCCTGCCGATTGCCGCGCTGCAGGATCTCCACGGCCACCTTGTCGCCGTCCTTTGCACCGCCCTCGCAGTCACGCATCAACTGCATGGAGATGGCCGGGCAGTCGTCCGGCACGAACTTCAGGCGGCCCTCAATGCGGCGGGCAGTGCCCACCAGATCGTTCTTTTCTTCCAGAATGGCCAGGATCTCGCCTTCATCGCTGCCCTCCACACGGGGGTGCTCAAACTTTTCCACAAGCACCATGTCGCCGGGCATGGCACCGCGGGTAAAACGGCCCGGGATAAAGATATCGCTGGTGCCGTCCTCCAGCATGACAAAGGCAAAATTCTTGCCCAGTTTTACCACCTTGCACAGCAGAGCCTTGTCTGCACGGCCGGAGCGCACCGTAAAGAACACGCCCTGACGCTGGCAGATGACCGCCTCGTGCACCAGCTGATCCACAGCCTCCATCACCTTGCGGTCCGAGCCGCGGTCCCCGCCGAATTTGGATTTGAGGTCTTTGACGGTGCACGGCTGATTCTGGATCGCGTGCTCAATTTTATCGCGCATTGCCATAATATTTTTTCTCCTTGCTCTTCCATGGCCGCAGCCTCCAACGTGCCGCAGCGCTGCCAATCGTGGGCCAGCTGCCCCACCCTGCCCAGCGGTCAGACTGCCGCCGACATCCTATCATAACACAGAAAAACAGCCCCGTCCTTTACACGGGGCTGCACGAACCTTGTCAACCTGCCAGACGGCCTGCAAACAGACAAGCCAGAATGGCAACCACAAAGAAAACAACGCCTGCAATGCGGGTGGTCTTGGCCAGCATCTGATCAGCCGGGGTCAAACGGGCATTGTTTGCGCCGCCCATACTGCCGTTGATGGCACCGGAAAGGCCCTGACCATGGGTGTGCTGCATGAGAGTGAGGAAAACGATGACGAGCGAAGCGATCAGCAGGATCACACCGCCAACAATTTCGATAACAGACATGGATTGAAACGCTCCTTTATTTTAATTCAACAAAAACTACGCAGAAATACAAATATATAGTAGCATAACAAGCGCAAAAAAGCAAGCAGAAACCGTGCATTTTTATGCCAGAAGGTCCAGCATTGCGCACAGCCGGGCAAAGATGGCGGCGCTGGAATGTTCCGTGCTCACCTGCCCGTCCTGCAGCACCACAATGGTGTAGCGCGGCTGCTGCGCCGGGTAAAACCCTGCGAACCACAAGTTTTTGCGTTCCGTGCCATCCGGTGTGAACTGCCCGGTCTGCGCGGTACCGGTCTTGCCGCCAGCCCCTTCTTCCAGCCAGGCAGCATCCTGTGCGGTTCCCTCTTCCACCACCTGACACAGCATTTTACGCAGGATCGCTGCATTTTCCGCACTCATCACCCGCCTTGACTGCGGATGTGCAAGCGTTTCCAGCGGCGTACCGTCAGTTTCATCCACCGAGCCACACACAAAGAACGGCGTGCGGTACACCCCGCCGGAAGCAATGGTGTTCATCATGGCGGCGATCTGTACCGGTGATGCCAGCAGACCGCCCTGCCCAAAGCTGAAATTTGCCAGCTGGCCGCTCTGGGCAAGCTCCTCGGCAGACGGCAGCTTTCCGGCATCGGCGTGCAGCGCACCTGCCACCGGCACCTCCTGCCCGAAGCCAAGCTGCCGAGACATCTGCAAAAGCGTCTCTGCCCCCAGCTGCTGCCCCAGCCGGATAAAATAGCCGTTGCAGCTTTTTTCCAGAGCCGCAGTCATGTCCACCGTTCCGTGCGGAACACCGCCTGCGCAACGGAAGATCTGTCCATCCACCACCACAGCACCGGTGCATTCGTACTCCGGCAGGATGCCCTGCTCCAGCGCTGCCGCAGCCAGCACCGGCTTGAACACTGAACCCACAGCATAGCTTTCCAGTGCGCGGTTCAGGAACGGACTGTCCGGTGCATCCAGACTTGCGGCAAGGTCATCCGGGTCATAGCCCGGTACGCTGACGCTGGCGCGAACCGCAGCAGTGGCCGTGTCCAGAACCAGAATGCAGCCGCTGGTCATGGTGTCTGCGGCCACCGCTTCGGCGGCACGCTGCACCGGACGGGAGATCGTCAGCTGCACGCCCACCGCACTGCTGTCCTGCCGGGTGAGCTGCGGTGTTTCCCCGGCCCGCAGCCGTCCTTGTGCTGTGACCGCGCACACCAGCGTGTCATGCTCCTTTGTCCCGGCCAGTTGGCTGTCCAGCGCCTTTTCCAGCCCGGCAGTGCCGCAGCCTTCTGCATCCAGATAGCCGATCAGATGCTGGCACAGCGGAACTTCTGCGCAGCGCCGTGCCGTTGCAAAGCAGCGTATGCCGCGCCCGGAAAGGTCGCGGTCCACTTCCAGCAGAAACGGTGCGGAGCGGTTGCGGTTCCGATACAAAAGTGCCTGCCCGGCACTGTCCGTAAATGCATACAGGCGTGTGTAGTTGTTTTCGCCCGGGAAGCAGAGGGCAAGATACCGCGTTTCCAGCCCGGTGAGAAGCAGGCCGCTGTGATCGTAAAAGCTGCCCCGCCGGGCAGGCAGCGAGAGCCGGACCGTGCTCTGCGCTTCGGCCCGGGCAGCATAGGTATGGTTCTCTGCCAGAAAATACAGGCGGCACAAAACTACCGCAAACCCCAGCAGAACAGCTGCATACAACGCCAATACCCGTTTACCGGACATCTGCTCACCCCTTTTTGCTAGAGTGGGCTGCATCTGTGGTTTCTATACAAAAAGAGACGGGGTCTCCGAAGAGATCCCGTCTCCATAAGGTACTTATTGAGTAAGCACGTCTGCTGCTTAGTACATGCCGCCCATACCGCCCATGTCACCGCCTGCAGCAGCGGGTGCAGCAGGGGGCTCCGGCAGATCAGCGACCAGGCTTTCGGTGGTCAGCACCATCTCAGCGACGGAGGCTGCGTTCTCCAGAGCGGAACGGGTGACCTTGGTGGGGTCAACGATGCCAGCAGCGATCATATCGTCCACAAAGACCTCGTTCTGAGCATCAAAGCCGTAGTTGGGCTTGTTGGCAGAGATGATCTTGTCGATGATGACACTGCCTTCCAGACCGGCATTCTTAGCGATCTGGCGCAGAGGAGCTTCCAGAGCCTTCAGAACGATCTTGGCACCGGTGCGCTCGTCGCCTTCCAGCGTGTCGCACAGCTCGCGCACAGCGGGGATCGCATTGATAGGAGCAGTACCGCCGCCAGCAACAACACCTTCCTGAACAGCAGCCTTGGTTGCGTTCAGAGCATCCTCGATGCGCAGCTTCTTGTCCTTCATCTCAACTTCGGTAGCAGCGCCGACCTTGATGACGGCCACGCCGCCAGCCAGCTTTGCCAGACGCTCCTGCAGCTTTTCACGGTCGAAATCGCTGGTAGCGGCCTCGATCTGGCTGCGGATCTGAGCGATGCGGGCTGCGATGGCATCCTTATCGCCTGCACCGCCAACGATGGTGGTGTTCTCCTTGGAGACCTTCACCTGACGGGCATGGCCCAGCATCTGGACGGTAGCATCCTTCAGCTCATAGCCCAGATCGGAGGAGACCACGGTGCCGCCGGTCAGGGTTGCGATATCCTGCAGCATTTCCTTGCGGCGGTCGCCAAAGCCGGGAGCCTTGACAGCGCAGACGTTCAGGGTGCCGCGCAGGCGGTTGACGATCAGAGTGGACAGAGCCTCGCCCTCGATATCCTCAGCCACGATCAGCAGCTTCATACCATTCTGCATGACCTGCTCCAGCAGGGGAACCAGATCCTGAATCACGCTGATCTTCTTATCGGTGATCAGGATAGCGGCATTGTCCAGATCAGCCACCATCTTGTCGGTATCGGTGACCATATACGGGGTGAGGTAGCCGCGGTCGAACTGCATGCCTTCCACGATCTCGTTGTAGGTCTCAGCGGTGGTCTTGTTCTCCTCAATGGTGATAACACCATCGGAGGTGACCTTCTCCATAGCCTCGGCGATCAGACGGCCGATCTCGGGGTCGCCTGCAGAAATAGTGCCGACACGGGCGATATCGTTGCTGTCCTTCACCTTCTGGCTGTGAGCCTTGATGGTCTCAACAGCCTTGGCAACAGCCTTGCTCATGCCGCGGCGGATATCCATGGGGTTTGCACCGGCGGTGACATTCTTCATGCCCTCGGTGACCATGGCCTGCGCCAGAACGGTTGCGGTGGTAGTGCCGTCGCCTGCTGCGTCGTTGGTCTTGGTAGCGACTTCACGCACCAACTGTGCGCCCATGTTCTCGAACTCGTCCTTCAGCTCGATCTCCTTGGCAATGGTCACGCCATCGTTGGTGATGACCGGTGCACCGAACTTTTTGCTCAGCACCACATTGCGGCCCTTGGGGCCCAGGGTAATCTTAACGGTGTTTGCCAGGGTATCGATACCGGCACACAGTGCCTTGCGGGCATCCTCGCCCTGCTTGATCTGCTTAGCCATAATCAAATCGCTCCTTTAAAGCTCAATTTTCAAATATCAGAGGGGAAACCGCTCAGTCCTCAACGACTGCCAGAATATCGCCCTGACGGACGATGGTGCACTCTTCGCCGTCCACCTTGACCTCGGTACCGGAGTACTTGCTGGTGAGGACCTTGTCGCCGACCTTCACAGTCATCTTGACTTCCTTGCCGTCCACAACGCCGCCGGGGCCGACAGCGATGACCTCAGCCACCTGGGGCTTTTCCTTAGCACTGCCGGTCAGGATCAGACCGCCCTTGGTGGTCTCCTCAACCTCAACAGCCTTAATGACAACACGGTCTGCAAGAGGAATGATCTTCATAGTTCTTGCCCTCCTATAGTAAAAATATAATTTAAAACTTTGCTGTGTCCAAAGGGCCTCATGTCGGCTCTTTGGCTCTTTAGCACTCCATTTCTCTGAGTGCTAAATGTATTGTACTCATCTTGACCCGAAAAATCAAGACCTTTTTTGCTTCTTTTTGTTAAGATTTTGTGACTTTCCATTTTATTATCGTACCTACGTAATATTCATTCAAAAATGTACGAATAATGTACGTTCCGTCAACCTCTTACCCCGCTTTAGCACTCCACTCATGCTAAAAATAAAAGTCCCTGCAACTTTCGCTCACGGCTCCCACTCAGAGCCATAAACGATCGCTGCAGGGGCTTTCTTCATCTTACCGGTCACTCCATTTTGAATTTTCGGCAGTTCCTGCCTTCGGTGAGTGCCAGATGAACTATTTTCAGGCAGTGCAGAAGAAACATTCAGCGTTGGATACGTGTGTGGATCACGTTTTCCGCTCCTGCCCTGCCTAAAATATCATTTTTACTTCCCGCTCTTTGCCTTCAAGCGGTCATACTCCTTGTCGGCCGCAATGGCTTCCTTCGTAAAGGAGTTGTTCTTCCACCATGCGACCAGTGCCGCAATGGTCGTGATGCCAGCCGTCACCAACTGCTCCACAGTAGTGCTCTCGATGGGCAGAGGGCTCTTGCCCATGGCGCTCAGCATCTGGTTGGTCAGAGCCAGCAGCAGAACGGCGGTACGTGCAATGGTGCCTGCAGTAATGTTGAAATTCATACGTTGCTCCTTTCGTGTTCATATTCATGTACTTCGATGTCGGACATTCTGTGGTTCAACACCTGAATGTCTCTCTGGATGACCGGGATCTTCTCCGCAAAACCGTTGTGCTTACGGACTTCCCGGGTCAGCTCCTCAATTTTGTATTCCATCACGGCATTGGAACGCGAGTTTGCGATCAGTACGCCGATCAGGGTCACAACACCGCTGAGGATGGCGGCAATGATACTTTCCATCGGCGCTCACCCCTTCCAGCGGCTCTTGGCTTTGCGCACGTCCACATGCACCCAGCCGTTGGTGCGTCCCAGACCGGGCGGGTAAATGCCGCAGCCACCGGCGTTGCCCAGCAGTTTGTCCGCGTAGGCATACACCCGCTCCACGCTGATGCCCTGCACCCGAATGTCTGCCGCCTTGCCGTACAGATGCTGGCTGAACTTTGCGGCATTCTTCTGCTTTGCGTTCCAGCTTGCCGTGCGGAATCCACTCGTGATTGTCACAGGCTTGCCAAAGTGCGTCCGGATCTTTTCCAGCACCTCCACAAGCGCCGTGTCAATGAACACCGGGTCGCTGCCGTCACGGCAGTAGAACTCGCGCACCTTGAAATGCTCCGAGAGCTTTTCGTTTCCATTTTTCAAAATGGAGTACGCTTCCAAACTCAAATATCATCCTTCCTTTCATCTTCCAAGCCGGAATGCTCCTTCTACCCGTTTCAGCGGCTTTACCTCCACAGGCAGGATATCTGCACACAGCATCGCCGCCACCGGCTTTGCTGCAGCATGCGCTGTGATCTTGATATTTCCCGTCACCGATGCCATTTTGATTTGTGCGCTCGCGTTGTCCTCTGCCATGACAACACAACTTCCGGTCACATCCGTGCCTCCCATCTCTACGGTCAGTTCCAGCATTTCCTTCTCGCTGTCGCCTACGTTGAACACATTTTGATAGCTCATGCCGGCAACGATGCTCACCACCGGGTTCGTCTCGCTCACGCCGTCCAGTGCACGCTCAATGGTAAAGCTCTCGTAAGCGCCTACCGTCACGGCGCACTCGGCTTTCATGCCGCCGCACTCTGCCGTCACCACCGCTGTGCCTTTCCGCAGGGCCAGAATGGTTCCATTTTGAGTAATTTTCACCACGTCCCGCGGTTTCGCGGTCACGTTCATCTTGCGGTAGAACGTATTCGTTGGCCCAACGCCAACCAGCAGCTGGTACTCCATGCCTCTGTTCAGCTTCAGGTCGTATACGTTCAGCGCCACGGCTTCCACCTTCAGGGTGTACATGGTCGGGTGCAAGTTGTACTCCAGCGTGATCTTCGAGTGTCCCTTGTCGCTTTTTAACTGGTTCACCCACAAGAGACCCGAATAATAATGACTGGGATTGTCCTCCAGCGCAAACCGCACCCGCTGTCCCTTCAAGGTCTCGCAGATGGTCGTGTACGCGGTCTCCCAGTCCCAGCCAGCATAGTCGTTTTCGAGGTAGAACTCGATTTTTCCGGTACGGTCATCGTAGGTAGGACGGTTTGCAGGGGTACGGCTGTAGTCCAGTGCGCCGTCTCTGCCGGGCACAGTCACGAATTTTGTCCGCTCAATGGGCGGTGCGATCACCGGCCGTGAGGAAGGGATCAGCTTCCAGTCGTCCCAGGTGTCAATGTAGTTGTCGCCTACATTTATAATAAGAGAATGGTACATTGATCCTCCTCACTTGTTGATGTATCCAATGGTGGACTGGATCGCGTTCCACGCCTTGCCCGCCGTCGCAAAGTTGCCTGCCTGCAAAGACGAAAGCTTTGCCGTGGTCGCGCCAAAGGTAAAGTCTTTCTGGTCCAGTTCATGCAGCGGGATCACTTCCTTCGTGCAGGGCAGCCAGTCATCAATACCGTGCGGTTCCGAGAGCACGTATGTCTCCTTCATAAAGTCCAGCCGGTCGGTGTCCACGCCAATATCACACAGGTCTGCAGCGTTGATCTGCACACTTCCGGTGAAACCGCTGTACTTTTTCAGCTCGTCCGTGGCCCTCTTCGAGAGGCTGTCTCCCGTGGAATCGGTTCCTTCCACCACAAGGATGCGCTGGCACAGGCCGTACTTCTTGATGGATTCTTCTTTGTACGCTTCCCGCGAGATGGGATTCGTGGTCTCCCAGAAGAGCCATCCGCTCTTGTACCAACCATATACCTTCACCGAGTTCACGATGTCCCCGGCCTTGATGTAGTACGAAATGTCCAGCAGGTTCTTTCCAAGCTCGATCACCTGATCGGTCTTGTCGTTCAGTTTTGACAGATAGTCCAGATATCTTGTGTAAACGCGCACGCCGTCCACCATTTTGATTTCTTTGCGCAGGCGCAGATATCCGCCATACTTTCCGGTCAGGCTGTTCGTCAGTACGCTCCAGCAGTCGCTGATGGCCTTGGTCTCCTTGTCCGTGTCGCTTTCCGGCTTTTCTATGGTCACATTTCCGGGCAGGAACACCTTGCCTTCGCCCTTGAAGCCGACGTGTTCTTCCGGGTCGTCCTCCACGGTCAGCGCCAGTGCCAGCAGTTCGGACGCCGTGTAGAACTTGTTCTCCACCCGACAGTCTCTGTCCTGCAAGTATCCAAACTCGCTCTCACAGGTCACTTCCATGTCCAGCTCAAAGTTCTTTTCCATTTCGGTGATATAGCCCATAAAGATCTCGCGGCCGTCCTCTTCTATGCTGACTACCGGCTTTTTCAGCTCCAGCTTGTCGTAGAATGGGTTCGAGACGGGCACAGTAAAGGTAAACGAACTGATCTCGTTGGCTTCCAGTGCCACTTCCGGGTCAAGGATCACCGGCGCATTCTCGTTGAACGGATCGTCCAGAATGTTTCGCTCTGTCCAGTAGTAGCTCTGTCCATCCGCTGTGCCTTTGATCTGCCCGATGTACACCACGTACCCGGATGAACGGATGCGGTTCACTCTGCAGCTTTTCCGGTTAGTGGTCCGGCCGTCGCTGGCTTCTACCGTCAGGATATAGTCGGTGTTCCAGTCAAAGCTTTCCAGCTCTTTCTGTGATATTTCAAACCGGTATACTCCATTTTGAATTGCCGTAAACGTCCTGTGCACTTCGCCGTTCAGCTTTTCGGTCACGGTAATGGCGTTACCATCTGCATCATAAACGCGGTACGGCAGCCCGAACTTTCCCCACCGCCCAAATACGCCGTTCATGCCAAAGTAGTTGCTCTGGATCTCCGGTCCGCTGTTGGCTGTCAGACATCCATTGTCGTCCACCGTGGCGTTCTCGTCCACGCAGAAACATACGAGAATATTCGGGCTGGAAACTCCCCACTGTCCCGTTGTCGTATCCCAGTAGGTGTTAATGTACCCCGGCGACCCGGGGTCGGCACCTCTGCCGTGCTTCACGTAAAGGCTCAGCGCCTCTCCGCGGGTGTTATCGCCATCTTCGTAGTTTTTGGTGCTTCGCGTGCTGAACACATATGTCCACAGGTCGTAGATGTTGCTTCCTTCGGTAATATCCGCCCTGCCGCCGCTCAGACTATCCTCAAAAAATCTTCGGATTCCCGTAAACAGCGCCGTATCTCCGCTGAAGTCTACTACCCTTGGCACAAAGAACCGCTGTTCTTCCAGCGTACCGCTCTCACTTGAACCATAATCATACCTGATCGTCACCGGCACGATGGTCTTCAGCGTGTCCTCACTCAGCCGTGCTGCGTAGGTGTTTTCCAGCCAGTTGCGCAGGGTCGGCTCGTTCTTCCACGAAACATCTTTCTTGTTGTTGCCCCACTTCACTGCGTCTTTCAGCAGGGTGGTGCGCATCAGCATGGTCTTGCCCTTGCCGTTCAGGTCTTTTTCGTAGTTGTGCTGGGCCACCACAAACTCTGCTGCAACGCCGTCCTCGTACACTTTCAGGGTATCACCGGGGTTCAGTTCTTTGATGATCGCCATTTTCTCACTTCACTTTCGCTGCAGTCAGCCGTCCCATCCGGTCATCAATGTAGCCAATGGCCTTTCTGCCGTTGATGGTCACGCTCATGCCCTTGATGCTCTCGGCCACGCCGTCCATGTGCCCGGCCAGTGCATTGATGGCACGCAGCGTGTCCTCATTTCCGGCGCTCTTCAGTCCATTTTGAAGCTGCACTTCGGCATCGATCTTGTTTGCAAGGTTCCGACTCACGTCTCCGTCAAGGCTCAGTGATCTTGTCGCCGCAAAGGCATTGTCGATCTCGTCCGCACCTTCCAGCACGTTGGTCAGGTCCACCACGGGCACGATCTGGGGCGTGTACTCGTAGTCGTCGCCCATCACCTTGCTGATGGTCCCAAGCGCACCCTTTGCAATGTCCATGGCATTCTCGGTCATGTCGCTCACGGCATCGTCCACAATGGGCGCATCTTCCTTCACGCCATCGCTGATACCCTTGTCGATCTCCGAGCCAACGTCCTTTGCGCCGGTGGCCTTTTCCTTCTTCCGGCTGCTGATAAACCACGCAATACCGCCGATCAGCGCTGCAATGGCTGCAATAATGCCCACCACAATCAGCAGTTCCGGCAGCACCGCCAGTATGGAAGCGCCCAGCCCGCCCAGTGCTTCGCCAATGCCGCCAACTGCCATTCCTGCACCGGCTCCTGTCGTTCCCAGCTGTCCAAGCATGGGCAGCAGTCCACTCAGGGAATTGCCGACATTTGCCGCGGCTGTCCCGATGTTGGCAAGCTTTCCAGCAAGGTCTCCATTTTGAATTCCGGAAAACAGCTTCAGCAGCATGTCTCCTGCCCCGCCGGTCAGCTGCTTTCCGGTGTCCGTAAACAGCAGATCGATCAGTCCCGTTGCCGCCGAAATGATGGCACCAGCGTAGTCTCCCTGCATGGCGGATGCAATGGCCGAGACGAATTCCGTCCCGATCTCCATGCCTTCCTCGCTGAATGCCGCCTTGAATACGGTGCTCAGGGTGTTCGTCATCTCCTCGCCCATGGCTCCGGAGACCTTCGTCCACACCTCACTGCACGCATTGCTGATGGGCACCCAGTTCTTCTGGATGGCATTGGCAAGCTTTACCACCGCGCTTTTGGCGCTGTCCTCAAGGCCCATGGCATCTGCCAGTGCCCCTGCAAAGCTCACCATAGAACTGCGGGAGGAAAGCAGCTGGTCCTTCAGGTCGTTCACATCGTCTTTGCTCAGCGGATTGCCATTCAGGTCTTTGCCGTCAGCCAGCTGCTGCTGGATGAGCCGGGTCTTTTCCAGCTCGGCATTCATGTTCTGCAGTGCTTCCACTGTGCCGAGGATGCTGGTAGTAATGCCCTGATACTTTGCTTTTCTTGCCTCAGCGCTGTTCTCGCCGTATTCTTCCACGGCCTGCTTGTAGGCCTCTGCACGGTCTGCAAGACTGCCGTCGCCGTAGATGCTGGTCAGCAGGTCCATCCGACTCTGCATCCGGCTCTGTTCGTCCTTGATGATGGAAAGCTGCACATCCAGCTTGTTCAGAGACTGCTTTGCAATGTCATTTTGAAGCTGCAGGCTCTCGGTCTGCGCATCCAGATAGTCGTTCCAGGCTTCCTTTGTGCGCAGGTCGCTTTCGCCGTATTCCTTCCGCAGGGTCTCCCACTGTTCTTTCGCCTTGGCTTCTTTTTTCTGCTTCAGCTCCAGTTCGTCCTTCTGGTACTCAGTCTCCCGATCGATCTTGTCCAACTTTGAGGCAGTGTTGCTGTTCTGGGCCGTCCAGAGGTTATACTCTTTTTCCAGTGTACCAAGGTCGGTGTCATACCGCTTCGTGATGTCTTCAAACAGGCCGGTGTACTGGTCTGCCTGCAATTTCGCAAGGCTGGTCTTTTCGCTCAGCAGGCTGGCGTAGGCTTCCTTGGTCTCTGTCTTGTCCGCGCCCCAGCGCTTCAGCATTTCGTCGTACTTTGCCTGTGCAATGGCCACCCGGTCGGTCTGGTTCGCAATTTCTGCCGCCGCGTTCTCCATCTTCTTCGCCAGCAGCGTGTCCTCGTCCGCACTGTATTGGTTCTCGGTCTGCCACAGCTCGTACTCGCTGTCCAGTGCTTCCCGTGCCGCCTTGTTTGCTTCCAGCTTCGGCTTGTACTTTTCCTCGATCTGCTGGGCCACGGTCTTCTTCGTGCCGGAGGAGCCTTTTTTCTTGCCGGTGGTTGTCGGTTTTTTATTCCCGTCATCGTCCGGGTCCTTCTTTATATACGCGTCAAGGTCTTCGGCAGTCAGTCCGGTCTTGCCGCCGGGCCGCTTCACGCGGTAGGCCGATATTTCTTTTTCATACCATTCGTCAAAGCCCGGCATTCCCTGATATTCACTGCCACTGAGCAGTGCATTTTGAAACTGACTGCCGTAGTTCTTTGCCTTATTCAACAGTCCCGGGAACAACTTATCCAGCCAGCTTCCGGCAGAATCCAGCATTCCGCTGATGCCGTCACCAATGGCAGCCGTGCCGTCCGTTCCGGTCAGTCCTTCCTTGAAGCCCTCCGGGATGTATTCGCTCAGGCCTGCCATCCGTGTAGAGGGCGAGTGAATGCCCCAGAAATTGCGGAAGAATGTTTCTACGGTACTGCACAGTGTCGCTATACCGCCGGTAACAACGTTCGTGCTTTCCGGACCGGTCAGGCCGTTTACAAGGCCCTCGGCCATATAGGTGCCGTATTCCGTCATTTCCCTCTCATCCGCTGCTGTGTCAGCAGAGTCAAGCAAACTTCCAAGCAGTCCGCCTTTCACGGTAAACCAGTTCGCCGGGTTCAGCTGTTTGCCGATCAGTTCCCCGGCTTCGTCTTTTTTCTCGCCAAGCCATTCCACAAACTGGCTCCACAGCTCTTCCAGCGCGCCTTCAATGCCGTTTCCCTCGCCACCTTCTCCGCTCCATGCCCAGCCGATCAGGTCGATCACGGTCTGGATCAGCACTTTGCAAAGGGTCAGCAGCGCCGCGCCGATCGGCTCCGCGCAGTTATTGATAGTATTGCAGATGGCTGTCAGGATTGCTGTCAGCGCCGCTTCAATGTCGTCTGCCGCATTCACGATCACCTCGCGCAGCGGTCCTGCAAATGCACTCAGCACTGTCAGGATCGCCGCGGCAATGCTCAGCTTGATAATGCCTCCCGCAAATGCACTGAAGGCTTTGCCAAGGCTGATAAGACATGCCGAAAATACCACCATGCCTGCCGCCACCGGTGTAATGGCACCAACGGCAAACAAGCCCAGCATGATGCCAATGGTTCCGATCACTCCCGCAAAGGCTTCTCCTGCCGTCAGGCTGGCCAGTCCCTTAAAGGCCGGTGTCAGGATCAACAGTGCAGTGGCCAGCATCAGGCAGGCACCGGCTGCAGATGCCAGATTTGCGGAAACAAATCCCAGCCCCCAGCATCCTGCGATCAGTACGCCAAGTGCTGCTGCAAGGCTGAACACGCTCTTTACAATATCTACAAAGTCAACATCCGCCAGCATTTTGATAGCCAGTGCCATTTCGATCATTGCCGCGCCCATGGCCACCATTGCCACCGCCGCAGCCGTGCTCTCGGGAGCCTGCTTACCGAGCAGATACAGTGCGCCTGCCAGCCCGATCAGCATTAAGCTCACACCGGCCATACCAGCGCCGCCGGCGTCCGTCCCCATGGCTTTGCCCATCTGTTTTACGGCAGCTGCCATCACCAGCAGCGAAGCGCTGGCGATCACCATGCTCTCTGCACCCATTTTCATCCGCAGGGGGTTCACCTTCGTGTTTGCCATCAGCACCAGCAATGCTGCAATGCCACTCACCACAAGCCCTGCGCCCCGGATACCGTCCATCATGCGGTCACCAAGGCTGGCAAAGATCGCCACAGCCCCTGCCGCCATCAGCAGCGCCGTTCCCATTGCATTGATGGCAACCAGCATTCCGCCCAGCTTCACAAGATACTTGATGATCTTGTCAAGGGTGCTCATGCCTGCTTTTCCCGCCAGCTTCTGTGCAAAGCCTGCTGCTACGGTCAGGATACTCATGGCAATGGCCACGCCATTGATGGCTTCCACGGCCCCGTCAATGTCAAGGCCGTTTGCTTCCGCTTTTGCCAGCGGGATCAGTGCCAGTGCGATCATGTCCACCGCCGCAGCCGCAGCCACAAATCCGCCCGCACCCTTCACGCCGCCAAGCTGCTTGTTGAACAGCGCCAGCAGTCCAGTCATTCCGGCCAGCATCGCTGCAATGTGTCCAACCGCTTCCACACTTTTCTCTGCCTGGGCCGCGTCCATTTTTCCAAGCTTTGCAACCGTGTTCGTCAGCGCCGCCATGCCGATGCTGATAGCTACAACGGTCCCGATCAGTTTCGCCGTGTCAAGGCCTGTCAGGTCGGTGGCTGCCAACACTTTCAGTGCCACCACCATGCTAAACAATTCCGAGATCACACTGGCCAAAGCCTGCACCGCCCGCGTCGGGTCGTTGATCTTCGCCAGCAGATACATGCTCCCGCTGATTAACGCCACCGCCGTTGCAATGGCTTTCGCTGCAGTTGCGAGGTTGTTCGTGGTGTTTGCCTTCGTCCAGGTGTTCACGGCACCCGTCAGGCTGTTAAAGAAATCACCGATCGGGTTTGCCAGCGTTTTCTTGAAGTTGTCGCTTGCCTTCTTCAGCAGCACCGTTGCACCGTAGATTGCTGCCGCCAGTACGCCCACGTCGATCAGCGCCAGCAGCCGGTAAAGATCCACTCCATCCTGCAGGTTGAAGAAATCCTTCACCGCGCTGAGCGCATTCCTGCACGCACCGCTGATGTTGCTCATAATGCCGGTCAGCGTTCCGCCAAAGTCCGCAAGCGCCTTTTCTGCCTTCTCCGGCAGACTCAGTACCACGTCCCGGATATTCTCCAGCAGCGGTACCTTGCTGTCGGCAAACTCGCTCACCGTGTCCCCGGCACCCTTGAACCCGTTGAATGCACGGCCGATCAGTGCACCAATACCCTCAAAGGCTCCCAGCAGAATGCCGCCCAGCAGCTGGAACGCCGTACCGATGACGTTTCCTGCCGAAACACTGCCTATTTTGAATTTGTCCAGCACACTGCCCACAGCATCCACCACGGTGCCGAATGCGCCGAACTGCTTCTTTGCCTCTTCCATGTTTCCGCCGCGCACAAGGGTCTTCACGCCCTTCACCACGTCCGCAATGGGGCTCACCAGCGCCGCAACAGCACCCACAATGATGCCCAGCACGTCGCTAAGGCTCTCTGCCTGCCCAAGGCTCAGATCCACCCATGTCAGCAGATTGCCGATGTAACTTCCGATGTTCAGCAAAAGGTCGCCCATCGGGCTCAGCAGATCCAGCAGCTTTCCAAGGATCATAAAAGCGGTCTTGCCAACTGTCGTCACACCCTTCAGCCCGATGCTCAGCACCCGGAATACGCCGGTAAATACTTTCTGCACCTTTTCCGCAGTTTCTTCGCTCAGCGCCATTTTCCCGGTCAGCTCGTCAAATCCCTTCAGGAAGTTGTACAGCGGGCTTCCGTCGGTCATGAACACATCACCGAATCCGTCCCGGATCGGGTTCAATACGCTGTTGATGCCTTCCAGCACGTTCAGGATGCCGTTAAAAAAGTGCTCCCGGCCGCTCAGCTGGTTCATCTTGCCTGCAAGGTCGTCCAGGTTCACACTGCCATTTTGAATTTGCTCCGCCATGGAGTCGTAGGCATTTGCCAGCGCGTCCACCTTGTCCCGGTCAAACCCCAGCTTATCCAGCTCTTCGTCGCTCATGGCGGCACGCTGATGGTAGTAGTCAGCCGCTTCCCCAAGCACTTCGTACAGCTGCTGGGCTGTCACACCGCTTTCTTCCAACGCCTTCTGGAAACTGCCCGCTTCTTCAATGCCTTCCTCGCTCAGCAGGCCCTGATTCACCAGCGCTTTCTGCAAAAGGTTTGTGTAGTTGTCTCCGGCTTCACCAAAGCCTTCCGTTCCCAGCAACTGGTCAAGGCCTGAGTCGAAGGCATTCTTCAGCCAGTTGTTCCGCCCGGCCGTACCGCCTGCGAACATGTTCCAGAACTCTTCCGCCAGATCGCTCCAGAATCCCTTTGCTTCCTCGTAGTTGCCAAACAGGATATCAAAGGTCTCCATCCAGCCGCTGCTCACAGCGTCCTTCGTAGCGTCCACCGCTTCGCTGAAGCTCTTTGCCTCCTGTGCCGCCTTAAAGGCCTTCACGGTCACTTCGTCGTACTTGTCAGCCAGGGCATCAATGGCCTGCGATGCCTGACCGTGGTACTTGTTCGGGTTCGCGTCCAGTTCTGCCTTGACGGCTTCCGCAAACTCGGCATATTTTCCGAAGGCCTTTTCCATGACCTCCCGGTCTGCCCACTTTTTCTGCAAGCTGTTGTCAAAGCTGCCGGTGGTCACAGCACCTTTCTTGATCTTGCCCAGTTCTACGCCGGTGTCGATCAGCAACTGCTTCAGCTGCTGGGAAGCAACACCTGCCTGCTCCACGCTCTTCCAGTCGATCAACTGGATGGCACCGGTACCGTAGCTCTGCGCCAGATTATAGATGACCCGCTGGAACTCCGCAGCGCCCTTGCCTGCGTAAGCCGTGGCGTTTGCCATGCCCATGATCATCGGGATCATCTTTTCGATGCTACCGCCCGTGCTGGTCAGGGTGGAAAGAGCACTCGTCATGTCTGTAAAGCCGTAGCTGGTCTCATCCGAGAACCACATCAGCTTTTCCAGATACCCGTTCACCTTTGCAATGCTCTTACCCGTCGCATTCATGATGGTCTGCACGCTGGCAGTCTTCTGGGCATACTTGTTCCAGCCGCTCGTCACCTGATCGAGGGAAAGGCTTTTCACCAGCCTCTCACCGGTGTCCACGGCCTGCCTTGTAATGTGGCTCAGAGCCGCAACGCCCATCACTTCCACGGCCGAAAACTCGCCGCTCAGGTTGTCCAGCGCACCCTGCATCTCGTCAAAGTCCACTTTGGCCGATGCATCGCTGATCTTTTCAAAGCCCTTTTCCGCGCCGTCCAGCCGTAAGCTGTCGTTCAGCTGCTCAAGGCTCTGCATGGTCTGGTGCACATTCTTCTCAAACTGCGCGTTGTCAAACCGCATTTCTACTACGCGCTCGTCTACTTCCTGGCTCACAGTCTCTTTACCTCCTTCCACAATTCATCGGTCAGAGCAGAAAAAATCGGAGCCAGGGCAGGGTTAATGTAATCCACCCCCTGCACATAGGCTCCGTTTCTTGTGCCGTGTCCGTATTGCAAGATCACCGCAATGGGCACTCCGTTCACAATGTTGGAGTTCTTCCAGCACAGCGTGGCCCCGCTCTTGTCCATTTTGATTTCGTAGCTCCAGCTTGCCGCTGTCTTTCCGGTGGCTTTCGGGGTAGCGTCTGCAAGCCGTTCTGCACCCAGCTTGCCGTATTTTTCCAAAATTGGCCGCACACTCCAGCTCTTGATGTGGCTGAAAAAGGTCAGGCTTTTCTTAAAGTCGCCTTTCTGCCGGATCTCAATTACCTTGCTCAAAAGCTCTTACCCCCTCGAGTGAAACTTCGCCCTGCGCTGTGCGTTCAGCGCCCGGATGTGCGCCGCCTGCTCGTGTCTGCCCATCTTCTCGGGCGGCAGGTTCTCTTCCCCGCAGGCCCGGATCAGCGCCAAAAGCCGGTTCAGGTGCCACTTTTCGCACTCGAACGGGATGCCGTAGCTTGCCATGGCGGCGTAAAACAGGTCTGCCGTCTGGTAGCGTGCGCGCTTCTTGCCGCCTTTGCGGTCTTTAAAGGTCGCGGCCGTCATCGGGTCGCTCATATATCGTTGAATGGCCAGCCAGTCTTCCCGCCGCAGTCTTGTGTATACGGTCGGGTCCACACCCTTTGTCAGGGTCATGCATCGGACGAAATCAAGCGTTTCTTCGCGTGTTTTCTTCACGTTTTCGTCCAAGTACGGCTTGTGCCATTTGCTTTCCCATTTAGACAGGGAGAGCAGGCTGTATTCCAACCTCAAAGTTACCGGCTCGTCGTATACGAACATGTTTGTTCGCTCATCCCAGCGTTCTTCGCCGGGAATATGCAATTCCAGCATTCTTTCACTCCCCCTGTGCTCTTAAATGCGTGTCTTTTCCAAGGCAAAAAAAAATAAAAGGATGGCCGTTTTTTTACGCGGTCATCCCTAGCCGCCGAAGCGGCAAAATCATTCTTCCTCTAAACACAGCTCGCCCTTCGGGAGAGCTCTGTGACGCTCCGACATTCAGTCGGACGGAGCGGTGAGAGGGTTTCTCAGCCCATATTCACCGACGGCAATGCCGACGCAGCACTCACGGTCGCCGCCATTTCCATAGCCGGGTTCTGGTTCGGCATGTCGGCGGGCATAATGCCGTTCACAAAGGCGCTTGCCTTGGCCTCGTCCGTCACCAGATCCATGTAGATCATGCTGTAGGCCGGATGTGCCTCAAACTCAGCACGGATGGCGTCGTTCTTCATGAACAGGCGGCCGTCTGCGCTCTTCTTGCCGTAGCTCTTCAGTACCACATCCTTGAACAGCTTCACCAGCTCCAGCTGGCTCTTCGCTGCAATGATCCTCTGGATGTAGGCACGCATGCCGCCCTCCATACTCAGCTCCATCTCGGTGATCTCCGCCTTCGACAGGTTGAAGTAGAAGTCCTCGGTGCGCTGGTTACCGTCATAGTCGGTATAGGAAATGGTCTTTTTCAGCATCTTAATCTCTCCTTATCGGTTCATTTTGATTTTTTTCTCTCAGCAAAGCTCGCCCCTTCGGGAGAGCTGCAAGCATCACCGGCAAATGCCGGACTGCGCGATGAGAGGGCGTTTTTTACACAGCAGCCTTTACTGCAGCGAGCAGCTCGTCCGGGGTGGGCAGCTTTGCATTCTCGCTGTCGGTGCCGTACAGCAGGTCTTCCACGGCCTTCATCTGCTTTGCGGTCAGCTCAGTGCTGTCAAACTCTGCCACCGCCGCAGCCTTCAGGTCTGCAATGTTCACAGGCACGGTATCGCACTCCCAGCTGAAGGTCTCGGCATCCGGGCTGTCGTTCATAGTCTCGTGGCTCTTCTCAGCAGGCTTTGCGGTCGCATTCCACACCACATGGATGATGTAACCGGCATCGGGGTCCTGATCGGTGCCCACCTTGGTCTGCCATGTAAAGCCGAATGCCTTGCGCTTCTGCTGACCGATGCGGATGCCCTTCACCGGGGCAGCCAGACCGTCGCAGGGTTCAAACTCGGGCGGGTACATATAGGATTCAATGGTAAAGCCGTAGTCCTCGCCGGAGATCAGGCGGGCGTACTTCATGTTGTCAGCCCACAGGTCAGTAGGTTCTGCGCCGCTGGGGCTTTCCGTCACGCCGGTCAGGCCGTTCCATGCAGCGCCATTGTCGTAGCCCTCGCCATCGGCCTTGGGGTAAACCACGCCGTGCGAAACACCGGCGTGGAACTTGCGGGTACCGTCAACGTCCCAATTCAGTTTTGCCATAGGTTTTGTCCTCCTTTATAAATAGGTATCAGTACCACACACTGAATACGTCGTGGTATAAGTTGTCCGAAATAAAATGGCGGTCATAAGAAGCCTTTGAAAGCAAACTCATGGCCGCTGTCATTTCGCTGTCCGGTTTCGTGTCGATCACGGTAACAGAATAATGGAAGGTCTGGCGGTATACGCGGTCGTCAGCCTTCGGGCTGCGGATCTTTTCCAGCTTGTAGCAGATACAAGGATATTTCATCCGCAGGTTTGCAGGCGGCTGGTAGTACACGTTTTCACTTCCGCACCGCTGTTTCACGATGCTGCGCAAAAGCGCATCCAGCCCGGAGCGTCTTTCACTCAGTTTCGTTGCCATGCCATAACCCTCCCAGCGTCAGCACGATGCGCGGGTACTCCACGCTCGCGTCCGTCACCTTCCATTTTCCGCCGTAAAGCGTCACATACCGGAGATTGCAAAAGTGCTCCTGAACATACGGGTCAGCGATGACGCTTAGCGTGTTCGCAAGGCTGATATCATCGTTCACCTTGTCGCTGGACTGGTTCCTGCGCGTGTTCCGTGTCAAGTCGCCGTAGCAGTCACGCTCTGTCACGATCTCAGAGTGCACACTCAGCTCTGTCTCCTTGGTCTCCACGAAACCAAGCTTCCCAAACCACTTGCTCATAGCACTTTCACTCCATTTTGAATTTTCTGATTACTTTTCGGCAGAAGCAGCCCATGCCTGGGTCTTCACGGTCTCGCCGGTCACAACGGTAATCACACCGGTCGCACCAAAGGCCACAGGCACCAGATAGTTTGCGTCCTCCACGATCACCAGACGGCCCTTCTTGAAGGCATCCTCGATCTCTTCCTTGGTCACAGTCTCCTTGAAAGTGGCGTCAGCGTACAGCTTGTGGTCCGCGGTCTTGCCGTAGGCCATGTAGTTTGCAACGTGCAGGTCCTTGCCCTGCTCATAGAGCTTGTTCAGCATTTTCTATCATCCTTTCCTTTGAAAAAGGCTCCCTCAATGAGGGAGCTGGCGAACAGCGCCGCCGTCAGGCGGACTGTGAGACTGAAGGAGTCTCTCATGCAGCCCACTCAATGGCCATAGCGCTGTAGGGGCTGGTCAGTGCGCCGGAGCAGCGGGTCTCGATCAGGTACTTCTGTGCATTGAAGTCGATGTCAAAGTCATCGAACATGCTCACAGCACCGCCCTTGTCGGCACCCACGGTGTAGTCGGCCAGGTTCACGATAACAGCAGCCAGGTCACCGCCCTTGGCACCCTTGCGGCCTTCCATTTCGGGAATGGTCACGATCTTGGCAACACGCAGCTTGCGGGCCAGTGCGGCCTCGTCCGTATACAGCTGGCGGCCCATGCCGTCTTCCAGCAGCAGCATCTCGGTCAGGGCATCCTCGGTGGTAAACATAGTCGGGGTGCCGCTGCCGCGGTAGTCCTTGCGGGCACGGATGGCCTGCTTGATAAAGGCCTTGTACTTGTCCTCCACGGTGGAAAGGCCGGTGGTCTTCACCTGCACCTTGATGGTAAACAGGTCGGCGTCGTTGAACACCGGACGGATGCAGTTCTCATCGATCTTGTCACGGCTTGCTGCCATGCGGCCGTCACCCAGAATGTAGGCCAGTGCCAGCTCACGGTTCAGCTTGTAGCGCATCTCGTTATGCAGCCATGCCACCACGTCAAAGCTGGTAATGTCCACCACATCGTCGCGATCCAGCTCCTGCTTCTTGTACACCGTGGTCGGGCCAGTGGAGCGGCGCAGCAGGCCGAACACCTCTTCCGTCTTGTAGTTGCCCTTCAGGTAGCCCTTGGCACGTGCATCGTCCTCGGTCAGGTCGGCGAACAGGCTCTTGAAGCGGCTGAACGGGATGTGCTTCACGCCGCCCATCACCACGCTCACCCAGTCGTCGGGCTTGTCAATGATGCGGGGCGGGGTGTCCAGCAGGTGATCTTCCGGGAACAGCCAGTCGATGTTGTCAATGCCGTGGCACAGAGCGTTCACCTCGCTGTCCTCAATGCCGGCGTTTGCAAAAGCAGCCTTCATGGTGCCGCAGGTCTTGGCGGTCTTCACCACCTTGTTGATCTCGTCAATGCTGTGCTTCAGCACGGTGCCCTTCGTGTCCTTCTCAAATACGTTCTGCTTCACAGTTTTTTCCTCCTCACCGTTAGTCTCTTCTCCGTCACGCTCTTCCAGGGCCATGCCCACCAGTGCGTGGCAGCACTCCTGCTGTTCGGGTGTCATGCTGTTGTACACCTCTTCCAGCGTCTTGCCGTCCTTCTGTTCGTCCGCCATCTTGGCTTTCTTCTGTGTTGTTTCGTCGGTCGCTGCATCACCGCTGTGTACAAGGTCGTCCAGCGGTTCACCGTCCGGGTCCAGTCCGTGGGCAATGCTCAGGCCGCCGTCTGTGTAGATGAATGCTTCGCCGCCCTCGTAGTCCTCGTCAGCACTGTGCTTCACCACCTCGTCAATCAGCGCACCCGGGTTGCAGCCTGCCAGCACAAGGCTCACTTCCTGAATAATGCCGTGCTGGACCGTGTTGCCCGTCTTCTTGATGCAGTTTGCATAGATGGAAAAAGCGTTCAGGTCGCCATTTTCCACGCAGGCCTTCGCGGTCCGGCCGGTATCCGTATCGTTGAACTTTGCGTAGCAATACATGCCCCCGGGCCGGTTCTCCAGCAGGCAGTGGCCAAGGACGTTTTCCAGATTGTCATGGTCATGGTTGTACACCATGGTCACAACTTTACCGTCGCATTCCTGGAACGCATTCGGTGCAATGGTCAGGCCATCATAGCACTTGGTCTTAGCCTTCGTGGCCCAGCCGCTGCAGTCATAATCAAACTTCGCCATTTTGATTTGCCATACTCCTTTCTACGGCTTCCTTTCCAGCCGTGATCGTTTTGTTTCTCTCAGCAATCTCCGCGTCGGATTGCGAAATGTTGCTGTTCCGCAGTTCGTCCGCCTTCGGATCCTTCGAGGGATTCATTCCCAGCAGCTGCCGGAACTCATTGCTTGTCAGGATCTCGTTGCGGGTAAACTTGTCCGCCATCTCGGCAACAGCACTCACCGGTGCCAGCTTGAACGGGTCGCGGAAGTACATCATGCTCTCGCGGCCTTCCTTCCGGTCCTCCTCGGTCAAAAACTTTCGCTTCAGCTCGTCCACGGCTGCTGCCACAAGGGGTTCAATGGTACGGTTCTCATAGTTCGTCATCACCGCATCGCTTGCTGTACCGTTCATGATCTCCGGGGTAATGCCTAACTGGCTGTATGCCATGTTGGTCAGGTATTCCACGGTTTTCAGGAGGTTGTTTTCAAGGCTGCGGTTCAGCTGTGTAATGTGTTCCGAACCATCGGTGTAGGCAATGCCATATTTGGAGCCGGTCAACTGCCGTTCGATCTCAGCTCTCCGGTCGTCCGCTCTCTTTTTCTGGATCTCGTTGCGTACCACGTATGGCAGCTGGATGATAAGATCCAGTTTTTCAGATCCCAGCTGGTCATCCACCACGTCCATCAGGTTCAGCTTGCGGATCAGGCGCTGGATGGTGCCGTTCGGTTCGTTCATCACGGCGTAGAACGGGTTCTCGATCAGGGCCACTTCTGCTTTCGGCAGGGTGATCTCCTCTTTCTGCCCGGTCTGGTCATTGTACACTTCCAGCCGCACATCATCGGGGTACCATTCCTTCACCTTCGCCACCCGCATGGAAAGGATCTTCGCTTTGCCGGTCTCTTCGTCCACATCCACGTCCACCGGCACCAGCGCCGCCGCGCCCTCGTCCAGTACAGAGAGGAACATGTCATACCGCAGTGCCCTGCCGGTCTGGTCCTTGTTGCCGGAAAGGTTCAGACAGCAATTAAGGCCCGAATCAACGGTTTCGTCGTAGCGTCCGTTTTCATCGAGCCTTACGTGGTTGATTGTGATGCCCGCTGCGTCCATGGCAATGCGGGTATATATGGCGGTCATGATCGTGCGGTCGTTTGCACGGTTCAGCCGTACCCGGTCAGGCCGGTAGCTGCTTCCTCCGCCATAGTAGTTCTTCCCGGGAGGGTCCCGGTTCGTAAAGGCGTTCCACGCCCGTTTCAGGCGGGAGCCAACGTTTATCGCCATTTTGATTTTTCCTCCCGGTCAGTTCTTCTTGTCGTCCTGTTTTGCCTGTCCGCCACTGGCGCTGCCGCTTACAATGGCATTTGCCAGATCAGGGTTTTCAAAGGTGTTCGTCACAAACTGCTTTGCGCTGTAACTCATTGCGCCCGCCACAGCCTTAGTCAGGAACTGCTTCCCGGCGTCCTTCATCACGCTTTTCACAAAGCTCTGCCCGCCGTACACATCACTGCGCAGCTGTTTCACGTCCTTCTGCAGCTGCAGCCGTTCTTTCTCCGCTTTCAGTTCCCGGTTCGGGTCGTCCGCGCGGATGTTGGTATCCCCCTGCAGGTCGCGGTACTGCTTTTCCATCTGCAGGCGGTTGATCCGTGCCCGCAGCTCCTCGTCCGAGTAGTCCTCGGCCTTGCCACCCTTCCGCTTCGGGGCGTACTCCGTCTTTGCGGTCGCACCTTCACCGGCGTTCTCATCCCCGGCATAGTGCTTTTTTCCGGCTGCGGTCAAAGTGCCGTCCTTGTTCTGGTACCGCCGAACGCCCCACTTCATGCCCTTGATGCCTGAATGGTGGAGTGCACAGTTCTTTTTATGCTCCCACCAGTCATTTTGATTTGTCATTTACTCACCTTCTTTCGCGCTCTATTGCTTTTATTCGCGTTTATGCTATACTGGCTTTAACAGCCATTCTGTGAGGAAGGGGAATCGTGTATGTGGAGTGTTAAATGCCCCAAATGCGGAGCAAAGATCCTGTTTGAAGATGCCAACGCAAAAGTCATTCAGTGTGCGTCCTGCGGAGCACAGGTCCGCGTTAATATCAACGTGAACTATAACTACTCCAAATCAGAGCACACCGAGCATATCGTCGATGATGCAAAGATCAAGCAGGCCCAGAATGTCGATCGCGTCATCAACCTTTTTGCCTCTCCCATCGAGGAGCGACGCGCCAAAAAGAAGTCGGAAGAAGAGCGTATCCAGCGCGAAGCAGACCAAGCCGAGCGTATCCGCAAAGAGCAGGAGGCAAAAGACGCTGAAGAACAGCGTGCTTACGAAGAATGGGCCTCCGCTCAGCACGAAAAACATGCCCGCCAGGCTGGGCGCGCAATTGCCAAGGCAATCAATTACTATCGTGCCAACGAACGGAAAATCCTCATCAGCGTCGTTCTCATTGTTGCTCTTCTCGCCTGCCGCGGTGTTTACGATTCCATCAATCAAAAGCGGGAACAGGAACTCGCCGCACATCAGGCCGAGCTTGCCCGCCTGAAGGATGAAGAGATAGCCGCATCGCACCTTGCTATGGGCGAAGTCCGCATGCCAAACATTTCCATGAGCGAAGATGCCCGCGATGTCATGAAAAAGCTGCGTGATGCCGGTTTCATCAATATCGTCGATCAGCCAAAGCAGGATCTCGTTCTTGGCAAAAATCACGCTCAGTACGACATCATAGAGATCACTGTAGACGGCGCACCTTCCTTTAAAACCGGCGATTGGTACCCCCTCGATACCGAGATTGTTGTGTCCTATCATACCTATATTTTCGAGTAACGATGAAAGGGGTGCTCTGCATGACGGTCACTTGTCCGAACTGTGGTAGCGAGATTCCAGTACCCAACCGAAAGAAAAAGTCCATACAGTGTCCTTACTGCGATATGGGTGGTCTTGAACTTGACCTTGATTATTTCGATGAAGAAAGCAATCAACCGGTTACCGGATGGAGAAGTTTTGAATTTCAGCATCCACGTGCCGCCAAAGCCGTCAAAGCAACTGGATACACTGCTGTGGCAGCAATGCTTGCTGTCGGAGGCATTGAACTTGCAAAAGATAAAATTGCCGAATTAACAACTAGTCCGGAAACCAAATCTGCCGACGAGCCTCTAATTCCAGAATCTCCTGCGGACAACAGCTTATCAGATTCATCCGTGCCTGAAGCAACAAATTCGTACATAAGTCCTGATGAGTATGACTCGGTTCTTCGTCAACACGACTTAAGCATAAGAAATCTTGGAGAAAACCGTGTTCATTCTCCTGAGAAAGAAAAACAAGCAGCTGATCTTGGAATAAAGCTTCCACCACATCAAACCATAGTAAACCCATTTCCCCAGCATCACAGGGTAAAGAAGCAAGAATCTTAATCACTCAAACGCATCCCGGTTCTGCTTCCACGCAATGTAAGCATCCATCATAGCTGCCACAGCATCGATCTTCTGGTCCTGCCGCTGCTTGTAAAGCTTCCGGTTGCCGTTGGTGTCCACCAGTGCAATGCAGTTGCCCATTGCAAACTGCATCAGCTTTTCGTCAAACAGCAACTTCCGCTGTTCGCTCAGCTTTTTCAGCTCACCCAGCGGCACGCTCTCGGTCCTCGCACCCTGAATCACCTTCGTAATGCCAAAGGTGCCATTCTCCTGCCCCCAGCGCTCCACGAATTCCTGCGCGTTGTAGGGGTCGTAGCCAAACGCCCGCACGTCGTACTGGTTCTGCTGCACGAAGTTATCAAGATCTTCATACACCTGCATCATGTCCAGCACCGTGCCGTCAAATACGAACAGTGTTCCCTCTTTCATGAACTCTTCGTACTGGTTTCTCCGGCTCACGGGCAGCTGGCTCAGGGTGTAGCTGGTAATGTAATCCCTCGTCTTTACCCCAAAATATCCGCTTGAAAGCGGAAACAAAAACGTAAACGCACAAAAATCATCGCCCATGCTCAGGTCCGCGCCCATGGCGCATGGCATCTGCCAGTAGCTTCTCGGTCGGTGGCAAAGGGTCTCCTCATATGGGAAAAAGAATGTGTAACCCTCCATCGGCAGGTTGAAGCGCTTTGCAAGGATGTCATTCCGAGCACTGGGCGATTTTTCGGCTCGTTCCACGTCCAGCTGGTAGGTCTCGTAGCTTACGGTCTTGCCCAGGTTCGGGTTTGCCTTCAGCCACATCTCCGGCTGACCAACTTCCTCAATGCTGTCCAGCTTGTAGTACCAGATGGAAACGTGCGGATTGATGTACTCCCCCTTCAGGATGCTCAGCAATTCCATTTTGATGTCGTCGCCGCATCCGTTGCGCACCGTGCCCTCGCTGCTTGCCGCAACGATCAGGTAGTTCTCGTTTTTCGCCGCGCCCTGCTCAATGGCACCAATGGGGTCTTCTCGGATGTCGCAGCTTAGCCATTCGTCCACGGTAGCCACCGTGTCGCGCCTGCCCTGCAGCTTTTCAATGGTCATGGGGCGCACTTCCAAAAGGCTGTTGGTCACAAAGTTCTCAATGCCTTTCTTCGTGCTTGCCATCTTCACACGGTCTGCTTTCGCGCCGGTGGTGTTCTGCAGGCTGCCATCGGTCATGAACTTCAGCACCGGCCCCTTTGCCCGTGCCAACGCGGTGCGGAAGGGTGCCAGCACTTCCTCGGCCTGCTTCATGGTAGGCGCTGTTGTCAGCTGCTGGGTGGTGTTCGTGTTGGCAGTCATAAAGTACGCCTGCAAAAATTCCAGGTACATGGTCTTTGCGGCCGAACGTGTGATGATAAGATACTGCTTCGTCACCAGCCGCTTCTTTATGCGCTTGGTCTCGTAGTGTCCGCCTGCCCCGTGGGGGTTCGGCACATACACGCTCCGCTCCACAAAGTAGTACCAGCCAAAGATCTGTTCTGCCCACAGCTTAAAGCTGTCCAGCATCTTCACATCGCCGCCGTCAGTCAGGGTCAGCTCGTCCTCGCAGAACGCGATAAAGCCGTTGATGGCCTTATCGTCATAGTAGATGCCCGGGTTTGCGATCAGGTCGTCGATCCGGTTCATCTCCATGCTGATCTCTCTGCAAACGGGGATCTCCCCGCGCATCACGGCCTCCCGGAACCGGCCGTAGTAGATCGGCGTCGCCGTGTTCGAGAGTGCCATTTTGATTTTTCAGCTCCTGTGTTACTCCTGCGTGATCTCCTCAAAGCCGCTCTTGATAAGAATTGCCTTGACCTTCTCCTTCAGCAGGCGGGGGCAGCGCTCATACAGAGCCTTTGCCTCTTCCATAGTCTCAGCGAACATAATTTCCTGTGCCCACAACTTAGCCATCATATGTACCGTCCTCTCTAATTTTTGTGTGATTCGTTTAAGCATACACAATCTCCGACATTTCCATCAGACATTGCTTAAGCATCTTGTTATCTTCCTGCAGTGCCGCCACCGTCTCCGGCAGCTTGTCCTTTGCTTCCTGCTTTTTGCGTGCTTCTTCCCGCGCGGCCAATTCTTCTTCCGTATAGCGGATGTATCTCTGCACCGGCACCTGTTCGGTCCATGCGGCCTGCGCAGGCACGCCCGGTACGTCGATGACCTTCCGCACATCCCTGCCGCCGCCGGGATATTCGGCCACCGTCTCGTAGTGGACCACCTCTGCCACGGCCTCCTGCGCCGGGTGCTCCAGCGGCTGGGTGTCGTCGGTCAGGTAGCCAAGGGTCAGGTCGGGGTTTTCCACGACCGCGCCGGTCTCGTCAAGGATCTTCATTGTGTCACCTCCATGGGGGTCACATATTTGCCGATTCGCGAGTAAGATACTTTTCCGTCAGGACTTTCAGCCGACAGCATCCACTGTCCGCCGGTCTTGCCGGAGGCACGGCGGTCTACTTTTACGCACCCATTTTCGTCCAGCTGCATCGGGGGCACAAAGCTACCGTCGCTGCGCCGCAGGTGGAGTCTGATTTTGCAGGTTTTCCACTCTTCCGGGATGGCAAAGTGCAGACTGGTCGGGTGACCCTCACTGCCAAACTGCAATGTTGCCACAGTGTCAAATGTCACAGGGATCATCGTTCAAAACCTCCTTTCTCATGCCACGCGGTGCCAGATGTAAACATAATAGGCGGCGGGCTGCACGGTATCGCTTGCACCGTAGATCGGATTCGAGAGGGAAGCGTCAAAAGTGCGGTTATAAATGCTAAACCAATCACCATTGTCTCCACCGCCGTGCCTGAGATTAGTGTCATAGTATTTACGCCCAAAAGCCCCATCACTACTTGGAGTGGACATGGACAACACGCCGCCATTGGCCGTACCCGTGATGTTCGGCAGTCCGGCATTCACGGTGGTGCCCGCTTTGTGGCTGCTGCTGGCACCCATCAGCACGCGCTCCGATGCGATCTGCTCCCATGTGCCGCCAAACAGGGCGGCAGGGCTGGTGGAGTTGGTGCTCTGGTAGATGCTGCCGACAGGGTATGCAGACAGGCCACTGGTCGCAACGTCCTGCCACGTCCCATCCCCGCGCAAAAATTTACCCTGTGCACCGGCTGCGGGTGCAGGCACAAGGCCCTCTTTGCCAGCCGCGCTGGCCGTGGCGGCGGTCATCTTGGTGTAAGTGTGGTCAGTAAAAACGGCGTTGGCCGGTACATCCTTGCCCAGCGAGTGAGTGCAGGCCACCGGCTTGCCACCGCTGATATATACCGGTTTCGTCGCACTGCCCGCGGTTGCGGTATCGAGTTTGACGGCACTGTTGGCCGAGCCGCCCGCAGAACCGGAACCGGCATAGTTGTGGGTGTGGCTCTTGGCCGCAAACACAGAGTATGCCTTGCTCTTGATGTAGGTCCACAGCGCACTCATGGGCCGACGGTGGTAGGTGGTCGTTGTGCTTCCGCCGCCGGCATATTGGGATACATAGTAATCTGCATCCTGCGGGGTGGCGCTGCCCGTGCTCAGCGCGTTGAGCATCGTGTTCAGGTCATCGGCGGTCTTGTTTGCTTTGCCAGTCAGCTTTTCATCCACCTGCGTGCGGGTGTAGTAGTCGCTCATGTTTACCGTCACCATGCTGTCACGCCAGGCATTGGTGTCGCGGTCCCATACCCAGATGCTGTCCGTGGTGCCCACCACAGCCCACCAGCCGTTTTCACCCACGGGCACCGCAGCAGTCAGGGCGTCTGAGGTCTCATACCAGCCCTGCGCGCCCAGCGTAATGGTGCGCACCTGCTCGAAATATTCCTTTGTGGCCTGCAGGTATTCACCGGATTTTGTTTCGCTGCCCTTCGCATTGGATGCGCTTGTGCCCGCATTGGTCTCGCTGGTCTTGGCAGCGCTTGCCGCACCTGTGGCAGTGCTGGCCGCGCTGGATGCTGTCTGGGCATCTTTTTTTGCGGCTGCTGCACTGTCAGCAGCTGTGGTTTTGCTGGTATTGGCATCATCTCGCGCCGCTTCGGCTTTCTTTGCGTTGGCCTGAGCACTGGCGGCGCTGGTACCCGCATTGGTCTCGCTGGTCTTGGCAGCGCTTGCGCTGGTGCTGGCATTCGTTTCACTCGTTTTTGCGACCTTCGCACTGGCCACGGAGTTTGTCTCCGAGGTCTTTGCCGCACTGGCCGAACTGGCAGCAGTTGTTTCGCTGGCCTTTGCTGCCTTTGCACTGGCGGCAGCGGCATTCACAAAGGTCTGTCCGTATGCCTCCACTTCCGCCTTCAGCGTCGCCATAAAGTCCCGGATCTCAGAAATGTCAGTTTTTGTGTCTACCACCAGGCCTTCCAGGCATTTTGCCTTGCCAAGCGTCGTGTGGAACGCACAGTTCACCATTCCGCCAGTGGTAATAAGGCCCACCACAATAAAGAACACATCGCCCTGATACGCTACAGCATCCGCCGCCACAATCCAGTCAAACACCACCGCATTGCCTTCAGTGTGTTTGCTCGTCACCGTGTAATAGTTTTTGTCACCGTTTGCATTCTGGTAGTTGATGCGCAGGTCAAACTTCGACATATCGTATCCGCGCCATGTTTTGTTCATTCTAAATCGGATGCGGTTCGCGTCTTTATCTCCCTCAACGCCCAGCACCACACCCCGCTCCGGAATGGCAATTATGCGCAGGTCTTCGTCGATCACAAAGTCGCAGGTGCTGTCCTCAGCACTCGTATCCGCCAGCTCGGCAAACTGCTTGTCCAAATCTATCATGTCACTTCACCTGCTCGATCAGTACCTTGCTTGTCACCATTCGGGCTTTGCCGTTCTGGCCCGCAAGGTACACCTTAAAGCTTTTTCCGTCAGTCACCTCATCCGGCACATTACACTCGCCTTCTGCGCCCACAGGCACTGCATGTTCGTCGTTGAACACAGCAATTTTCTTGGCGGCGAGCCACTCCGGATCACTCAGCTCAAAGCGGCAGCGCAGATAGCCCTTGCTTCCAGCCGTAATACCCGCAAAGTCGCCGTGTTTGGCAAGCTGCTGCCCCGTCACAGCAAAAATCAGTCTGCGCATTTCTCGTCCTCCTTGTCGCACTCTGCATACAGCCGCCATTCCAGTTCACTGATAAGGTTTTTCGTTGCTTCCATCGTGCTGGAACTCTGCGGCGGGTCAAACAGCATCCTCACCTTCAGCGCCGTATAGCTCTTTACAGCTTCAATGTCCGCCTTGTTCTGGCAAAACTCGCTCCATGTTGCCGTCGCATCGCTGATGTTAAAGCCTTCTTTTGGCCCAACACCCATTTGCCGCAGGATCATCAGCACACTGTTGATGTGCATGATAAGGTCCGCATCAAACGCCGTATACTCCTCGGTCAGCCCGAGGAGCTTCTTTACCGAGGTCAGGATACTGTCCATTTCTCATCACCTCAGTCCGCAATGCACTGGTTGTCCCACTTCTTGTAGACGTCCAGATAGGTCTCGCCCCTTGTCACCGTTGTGGGTGATCTCGTAGTACATCCCATCAGATACGGTGGTGCTCACCAGCGCCTTCCAGTTCTGCAGCGTCTTACTGAACCACACGATGAACACATCCTCCAGCGTCAGCTTTTTGCCGTCGGTCACGTCCACATGAGCGTTAAAATAGTCCACCACCAGCTGCTTTGCACGTTTCATCATGGTTTCGTTGGTCATTTTGTTTTTCCTCCTGCTTTACTCAGATTTTGGATATACAGAACTTTTTCGCGACATTTTTCAATCGTCCTTTTATTTCTGTACGTATTTCTCGTCTTTATCCATTTTATTTCTTGATATAAAGTAAGTTTTCTGATATAATTACGCCATCAAACTTCAGCCAATCCGCTCACATTCGGATATGTTTATAAGGAGCGCATTATGAATCCCTTCACCGAAAAATCCGATGAAGAACTTCAGTCCTATTTTGCCGACTACGAGCAGTTGCGCTCGTTCAACCGCGATCGTCCTCTTTCTGACCCAGAGTTCGCCAGACTTCTCTCAGACTATAAAAACAAGTGCGGTCCCATAGGCGAAATGGTTCTCGGTCAGTATCTCTTTGAAGAGATCTTTCACCGCTGGGAGAAAACTTTACACAATAATTGACTTTTTCCATGGGCAGGTGTCGCCCGGTCGTCTTTCGGCAAATGCAGGCTTTAGGATCGTATCATCTCCATAGTGGATGGCCTTGTGGGTCCGATCACTCACGCAGATCACGTTTTCCGGGTCCAGCAGTGCGTCCGAGTGCTGAAGCACGTCCTCTTTCATCAGCGGATTCAGATGGTGGATAATAATGCGCGGCCGAATGGGTTTGCCGTTTTGTATCACCCAATCCGTGATCTCGTGGTCGGAACATCCCAAATCACACCCAGCGTCCCGCACAATGATCCTGTCCCGGAACTGCCGCCACTCTCTTGACTGGTAAAAACTCTGATTTAGCCACCGGTCAAAACCAAAAGTATCAAATCCAACTTTGCCATGGAGCTGCAAATAATGGAAGCGGTCTTCAAAGGTCGCATGCTGGCAAAGCTCAGAGTATGTCTTCCTGGGCATATGCTTAGTACCCCACGCACCAGCAGATCATGGCAAATGCCGTGCAGATCATAGAGAGGCAAATCGCCTTACCATGTAGGTTCTCAAGACCTTCCATTTCGTCATGGTAAGCGCATACAAATGTAAAAATCAGCGTACACCAACATCCGAATCCGCCGATTCGCTTATCAACAATTTGTGGAAGCCCGACTGCGATAGCCGTCAAAAGCGACAGAATACTCGGAGGCAAATACCACCAGTACCGCTTGCTTGTTGGTCGTTCTCGGTCTGTGAACAAGCATGCAAGCATGATCCACGGCATCGCCGCCATCAGCCAGAAGCAGATTTCTTCAAATGCCGTCATCATAAAAATCCTTTCTTCTGCAACATGTCATCTGTACGCAGCATCGGTGTCCATGCAACTGCTCCCGTCAAAAGCACTGTCTTCTATTCGCACAGGATATTGCGCTTTACCAGAAAAATCGCTGCCGCAAAGCAGATAAAAAACAGAATTGTCAGGACGACTCCGGCCGCATAAGAGCTTTTAAAACTCATAGTCGGCATCATCACCTTCGTCCACGCCATTGTACTTTGCCATAGCTTTCAGCACATTTGCGTACATTTCTTTGGTGTCCTTTGCGTTTTCCAGTGTCTCGGTCTTTGCCCGGAGCAGTTTGTTTTCTTCTTCCAGTTTTTTCTTTTCAAGGTCCGCTTTCATGGTAGCCAGCTTCAGGAAGTGCGTTGTTTCTGCACTGGAAGCCGTCCCTTCGCGCAGCCTTCTTTCCACTAGTTGCATGGCCAGGTTTATCATGTACTGTTCCTGTGCTTCCGGGCTTGTTGCAGGCCGGGCCGAAGCCACAGCCGCTTCTCCCGGTGTGTTCTTCTTCGGTCTCATTCAAAGGCCCTCTTTCTTTGTTGTCTAAAATTCAGTTTTTGCAAAGGCTCATGGGTGTGGTGGCAGTGCTTTTCATTTGAAGGGAGAAAGCGAACATTCCGTATAAAGGAGAACAACACAGAATGCCCCGATGCCGATGGAGGTCGAACGTCATGAACTCAGAAAGCTCTTAGGAGGCGCGCACCCCATAAGCCCTTGCAAAAACTGCCGAAACCTCAGTCTACACCCCAAGGCCTCGGCAGCATGTTTAAAGCCCAAATATCAATTTTCCCTCCGGGGAAATATCAAAGACCGGCGCGATTTGAGAGGGGGGTGTCGATTTTGAGACCCCTCCCTATGGCCTTAAGCACTTTGTGCATAGCCAGTATCGTCCTTAATCTCGATCTTGAGCTTCTTATAGATGTTAGCTGGATCGTTTGCCACGATTTTATTGATTGCTTTCTCAATTTCGTAGGCATTTTCATTGTCTGTGAACTGAGAAGAGGTCTGTGCCAGCCGCATAAGCAGGCCAGACGAGTTATAGCCGTGATCCATGTCATACTGATACCACTGCTCGAACTGCTCATACGGATTGTAGGGATTATCGAACGTGGTCAGAAAGCATCGAACCATAATTCAAAGCCTCTCTTTCCTGTTATCACTTTCCAAGTGCATCATAAACGGTGGATTCAGGAACGCCACACGCCTGTGCAATCTCTTTATAAGTGTAACCGCTTCGCAACATCGCTCTCGCTTTGGACAACTTGGCCGAAGACAACGAAGCCGTGGTTTTGGACATTGCACGTTTCACGATTTCATCCGAATCAGAAGAATTCAGGAACTTTGACAGCATGTTGTCGGAAATTGCGCCAGCCTGAATAGCTTCCCATTCTCTGTCGCTAAACCTGACTTTGGACTTTTGCCCACTTGCGCCGACCTTATCGCGAGCGCGCTGCATTTCAACAGAAGAAATCTTCTTGATTTCTTTCTTGTCCTCGGTGTTTTGCGGGTCTAAACCCAGTTCCTGAATTTTGGCCTTGATGTTGGCATTGGCAATCAGCATTGCCTTGCGCTCCTTAGGTTTATTGGCCAGCATTGTGGTGTACTTGTCTTTCAGTGACATAACTTCCGCAGCATATGTCTTGGCTGCCTCAGGATCACGCTGGATGCCCTTCATGTTGACCGCCTCTTTGCGGGCCTGTGCTGCCATAGCTTTGAGCTTATTAGAGAAGTCTGCGTACAAGTTCTCCTGGATAGTGCCAGAAGAGAGGGTTCTTGCGTCCTTTGTCTCGGAAATCAGACTTACGGTATCCTCGGCAATACGCTCTTTCTTGGTCTTCGGATCGATGAAGGCACGCCCGCTCTCCTTATAAATGAATTCACCAGTCTCTTTATCCACGCGCACGCTACCACGACGCTCAGGCACACGGATGGTCTGCTTGCGACGAGACAGGAGCGTAGATGCACCACCATAATGCGTAGTGCCATCCTCATCCACACGGATCTGCCACTTTTCCTTCAGTTCCTGGATGCCATTTTCTTTCTCAGAGCGTTTGTAGTCCAGCTTGTGCTTCTCCGCATCGATGACGACCATCGAATGCTTGACCGCACGAGCCAGTTCTTTTTCGTCGGCACCGCGAAGAGTCATGTCCGTGATGAGGTTCGAGATTACCCCCATTTCACGCTGCTTCTCTTCTTTTTTCATGAGACGCACGTTGTTGGGGTTACCTTCAGGAACAGCATATGCCGTCTTCGGATCAAAGTCTTTCAAATCATCCAAAGGACGAGTAGACTTAATTGGCACTTTGGAGGTGACAGGAATAGCCATAACGGTATCGCCGTCAAAGTCTGCGCCGGACAGACGCTCTGCCACCTTGGCGTTGATACCAATAGCATCCTGAATCTGTCCGAGATTGCGCTTGCCGCTGACATTTTTGTTGTTGACAGTAACAACCGGAATCTCAAAGGTGCCGGCATGAGGATAGCGAATCAGTGCAAGCTGTGTGCCGTTCTCATAGGTCGGACAGTAAGCTTCTGTTTCCTTAATTCGGTTGATGGGCAGAATGACTTTCGTTGATTGTCCCGGAAATGCCGATGCTTTCAGCGTCATGGACGTACCTTCACAGGTATCGGCAAAGTCGTTCAGCAGCTTCTTTTTAACAGTAGGATTATTGTAGTGCATAATCTCATCATACTGCGCCTGATAATCCGCAATTGTAAGCTTCAGCTGATTTTCAATAAGCTTTTTCGGCTGTTTGGATAGGAACTGCGAAGATACATTTCGGGACATTGTATCCCAATCGCCTTCCTCTTTCAGCTTGTTAATAGGAGAAAGATGCTCCTTTCCATCAGAACCGATGTATGTACTCTGGCCATTGGCTTTGATGGCTGCTCCAAACGGATTGTCCGGATCAGCTTTCGCTTCCTTCAGGACCTTCATTTTGGGCGTGCCGGAAGGCTTGTTAGTGTTAAACATGATGTCCACACCATCGGGAAGATCATCCGAGTAGACAGCCATGCCTTTCAGATAGTGGTCACCATCGACAAGGATACGAACCTGCGCATAATGACTCTTGCCAAGGTCAAGATCGGGCACGCCACGGCGAATTTCCATGACACCATCTTTGTCCAGACCACCTTCATCGCCATACCGGATGGCAACACGGCTTGAATCCAGACTTGCAGGACGCTGAAGCTTCTTGAACGTATCACCGCCATCGTCAGAATGATAATCGCCGAGCGAATCAATCTGATCCTGATGCTGATAAGCATACTTCTGGTCGAATTCAGGCTTAGCCAACACCGTAATGTTAGTCTGCTGACGGATGTTGGTCGGCTGACGGATACCTACGCCATAACGTTTGTAACCGTATTCCGCTTCCAACGTATATGCAGCGTCGTCAAGCTCAGATTGCGACACGCCCATTACAAGATTGGCACCTTCGGAAATATCGATCATGCCTTTCTTGTCCACTTCTTTTTTCAACGTGTCAGCAATATTCTCTGCACGCTGCGCTTTTTTATCAGCAGTGCCTGCATATTTTGAGCGCACACTGGACTCGCTCATACTAAGCTTTTCACCGATGGCTTTCCAGCCGAGACCCTGTTCCTTTAAAGCAGCGATTTTCTCATACTCAGATGCCTTGCGCTCATGGATTGCTTTACGTCGAGCCACTCGAAATTCGGTAAGGCCGAGCTGGTACTCCTTGGGAAGAGTGCTATTGATTTGATCTAAAATTTCATTCTCGGACATGCCCTTCTTCTTGAGCGTTTCCACACGAGACAGAAAGTCACCAGAGTGCTGATAAGGATTATCGCCGGAACCCCAAGGATAGCGGCCGGAATGGCGCTTTGTGCCGTAATGCTCCAAAATATCAGAGTCGGAACTCGTGCCGTAGTAGTTTTTAAGGTCTTTCTCAATTGGATTCATAACGCTGCTCCTTATCTCAGATCCGCAATGATTTTGTCAAATTCTTTAATCTTTTCGATGATGGGATCAATGATATCTGCCGTCGGTGTCTCAATGAGAACATCATCATTTTGGTAAATGCGATTTTCGATAAGAATATCTTTCGGTTTGACATGATACTCCATGCAGAACAGCGCATCATAAATAAAGAGCTGCTCCATATGTGCCGGAGCAGCTCCTGTTTTCAGATCATGAATGCGAAGAAAATTATCTTTGTCGTTAAATGCAATGGCATCTGTAGTACCAAAACAGTTTTCGCTATAAAACAAAACCTGCTCGGGGTCCATGCGGAAACCAATTGCATCGTTGACATATGCGTTGAGGGTTTTCTTGCTCTTCGGGAGCTTCTGCTTCAGGTTAATGCACTCTGCTGCAAAAGCATGAAGTCGAGTGCCTTTCTCCTTTGCTTGACAGCTCATGAAAGCATCCACCAGGCGCTGAGTATCATAGTTCAGCCAATGATACTTACTTGCGCCCAGAAAGGCATGCTGCCCCACGAGCCTGGAATGATCGTTCCATTGCATTGAGAACTTCCTCCTTGTTCTCAGGATAAATGAAAGCGGCAAAGCTCATCTCATTCATCTGACGGACATAATAATCCTGATTCGGACGATGAGGTGCATTTGCTGAGCGCTTGCCTTCGAGTGCTGCCCAGGTGGAACCATACAAAACCAAAAGGTCAGGATGCCCCTGCACCTCGTTCGGGTCAAGATGGACCACTACACAGCCGGGAAAGCGTTCTTTCAGTTCTTTCGTCAATCCCTGTTTGAATTTGTTTTCGAGCATGATAAAAACCTCCAAAATAAAAGGAATAGTGCGTTCAAGACGCGTTCTATTCCCCCCATAAAAGGGCATGTTTTTATCGCGTCAGTTTTTGCTAATTTTTGCAAGATTTTATTATTTTCGGGCAAAAGAAAAGCCCCTGCGTTGTTAGCGCAGAGGCAGATCTTATTTGCTGTATCAGTCGTACCACTCAGGTTCTGGTTCAAGGTCATCGTCTGGATAGCTTGCTTCCTCTGTCGGAGATGACAAAAGATCTATGTCGTTATCATCGATATGATCTCCGCATTTCGGGCACAGCCATTCATCATCATGATGTACCATCTGGCAATGACAGTTCCAACACCAATGTTCGCCTGTTGATTCATCATAGCCGGGAGTATGGAGAACACGGTAGTCAAACGATCCGTCTGGATGCTTCACCCATAGCACTGGTAGACCAAGTTCCAATGTAGTGTAGATCCAAACTTCATCGCCATTCGGAAGAGCATCTCGTCCTTCAAAAGAGTAATCGTGCTCACGCCAATTTTTTGCAAGCGCATCCATATAGTTCATATTTTTCACCTCGCACTTCATTAAAGGGCAGTACGTCTATTTAATGCAGTTCTATATTACACTGTCAGGGGATATAGTTCAAGGTTAAAATATTGTAACATTTTCCGGCTCGATAAGACGTTAAACTTTCGCCGTGGCCAAAAACCCGTTTTTCATCCTTAATTACTATATATAAAATTTTAAAATTTTTATTAAGTTAAAGAAAAAAGTGGGTTTTTGGCCAAACGGCAATTTTATTACGTATTATCGTAATATTTTGTGGCCATTTTTGCAAAAATTTTTGGCCACGAAGTGGGTTTTTGGCCAAAAAGTTGCCGAGAATCAGTCAAAATCGTTCATCATCCTCCTTGCCGCGGCATAAATGAACCGTTTCACAGACCACCGATCAACCCGATATTCGGCCCGAAGCCGCTCAAGTTCAGGGTTCGGATACTCTCCACACCGAAACTCAGTCACGTACAGTGCCCTGCGAAGCCGTGCATCCGCTGAACTTGCACTGCAGTGAAAACGATCGCTAAGTACATTTTCAATGTCTGTCAGTGTGACAAAACGATTATTCCGCATTTCCTGAATAGCGAAATCAATCGCTTCTCCCATGAGATCTCCACCGAATGTCGCCATCGGCACCCGCATTCTCACGAGAAAGTCATGTGTTTTCTGCTGCATTTTGCATCTCCCATCTTATCTACAAATTTGTATGTAGTCATCACGACCTTACCTCCACGTCCGGCAGAATATCCGTGTGGAAATAGAGCTTATAGTGGTATGGATCGGTATGAGTACCGGTGATATCCTCAACAACATACATGGTGTACTCGTTCAGATAAATGTAGTTTTTCTTATACTCGTTCGGACCGGTCTTCACCGTGCACACAAGTTCATTGTTATCATTGTTCGAGATGGACATAGCGCCTTCCATTTCAAGGATGACATTATCCGTACGTGCGTTATAGACCGTGATCCGGCGCTCAGCTTCAAAATAGTTAGCCTGCTTGGAAATGTTCCGATTCACCTTATCCGCTTCGGAGCAGCTGCACAGAACCATACAGCCCACGATCATCATCAGACATGCAAAGACGCAAATAATACGATTTTTCATAGTTAATCACCTCAACCAAATATCATGTAAATCAAAAGCAAGAACCATCCTGTATATCTGATGATTCTCTGTTTTTCTTTGCCGATGTTCTCAGCAAAAGACATTCCAATTGGCGATAGCTTGTAAAATAATGCTTGCGAGCAGCACAATTCGCATCACTTCTCCACACTTTCCTTTCCCGTCTGGTCATCATTCAGCCAGTACGTGCAAATATCATCGAACACCACCGGGATCTTGTTCTGCAGCTCCTTTAGCAGCGGGCACATCAGTTCTCTCATCTGAGGATGGGCCGCCACAGGAGTACGCAGCTTGAAGATGTTGCGCCACTCACGGTAGTTGGCCGTGACCACAATCTCAGTCTTCAAGCACAGCGGCAGCACGCAGCGAGCCTGTTCGGGACGATAGCCGTTCATAAGCATCAAAAAATAAGTTTTTTCTGCCAATTCGCAGGATTCTACCCATTTACGATAGAACAGGCGATTCTGCTCTTTATCGATATAAAACGGCTCCACAACGGTAATGCTGCCCTCAAACTTCTCTCCTGCATAGTTGCAGTATCGTGTACTCTCCTGCGCAAAGCTCGCAATGCGATGCCGCACCAGCTCATTAGCCACGCCACGGTCACAGGTAAAGAGCACACTAAGCTGAGAATTCTCAAGCATGGCCTCATGCCCTTGCTTCACCAGAAAGCCCACCAGTTTCTTTGCCGACTCACCGTCCGGCGTGATCTTGTCTTCGCTCTTATAGCAGACCCGCGCCACCCGCTCGATCTGCTGGAGTTCTTTGATGCCACCCTCAGAAATATCAGTGAGGATTTCGTACTTAGGTTCAATGATTTTCATATGTTAGCAATCCTTTCTCTTTCGGGATCTCGCAAAATAGAATCCCAGTCTCTAATAAGTTTCCGTAAGCCATGATCATCTGCTATTGGGCTCATCGTTTCTTCATCGTATTGCACAATGACACTGCCTGCATTATCGCATCCAAATCCGCAATGCCGACACTGAATCTTATACTTGATTTCCAGGCTTGTCGTAACGGTCGCCGTTCCGTATACAGTAGGCCTCACTTTTGAATAGCATACCGGACAACATCTCATAAAAGGTTCTCCTTTTTCAACTTACACTCCCAGTTCCCACAGATGTCACCGCAGGCGTATTTTTTGGCAAATTTCATACCCTTTTCAATAGCCTCCTGCTTATCGGTCGCCCTGACTTCAAAGTTCTGATAGCCGCCACCATTGTCTGTGCAGGTAAAGATAAAAGTGTGTTTCATAAGAAATCCTCCGTAATAGCTTGTACAAACATATCAATTACTTCGTTCAGAAAAGCAACCAACCGATACGGCCAAGATCTTTTCTTTTCATGCCAAGCTGGGATGGTCGTAGTTTCTGTCTGACTGTATCGAATACTTCCTACCGCTTGCTCCATATCAACCAGTGAGTGATTGGTGTTAACGCACCAGATTCGTGCGTCTTGCAAAGTGATATAGCCATTCGCCAACAGCCAAGCAACATCGTCTATCGACGTGAAATTTCCAACCGGAACCCTGTAGCCATACTCAAGATCATATGTAGTAAGGGCATTCCGAGTTTGTTCTCTTACCATATCAATAGGTCGGCCATTCGCGTAGATGGTTTCAATGTCATCATCAGAAAATTCGTACACTGCCTTACTCCAATTCCGGATAGCTTCTATGGCTTCTTCATATGACACTCTTCCATTGTCCATAGCCTTCTTACCTCACAGCAGAATCCGAAACCAGATAAACCAAAGCACCTTCAGCGTGAATGCAATAATGATGGCCCAAGCGCACAAAATAAGTGTCAGCGCAATAGCCCGGCCAAGAAATTTGCCAACTTTCGTCCAAACATCAGTCATTTTTATCAACCCTTTCAAACCCTGCAAACTTTCCGAAACCAATATTTCCATGCTCGCAGTGGTGAACCGGTTCATATTTTTTCAATTCAGGCACATGATTTAGAGCATCGGCTAAACCGACATAGCAGAGGCCATCATTGAATTTCTGTTCGCATAAGCTGCATTTGTAAGCTGGAAAATAGAATGTTGTCACCCCACACACCTCCTAACCGCATCCACCCGGCACTCTGCAGCGTTCAGCTCAAAAATAGCTGCATCCACAAATTCCGGGTCGCAGTGCTCGAAGTGGTTCCGAGCCACCTCCAAGGCCTGCAAAGCCTCCCGCAGGGTGTTAACCGTCGTCGGAATCGGCTCCATGCGGAATATCTTTTTGACAAAATCAGCGATTTTTCGCAGCATTTCTACGCCTCCACATCTTCATAACCTGCCGAGCCGTGAGCCAGCCCTCGACATCATAATGATCAACAAGTGCTAGCCCGCACACCTCGAGTAAATGAGGAAACCCGTAAGTGCACCAACCGCATACCGCATCCCACAGATATGTGCCAGATTTATCTCGAACTGTAATCTGATAGCCCCCATCATGCAGTGCTCCAGGGCCGTAAACTTCAGGCCGGTTTTTATCGTTCTCAGGAAATCTTCTTTCCATCTCATGCGTAATGCCCGCTTTCGTAAGAAGATAATCCAGCTTCTGCATCTCGGTCATGTGATTCCAAACCCGGAGTTTCCAGGTTTTCTTAGACATGTTTCTCATTTCTGCATTTCCTTTCGTCAGCCTCCATGGTCTTTGCGATTTTGTGCTGAATATAAAGCACACAGCCAGCCTGACTATCACACCCGAATGAAGCCAATAGTCCAGCAATAGCATTCAAAGAGTTCAAATCCTCTTCAGCAAATATCATTTAGCGTTCACCGTTCCTCCTGATACTCTACAATTCGGGTTACTTCGCTCTGAACCCGGCGCAAGAAATCACACATACCCAAGCAACCGCATTCCCTCAATGCCTCAGCGATATCGCCCAAACAATCCATGTCGGTTCTTGTGAGATTGACTTGAGGAATAACTTCAATGTTCTCCTCTGTGATAAATGGAGTATAGTCCCCACAATGGCAGCATTTAATGTTCATACGTTGCATACAAGCATCTCCTTCGATGATAAAAATAAAGAGCCGCAGATTTCTCCACGGCTCTTCACCTTTAATCTTCTCCAATTAGTTTCTCATATTCCTCATGTGTAATATACTCGTTTCTAAGTGCATCATACAGTCCGCAAAAACGGCCATTGTGATATCCGTATTTATACCCGCTGTCCCAAGCCTTGTTCCATGTCTCAGATTTGATCATATTGATCTTCGGTCTAATACATGTGTCATAAGCTTCAAACAGCAGTAATGCTACGGCACCGCACATACATGCCATTTTTACAATAACCTTCAATGCTTTTTTCATAATAAGTATCTCCTTTCAAATATGAGTTTACCTCATAAAGGAGTCTGTTATTTTCGCGTCTTCTCCTCGAACTTCACGGGCTTCTTGCTGCCCTCCCGTGCACACTCCGTCAGGCACTCGTTGCAGGGTTCATCCGTCTCCAGTACCTTGAAGCTCTTGCACTTCGGGCAGTAGGTTGCATAATCCACTTCGCGCATCCAGTCATTCATCAGGCTTCACCTCCCGAACGATTGTTACATTCCCACAATGAGGGCAAGTCGTCATCACTCCGTCTGGAATATTGGTATACTGTGCTCTTTTGCGGACCCACCATTCGGTCGGCGCTTCAAAATGCCTACCACAGGAACTGCAGACAACTGTGATAATCGGTTCGTTGTTCGAGCTTTTCATCTTTACCGCAAACCTATCATCCAGCTCCGGATGCGTCACCCGCTGGTTCAGTGCCCAGAGGAGATTCCAGCAGGCAGCGCGCAGGTGATCCTCGTCGTCCATACCAACCATGTACTTTGCCAGATGCCGAGAAGCACTGTCCAGCAGCGAATGCAGCGGAATGCCCTTATCAATATTATGCTCACCGTACTTCAGCGCACCCTCCTCACAGTGCTTGCTGACCTCCATAATGCCATACCAGGGCAGAAGATCCATCCGCCCCTTCCCTGCGTGCATATCGCGCTTGGCACCGGTTTCAAATTCAGTGCGGTCTCCAGAATCCTTAATCATTGTTCTCTTCCTCTAGCGTTCTCATCAGGGTAATCGCCCGTATCGTCAGTACAATAAAGTGACGAAATTCCGGATCGGCAGTTGTCCGTGTAACGACCTGATTTGCCAGTTCATCTTTGTTGGCATACGTCAAGATTTCATCTTTAACCTTTTTGAGTTCGGCTTCTGCAACTTTCTTTTCAAGTTCTTTCATTTTTCAAATACTCCTCTCAAATTTGATGTAAAATTGTTGATACTAGACGTAGCATCTAAAATCGTCGCTCCTAAATCTGCGAGACCGGCATTTAAGAAATAAGCACGCTTAACAAGTCCTTCATGTCTCAGAGCTACTTTTTTGCCCCGTTTAATTTTTCTCCCGGAATCATGTAGCGAACGTTTGTGCACATGCTCCAGCGCCAGTCCATCATTTTATTGTAATCTGCCCGGTTGTTCGGAGCGGCACGAAAGAACTTGCTTAACATAACGGTAGCTCCGCCAAAGCCGTTCCTGCGCCTGTAAATCTGTTTCAAGTGCTTCTTCGACAAATTTTGCATCAGACAACCTCCAACACCTGCTCCGGCGAATAAATGCCGAAGAAGTTGTACTCACCAGATTCCTCCAGTGAAACTCCGATGAAATATCCAGCCTTGCCGCAGAATGTTACATAATCCAAGCCGATTTCAGTAGGATTGCGAAAAATATACATTTTCAGCGCATTTCCAAACGTTCTATGCTCCTTACATCTGCTCTCCAGCATCCGGTCGATTTTCTTGATTGTTTTCTTCGATGGGTTGCACATTTTTCTTGACTCCTTCATATCGAACAAATATTCCGCATTTGAACGTTTCGCCCGCCCAGTGCAAAACCTTTCCCGATTTCAATGCCTCAATATCGCTATCAGACAGCATGAGAAAAACATTTCCAAATGCTGACTGTTGCCGACAAACATCGAGGGTCTCGTTTAATACTTCGAGCTTTTCGTCAAACCATTGTTCAATGAGTTTTTCGGTAACGCCACACACTCGCCCGTCTTCCATGCAATAATCATATTTCGTGCACATCGGACAATTTTTATATGCCATAAAATTTCCTTTCGTTGAACTTTTTCTTTTCCATCAGGGCTCTGCCGATTGCCAGATCAATTCCCGCCCTGCTCTTCAGATGATAGTAGAACAGGTTCTTGTAAGGTGTGTTCAGCCGGTCGATTCTGCCTGCAGCCTGCTCCATAATTTTGTAGGAGTAGTTCTGCGAGTAGAATATGACGGTATCGGTCTTGATGCAGTTCCAACCTTCTGCACCCGCATTGTACTGGACCAGATATACCCACTTCTTACCGTCAGGGATTGGCTGGTGCTTATGGCCGTTCCATTGCGCTACTTCCGCATCATCGCCATAGGGCAGATTCATGAGAATATCCAGCTCATAATCGAAATTATAGAAGATTATGACTCTTGGGCGGGTCATGCAAATATCCAGAACTTTTTGCGACCTAGTCAGGTCTGTGTTCACCAGTTTCCGCAGCAAATAACAAAACTCGCTGGCGGTCTCAATGGGTTTGTTTTCCCACAGGTTCCAGCGAGTTTTACAAATTTCCAGATACTTAGGCTTGTCATACTCGACAAAAATATTCTCATGGTGAGATACAGTAGGTCGCTCAAAGTCCATATCTACAAGCACCCGTTCACGCAGGCGTACCAGTCGCTGGGTGTTCAGATACCGGTCAATTTTCGGAAACTTGGAAAAACGACTATAGATTACGTGTTCATTGTTGAACTGCGTCCGGTTTTTATAGAACCCGTTTGCAATAAACACCGGAATGTAATCTGTCCAGCAATCTCCCGGAGTAGCACTCAGAAGAATCCAGTCATTCTCCTTCGTGATTTTCAGGAAGGATTTGACCCATTGCCCGCTGCCAACGACTCTCTGCTCATCGAAAATAAAAAATGCGTTCTTCACGCCAACGTACTTTCCGATGTTGTTCCATGAATCCACAACCACCTTGTGATTGTAAATATCAAGGTTGCTGTCGGTGGACATGTAGAAATGAGCCAGTTCTTCCTCCCACTCGCCTGTATCGCGCTTCCTCGCAGTGGTGATAATACACAAGTCGGGTGGATCATGCATCTTAACGTAGTTTTTGGTGTTGACTGTGCCACCATAGAGCGTATAGTAAAATGCCAAACTGGTTCTTGATTTTCCGCTTCCTACACCACCACATAAGATGCATCCGATTTTCATTCGTTCCAGCGCATCTTTTTGGTAGTCATAGAGCGTTATACCCGCCATCCAATCACCTCATTTCCGTGTGAACATGAATCTGGTTAGGATAGCAATGATTCTCATAAGCTAAAAACTGTTTGGTGCATTCTTCCTCGTCTTCACCTTCACCGCGAATCGTGTAGGAAAAAAGTTCTTTGCCTTCTTTTGTAAAAACTTTCCAGAGTTCCTTTATGTGATTAGTGCAGTCCGTGTTTTTTACAATATTCTGCATACTGAAGCCCCTCCTTGGTAGCCTCTCTCATGATTTCCTGCAGAGTCGGCCCAGTGTACTTTGGATGTACCAAAGGCAGTACCGGGTCATTGGTTGCATAGCCAAATCTGCAAAAATCGCAGTATTTCCTTGCCACAGACACGTTGCGCATCACAGCGCCACACTTTGCACAGCGCTTTGTAACTTTGCTATCACCCATGAAAATCACCCAGCCTTTGTTTCATCACTGATGTTCTGGCAATAATCTGTGTAGAAGGTCAAATCGAAAGTTGCCGAACCGTCGCTCTCGAAATTTACATTTGCTTCCGCCACAGCTTCATGCTGATAAACTTCGGTCAGGATTGCTCCAAACATCTCAATCACGCTGCTTTCGGCTACAGGAAATGCTTCTGCAATTTCCGCGCTCGTGAATATCCAGTTGCCGCTGGAGGTGTTCTTGGTACCTTCCTCGACCATCCATTTCACCATTGCCGGGACATAGTTTCTTGCGCTCATGCTGTTTTCTCCTTTGTTTATTCAAATATAAGGCTTGCACCTCTGGTGGGTCAGGCAGGATTTGAACCCGCGATCACGCAGTTATGAGCTGCCAGCTTTCAGCCAGACTAAGCTACTGACCCAAAATAAAAAGAGCCTCAGATTTCTCCGAAGCTCTCATGCATCTGTAAAGGAAACGGATTATTTCGCATTATCTTCAGGTTCACAGGGGCGAACGTCCAGATGTGTTCTTCCCTGAGCATCTGTAAAGTAATCAAACTCTTCCGGGTTATGGAAAAGCTTTTCGTACCTCTGAATGAGTTCCTGTGACAGATCGCCAAAATCATCCTCGGTCAGACCAACGATCAGGAAAGTTCCAACAACAATATCATAGGGAATCCCAATCTCATTATAAAGGACTCTGTTACAGTTACTGAAGGAATCTTCGGCCAGTTTTCCTTCCTCATTGCAGATAAGTGCAACCGGATCATCCCACGGGTAGACCGCCTGAATCGGACCGGCCACTTCTTTCTGAAGAGATTCGAGCGAGCCGTCGATTTCAATAACTTCAGGATACTTCTTGGGCTGGATTCTCAAGACTTTCATACGTTCAACCTTCCAAAATCAAAATATCAATCGAGCTGTTTCCTCTGAGAACGCCATTTGCGACGTGGGCACTCACCGACTGGATCATTCAACCGAGGACCGACCCCGGCACTCGATAAATACCATCAGACCATATGCTGCAAACGCTGCTCCATGATGTCCGGTGCTACGTACGCAATATTCACCAGATACTGCGGTACGCCGTAGAGTTTGGCGACATGGTTCTCGATGATGCAGTCATCATAAGCTTTCTGGTCATCGAAAATGCCGATGAAGCAATCCGCCTCGGACATTTTCTCAATGGATTTGCCCAGATACCACAGACGATCATTGGCATTTTCAGGAGGGGTGCCCTCAAAGTAAGTCGGGATGACCTCCAGTTCTTCGCCGAAAATAGCCTCGGCGATTTTATGCATCTGGTCCATAGTCGCATGGATCTGTTCTGCAGTGCGAGCACGCATCGGACAGCTGATAAACAGTTTTTCCATAGTATCCTCCTTAGAACGGCACTTCAGGAGCAGGCTCTGCGTACTGAGCGTAGCGCTCCGCATACGGGTCAGCATCAGCATCCTGCTCAACGTACATCACATCGGCGTACAGACTGTACTCGCCAGGGAAGTTCCTCTTCTCAACGAGATTTGCCTGCAGGCAGACGTTCTTGACACGGATGAAGTCCAGCTGGCTGATGGTGTCCTCGTTGCAGAGCAGGCGCTTGCCAGCAGTTGTGACCCAATAGATGTGCGGCGGCCACTTGGAGTCCATCTTGATGTTGACCGGCACGTAGAGCGTGGGCACAAACGGCTCGTCGTAAGTGCGCTCAGGGTTCGGCTTGGTCTGCTTGACCTTCACACCCAGATCCAGCAGATGCTGCGCGAGCTCCTCGGTAGGAATTACCACGTTGACACGGCGCTGGTCAGAGCCAAAGCGGTCACGGCTGGGATCACCGCTGAAGTTGGTGGTAAAGATAAAACGGGTATCATCAATGTTGACTTTCTGACGCTTGGTGTACATAAATATCAGTCTCCTTTTACTTGTTGATTTCATTTTCCAGAATTTTCAGGTCTGCAGTGAGGGCATTCATATTGAGAAGGAGCGCCGTATTGTCATTATTTGCGCTGGCTTTAAGGCACTCATTCCAGTCCTCATTGGCCTTGGAAATCCACTTCTTCATAGATTCTCGATCGGGATTAGACTTAGGGGCAGCTTTCTTCTGCGTAGCAGTCTTCCCGGGATACTTCTTCCCGCTCTTCTCGACCCAATTCTGGATCTCCTTGTAATAGTTGCCCTTGTTGCCACCGCAACGCTTTGCGATCGCCATGGCCAGCCCCTTCTCCGGGTCGAAAACATCCTTCTCGCTGCACTTCACAACGGTCTTGGAGCCATCCGACCAGTAAATGATCGTGGCCGGAGGAGCAAAGATAACATTCTTGATACTTGCTGCGGTCATATTGGTTTCCTCCTTCTTTTTGGTTGCCTCTTCCATCACACAGTCAGCCCAGTGTATGTAGCGCATAGAATCGAGCATCGACTCTTCCAGCTTCCGAATATGCCAGTCACCCTGACGGTCACGCAGAAGATCACCCGGATTGAACTGGAACGTTCTTCCATCTTCCAGCTCAAGATTCATTTGAGCAGAACCCAGTTTAGTGTAAAAGTTATTGACAAACCCGATACGATGGCCATAGGGGTCATACAAACTTCCATGACACATAAAATATCACCTCACGTCAAAATTTCTTGCTGCTTCCTCCTGTGCATCGCTCCATGGGAGGTCGGGTGCTGTCCAGGGAGCAACACCGTCGTCGCCAACGAACCAGTTGAAGTCGCCGTACTTGGAGATTTCCTCAACTGCCTCATCGACTTCCCGGTTGAAATATCTTTTGTCGATATCCTCCTGCATCTGGAGCTGATAGACCGCCTCGCTTTCCAGCCAGCGGTAATCCTTTGCTCCGGTCACAGAAGCATATTTCCGTTCGCCGGTATCCGTCAGGCCCGCTTCCCGCAGCAGCAGAGCGCCGCCCTTTCCCGGCATGATCGGGCAGAACTGTCCCACGCGTCCCACAAAAATATAATTGTGTTCGCCTTCAGGCAGATCTTCGTTCTTGTCGAGATAGATAGCGCCCTTGGAAACGGTCTTTGTCTCGCAGAGGTCAGTGAACTCGATCTTCTCCTTGGAGAACAGGGTCTTGAACACATACGGGACTTGGAACTGTGTGCCCGTAGCCGTCCATTCGCCGCCTTCGTCCTTGCAGTCGCCCGGGATATAACCGTAAAGCGCCTCGCACTGGTCGGCAGCCATATACTTTGCAATATAAACGGCATTGTTCACCAAACACATCCGCTCATAGGTCGCCTCATGCTCGAACGTGTAGCCGTACGTCTTCGCAAAATCCATGCAGTACGCAATGATCTCCGGGGTCGCATCGGGGATCTTGATCGAATCCGTTTTTATGTGCGCCACCTTAAAGCCACGCTGCTGCACTTCATCCTGCAAAGTGCGCATAAATAAAGCCCCTCGAAGCGCCACAATGTTGTTGACGTTCTTGGGGTTGCGGAACGGGTTGTCAAAGCTTGCACTGGTCAACCCGTAAACCGAATTGATGGCGATTTTCAACGCCTCCGCCAGATCCTTTGCCTGCTGCGGATCATCGAGGTATTTTGCCAGTTTACCGCCAAAGAGCCCCTTTGCCTTCTCGTACTCGCCGTGCTTGACATAGATTCGCACATCCATCAGGTCGTTGAAACGCTTGGTGTACTCGCCAAAGTAGTTCATGGCAACAGCCGAATGCGGATGCAGCGACGCAACGTCCAACAAAGCTACATTCGTGTACATTCCTGGCTCAGCGTAGACATAACCGCCCATGCCCAGGTCTGTGCCCCGGAACATGTTGTGGTACTTGCCATCTTCACCTTTGGTCCACTCGTAACCGGGAAAGGCATTGATGATGTTGCAGTCCGTCAAAATATCAGGCTCGACTTCCACGATTGCATCGGATTTCCCCGTGGCAAGGTCAGTGTAGACCAGCCGGGGGTGTTTTTCCTTGCCGAAAATAATGCGTGTTGCCAGTGAGTTTGTCGTGTCGTTCACCGTCATGCCGGCAAGGTCTGCCAGGATCTCACGTGCCACAAAGTCTGCCTGACACTTTTTCGAGTAGAACAGGGTCTCGGTCGCGATCACGTCGTTGTCGCAATACTCGGCCACCTTGTCCCACAGGCTCTTCGGCACCGGCTGATCCCACGGAAGTCCCAGCTCCTGATGATGGATGCCCAATTCGATTTCAAACTTCTTTAGGCTCTGTTTTTTCGATGAGAAGTCGCAAATATCAGTGTAGGACAGGTTGTACGCCTCACCAAAGAAGCCCGTGTGCTCGTTGACGATCCGTTTGGACAACACATAGATCTGCTCCACTGACATCCCAATCATGCGGGCCCAAAGGATATGGTTGTCGTACTTGCGGTTGTTGAAGCCGACCAACCGATACTTTGTCAGGCTCTCGATCTCGTCCGGTGCAGGATTCACCATGCGGTGTACAGGCCCCTGCTTGGCAAACTTCCAGTTCACGAGCAGCAGATTCGGGAACACCTCCACGTCTAAAAATATCAATGGCGCTTCCTCCCCCGCAGGGGCCTCCCGCTGAATATCATCCTTCGATTTGAAGTGCATCTTCGCCACGATCTTCAGACAGGTCTCCGCTTGATTGGTACTGCTGGCGGCGAACCCCAAGATGGCATTCCGCATGTCATCCACATTATAAGGGACGTTGCCTTCATATGCCTCGTCTATAACATGGGCAATAAAGTCCACACTTGGCTTCGTATACGGGCTGATCTCCTTTGCCAGCGCTTTCTTGATGAGAATGCGCAGATGCTTCTCATTCTGGATCTGCTTTACATCGACCATTGCTTTTTCTCCCTTCAACGGCAAGCCACTGCTGATGTTTGCGATGGAAATATCATTGCACTTCGACAATTTTCTTCGCAGAGAAGATTTTCCCGTGAATACCTTGATTTCGATGTTTTCATCGTAGATCCTGCTTAGCTTAGCCGGATCACCGGTGTAAATATAATGCAGATGGATGCCCGCACCAGATTTACTAAGCTCAGCATAGGTCTTTGGCCATTTGGAAGCAGCTTCAAGGTTGCGCTCAAAGCTCTTACTCCCATCCGGGCCGGGAATATCAAAGTCGATGACAATGTGATTCTCCGGAACTTTTACATAATGCAGCTTTTTTGTATCGATCCCGGTCAATCTGGTTTTGACATTCTCCCACTTCTGCAGGGGAGTGCCATTTTCGTTCGCATATTGCGCCAGGCAGTCCTTGCAAATATCATTAAAGAGAGAATGCTGCTCCTTCAATTCGATCCAGGAGGAGGCAGGGGGGTCATTTCCCGCATCATCCCCGGGGGGAGGGTCCTCCAGAAATTCTTTGAATTTTTCGTACTTGAAGCCGCTGTAGTAGCTGCGCACCCGTTCGCCGTTCATATCCTCGGCACGTTCTTTGTAATCCGAGAAATAGTTCATCAATTCTTCACGGAACGCTCGCCTGGAGTAAGGATACGAAACCTTTGCCTCCTGATTGTAGGTGTCGTACATTGCCCAGGCACGTTTCAGCGATACGCCATCTTCTTTTTTGAAGATATAGTAGGAGTCCAGCATGAAGTTGTAGAAGTCGTTGGATGCACCAAGCATTCGTGTCGGAACATAATCGTCGTAACGATGCTTGTTTTTCTCGTAGACGTCTTTGCAATACCATGCAATAGCACCCAATTCAAAGTCAACCTTGCCTACGAGGTCGCGGTATTTCTTTGCCGGTATTTTTTCGCCGCTTGGCTCCACATCGATCAGTCGCCGGATCAGACCCGATTTTGCATCCGTGATCTTTACGGGCTTGTTTGTACCGAGAAACATGAAGCACTTGAACTGGCTTGCGTAGGCACTGCGGAACTTCTCGTTCACCATCATGGTTTCATGGGAAACCAGCGAGTTTAATCGGGTATTGTCCTCGATACGCGATAAATCGCCGTCATGCTGAATTGCGATCAGCGGGTTCGATTTGAACGCTTCCAGTGCAAACGCATTGGATGATGAGCCAAGTGCCTTCGAGTCAAACACGGCCCAATATCCATCAAACATTTTCTGGATGATGTTCAGAATGGTCGATTTGCCGCTTCCGGGCGGACCATACAGAACAAGGAACTTCTGGATCTTTTTGGAATCCCCGTTTACAATGGAACCAATGGCCCATTCGATCTTTTCACGTTCCTCCGGCGTATACAGCGTGGTCATCAGCTCGTCGTAGGCGGCAATGCTCCCCTGTTCCAGCGGGTACGGCAGTCGTTTGGATGCATAACTGTCTTTTTTGACAGAGGTGTTTGCAAATATCAATGTCTCATCGAGTGTATGATAGTTGTCCCGCATCTGGCGCTGACAATATTTGTGCCAAATATCAATCATGCCAGACTGTGCATCCCACATATGTAAGACTCGAACATTATCGCCCAGAAACTGCTTATGCTCGTTTGCATAAATATCAAGTTCACGGTCAATGAGCTGCAACGCATCCTGCTCTTCAGTGCTCCACAAGCTGCGTTCTTCCAGCCAGATCGCATAGAAATCAGAACCCCGGATCATCAGGTCTTTCGACTTGGTGATGATAAAGTTCGGGTACACTTCGATCACCCCGTGTTTTCCGGTTCGCGTGGCGATCCTCAGGAAATCAATCATCGGCAACTGACTTCCTCCTTTCTATGCATTTTATTCCGGATTTTTGGTAATGGTTGCCTTCCCATCGCAGCAGATATCTTTTTTGGCTTCCGTCCAGAACTGTTTGGCGTTCTTGCGGTTCACATCGTCCAACACCTGCTGCGTATGAGCAAGTTCCGCGTGGAGCTGCCGGGCGTCTTCCTCAGCCTCTTTGCGCTTCTTATCGTTCTCGCTCAGCATCCTGCAGGCCGTAACGGTGAGCCATGTCAGCCCTGCGATCATCAGACTCTGGCGCAGGCACCGACGGTTCAGACGCCGGTTCTGCTTCTGCAGAGTTTCGATGGTACGGTCAGCAATGGCCAGCGAAGTTTTGGTGTTGATCAATTCATACATAATATTCGTCATATCCATGTTGATTTTCCTTTCAAAATTCGTTTTCCTGCAGGTAGTGCATCAGCTGATACCAAATATCAAGCCGACGCATATCTTCGGTCGGACGGTTCACTGTAAAGAGACCGCCGGCACCATTGTATTCATAGTCTCTGCGCTCAAACCTGTCCAGAATATAATCTGCCCGGTCTTCGTGAAACCGGCCGTCGTCCATGGCAGCAAGCCCGAGACTGACAACCATGTTCCAGAACCACTGCCCGACACGGTTTCCCGCACTGGAATCCTCCATAATATGTTCTTCGATGCGCACCGCAAGGGCCACCATCATTTCCAGCATACTGCACGGAACACCGTGGAACTCCGCATCGATCTTGCCATACGGAATATCACATTCGCGGGCAAAACGGTAACGCAGATTCACACCATCTTCTGCTCTGCACTGGTCCATTTCGCAGGCCCAAACATAGGTGCGGTTATGTAAGTACATGAGCAGCCGATGGAACGAGAGATTTCTCGGCTCCCATTCGCCGCACACGATTTTGTGGAGCCAGTCATAATACTGTTCTCCAAGATCCGAAAATATCATTCTTCCTCCTTTTCCGGATAGAGGTCGCCCCAGTTCTGACGAACCTGAATGATCTCATAGTCCTTATGATAGTTGTTGTTTCGCACATGAATGGTGCTGGGCATGAACTCGCCAAAGTGGTTCAGCGCCTCTGTTCCGATGATGTTCGGAATATCATCGTCGTTCACAGGCATTGTCTCCTCGTCGAATACCAGCTTGCCATCGGCATAATAGGTCAGCCCGCGAGTCTCATAGTCGTCGATGTCACCAAACTCGTCCGGCTGGATGATCTCGATGGGGTCGTGGGGCGCAATATCTTCCGGGTCGGACTCGGTGCGGTACTTTCCCGTAAGCTGCTCCATGCTCTTCTGCTGGGCCTTTTCTTCGATCATGGCATCCAGATCAGCTTCCTTCTTGCGGTAGTGGTCGCGCACATCATCAATTTGTGCATCGGCGTACTCCTGGTACTTCGTACGGAAGACCGTGTGCATAACGTACGCACCTGCGGCAAAACCTGCGCCAAACAGCAAAACATCACGAATTGTCCGATTCATCGTCTTCTCCTTTAATCGTCATCATGGTAAACGCCAGACCGCCAAAGAAAAGGGAGACACTCATCAGAATGCCTCCCACCATGTGGCGCTTGCGCTTGGTATCGGTCAGATAGTCCAGAAACAGGAATGCATTTTCCAAACTGTCCATCGTACACCTCACTCCGAAAGAACTGCCAGACCAGAGACGAAGCACACTCCGGCCATGGCAGCAAACAGATAAGAAAGCGTCTTAATGTATCTGGTCATAGCAAGTCCCTCCAAAATATCAGTCTCAGATTTTGTCGATGATCACGCCGTCGCAGTTGAACCGCAGCAGGACAGAGCGCTCGAACCCGTCGATGAAATTGTTCAGCGCATCGTTGTTCTCAACGTAGTTGGTTACACCAAAGTCCACACGATTTTCCTTCATAGGATCATCCTGGCTCAAGATCCAGCCGACGACCTGGCCTTCGGGGGTGTGGTGCATACCGTTGCCATAGGGGTCCAAAATATCAATGACATCGTTAAGGAACAGATGGCCTTGGCGGTGGAGTTTCCGGTTTGCAGCAGCCTGCGCCTGGATCAGATGGGACATGTTCAGCTGTGCATCCTTATCCCAGGAACTCACAGTCTCGTCGTAGATCAGCGTATAGGGGCTGGTGTGTGCCATTGCCACATCTGTATACTCTTTGACAGTCTCCTCTACACCCTGCTCATTTTTCCGGGTGGTCTCAACCTCAACGGCCTTGATGTTGTGCTCAAGCTCCTGCTGTACGCGGTCGCCAAAGCGATCGGTCACACGGCCCTTATACTCGTTGAAGGCCTTATCCAGAGCGATGTAGGCGGCAGTCAGGCTGGCGTTACGCTTGGTCATGATGTGGTGCGAGCCGAACATGCAGCCGAGTGCAACCGTGCCCATGGTTACTGCAGGTGCATAGATTTTCGCCAGCTTCAGACCGGTCTGCACATAGGCCGTGGTCAGATCCTTCTTGTAATCGTTCTCGGTGTAGGCAGCGCCTTCCTTCAGGATCATTTCACCGCTATCGACCTTTTCCTTGGTCTCATGGATGGCCTTCACCATCTCGTTATGATCCTCCAGGATATCCTGAGCCTTCACAGTCGCCTTGCAGGCAGAGACGGTCGCTGCTACGCCCACAATAGCAGCACCAAAGATCATGATGGTAGGGCTTGCTTTCTTCAGCTTATAGCCATACTTCGAGGCAGTCCGGGTCACAGTTGCCATGAACTCGTCGGTTTTCACGTTTTTCAGAAACTTCATAAAATATCAGTCCTTTCTATCAGCGCAGCGGTACAGTGTGCGGCAGAATCAGTCGGAATCCGCCGGGGATACCTTTGATGAATGCATCATCGAGGTTGTACCAGCCATAATTGTAGTCGGTCGAATCGTTTGTCACGCCCATCAGATCCCACAGATCGCCCACCGAAACCTGCCGGTAGCGGTACAGTGAGTCCCTGAGACCCGCCAAAGTGTCCTCAGCGTCACCCCGACTCTCGAAATCCAGATTTTGCAGACTTCTGCGTACAGGCGGCGGGTTCGGGCGATTGTTCTGGCTGCCCTGATAATAGCCATCGTAGCTGTTGCGCTGCCCACGGTTGTTTCCGTAGTAATTGTTCGAGCCGCCGCGGCTGCGGTCTTCACCCCAGAGTGCAATGCTGAACGCCGAGTTCAGAATGCTCCATGCACCGTTCTTGAGCATCGGCAGCAGATAATCGGTCAGAATACGGTCTTTCACCGTTTTCAGATCTTCGGCCAGAAACTGTGATGTGATCTTCTGCATATCGCTTTGCTCTTTCACCGCCACCTTACCCTTGACGACCTTCTCAAGCTTCTTTTTCGGCTCGGTCGGCGTCTGGCCAATGCTGGACTTCGGCATATCTACTTGTGCCATGTCTTTCCCCTTTCAAAAAACAAAAAGTAAGAGCTGCAGATTTCTCCACAGCTCTCGCCTTACCAAACATTACTCTTCTTCCGTAGTTTCCTCGTCAGAAGGAACTTCTTTCGACTCAATGTCGATGACTTCGTTTTTCTTCATCTTCTTGTTGGCAATCGACTCCTTGATGTGATTGAAGCCCTTCTTCACCAGCGGAATACCAAACTTGACAGCAGCGGCTCCGACAAGCACCGCACCAGCACCAACCTTGACAATAGTGCCAAAGCTAATGCCAGCGCTGCTCTCGCAGTCGTTGTTGTAAGCAGGATTCTCTGCCTCAGCAGGAACAACACTCTCAACAGGAGCGACCTCCATAGAAGTCTCGTTCTCCATAGTCACATTATTCATTTCGTCCATTTTTGTTACCTCTTTCTTAAATATAAAGTTTTGTAATGTTGGAGTTTTACCTCCATAAAGCAAGGTGAATTTTTCGCGTCTGTTCCGGGCATTGAAAAAAAATCAATAGCCCAGCCACTTGGGCGGTGTACGGTAGTCCAGTACAAGGCACGGCATACCGTTTTCATCAAGTTTGGAAGCATAGAACGTTTCCACTTCCATGGTCGTGTCGGTATCCCACCCAAGCAGATCGCCGTTTCGGTTATGTTCCATCCCCAGATAGTCAAACAGGTCGTTTTCGGTCATGCGGAAATCGCTGAGCAGCTGTTTGTTGACCCCGTTGATAGCCCGTTCAATGGCATTCCGTGTGGTCCAAAAGTAGTTCCCGCTCAGGCTTTCCCAGCATTTTACCCGCTGGTCATAGTAAATATCATCCATTTCGACCCCTTTTGCATTCGGGATCACTGCCGGCTCCGGACTCTTTGCCATCTTATCCAGAGCAACAGCCTCACGGATCTCCTGTTCCTTCTCTGCGCCAATGGTCTCAACAACTTTATTCTGGTAGGTGCGCAGAGCCGTTTCTGAGAGCGTGCACGCTGCAGCCAGCGCGGCATTCTGCTGGCTCTTCACCTTCAGCGCACCGATCGTGCACGCGGTCGAAAGGCCCATGCTCACGATCGTCGGAATGTATACCGGGCCAGCCGTTTTGACAATGGTCTTCGCATCCAGCTTTTCGACACCGAGTTCTGCCTTCTTTTCCTCCAGCAGGATCATCGCCTTCGGAGTTGCCTCGATGGCGAAACCTACAGCCATGACGCCTGCGCCGATAGCAAAACCGGCCAGGATCTTGGATGCATTGCGATTCAGCATCTGCCGACTCGCTTTTGCAAATGATTTCAGGTTCATTTTTCATACCTCCGTAAAATATAAAAAAGAAAGAGCCTACGATTTCTCGTAAGCCCTCGCTTTCGTCAGATGTGTCCAGTTCGTTTCAAATTCTCGAAGCGAATCGTTTCCTCACGGTCACATTCACACTCGATCTGGATACAGTACCAGATGTATTCCACCAGTCTGATCGGCTGCATCAACACGTATCGTACTGTAGCATACAGCACACGTACCATGTTGATGGCCAGATCTACCAGCAGATTTACCATCAGGCTGTCCATTTGTTCGTAAAAATTGTAATCGTACATAAATATCATTCTCCTTTACTTTGTTCAAATTGGATTTCTCTTCCATAAAGGAGCCTGTATTTTTCGCGTTTACTGGTTCTTTTCTGCTAACTGCCGCCGAACTTCTTCCTGCACCATATCCTGCAGGTCTTCCTCGGTCTTTTTATCCTCGATCAGGTCATGACCAAAGCCCATGATTGCGCTTGCTGCCAGCATTGCCATAGATGCAACTTTCCACCAGTTAATGTTCTTCATAAATGTCAAACTCCTTTATAATCCAAATGCCGTTTCATAACATCATAATCCAGAAATTCTTTAATGGGTTCCTGAAATGCTTCTACATAGTAGACTTCCAGTCCATCATCGGTCGTCTGCTTATAATAGTTGAAGTCAATCCAGTAATACTCCCACTCATTGGCGAGGTATTCTGCGCACCACCCCAGTGTATCCTCTTCTGGCGTGAAGTCCAACCCCGGCAGATAGGAAGTGAAATCGTTCATTGACAATTCGCCGTTTAATGCAAAATACCGATTGGCATTGTAAAAAGCGTCCGTCAATTCGATCTCAGTGGCATGGAAATATCTTTTTGAGATAGGCTCGTAGCAGAGCAGCTTCTCCTCTTCCATCTTTTCACGGACTTCCGGAAGCTTTTCTTCTTTGATTTGATCGTGAATCTCGGCTTCTTTTTCGATACCAAAATTCTCAATCACTTTCTGCCGATACTCCTGATAGGCCTTTCCAAGTGCCATGTAGCCAGCGGTCAGGCTTGCGATCTGCTTTTTGTTCAGCGCGTTGGAGCCAAGGATGCAGGCGATGGTGCCGCCGCCAAGAATTGCAGCCGGAACGTATGCCTTCCAGCAGACTTTAACGATGCCCTTCTTCGTTAACGGCTCCTCCACAATGCCCTGTTCATCCTCGTTGTATTTTCGTAAAGCCTCGTCTACTTCAAGCAGATGCTTTGCCTTCGTAGTCGCCCGCCCGGTCTCGATGGCCGTTGCTACCACACCTACGGATGCCACCACCGCCAGAATGGTTCCGCCGTGCCGTCGCAGGAACTTTCCGCGCATCTTCGTCAGTTTCATTGCCAAACCTCCATTTTGAAAAATAAAAGAGCCTACGATTTCTCGTAAGCTCCGCTTTCGATTAGCGCTTCAGATGCCTTTCGGCCTGATCTGTTTTCAGGAATTCATACAGCTTCAGCTCCCAGTTTGCTCGGCCTGCTTTCATCGCATTGTCGAGTGCATCTGCCGCTGAATCATCATTGCGCATCATAAGCTTTCTCCACATGATTGCAACGGTTTCAACGCAGAACAACTCGGTAATGCCAAGAAACGCCACTGCGCCCAAAGCAACCTTCACCAGTTTCTTCATAGTTCATACCTCCAAAATATAAATCTGAGACTAATCATCTCATAAAGCACACTGAAAATTTCGCGTCACAGCACTCCAGCTTTTTTCAGAATATCATTCAGCTGAGCCTTCGTTACCTCCGCATCCAGCTCCAGATGTACCCGCAGCTTCTGCTCCTTGTCCACCCAGTTCACCTGAGCTTCTTTCAGCTCCACTTCTACACCGGGTGCCTGCTTCTTCAAAGCCTTGTTGATGATCTGTGAAATGATACGGCGCATAAAACTTGACCGGATCAGCATAATGTCCTCCATAGCGTTCGACCTCCGAAATATCATTTTCAAAAAAGATAAGAGGGCGTGATCTTTCAGATTTGATTATCCATATCTCTGAATGAATTGTATTTATCAAGCCTCTCTGCCTTGTCCTTATAAGCGATCCACTTCTCGTAAGCAGCGATTGCCCCGATGACTGCTGCATACAGTCCCAGAACAATACCGCTCCACTTAAAGCTGTCGCCCCAAGTAATAGCTTTCATCATAGTAATTTCTCCTTTCGATAAAGCCCTCTTACCTCCATAAAGCAAGCTGATTTTTTCGCGCCATGCCAAAAAGAAAGAGCCGCAGATCTCTCCACGGCTCAATTCCGGAACAAAGACAAGTTCAGTTCGTACCTTGTTTTGTCATTTCTTGCTAAGAATCGATCGCACAATCAATGCAAACAACAGCACTGCAAGACCCACTCCAAGTCCGAATGCCATTGTCACAATCATGTTGCCAATCGTAATCGAATAGTTCCAAAATTTGTTTTCTCGCATAGTATTCTCCTTTGTTCATGGTCTTTGCTCCATAAAGCAAGGAGATTTTTTCGCGTTTGGACAAAATAAAAAGAGCCTCAGATTTCTCCACGGCTCCTGCCTTTGAGTTACTCTTTGTCAGTCCATTTGGCTTTTGTTTCATCGTAAGCCTTGTAAATAGCAGCCCGGCCTTCTGTATCATCATCATTGGTCAGAAGCCATATAGTTCCGCGCATGTGAGTGGCATAGCTCACTGCAGAAAGAATCAATCCCACTGCAGTAAAAGTCACACCAGCTGCGCCAGCACGGTTAATACGGATAATCCTTGACATGTTCGACATACCAAGGGCCGTGCAATTTACTTTATTTTTACGTTTCATAGTTCATACCTCCAAAATATAAATGTTAAGACGTAACTCGTCTCATAAAGCACCCTGTAAAATTCGCGTCCTAAATCGCGCTTCTGTCAAACACGGTCTCCCAGCGCTCTTTTTTCAGGGGCTTCATCCGCAGCGCCCACATGATCTGTCGCACGGTCACGGTAGGATATTCTCCGTTTTGATTTTTTCGTTTGGCGTGGCTGTCAAAGTATTCCTTGAACCCATCATGCAGGTAGATCTTATCGGTCAGCCATGGGTCTATGGCGCTCCAGTAGGTCGCTTTGCTTTTCTCGTTGTAGCGCTGCTGGATCACGCACAGGCCCTTGCTGCGCTCTTTATACAAGGTGCATACCCGGTACACAGGATGGTTGCAGCGGTAGACGCTCCCATAGTAGTTCGTCCACTCCTGCGGCCGGGCGTTATCGTGGTATCGCATAAAAAATAAAGAGAGTCCGCAGCTTTCGCCACGAACCCTCCTCGGTTCCTCCTTTTAATCTTTTTCCGTAAAGCCTCTCTTCAGCTCATGTACTCCCTCGCCGATTGCTCTCGACAGCTGGGTCACGCCGCCCGCCTCGCAGATCGACCAGTACACAGTCATGCCAATCGTGCCTGCAAACGTCAGCGCCTTCATGCCGATTTTTGCCCAGTCAAGTTTGCGCGCCTTCTCCGCTTTCTCCTGATCGAGTTCCAGTTCGTGCACTTTCCGCACGGCCTCGTCCTCTTTCAGCTGTTTTTCGTTTTCCTGCGCTTCATCCTTGAGCTGCATATCGTACAGCTTCAATGCTATGTTTGCAGCCGTATTGTACTCTTCCGTACCCGGCTTCAGATCCTTAAGACTTTCCAGCGATTTCTTCGCCGCGTCTTTCAGCAATTCTTTGTTTTCGTAGTTTTCCATTTTGAAAAATCTCCTTTACAAAATATCATTCTGGAGTCTCCTCCATAGAACACCACGTTATTTTCGCGTCCGGATCATTTTGATGTTCAGCATCACCCGCTCTTTCCCTGCCAGAGTTTCCGGACTTTTTGCAAGGTCCAGGAACATGTAATGGTCTGCATCCTCGTCACCGGGTGCGATCACAAGGTCGCCGACACACCTCTGGCCTTCGCTCAGGTTGAAACCGATGGCGATACCCAGCACCAACCCCAGTGCAGCAATGCAGATGAAAACGATCAGAAACAGTTTTGCGTCCATTTTGTAATTCTCCTTTTTAATAATATAGTAGAGGAACCCGTCCCCTGCGTGCGGAAAAAAAAGAGCCTACGATTTCTCGTAAGCTCCATTTCGCCTCAGATGTCATTGCGAATCAGGAAAAGCTCATTGCGGTTGCAAGTAACACGCACGATTCCTCCCGCCCGCACCAGCGCGATCGCGTTCCGGTAAGCACAGCGTGCCGTCTCAGCATTCTTATACTCGCGTGTATCGACATACATCACTTTCGAGCTGCTTTCGATGAACACGCGGATCTTATCCATAGCGTTCACGTACCCGCGGTCATAATTCGTCTTTACTCGTTTTGCCATAATAGCATTTCTCCTTTCGTTCTTCGGAAGGCATCCTTCCATAAAGGGCAATGCGTTTTTCGCGCCAACATTCTATTCTAGAATAGAAAAAAGAAAGAGAATGGGATTCGGACCCACGACCTCTGCAATCAAACAGCGCTCTGCCAACTGAGCTATCTCCTTCCATAAGGGAGGCTGTATTTTTCGCGCCTGCACCGAAACGTCAAAGAAAAGAGCGCATGTTTCCATACGCCCGTTTTCCGGTCAGAATATCCATTAGCGGATACCACACCGAACCTCGTTCAGCATGAGGAGTTCTTCCCCTTCGTTCCAGCCCGCATACGGATCGCTCAGCGACTCGTTCATAGCGGTCAGAACACAGTTCATCATTTCCTCAAAACCTTTAATAACATTCTTCAGCATAGTAAAATACCTCCTAAATTTGTTCATTTCTTTCCATAAAGGAGGCTGTATTTTTCGCGTCTGCGAAAAAAAAGAGCCTATGGCTTCCCATAAGCTCCATTTTGATTTTCAGTGTTTCTTCTTTGTTCTCTGTTTCACCTCTTCCGTCTTTGCCCCTACCAGGCCAATACATTTGACCAGCAGTACAACGATCAAAATTGCAACGATCAGACTAAACATTGTTCATACCACCTTTCATAAAGGCGGCTGATTTTTTCGCGTCACTGCCGTTCTTTGCTCAGGAGCCAGAAAAAATATCTGTAATATTCGTAGTACATTTCCCGGCAGCAGGGACACCCTTGCGCCTGCAGCTTCTCAAAGCCTATTCCTTCCGTCACGCCTTTCAATATAAAAGGAGCCAACGTCGGGTCCAGCTTTTCAATGCAGCGGTCAACAATTGCGATCTGACCGGAATAATATAATCTCGCGATGGCCTGCCGTTCTGTCGGGCTTTCCGGCGGCCTGCCCTTGATGATGCCCGGAATACCACGCGGTTCGGTGTTCCAACCGTCCAGTAAAACCAGTGCCTTTTTCCAGTCCGGGTATTGCAGGCAGAAGTGCTTCAGTTCGTAGTAACGATGTTTCGGGATGTGGCATGGGTTTTTGGCAGATAGCTGCGCGCGTTCTCTTTTCATTCTTCGCCCCTCCATTCGTAGCCTGTCTGCTCGAAAAGAAGCTTCGGCGAAATATAATAATTGATTCTCCCGTATTTTGAGCTCATTTCCTTGAGATCGGTCACGCGCCTGCCGTTTCTCGTGGCCTCCCCAATCGGCAGCCATCCGGCAATGATACCAGCTCTCACCCATGCCGGATCACGTCCGTAGACCTTTGCTGCCACCCTCACCGGAACAGCACCCAATTTTAACCTAGCTTTGTCCATACTATCGTACTCCTTTTATGTTACTCTAAGCGCATCCAGATACGTCTTAGGCATGAAAAGATAATAATGGCAAAACCGGTCGACTGCGTGCCGTATTTTATTTAGTTTGCGGCGCAGCATTGACAAGTCTGTGGGAATCGTTTAACCTAGAATGACTCACAATAGAAAAAAGCCCGGTCATCCGAGCTTTTTCATTTGGAATTATTCGATTCTGTAAAAATTAAAGGAGGTTCTTATGCTAAAACCCTGTCCAGAATGCGAAATGCAAGTCAGTGACAAAGCGACCATATGCCCTCATTGCGGCTTTCCGCTGCATTCCGGCCTCGTCAGTACAGTTCGCAAGTCCCGTAGGCGTCACGCCAGACTTCCCAACGGTTTCGGTCAAATCACCGAGCTGCGCGGGCGCAATCTTCGTAAGCCTTTTCGTGTAATGGTCACCGTAGGAGTCAACCCTGAGGGAAAACCCATCGTCAAGCTCCTGCAGCCTGTCGCCTATTTCAAAACCTATAACGATGCTTATAAAGCCCTCATGGAATATAACAAGTGCCCCTACGACCTGACGCAGATCCTAACCATGCAGGAGCTTTACGAGCGCTGGATCGACGAATACACCAAAAAAGTATGCAGTGGAAATATCACTTCGACCAATAGCGCATGGAAGTACGCAAACGACTTGTACGATATGCCGGTGCGCACTGTTAGAATCCCTCATATCAAGAACGCCTTGCTGAACGGCACCTTTGTCGACCGACGCGGAATAACGCACCACACGACCTATCACATTCAGTTGACCTTGAAAAAGATCTTCAATCAGATGTTTGATTACGCCGTCGAGTACGAAATGACCGATAAGAACTATGCGCGAATGTTCAACCTCCCCGAACCGTCTGCCGAAGAAAAGGCAACTGAAAAATATCCACACTTCAGTTTCTCGAATCGGGAGTTGGAGATCTTGTGGGGCGCTGCCGGAACAAATATTTACATAGACATCATTTTGATCCAATGCTACTCCGGTTGGCGTGCCTCAGAGCTCATAAAGCTGGAGCTCTCCAATGTAAGCCTCGAGGAGCAAACCTTCCGAGGTGGTTCAAAAACTAACGCCGGAAAAGACCGAATCGTTCCCATCCACCACCTCATCTACCCGCTTGTCGAGAAGCACTATCGCGAAGCCGAAAGGCTCAAATCTCCACGGCTGTTCAGTATTCAAACCTTCGTAGAAGGTGACTTCAGTTTTATTTACTACGAATTATATGCCCGTCAGTTCAAGGTCGTCATCAACCGTCTTGCACTTGACTCGCGGCATCATACGCACGACTGCCGCAAAACATTCGTCACCATGGCCAAGCGCGCCAACGTCGATGAGTACGCCATAAAGCGCATTATCGGCCACCAAATTGCAGACCTTACAGAACGTGTATATACAGACCGCAGCATCGAATGGCTCCGCTCCGAGATCGAAAAGATTCATTAAAGTTTGTGTGTCCGCCTTATCGTTCACCTTATGTATTTTTTCTATATTTTACGTATTTTTTATATTGCATTTCATTGTATGAGCAGTGTATGAATGGAGCGCATTCCATACACTTTTTCCACATTTTTTCAAATCTGAAAATATGCAGCTGCGTTCTTATAAATCCATAAAAATCCTCATCCCCTAGGTTAAGAATTTATGACAGATGAAAAAATCAGCCGTACAGCGAAAAAGAGACAGCTTTCTTCTTGGACAAAAAAGCTGTCTCTTCTTCTGGTTTTTCATGTTCGGTCTGCACTCTGTGCCGTCCTCTGCGCTGCAAAGCGCTCAAAAGCAGGCTTTGGCAGAAGGATGCGCCCTGCCAGCGGCTGTACCTGTACAGTGATCTGCTCCTTGGGTGCGCATTCACCGTCTGCCGTGGCAACGATCGGCCCGCGGCCATCCGCAGCGCGCAGGCTCACCTGCTTTGCGCGGCGGTAAATGAAATACGGCTCTGCAGCCCTGACGAGCTGACCGTTCTGGAAGTGCTTGCCGCTCTTGTACATTCCCAGCAGCTTTGCAATGGTCACGCGGCTCACCTTGCGGATGATATATACATCCAGCCAGCCGTCGTCGGGCTGTGCTTCCGGCGCTGCACAGAAACCGCCGCCATAGGTGCGGCCATTGCAGATGGCACACATCAGGCAGTCCACATCCAGCGTTTCACCATCGATGGTATACTCCACCCTGCGGCCGATGTGTCCGCACAGCTGTTCCACAATGGAAAGCACATAGGCCATCTCGCCGCCGCACAGCGGGATGCGCCGGAACTTCGGGATGCCGTAGGCAACCTGCGCATCCAGACCGGCAGCGCAGATGGTGGCCGAAAGGCCAAGGCTGGTCTGCATCAGATCGATGCTCACCGGCCCACCGGCCAGCTGGGCATCCAGATCCAGAAACTCTTCCTTTGTACCAAAGGTGCGCAGAAAATCGTTGCCGCTGCCAAAGGGCAGACAGCCCACGGCTGCATTTGCATAGCCATAGATCCCGGTGAGCGCTTCGTTGAAGGTGCCGTCGCCGCCGGCAGTGAAGACCCGCAGTTCTTCCCCGCTCTGCCGGGCCTGCTGCGCAGCGGCATTGGCCAGCTCCCGGGCATGACCGGCGTGATTTGTGACCTGAATGGTATATTCTTCCGGCGCAAGCCCTGCACGCGCGGCGGCAACATTGATCTGCTGCGGCAGCGTACGGGTGCAATCGGCCTTACCGGCAGTTGGGTTCAAAAGAAATAATGTGCGCATGGACTTCCTCCTGCAATTCTGTTGCTTCTATGATAACAGAAAACCAAAAGGATGCAAGAGCCAATCTCACAATGTCCCTGCCCCGTACGCACAAAAAAGGAGCGGATGTCTCCGCTCCCTTCGGGGGGATGTTTACTGTTTGGGGAATGCCTTATTCCATGTCTGGATGACCTTGAATTTCGGGGTCCATCTGTCGGGATCGAAATCCGCATCCAAATAGCCCTGCTCCACGCACCACTGTGCAGCTTTGGCTGTTTCGGGGTCCGTCACATTGGCAAAGGCAGAAGCATTTTCCGGTTCCGGAAAGCCCGCCGTCTGCCAGACCAGTTTTGCCAGCTGGGCCTGATTTTTGGGGATCGCCGCGCCCTCGGGCAGAAGATCCTGCAGCATCAGTTCCGTGATGATGGTGTAGCCGCCAAAGACAGCAGCACCCGCAACAGCTGTTGCCACAAGAGCCCCTGCGGCATCGGAGCTGTCGCCGCCCGCACTGGAATCATCCGGGATGGGGTCCGAGATGTTCGGGATGATGGTCAGGCTCTCGTTCAGGCTTACATAAGCAGGAGTTTCTTCCAGTTCTTTGCCGTCCAGCACCACAGTGTATCCCGCGCCTTCGGCCTGCTTATAGGTCAGTTTTAGTTTCAGAGGAGAGTTCCCGGTATTATTTTTCAGCCTCAGCGTACCGGCGCAATCCACATTCAGATCTGTTTCCTTATTCTGGGAATCAATATCGATGCTTACATTGTTTGCACCGGAAATATGGACGGAATTTCCCAGTTCCCCTTTGACCTTGATGTGCGGATTTTCGTTGCCTTTGAAATCCACCGGAATCTCAAGATCGCCCTTAAGATCGACCGTGTATGTCCTGCTTGCAGAGTCATAGGAAACGGTCATGTTTGACATGCCAGCCGGATTCTGCGGAGTATTATCCGGGGTAAGCAAACCGCTATACGTGTAATATTCCCAGAACACCGTCGGTTCGCTGCCGGTGTAAAGTTCCCAATTTGCCGTCACTTCCACCGCATGGTCTGGCATGGTAAAGAAAAAGGCCGTATCTGTCGGGTCATCGGTAGTTTCTACGTCAGCCGGAAAAAGCCAGCAGTTGAATTTCAGGCCCTTTTCTGGCCGGGAGGTTTTCACCCATACAGTTTCACCTTTGTAAAAGGTCGTGTTATTCTCAGAGTTACTGAGTTTTCCTCCATGCACTGTTACCGGGTAGGTAGTTGCTTTCCGGACGCTGATATAAGCTTCCGAAGGATACCAACTGCGCCATACGCAAGGATGGATACGGCTTTCAAACTGTTCCGTTTCTCTATTGCTGCCGACATAAATCGCCTTTTCGCCACTACTAGAAGAAACGCAGACCGATATCCAATCACCGATCGCCTTGCCACCCTCACCCGTTGCGATCAGGGTCAGATCACCGCTGATATCGTCAATATCTGCTTGATCTGCCACCATGGTTTCACCGGTTATGGTCACGTTGTGTGCACCGGCCACGGTCAGGTTTCCGCCGACAGCTGCACCGCTTGCTGTTTCCATCACTACATCAACATCGCCCGCAGCGGTGGGGACATTGATCGTCAGATTGCCGGCAACTGCCTGCAGGATCGTCAGGGTGCTGACATCCGTGCCGCCTGTAAACCGAATCGGGATATTATCGACCACGGTACTGTTGACAAGCACACTCTGGCCGTTGACGATGATACCGGTATCTCGCCCTTCATCTTTCTCGCTCAAAGCGGCAGTACCGTTCGTCAAACTTACCATATCTGCCACAGCGGCATTGCCCGTTCCGTCCGGGGCCGCAGCCAATGTTGGCAGTGTCACCGACAGTATCATGGCCGAGGCCACAGCCGCCGCCGAAGCGCGCTGGATAAGCTTGTGCAATTTCATACAGTTTTCTCCTTTTTGTTCTGTTTTATTTACGGGGGGGGTATGCTTTGAGGGAAGCATACCATATTTTTGCAAAAAGTAGAACAAAACCTGCGTGAATCGCGCCAAAACCTGCGTGAATCGCTTCCGCCCGCCCCCTGCAGACAAAAAATACCGCCCCGGGTCTTGTAACTCAGGGCGGTCCTTTTGAGCTTCAGATGCTTTACAGTGTTGCGGTTTCGTCCTCCCGCAGGACGATAGCACCATCCGCCGAGCAGTCCGCTGTCCAGTGCTGGCCCACGCAGGCCGTGCCGGATGCGATCTGATCCGCAAGTGCCTGCTCCACTGCCCTGTCCACTGCGCGGCGCAGTTCTCTGGCCCCGTAGGCAGAGCGGGCCTTTGCTGCCAGTGCCTGCCCTACCCGCGGTGTGTGATGCAGCTGGTAGCCGCTGCGGGCGGCACGCTGCTCCAGCTGGCACAGCATTTTTTCGGCAATGGCGCACAGGCTGTCGTCGGCCAGCGGACGGAATACGATCATCTCGTCCAGACGGCCTGCCAGCTCTGGCCGGAACCACTTTTTTGCCTCCTCAATGGCCTGCGCAGACTGCTTTTCAAACACGGCTTCGCTGCCCGCCGCAAAGCCCAGCGGCGTGCTCTGACCCGCCAAAAAACGTGCGCCGAGGTTTGAGGTGAGCAGTACGATGGTGTTGCGGAAATCCGCCTTGCGGCCCATGGCATCGGTCAGCTGGCCATCTTCCAGTATCTGCAAAAGGATGTTCTGAATGTCCGGGTGTGCCTTTTCGATCTCGTCAAACAGCACCACACTGTAAGGGCGGCGGCGCACTGCTTCGGTCAGCTGTCCGCCCTCGTCATGGCCCAGATAGCCCGGCGGCGCACCCAGCAGCCGGGCAGCGGTGTGCTGCTCCTGATACTCCGACATATCAAATTTGAGCAGGGCTTTTTCGCTGCCGAACCAGCTGACCGCCAGTGCCCGGGCAAGAGCCGTTTTGCCCACTCCCGTGGGGCCAAGAAACAGCATGGCACCCATGGGCCGGCCCGGCTCGCCAAGACCGGTGCGGCTGCGCCGGATGGCACCTGCCACCGCAGCCACAGCCCGGCTCTGGCCCACGATCTCGGCGTTGAGACGTTCTTCCAGCTTGTCCAGCCGTTCCCGCTCCTGCTCACCTACCCGCTCCACCGGCACACCGCTGGCCTGCGCCACCACATGGGCGATATCGTCCGGCATCAGCGTGGGCTTTGACTGCTTTGCCTGCTCGGCCCGGATGCGTGCCGCCGCACAGGCTTCGTCCACAAGGTCGATGGCCTTATCCGGCAGAAAGCGCCCCGGCAGATACCGCACTGAAAGCTCCACCGCAGCCTGCAGCGCTTCCGGCGGAAGGCAGACATTGTGGTAGCGCTCATAGCGCGGCGCAAGCCCGTTGAGGATATCCAGCGCCTGCGCAGGCGTAGGCTCCTCTACCTGCACCTTGCCGAAACGGCGTTCCAGTGCGGCATCCTTCTGGATGTGGGTGCGGAACTCTTCGGTAGTGGTGGCACCGATAATTTGTATCTCGCCCCGGGCCAGCACCGGTTTTAAGATGCTGGCAGCATCGATGGCACCCTCCGCTGCACCGGCACCCACGATGGTGTGGAACTCATCTACGAACAGAATGGAGTTGCCGTCCCGCACCAGTTCTTCCAGCAGGTTCTTGAACCGCTCCTCAAAGTCACCGCGGTATTTGGTGCCCGCCACAAGGCTGGCCATATCCAGTGCCAGCAGACGGCGGCCCTTGAGCGCACGGGGCACACGATCCGTGGCAATGCGCTGGGCCAGTCCTTCGGCGAGGGCGGTCTTGCCCACGCCCGGCTCCCCCACAAGGCAGGGGTTGTTCTTCTGACGGCGGCATAAGATCTCCACCATGCGGTCCAGCTCTGCTTCCCGGCAGAACACCGGGTCCAGTTCCCGTTCCGCAGCACGACGGGTCAGATCCCGGCAGTACTTATCACTGGCGCGGCTGCCGCGCGGCGCACTGACCGTGGTCCGCGTCTGATACGGCAGTACGAACTGCCCGGACAGCTGGCGGCATTCCCGCACGGCATCTGTGAGCTGCACGCCCATGGATGCCAGCAGGATGCCTGCTGTGCAGCCGTCATCCTCCAGCATGGCGCAGAGCAGATGTTCCGGCTCGGCCCGGTTCAGGTGCGCGTTCTGTGCCCCGATGATGGCGTAATCCATGGTGCGCTTGAGGTCCGGCGCAAGGGCGTAGCGATCCAGATGCAAAGCCGGTGCGCGGCGGCTCTCGGCCAGCTGACGGCGCACCTCCGGTTCCCGGATCTGCTTGCCCTCCAGAAACCGTGCTGCCGCCCCGTGATCCTGCTGCAGGATCGCCAGCAGCAGGTGGCCGGTATCGGCTTTTTCGCAGCCAAGGTTCCCGGCAAGCTCCACCGCACTGCGCAGCAGCTGATCCGACTCGTGCGAAAAGCCCTTGTATCCGCCAAAGCCAAGTTTTTCCCAAATACTCATTTGCCCGCTCCTTGCTGATGAAATTCGTTTTCACAAGAAGTATAGCCCCGAAGCACAGAAAAAAAACATCTCTTTCTGTCGGGATGGGAAAACAAAAAGGAGATACCCGCAGGCATCTCCCCCTTCGCTGTTTGATTTTTCAGTCCATTTCGGCCAGAGCCTTTTTCAGGTTCTTGGCGATCTGATCCGGGCAGCTGGTATTGCGGAAGCCGCAGAGCGTGCCCTCCATGCGGTCGATCACATCTTCGGCCTTCATGCCCTTGACCAGACGGCAGATGCCCTTCAGGTTGCCGTTGCAGCCGCCAATGACCTCCATGGACGCAATGGTGTGGTCATCGTTCAGCACAAAGTTGGTCTGCTTGGAACAGGTGCCGCTGTTCGGGAAGCTGAATTCCTTGCTCATAGTTCAAAATCCTCTCTTTTTGACAGAAATCCCGACGAAGATCGTCTGCTTCTATTATAGAGCAGCGTGCCGGAATGTCAATGTGACCGGGTCACACATCAATACCGCGGCGCTTGTGGGCCAGCTCCAGAATGCGGGCCACCTGATCGTCTGCCGTGGTACAGGTACCCACCGGGTGCGGCACCTTGTGGTTTGCACCGTGGAAGTCCGTACCGCCGGTATGGATCAGCCCATACTGCTCACACAGAGCAGCACACTCGGCCCTGTCCTCCGGGCTGTTGCGGGGGTGCTCCACCTCAATGCCATCGATGATGCCCTCTTTGGCAAGCTGACGCACCAGCGGCATGCTCTTGTAAACGGTCGGGTGTGCAAATACCAGCACCGCACCGGCAGCTTTCGCCGTGGCGATCACTTCCTGCACCGAGGGATATTTTACCTGATGCAGCACCACACCGCGCGGCTCCCAGCCAAAGAGATAACTGTACAGCTTGCCGTACACAGCATCGCACAGCCCCAGCTGGTGCAGCGCTTCCATAATGCCGCTTTTGAACAGCACACCGCTGTCCTTTGCATATTCCAGCGCCTGTTCCGTGCGGAACTGCGGGTACAGCGCTTCGATCTCCTTTGCGCTTTGCAGGCCGCACTCGTTGCGGCGCTGTCGCAGGATGTCGCAGTGCTCCTTCAGTTCCCGGCTTTCCGGGTCCGGGAAGTAGCACAGCAGGTGCACGCGATGCTTATGCTCATGGTCATAGCCGGTCAGCTCGGTGGCCGGAAGCAGGCGCACGCCGTCCTGCACAGGGTGCTCATAGCAGTAGTTTACGCTGAGCAGGGTGTCGTGGTCGGAAATGGCCATGGTGTCCAGCCCCGCCCGCGCCGCCATGAGCGGCAGGCGGTGGATGGGCACAGAGCCATCGGAACAGGTGGAATGGTTGTGAAGATCGCCGGGCATGGAAAATGAACCTCCCAAGAAAACCAGAGAAAGGCTTCCCCCAAAGAGGAAGCCTTCTATCATATCAGTGCTTATAGAAATTGATCAGGCAGCCGTCGGCCAGGATCTTGCGCTCGTCGGCGGTCAGCGGGGCCATGTACAGGCTGAACTCCTTTGCGGTGTCGCCCAGCACATAGGCCTTGATGTCCTGCAGGTCGCCCTTGAGGGCCTCGCGGACATTCGGGATAAAGACATAGTCGCCCAGACCGAACGGCGTTGCGCCCACCAGCTGCAACGGCAGCATGCCCCAGTTGATCAGGTTGGAGCGGTAGCGCTTGGTGGCGTACTCGGTAACGATGTTGGCACCGGCCCCCAGCACACGCTGGCAGCTGGCCGCCTGCTCACGGGCAGAACCATCGCCGGGCTTGACGGCAAAGATGGTGGATGCGATCTGCACATCGTTCCAAGTCAGGTTTTCGCAGCCGGGCACCTTGTGCAGCTGGGCCAGCACCTCGGCGCTGCCCTCGCCTGCACGGCGGGCCTTTTCTTCGGCCTGCACGGCCTTGGCACGGCCCACATACTCCGGGTCCTTGCGGCTGAGGGTGAACTCGGCCAGGCCCAGAGGATTGGAACGGTAAGACGAAGTCTCACCGGAGGGGATCAGCTCGTCGGTGGTGGTGACAGGGTCGGTGATGTAAGATGCCACCTTCAGCAGCAGGTTATCGCCCAGCGGTGCAATTTCGGGCCAGTCCTTGATGTTGGGGCCAAGCTTGAGCAGGGCATCGTAATCGCCCTTGCCAAAGCCCTGATACACGCGGGTATCGTAGCTGGAAGGATCGTACTGATACTCCGGCACGGTGGGATCATAGTCGATATCGGTAGCCGGGGTCAGAATGCCGCCGTTGGCCGTGGTGGCCGCAATGCTGCGGGCATCCATCAGTGCCACACCGGAAAGCTGGCCGTTGCCGGGCTTGGAGCCTTCGCGGCTGGGGAAGTTGCGGGTGGTATGGCGGATAGACAGCGCGCCGTTGGCGGGCACGTCGCCTGCGCCGAAGCAGGGGCCGCAGAACGCAGTGCGGACGGTGGCACCGCTGGCCATCAGGTCGTGGATGACCCCGGTGCGCACCAGTTCCATCATGATGGGCTGGCTGCCGGGATACACGCTCAGGGCGTAGTCACCGCAGCCGCCGGTGTGGCCCTTGAGGATGGAGGCAGCTTCATAAATGCTGTCGTACAGACCGCCTGCGCAGCCTGCGATCACGCCCTGATCCACACGCAGTTTACCGTTCTCGATCTTGCTGCACAGGTCAAGGCTGACATCCTTGCGGCCGATCAGCTTCTGCACATCCTGCTCGCAGGCATGGAGAATATCCTCAAGGTTTGCGTTCAGCTCTTCAATGGTAAATGCATTGGAGGGATGCATGGGCAGTGCGATCATGGGGCGGATGGCAGAAAGGTCTACCTCTACCACACCGTCGTAATAAGCAAGGTCGGCCGGAGCCAGCTTCTTATAGTCGGCGGCACGGCCATGCACCGCAAGAAATTTCTTCGTCGTTTCGTCGGTTTCCCAGATGGAGGACAGGCAGGTGGTCTCGGTGGTCATGGCATCGATGGCGTTGCGGGTATCCTGACGCAGGGACGCAATGCCGGGGCCGACAAACTCCATCACCTTGTTTTTGACATAGCCGCTCTTGAACAGCTTGCCCACCAGCGCAATGGCCACATCGTGCGGACCGCAGCCTGCAGGCAGAGAGCCGGTGAGATAAATTGCAACAACACCCGGACGGGCCACATCGTAGGTGCGGCCCAGCAGCTGCTTTGCCAGCTCGCCGCCGCCCTCACCAATGGCCATGGTGCCCAGAGCGCCGTAGCGGGTGTGGGAGTCCGAGCCAAGGATCATCTTGCCGCAGCCCGCAAACTTTTCGCGCATGTACTGGTGGATGACCGCCAGATGCGGGGGCACAAAAATGCCGCCGTATTTTTTGGCGGCGGACAGGCCAAAGCGGTGGTCGTCCTCATTGATGGTGCCGCCCACGGCGCAAAGGCTGTTGTGGCAGTTGGTGAGCACATACGGAATGGGGAATTTCTCCAGACCGGACGCACGGGCCGTCTGGATGATGCCCACAAAGGTGATGTCATGGCTGGCCATGGCATCGAACTTGATCTTCAGGTTTTCGGCATCGCCGCTGGTGTTGTGGGCCTGCAGAATGCTGTAGGCCATGGTGCCGGTCTTTGCGTTCTCGATGGCTGCGGCATCAAAGCCCTTTGCTGCCAGTGCGGCGCTTGCTTCGCCGTCTGCAGGCACCCATTCACCGCGGGCATAGTATGCGCCGCCGGTGCTGCACTTGATCATATCCAACATCTCGATTCGCCTCTCTTTTTGTATTTCCCGCCCGCCCTATCTTGCGGGCACTGCCCCAGCAGAGCGGTACGCTGCCCGCTCTGCCCTCTTCTGCCGCGCTGCCAAAGCACGCGGCTGCGGCCCGGAAAGCCGTATCTGAAGGTTATTATACCATGAAACCACGGAAAGAAAAAGCACTTTTTACAAATGAATCGTGAACGGAGGATGAAGAGACGGGCTCCGTGCTTTTTCTTGACAAAGAAGCCATTCTATTGTATTATTATTAGCGTTGTATGCCGCTGTGGTGAAATTGGCAGACACGAGGGACTTAAAATCCCTTTCTGGAGACAGAGTACGGGTTCAACCCCCGTCGGCGGCATAAAAAGACCCCCCAAGCTTACGCTTGAGGGGCTTTTTATTTTGCTTATTTTACACCTTGCCGCCGTGCAGCTCTGCATACATCTTGGAACGGCACTCGGCCACAGCCGGGGTCATGTTCACATAGTGCTTATGCGGGCACTCCAGACGCAGCTCGCTCTCCCAGGTCTCCTCGGTGAGCTGCTTTGCAATGTAGGCCTTCTTCTCTGCGATCGAAGGCAGCTCAATGGCCAGCTGACCATTCAGCACATGCGGCACCAGCAGCTTTTTGACCTTGGTGGGGGTAATGGTGACGGTGCGCTCGATGGCATCGGAGTCCAGATTGACCATCGTGACGGGCTTGCCCGCCTCGATGACTTCATCATCCATGGCGATCAGGTCACACTGGGCCTGACCATTTTCATCGTAGAGACGCCACGGCATCTTCTTGCCCGGAATGATGGCCTTGCTGGCGGAATCCGAGCACTTCATCTTGGGAGTGTAGCTGCCGTCCGGCTGCTTGACTGCCACCAACTTGTACACACCGCCGAACACGGGGTCGGAAGCAGAGGTGATCAGATTTTCGCCCACGCCGTAGGAGTCAAAATGGGCGTGCTCATACAGCTCCATGTTGGCGATCTTCTTTTCGTCCAGACCATTGGAAGCCACCAGCTTGATGTAAGGCTTACCGGCCGCATCCAGTGCCTTGCGCAGGCGCTTGGAGCCGCGGGCCAGGTCGCCGGAGTCGATACGGGCGCTCTTGACGCGGCGGTTCGGGTCGTTGGGGTATTTTTCGATGAGGTAATCGTCCAGTTTAATGAGGTTGGGCAGACCGCTCTCCATGATATTATAGGTGTCCAGCAGCAGACTGACCGAATCCGGGTAGGTATCGGCAAAGGCCTTGAAGGCATCAAACTCCGTGGGGAAGAACTCGATGAAGCTGTGCGCTACGGTACCCACAGCCTTGACCTCCGCGCCGAACTTCATCTCGGCCAAGCAGTTGGCAGTGCCCACGCAGCCGCCCAGAACAGCAGCATATGCACCATCGTTGCCAGCGCTTTCGCCCTGCGCACGGCGGGTGCCGAATTCCATCACGCTGCGGGGCGTGTGGGTGTTCAGGCCGGTGACGCGGGTAGCCTTGGTGGCGATCAGACTGTGGAAGTTCATGGTCTGCAGCAGGTAGGTCTCGATCAGAATTGCGCCCACGAGGTCGCACTCGATGCGCACCATCTGCACATGCGGGTATGCCACCGTGCCCTCGGGCAGAGCGTACATGTCGCCCTTCCACTGATAGGTGCGCAGATACTCGCAGAATTCCTCACTCATGCCCTTGGTGCGCAGCCACCAGATATCCTGTGCATTGAAGTGGTAGTTCAGCAGGAAGCGGGTCAGCTTGCGCTGACCGGCGCTGATGGAGTAGCCCTGAGCATCCGGGTTCTTGCGGAAGAACATATCAAACACCAGCGTGGTGTCCTTGAATCCGTGCAGGAACAGGCAGTTTGCCATTGTAAATTCATAAAAATCCACGACCATTGCGGGGTTGTCGTAGTCCTCATCTGGAATATAAGGCACAACCTTGATTTCGTCCATGAACAGTATCCTCTCTTCTTTACACCCGGCAAAGGCTCCTTGCTGTCCCCTGCCGTTCTGACCTGTGGGAAGGTTTGCGCGCCTGCCTGTCTTGACAGTGCGTTTCTATCATGATATCACCAAACGCAGAGCGGTGCAAGCATTTTTGGAAAATCCCGGTCGATTTCCGGTAAGAAAAAGCCGCCCATACACAAACAGCACGGGCGGCTTTCAGAACAAACGTGTTAACCGTTGATGATATTGGGGGTAGCATTCTTCAGCACAACGTCGTGGCTGCCGCCCTCAACGATGGAGGTAGAGGAAACCACGGTCAGCTTTGCTTTCTGCTGCAGCTCCGGGATGGACAGAGCGCCGCAGTTGCACATGGTGCTCTTGACCTTGTACAGAGTGGTCTGCACACCGTCAGCCAGAGGGCCGGCATAGGGCACGTAGCTGTCCACGCCTTCCTCAAAGCTCAGCTTGCTGGAACCGCCCAGATCGTAGCGCTGCCAGTTGCGGGCACGGTTGGAGCCTTCGCCCCAGTACTCCTTCATATACTGGCCGTTGATGCGCACCTTATTCGTGGGGCTTTCGTCAAAGCGGGCAAAGTAGCGGCCCAGCATCACAAAATCCGCACCCATGGCCAGTGCCAGCGTGATGTGGTAATCGTGGACGATGCCGCCGTCAGAGCAGATGGGCACGTAGATGCCGGTTTCCTTATAGTACTCATCGCGGGCCTTTGCCACCTCGATGACAGCGGTAGCCTGACCACGGCCAATGCCCTTGGTCTCGCGGGTGATGCAGATAGAACCGCCGCCAATGCCGATCTTCACGAAGTCTGCACCAGCCTCGGCCAGGAAGCGGAAGCCCTCGGCATCCACAACGTTGCCTGCGCCCACCTTGACGGTATCACCGTAGTGCTCACGGATCCAGCCGATGGTGCGGCTCTGCCACTCGGAGTAACCCTCGGAAGAGTCGATGCACAGCACATCCACACCGGCATCCACCAGTGCGGGCACGCGCTCAGCGTAATCGCGGGTGTTGATGCCAGCACCCACCACATAGCTCTTGTTCTTATCCAGCAGTTCGTTGGCGTTCTTCTTGTGGGAGTCGTAGTCCTTACGGAACACCATATACTTCAGGTTGCCCTCGGCATCCACCAGAGGCAGGGTGTTGATCTTGTTATCCCAGATGATGTTGTTGCAGTCGTGCAGGGAGGTGTTCTCCGGTGCAGTGACCAGCTTTTCAATGGGAGTCATGAAGGTGGTGACAGGGGCATCATCCGGGGTGTGGTTGATGCGGTAGTCACGAGATGCAACAATGCCCAGCAGCTTGCCGCCCGGCGTGCCATCGGCAGTGATGGCAATGGTGGAGTGGCCGGTGCGTGCCTTCAGCTCCAGCACATCGTGCAGGGTGGCAGTGGGGGCCAGATTGGAATCGGACACGACATAACCGGCCTTGAAGCTCTTGACGCGGCGCACCATGGCGGCCTCGTTCTCAATGCTCTGAGAGCCGTAGATGAAGGACACGCCGCCCTGACGGGCCAGTGCAATGGCCAGCTTATCGCCAGAGACCGCCTGCATGATAGCGCTGATCATGGGAATATTCATCTGCAGAGGGCACTCCTCCTCGCCCTTGCGGTACTTGACCAGCGGGGTCTTGAGGCTGACAGCCGTGGGGATATTCTCTGCAGAGGAATAGCCGGGGATCAGCAGATATTCACCGAAAGTGCGGGAAGGTTCTTTATAGAAATAAGCCATGTTCAAACTCCTTTTCTCTTAACGCATCAACATCAATCGGATTCATGTTTGCAACCTATAAATTGATTGTATATACTGTACCACAAAGCCAGCCGGAATACAAACCCCCGCCGCGCCAAACTTTGTAAATGTCCTTTGCAGAAAAACAGGCAAATTGCCCACCAAAATGGCGTAAGGTCATACTTTCCCGCATGAGAAGCCGGTTTTTGCGTGATTTATGGATGCAAAAAAGCTCGTCCGTTCTGGACGAGCTTTTTTGCACACGAAGCGGGATACCGCCTGTGCGGCACATGGATCACGACTGTGAAGGAGAACAGCCGGAGGAGGAGAACCTGTGCCCGATATCCCAAAAAACAAGAAGAAAAAGATTTCACACTCAGCAGGGCTTGTGCCCTTGCTGTAACCATATTGTAACTCTTTTGAAACCATTTTGCAATAGGGTTTTGTAATTTTTCTGTAATTTCTTTTGTTAACTTTTTGTAGACAAATATAAAACCCCTGCCAGAAAATTTCCGGCAAGGGCTTTGCAGATCATTCTTTATTTTCTTAATAGCACTTTTTGCAAGCAGTGAAGCCTTCCGCTTTTGCTTTCGATAATGTAACCTTTTCCGGGTCTTTCATATTGCTGCAGGTAGACTTGCTGTGATATTTTTTGCCGCCGTGCGTTGGGACCCAGACCATCTGCTCCGTCTTTTTGCCGGCAGAAATGGTCTGAACGGCTGCAGTGGACGGCTTGCAGGCCGCAGTCTGTACACTGGCGGCAGATGCCGCCGGGCACAGCAGACTGAAGCACAGTACCAGAACGACCGCAAGGACTCGGAGATGTTTTTTCATTTGTTTTATCCTCCTTTGGACAATCAGAAGATCCTTCTAATAAAAGAGTACTCCCTGTTCCTCAGAGGATGCAATTCTCAAAATGCGCCGTTTTTTTCTGCACAGGTGACGTTTTTTGCATTGCTCGCTTATTTTCAGCTAAAAGCGGCGCAGCGGTTCTCTTGAGAGATCAACAATTTACACGTTTGTCTTTCCCACCTCCAGATAGCACTCAAAGCTGGTCTGGCCGTTGTGCTTTCCGATCACATACCAGCCATCCGCCGAAGGGGCATAAAACACCTCTGCCGTTTCTCCCATCGGGATCTCGCGGTGGTAGTTGATCGAAGCAAAGGTCACGGGGCCTTTGCGCATCACTTCCAGCGGCAGCGCATCGCAGACAAGGTCCAGATAGAATGCGTTGTTCAAATGGCCGTTCAGATCGCACTGGGAATAACGCGCCGTCCACTCCCCTGCGCTGGTCAGACCATCCTTGCACTTGTGCAGCTGCAAAGGCAGCTCGCCCTCCACCGTATCGTTCCAGAAATTCTCCACCGTCCAGCCCGGCTCCCGCAGGATACGGCCCTCCGTAAGGCTTGCCACGATCCAGCGGCAGTCCACCATAGCCACCTCTTTGCCCTCGGCATCGGTCAGGGTGGTGATGCGTTTGACGGAACCGTGTTTGCTGACCTGCGCCCGGGAGGTAAGGGTCAGCGTTTCGGCACGCTGGGGCACGCGGTCAAATTTCAGGGCCTGCTTGCCCACCAGAAAGGTCACACCGCGATCTTTGAAGAACTGGTCATCCATCCCAAAGGCGCGGGCGTGGTCTGCCGAAATCTGCTCCACATAGCGCAGCAGGGCGCTGGGCTTGAGCAGGCTGCGGAAGTCGGCATCTGCGTTCATGACTGTCATGGTCTCGGTGTAAAAGAACTGTTCCATGGTTTTTCCTTTCTATAAAAAGAGACCACTGCACGTTGTTCTGTGCAGCAGCCTCCTTTGCGTTTAATACTGATTGCGGTTGCGCCTGCGGACCTTGCGCCAGATGTTGAAGCAGGCCAGCGCTACCATGGCTGCCAGCAGCGCAAGGAACAGCAGACTGCTGCCACCCTCGTCGTAGCTCTTCATTTCGCTCCACTTCACGTCCAGCTCGCTGTTCACATCGTCGCTCAGGGCAGTGAACACCTTCTCCTTGGCGGCTTTCTCTTCGGACGGATAAGCGATCTCGCTCTCCTTCAGATCCTCGTCCAGCACCTCCCACACATCCTGCATGGGGGTGGTGTAGCCGATGTACTCGGCGTTTGCCTTGCCGATGTCCGTCTCACACATGAAGTTGATGAACATTTCCGCAGCTTCCTGATGTTCACTGGCAGCAGGAATGGTCATGCAGTCCACGGAAAGCACGCTGCCTTCCTCCGGGAACACCCATGCAAGGTCGGGATTATCGTCGATCATGGTGATGGCATCGCCGGAGTAGTACACACCGACGGCTGCCTCGCCGCCGATCATCTTATCAAAGATCTCATCCATGACGTAGGCCTGCACCAGCGGTTTCTGAGCCTTCAGCTCTTCCACCACCTCATCCACCTCTTCGGTGGACTGCGGGTTGATATCGTGGCCGCTCTTAAAAGCAGCAATGGCGTAGGCATCGCGGCTGTTGTTGAACATCAGGATATTGCCTGCGTACTGCTCGTCCCACAGGTCGGCCCAGCTGGCAGGCGCTTTGTCCACCATGGTGGTGTTATAAATGATGCCGGTGGTGCAGAGCATATAGGGCACGGTGTAGGCATTCTGCGGATCGTAATCCGGATCCACGTATTCCTGATCGATCTTTTTGAAGTTCGGGATATTGTCGTAGTTCAGAGGCTTGAGCATCCCCTCGGCGATCATTTTCGCCACCATGTAATCCGACGGAATGACCACATCGTAGTTGGCTGCGCCGGACTTGAGCTTTGCGTACATGGACTCGTTGGAGTCGAAGGTGGTGTAGTTCACCTTGATGCCTGTGAGCTTTTCAAAGGCCGCCACCACGTCCACGCTGTCGTCCGAGCCGTTGGAGATGTACTCGCCCCAGTTATAGACATTGATGGCCATGTTCTGGCCCTTGAAGCGGGTCCAGTCGTAATCGTCCGATACCGAGACGTCCTCAGTGACTTCGATGGTGCCGGCGGCAAAGGCGGGCATTGCACAGCAGACCGTCATTGCCAGCGCCAGCAGCAAAACAGCAAAACGTTTCATCACATGCCCTCCCCTCTCAGCGCCTTCTGGTCGCGGCGGTAGCTGCGGCTCTCCATTGCGTTGGAGATCAGAATGATGCACAGAATGACCACGAACATGATGGTGGACAGCGCATAGATCTCCGGGCTGACCTTTTTACGGGTCATGGAGTAGATGGCGATGGGCAGCGTTTCCACCGTGCCGCAGTTGAAATAGGAGATCATGAAGTCGTCGATGGAATAGGTCAGGCAGATGAGGAATGCCGACAGGATGGCCGGGCTGATCTCCGGCAGGATGACCTTGAAGAAGGCCTGCCTGGGGTCGCAGCCAAGGTCGAGCGCTGCCTCATACAGCTTGATATCCAATTGCTTGAGCTTGGGCGTGACGTTGAAGATGACATACGGCACATTGAACGCGATATGCGCAATGAGCAGCGTCGGGAAGCCCATGATGGTATCCGGCAGCCAGGAGGCACCCCCGGCAAAGCGCTGGTAGGCCACGAACAGCAGCATGAGCGAGATGCCGGTGATGATCTCCGGGTTGACCACCGGGATATAGGTGATGTTGGTGACGACAAGGCGGCTCCCGCGGCCCATGGACGCAATGCCCAGACTTGCCGCTGTACCCAGCACAGTGGCAATGACCGCAGAGATCAGAGCCACTTCCAGCGAGACCAGCAGCGCATGCAGGATGGAGGAGTTGTGCAGCAGGCTGGAGTACCACTTGAGGGTAAAGCCGGTGAAGAGCGCATAGCCCTTGGACTGGTTGAAGCTGAATACGATCATGTATGCAATGGGCAGGTACATGAAGCAGAAAAACAGCACGATATAGACGCGCTGCATCAGGCGCAGATGTTTCGTTTTCATCAGGACACGCCCTCCATTTCATCTTCATCAAAGCTGGAGGTGAAGCTCATGCACAGCAGCACAATGATCATCAGCACAAGGCTCATGGCAGAACCCACGTTCAGATTGTAGCTGTTGCCAAGGAACTGCATCTCGATCAGATCGCCAATAAGCAGGTTGGAGCCGCCGCCCAGCATACGGCTGATAACAAAGGTGGACACCGCCGGGACGAACACCATGGTGATGCCGGTGCTGATGCCGGGCACGCTCATGGGAATGAGCACCCGGAGAAGGGTCTTGGTGGTGGAAGCGCCCAGATCCTGCGCAGCTTCCACCAGGCTCTGGTCGATCTTGGTCATGCTGGTGTACAGCGGCAGGATCATATAGGGCACATAGTTATACACCATGCCCAGCACCACCGCGCCGGAGGTGTTGAGCATATTGAAGGGGCCAAGGCCGAACACGCCCAGAACGGCGTTCACCGGGCCGTTGATGCTGAGCAGGCCCATCCATGCGTAGGTGCGCAGCAGAAAGTTCATCCACATGGGCAGCATGACCAGCATGAGCATGATGTGCTGCTTGTTCACCCGCAGGCGGGAAAGAAAATAGCCCACCGGGAACGCAATGACCAGACAAATGACCGTGGCAATGAGGGCCAGCAGCAGGCTGCGGGCAAACACCGAGCCGTAGCCGCTGATGGAGGTGAGGTTATCCAGCGTGAAAGCTCCGTTTGCATCCGTAAATGCATAGTACACCACAATGATCAAAGGCACCACTGTGAACAGCGTCATCCATACAAAGTACGGATAGGCCAGCTTTTTATCGTAAATCTTCATCATTGCGGCTCACCCCTCTGAACGCGCCATAATGTGGATCTCGTTGGGGCCGATGCGCATACCAATGGTCTCACCGGGGGTGCAGGCGCGGGTGGAATGGATCAGCCATTCGCGGCCCTCGCACTCCACATGCATCTCAAAGTGGACACCCTTGAAGATGACATCGTTCACAACGCCGACAAGCTGGCCTTCCACAGGAGAGACCACCTCGATATCCTCGGGGCGCACCACTACCTGCACGCTCTGCTCGCGGGCAAAGCCGCGGTCCACACAGGGGAAGTCCACGCCGGAGAAGGACACCAGAAAATCCCGGTGCATCACGCCGTCCACGATGTTGGAATCGCCAATGAAGTCTGCAACAAAGGCATTCTTCGGCTCATTGTAAATATCCTCCGGCGTGCCGATCTGCTGCACCTTGCCGCCGTTCATGACCACGACGGTATCGGACATGGTAAGGGCTTCCTCCTGATCGTGGGTAACATAAATAAAGGTAATGTTCATTTCGCGCTGCAGGCGCTTCAGCTCCAGCTGCATCTCCTTGCGCAGCTTGAGGTCCAGTGCGCCAAGGGGTTCATCCAGCAGAAGGATCTCCGGCTCGTTCACCAGACTGCGGGCGATGGCCACGCGCTGCTGCTGGCCGCCGGACATCTGGCTGATGCTGCGGCGCTCGAAGCCTTTCAGGCCAACAACTTCCAGCATGTTGCGCACCTTGCGGCGGATGGTCTCTTCGTCCATCTTTTTGAGCCGCAGACCGAAGGCCACGTTCTCGAACACGTTCAGGTGCGGGAACAGTGCGTATTTCTGAAAAACGGTGTTCACCGGGCGCTTATAGGGCGGCACGCCGGTAATGTCCTCACCTTTCAGCAGCACTTTGCCGGAATTGGGTTCCAGAAAACCTGCAATCAGACGCAGGGTGGTGGTTTTGCCGCAGCCGGAAGGGCCCAGCAGCGTTACGAACTCTTTGTCATGGATGTCGAGGTTCAGCCCATCCAGAATGCGCTGACCGTCAAATTCCACTACGATATCCCGCAGTGAAACGATCACCGAGTTGTCCATTTTTTACTTTATCCTCCTTGTAACTCAGATACGAAAAAAGACAGGGCCATGCCCCATCCCTCGTACCAGGGCGACCCAGCCCCGCACAACATCCATGACGACCGGAGAACCTGCAAAAGCAGGCTCTTATATTGCGCAGTTATTCTGCCCTGTCTCGTCTATCTTAATCAATCTTTGCTGAAATGTCAATCACTCTGCCGATGTTTGCCGAAGCTTTACACGCCGCAACAAAAAAACATGCGCCGCAGCGGGCTTTCCGCATACGGCGCACAAAGGTTTTTATTCAGCTTTTAAGGCAGCGGCCGTTATCAGAAGGGCCTGCACAGTGTCAAGGTCAACCGCATAGACGGAACTGTCCCCCTCCACCATCATCCAGCAGCCGTCTGCATTTTCGGCGTAGTGGATGGTCACGGTCCCATCGGCAAAGGCGGCCCGCACCGTTGCAAGCGGTGCATCAAAGCCATAGGCCGAAGGGTCGGCATCCGTGATTTGTGCGGTCACATAGCCTGCCAGAGCAGAGAGGATGCTCTGCACCTTGCTGTCGTCCAGATCGGCAGAGGGTTCATCGGCCAGCCGCCACACGGTCTGATAGGTAGTGGAATCGGCCGCACTTTCCGAGGAATCGCTCTCCGCTTCCGCAGGCTCAGAAACTGCATTCAGTGCAAGAGTGCCGCTGCCCGTCGTAATGGAAGCACTTTCCAGCGCGGAGGCTGTCAGTCCCGCCGGGTTGAACGCGCCAAAAAGGTCCGCTTTGGTCAGCTCAAAGCAGGCCGCCTTGTTGCCAGGAACGGTGTACACGGCATCGTCCCCTGCCTTCTGCACATACAGATCTCCTGTGACCGGGTTCTCGGTGCCAAAGGCAAAGGTGTTCGTCTCGCCTGCCGCCGTCACTGTGACCGTAACAGCCGGATCGGCAAGGCCGTAGTCCTCGCCGGGCTGAGCCGTGAGCTGACGTTTGGCGTTCAGGGATGCCAGCGCCGTGACCATGGTATTGCAGGCAGATGCATCCAGATGATAGTCCGGGTCATCCGCCAGCGTCCAGCTGCCGGAATCGTAATTTAGGGTAAGCGTTTCGCCGCCATAGGCATACTGGATGCTGGTCACATCGCCCGCTGCAAAAGAAGAAAGCAGGATGCTGCCCTCTGCGGCGGCGCTGGAAGCAGCTTCTTCTGCGGCATTGCTGCGGCTGACAAACCACAGCAGCCCGCCCAGCACAAGCACCAGCACCAGAAGCACCGCAAGGGTGCGCTGTTTTGTTTTCATGGCAGTGCCCCCTTACCTGCGGCGGCGCAGCAGCACCTCCACAGCACCTGCAATGAGCACTGCTGCGGGCAGCACGAATACGAACACCATGCCCAGCGTCATGGATGCGGAAGCCGGGACCGTGATGGGTGCGGCTTCCAGTGCTTTGGTGTCGATGAGCAGGCTCTGCCCTACCAGCGAAGCGGCACAGCCCTGCAGGAAGGTCAGGTTGCCCGGGATGGACTGATACACCTGCTCGTTGTCCATGTTGGGGCAGCCGATCCAGATCACCTCGGCACCGGTGGATTCATTGCGCGCCCATACGGCCAGCGAGAACGGGCCGTCGGTATCGCCGGCTTCCTTTGCGGAAGAAGAGCTGGCATCAAAGTCCTGCTTGCTGTAGGCATCCTCGGTGGTGTTCAGCAGCGGTTCCGCCGTCACATCGTCTGTCTCGGTAATGGTGATGCCCTGTGCCACCGAGAGCATCACATGAGTGCTCTGATTCACGCCGTCCAGCGCGGTGCTTTCGTCGGCGGCCGCGTAGTCCGGGAACAGCGAGTACGGGTAGCCGTACAGCGCGTGGCCCGCATCGCCCTCCACCACAAGGCCCGGCTCACGTGCAAGGCCGAACTGTGCCATCACTGCATCCAGATTGGGCGTTTCGGTATAGCCGCTGGTGGTCAGCAGCACCTTGCCGCCGTTTTCCAGATAGGCCTGCAGCTGCGCGATCTCATCCACAAGGCCGTCCGCTGCAAAATCCGAAGCGGGGGCGCTGATGATGAGCAGATCACAGTCCTCCGGGATGGTGCCGGTGAGCAGATCCAGCGGCTGGGCATCGATATTCTGCGCCTTGAGTGCCTCGGTCAGCGAGGAGGTAAGCGCCTGCTCGCCGTGGTTGGTGGTGTAGTAGGCATGACTTTCTGCTGCGGCAGTCAGCTTGTAGATGGCAGAGCTGATCTGCTTTTCGCCGCCAAAGGTCACGTTGGCAGCGCCGGTGGTGTAGTAATCGGAGTAATCGTACTCGTAAAGTTCGGCGGCGTTCAGCACTTCGCTGTTCTCACCGCTGACCACGATCAGACTGCCGGTGGATGCATTCTCTGCGCCGTACTGCGCTGCAAAGGTCGGGTAAAGCGTCGGGTCCTTCTGCTCCCAGTGGAAGTGACCGCTCTCGTCGGCGTAGTGATCCAGCAGCTTGGTGATAATGGCATCCTCGCTGCCGGTCTCACAGAGATAATAAACGGTCACGTCCTGATCCAGGCTCTGCATCAGCTGCCTGGAGCTGTCGCCCAGCGTGTACATTTTGGCGGCAGAGAGGTCGAACTCGGTGTATTTTTTCGGGATGGCCCCCACCAGCAGGTTGATCAGCACGGCCAACACGATGGCTGCTGCCAGAATGGCCGTAGAGTACAGCCCATTGCGGAACACCTTGCCGTTTGCGGAGGAAGAAAATTTGAAATTTTTCATGTTGTTCCCCTCCCCTCAGTTCCAGCGGCGCTTTTCCAGCCCCTGCGCCGTGAAGAACAAAAACAACATGGTCACGGTCAGGTAGTACACCAGCGTCGGGATAGAAAAGCTGTTGTTGACAAACTCTTCAAACGGCGTGAACAGGCACAGCCCGCTGAGCACCGCGCTGAACGCTTCGGTCAGCCAGCTGCTCTGCAGCAGGAACAGTGCCGTCAGCACCACACAGCAGCCCGCAAAGGTCAGGCAGCCCAGCGTAAAGCTGCGGGTACGCAGGCCTGCCACCACACTGAGCACTGCCGCAATGGCGGTGAACAGGGCCAGCGCCACTGCGCTGCCTGCAGTGAACATGCTGCGCAGGCTGGGCATCATGTAGGCCAGCAGCAGTGCGGCAACACCTGCCACCGCAGCAATGATCTGATTCTCGGTCAGGCTGGAAAGAAACACGCCAATGGCAATGGCGGCGCAGCCCATGAGATAATAGCACAGCAGAGCGGCCAAGTTTGCCAGCGTGGCCGTGCCGGTGGCACCCAGTGCGGCCAGTACAAGGATCATGACCGCATCGGCAAGGCACGGCAGTGCAAAGATGACGCACAGGGCAAAGAATTTGCCCAGCACGATCTCCCACACAGACACCGGGCTGGTAAGCAACAGCTGATCGGTGCGGGTGCGGCGTTCCTCTGCAAAGGAGCGCATGGTGAGCACCGGGATATACAAAAGCAGCACAAACGTGGTGCGGTAAAGCGTGTAATAGCCAAAATCCGTCAGGCCGTAGCCCAGATTCAGGGCAACAAAATAGATGGCCGTTGCCGCCAGCATAAAGGCGGTGAGCACATAGCCGATCATGCCATGAAAGCTGCTGCGGACTTCGCGTTTGAAAATGGCGATCATTCCGTTTTCTCCTCCCCTTCATCCGATGGTGTTTCAGACTCGTTTTCGGTCAGTGCAAGGAACACTTCCTCCAGCGTCCTGTTTTCCGCTGCCAGCGCCAGCACCGTGCATCCGGCCTGCGAAAGGGCGCGGGACACCTCGGCGCGGCGGTCAGAAGCATCGGCACTTTCTGCGGTAAAGGTCACCTGTCCGTCGGCCTCGGATTCGATCTCCACCTTGCGGATGCCCGGAATGGAGCCAACTGTTTTCAGTACGGTCTTCCCCCCGCCCAGAACGGTAGCGCGCAGACGGCTGCCGGGGTTCAGCTTTTCGGCCAGCTGTTCCGGCGCACCCACCGCCACCAGATGTCCCTTGGAAAGGATCAGTACCTGACTGCACACTGCCTGCACCTCGCTGAGGATGTGGCTGGACAGGATGACCGTGTGGCTTTTCCCCAGCTCCCGGATCAGTCTGCGGATCTCGATGACCTGTGCAGGGTCAAGGCCCACGGTAGGCTCGTCCAGAATGATGAGCTGCGGCGCGCCCAGCAGTGCCTGCGCAATGCCCACGCGCTGGCGGTAGCCCTTGGACAGACTGCGGATGAGCCGGGGCAGCACCTCTTCCAACCCGGTGCGGCGGGCAGCTTTGCGCACCTGTTCTTTGCGGTCGGCCTTCTTTTTGATGCCTTTCAGCTCTGCAGCAAAATCCAGATATTCCTGCACCGTCATTTCCGGGTAGAGCGGCGGCTGCTCGGGCAGATAGCCCACACAGGCCTTGGCCTGCTGGGCCTGCTCCGGCAGGCTGAAGCCCGCCACCTTCACTTCACCGGAGGTGGCGGCAAGGTAGCCGGTGAGGATATTCATGATCGTGGATTTGCCCGCGCCGTTGGGGCCGAGCAGGCCGAAGATCTGGCCGTCGCCCACCGTAAAGGACAAATCTTCAATGGCAGGGTGCGTGCCATACTTTTTGCTCAGATGCGATACTTCGATCACAGCAAACGCTCCTTTTTCATCTAGTTCAATGCTGGTATATTTTAGACGGAAAATGTGTAAAAATTAAGACAATCCTGTGGTGGGATGCAAAAAGAATTCTTAAGAATGATTAAGGCCGCCCTTTCATATGCCAAAAAGGCAGCAAAAAAGCACCGTTTCCCAAAGGAAACGGTGCTCAGAAAACCATAATTACTTACGGCCGAAACGCTTGTTGAAGCGCTCAACA